>JAABUX010000386.1_pt1 | contig 75574 bp, 65 predicted proteins | sample 5561851 | NCBI WGS metagenome assembly JAABUX01 (sample SAMN10711883, study PRJNA513361) | rock metagenome | isolation source: Antarctica rocks | place: Antarctica: Victoria Land, Richard Nunatak red sandstone | collected 2016-01-03
TCTGGTCGCTCCTCTCGGGGGGAAGGTGTCGTTACCGTCACCTTCGAGAGGAGCGACCTGCTTTTTTGCAGTCAGAGGTTCAAATTCACATTGCCGCTACGGGTTCAAATCCACATTGCCGTTTCCAGCTCGGAACCCTCCAAACTTCGCCGGCCTAAATACCGATTTCGCGGGATACCGCCTCCGCCTCGGCGCATCGACTCGAGCCCCCATAGAACGAATGGGGCCCACGCGGCTGGGTGCGTCAGCATGAGATGGCCCGCGTGCGAGATCATAAATCCGCCGAGCGCGTATACGAGTCCGGAAACGACCCCCGCGTGCGTAGATCGGGTCAACGCACGAACGAATCCCGCCATGCCGCTCGCGGCCAAGATAAACGGCGCGACGGCAAACGCGTTGAAGGGTTTGAGGCAACACATGGAGCCACGCGAGCGGATACCAGAGTTGCTGGTTCGGATCCGCAAACAACGGATAGCCGAGCAGCATCGTTGGCTCCCAAAGGTTATGCGGTCCTAGAAATGCGGGCACCGATTCAACAAAACCGTCACCGCTCGCCATAAGCCTTCCAAATTCGGCCGGCCAGAAAAATGCCACGAAGAATGCGAGAAAGCCCAGGAACGTCGCTATGAACGGGCGAGGCAAGTTCAGCGTCTCTTCGCGTCGGACGCGGACGAAGAGATTGGGATCCCTCGTCTACATTGATTTGCCGTTGCCCGCGTGATGAGCGTCAGGCAAAACCGCACCACGCCGATTAGAGGGCTCGCAGCTCCCGGATCGTCTTTCCGCTATTTAACAATTCGAACGATCTTCCATGAGCGAAGATACGAACGGCGTGACTCGGATCCGGCTTAAATTTTCTTAAATCCACGCTGAAGGCGTGCTCGCCCGAGCCGATGCCCACCGACGCTAAGTCTTCCCTATACTCGTCGGCGAGCATCGTCGCCACACGTTTCTCGTTGATGAATAGGCTGACGGCGATCGGCTCGAGCAAGCTGACCTGGCGGCACCAACCACGCAATAGGTCACCCTGTATACCGTCGAGAGAACCTTGGAAAAACCGTCTGGCATTCGCGAGGTACTCTTGTCGATTCGGCTCTATCGAAGCAAGCATCCGTCGACGCTGATCTTGATCGATCTGCAAGCCGGCAAACTCGGTGATACTGTCAACACACTGGCTTGGAGCCTGTAGCGCTTTTTCGTAACTAATTAATAGTGTGGGATGGCGGAGCCTAAGAATGAATTTTGTCATCAAGGCCTGCGCTTTGACGACTTCGGAAAGCGCCATCGCCTCATCGAATAGTTCCGATACAATGTTTCGTTTTGCGATCGCGATTGGATCCCGAAACGTAAATATGTAGTACGGATTACGAAAGAAAGACGGGTGCTTTGGGTTGATGAAGTGGTGAATGTTCGGTTTCTTAAAGCCCCACGTCTCAAATCGCTCATTTCGAGTGGCAACAGCGCGCCGCAACTTCAGCAGATCTTGACGTTCCAAATAGTTAGAAATTTCGTGGTCCTCGTAGACCACATCGTCCTTCATGTCGCCGAGAAAGACCGCGGCTTCAGTCAGGGCCCGCGCGACCATGCTCGTTCCCGAGCGGGCGAGTCCGGAGACGATCAGCGTTTTAGCGCCGGTACCGGCAGCCTGCAGTGCTCTACGACCGAGTATGAAGACGCCGTCATTTAGGCCGCTCGTGATCTCGCTTCGCATCAATCCAAGCCCAAACGCTCTTACTTTACGGCGAGGGAAACGGAAATAGGAACCGCATCGTAGGTCAAGCCGGCACGATCGACGACGAAGAACGTAAGCGGCAGAGTGCCCGCCGTGAGACTGCTCAGAGACAACTTGCCGCTGAAACCGGTTTTTTCGAGTTTCGGATTGCCGAGAGCCTGGGCGACGTCAGGCCGATCGCCCCCATTTTGAAGCAGAAGCGGCTTCTCAGACCCGACGGCCACGAATATCGCGTTGGCCGGAACGCCATCGACGCGATCGGCAGCCCAGCCGGAAACGCTGACGCTATCACGACTTTGCACCGGTATTTCTTTGACGGCATTCGCCGCAACGGGTCTCCCGTTCACGGTGACCGTATCGAGGGAAAACAGAGGCTCGTCGCGCCGAAGCCGCAGGTTTTCGAGACTTGCGACCGGCGAGGCCTCGGCTGCAATCGCGACGGCGGATTGCGGAGCGAATGGCGCATCCTTTGCGCGGACGATCAGCCCGATGACCACCGCGAACGCTGCGATAACAACGATGAATACATCGATCCAGTTCACTCGCCGGTATAGTCGAAGATCGTTCACGGAGCGGCTTGGAGCGGCGGAAGATACAGCGTCCAACCTGGTGGGTTGAGCGGCAGATCGAGAGCCGAATGTGTCGCCCCGGAGGAGTTCGCGGCACGCCAGGCGTCGATGAGCGGCGCACGAGACGCCCAGTCGTCATTGTCGAGGGACGGCAGCCGAAAATTCGAGAATGCGGCTATCGTGACGAGCGCGAGGAAGGCTAGCGCGCGGAACGGTTCCGACGTTTGCGCCCGCAGCAGATCGTCGCACACACTTGCCACAAAGTAGTAAAACAATGCGATCGGGATGAGCAAGTATCGGTCATCGCGCCAGGCATCCGAACTCTGCATGGGCGTCAGGTCACTGTTGAGGGCACTCCCTACGCACGTGATGAGGATCGACGCGATGGCGGCACACGCGATATATGTCAGCCGCCGAGCCAAGGCCTTTTTCTTGCGAGTTTCAATATAAACCAGCGCCGCCACGAGCGCGACGATGCACGTTAGCGTACTCAGCACGACGACGTGTCCCGTAGAAAGATCGCTGGATGCAAAACGGCCGATGAGATTGCCTAGCACAACCCGGTAAGCCGTGACGTTCAAAATGTTAGCGGTCAGCGCCGGCAGATCTATTGTCCCCGAAAATGTGTGACTTGCAACGCGAGACACCATAAACTGAACGATCATGCCGCATAAGAAAGCACCGGAAACGATCCGCACCCGGCTCGTCCCTTTGTAGACTTTGAAAGAGGCCAGCGGAATGAACACAATAAGGGCCGGGGCGCTCAGCGCGGTACATGCAACGACCAGCGCGGCGCACAGCATAAACCAGAACGGACGCCCGTTATAACCGCGCCTAGGCAACGCTAGAAGCAGCATTGTCGGGACGCACGCGTACCATGTCAGGATCGCTAGATTCCCGACCTCGTCGTAAGCGAACGGTACCGCTGCAAACGCCAAACAGCACGCGACGCGGACCTGGTCGCTTCTCAGGAAATAGCGATATTCCGGCAATGCGAAAAAGGCGCATGCCAAAGCTGAGCCGGCCAGCGAGATCGTGGCGAACAATCCGGGAATGTGTGCCGCCGAAGCCGACCCAAAAAACGCCGTGAGGAGACGCGGTATGAGATCCAAGAAACCGTTGGTGGGCACGAAAAGCGAGCGAATCGGACCGTCGATGAGGTATGTCGCGTAGAAAACGGTCCCGTCTAGGGCCCATAATCGGGGCGCCGTAAGGGCTTCGGGGCGCCGTAGCCACAGCAGGAAGAATGCCAGAATCGCGGTGACCGGGTACAACAGCACGGCCCAGCGCATGTAAGCGCCTGCTCGAGCCCGACCCGCTAAGGGTCGCGAGGCCATGCTGATGCTCTGGGATCTCATTGCGGGTACCTGAGACGTACGACCGCGAATCCGCTTTTCACCCTGAGGCCGCCTGCGAGAGAGCAAGAGCGCGACGATAGCGTGCCGCCCGTTGCGCCGGATGTAACGAATCTCATGTCGAGGATGTCAGCCTTTTACTCCGAGCGTAGGGGTTCCGCCTCCGGGGCATCCCTACCGGAGCGGCCTTCAGGACGGTCAACCAGCGGATCTAAATGGTCTATCAGCGGATATTGACCCACGCGAACGAATACGCTTGCCATAACGCTCAGCGCCCGTAGAGCGCCGCCTTGACTTCTCGCGTAATCAGCTGAAAAGGGAAGTCTTTGCCCTTGGAGTGCATTGAAAGCCTGCGCTTATACCGCCACTCTGGCCGGAAACATACCTTGACGCTCGAACGATTCTGCACCGCCATCATCGTCGTCTCGTTCCTTTGCGCAGAAGCTTGGCATCCCACACTTCTGCGCCCAAAGAAGAATAGCACGAGTAGCTTGATCGTCGCTACCCAAAACGAAGTGCCGTATGGAACGGAAACGCGGTTCGGCGCCGATTTACTCGACGATCTACCTCGAATCGACGCTCTCCCGCTCGGAAACGTCGATGCCGTCATCTCCGCTGCGCATCGTATCAACCCCGGAGGCAAACTGAAATTCTCCGTTTCACGGAATTCCAACGTGCAAATCGTCGGCTGGTTTGCGGACGCGCAGTCTCGAAGTCCGGCAGCGGCTCTCTTTGCGATTATTGACGGTAGGCGATTCGGAGACGCCGATATAACGTACGGCGCCGTACGTCCTGATGTTGGTCGTTTCTACCAAACACCAGCTCTCGACCCGACCGGGTTCGCGCTACGGTTGCCGGGTGGGTTTCTCGCTCGGGGTCGACACAACGTTGAGTTTGGCGTTGTCTCGAGCGACCGGCGCGGTTTTTTCCTCGCGCCGGAGGCGCTGGTCCTGGACGAATCGCGATAGGATGGGAATGGCAGCTGATCTGGGCGTACGAGTGCGAGAAATCGTACGAGGTGGAGACATCCAACGCGTTCGAGCGTCAGTACGACGCTACGCGGAGCTTCTCCAAATCATCTCCGCACGAACCCTAAAGACGCGCTACCGCGGGTCGGTGCTAGGTGTCTATTGGTCGCTTTCTAACCCGATAATCATGACGGGTGTCTATGCCGTCATCTTCGGGGCCGCTTTCAGGCCTTATTACGGGAACTCTCTGGTGAAGTACGGTCTGGCAACCTTTGCCGGCCTGGCGATGCTGAACTTTTTCTCTGCCTCGTCGAGCCAAGCGCTGACCAGCGTCGTCGTCAACGGATCGCTTCTCAACCGAGTGCGCTTGCCGATGAGCGTCTTCCCGGTCTCGGTGGTCACCGCGAACCTGTTTCAGTTCATGGTTGGAACCTTTCCCGCGCTCTGTTTGATTACGCTCTTCAGCACCCATCGGATACTGAACATTGCTGCACTTGTGGTGCCGAGCATAGCTTTGATCTTGGTTTCGGTCGGCTTTTCACTCGTGACGAGCGCGCTGTACGTGTTTTTCCGCGATCTGCCATACATGTACGAACTCGTCATTTTCATTATCTGGATCTCCAGCCCGATTTTCTATCCGGCTTCACTGGTACAGCCGGGCGTCAGACCTCTGCTTGCGTTCAACCCGATCATTTACATCGTCGAGAGCGTTCGGCAGATCGCGACAACCCCGTCACCGCCCGACGTGCAGCTCATGCTCGCAAGCCTGGCCTCCGGTATCGTGTGCTTCAGCGTCGGTACGATCGTATTCTTGTCGCTGCGCAAGAGCTTTATGGATCTCTTATGATCGCGATAGCTCTTCAAGACGTAAATCTTTTCAGGCGCACGCAAAAAGAGATGTCGTACGATCTCAAGCGTCTAGTCTTTCGTTCCCTGACGAAAGGTTACAAGCGACCCACCCGCCGGCACGTTCTGGTCAACGTTTCCCTGCAAGTCGAAAAAGGCGAAAAAGTTGGGATCATCGGCGCCAATGGGTCAGGCAAATCGACGCTGCTGAAGGTCGCAACCGGCATCTTACCGCCCACCTCAGGAAAAGTAACTGTACGAGGGCGCATTGCACCGCTGATCGAGCTTGGAGCCGGCTTCGACCCCGATCTCTCAGTAAGTGAAAACGTCCACTACTACGGCGTTTTGCTGGGGTTCACCAGAGCTGAAATGGAAAGCCGCGTTAAGCGGATTCTCGAATTCGCCGAGTTGACCGACCGGGCGAACGAGCCGTTAAAAGCGCTCTCCTCCGGGATGAATGCGCGACTCGGCTTTGCCGTAGCGACCGACTCGGAGCCGGAGGTGCTCCTCCTGGACGAAGTTCTTTCGGTCGGCGACGAGCGATTCAGAGCGAAATCGTCTGCGCGCATGCAAGAGCTTTGGAGCCATCATACAACAATCGTCGTTGTATCGCACGAAATGGAGTTCGTCGCCAATTCGTGCAATCGCGTGGTCTGGCTTCGGGACGGTTCGGTCGTCGCGGACGGTATTCCGAGTGAAATTATTCCGGCGTACCGCGCATCTTTCTTGAAGCCTGTCGCTCTTCTGCCGCTGTGAACACTTTCAGGTTCGTTGTAAAGGCTCATTAGTCCGCGCCAAATATTGACCGCTAAGAAGCTGCGATCGGCACGCCGTTTGCGCGTTTCGCGCGACTTCTCTTTTATGCATTCCAGATACGCAACATACTTTGATTGCGGACCGAAACCAGTTGCCGTTCTTCGACGTCAGGAAGCTGGCGTTAATGAACCCTCACCACTAACGTACCGCTAGATAACTTGTCGATCGAATGCCCGTCCGATTCCACTGCTCCAACGGCAAGAATGTGCGTGCCGGTCGACGGCTTTACGGTAATCGAATAGCCGGTTGTGCTATTACCCGGAAGTCCCGTCGCGGCGGCAACATCGGGCCGGTAGATTCCGTATGTGACCGGGCCTGCGACAGCTCGGCCATTGTCGATCGCACAAATTGTTGTACCCGGTCCGTTCTTGAGAGATGCCCAGCCGTTTAAATGCACTGCGGTGCCCGCCCGTACATTAATTGCATTCGGCTTCGGCCCCGGTGGCGCTGCACCAAGGCCGACGGCATCGATGAAGCCGGGTCCCGGCCGCGACGAGACGACGGCATGTGCAGGGCATGCGAAGACCCGCTGCGCCGAAACAGGCACCGGCGCATTCGCTTGAACCATAGCGCTGCTGCTTCCGAAATTCCAAGCGAGCGGGCCCGTAGCTCCGAGAAAAAAAGAGATTGCTACTGCTGCGGCCGCGTAGCCGACGATTGGCCGACTCAATTTGGCAAGCTTCATTAACGATCGAATTACTTCAAAGCCAAGAAGAGCCCACGCAAGCAAGAAGATAAGATGGGTAACCGACTGCACGTTCACAGATTGGTAGCACTCACGAGTCCGTGCGCGCTTCGCAGCCCGAGCGCGATACACACCATAAGGAAAATGAGCGCGAACCCCGATAGAATAAGTGCGAGCGGCGCGTAGCGAGGTTCGTAATAGAAACGTACAATCGACTCACCTTTCGGCAGCGCGACTTCCTCGAGAATTTGATCGTGCGATCTGATCGTCGCATCCGTTCCGTTGACGGTGGCGACCCAACCCGGATAGTAAAGCTCGCGCCGGACAAGCGTGCTCGCTTGCCGACAGTTTGCAACGAGGGCATCCCGCGAAGATGATTTGAGCCGACATTTGTCCGCAGTAAAGTAGCCCTCGGGCGACGGCAATTCAAAGAGAGACGTGCTTGAACTTCGGTAGACTTCTTTGGGAAGCGCCGAATTGATCGCAAATTTCACTTTCAAGGCGAGCCCCGGCAGCAGTCGTCCGCCATATGAGATCTGCTGCGCAAATGACGGCATTTCCGAATAAAGCGCGAGGGATTCATTAAGCTGCGGGCCCACTTCGGCGAACTCAGCCGTAACCTGTTTAGTCTCGATCTTCAACGGCTTTGAAAGGGGAATTTCAACATAGGCATCGGCTGCGTTTCTAGGAAGCGCGTTTTCCGCATATACGCAATCAATGCTGCAGATGCGCAGTCTTATCTTGCCGTCATGGCTACCTTCCAGAATGGCGACAGAGACGATCGAGCCGCCGATGCCGATGCTGGGTGTCGCAATCGTCGCGTGGACTGAACTTTCTGCCAAATCGAGTGACTGATTCGCGGGTGGACCCGTCGGCACCTTATAGGTCGTCAAACGCGTTCGAAATTGCAGGCTCGGGAACAATCTCGGCTGGCCAATAACCGACTCGTCAATTGAGCCCCGCAGGTACAACCGCATTTCGGCCGGTCGCTGATAGTGCCTTTGAACTATCTTGAAAGAAACGCGCCCGTTGACGACCGGTAACGCTTTAGCGAACCTTATCTCTAAGGCTTGAACTTCTGGCGATCGTTTATCAAGCGTCGCTTTGCCCAAGACGCAATTCGGACCTGAGCAAATCTGCGCGCTTACTGCCCCGTCGGGCAGCTCAGCACCGAACACCGAAAAGCCTACGCTAGTAATCTCTTCGTCATGCAGTAAGCCGCCAAACGCGCCGGCAAGTTCCGTTTTCCCTAATACGAAGGACCGTGAACCTCCTGAGATCGGAGGCGAGAACGACGGCAAGAGCTGGTCGCGGGCGGCATCGACATATTTTACTCCGAGTGATTCAAACTGGCACCGGCGCCAAGCTACAATTTCAGCAAGCGTAGGTTCATCAGCTGAAGGGCGAAGGCGATATGGCAAATATAGGACCGCCTCCGTTTGGTACGGATCCAATCTGCGCAGAAAGTCAACGTAATTCTTAGGTATGACCACATCGCTATAGTTGATCTGCGGTATCTGATATAACGAACCATAATCCGGTTGCAGAGCATTGATCGAATAAAGTCGAGAATAACCAGCGCGTGCATGAAACGCCTGGACGTAGCCGTTATCGATCGATCCGGATCGCGGGTACGCCAAAGTCGGTAACACATAGTAAAGGAGGGCCTCTCCCACGAGCACCACGCCAAGAATTCTTAGCGATGCCGGACCGGGACGGTTCATGCACACGACCGCGAAACCCGCAACCAAAAAACCGGCAATCAGAGAGAACAATAACCACCGACTATAGTCCTGCTGCAGTAACAGCTCATCGATTGTCCTTCCATGCAGATACATGAAACCACTAAGAGTCACCGCGAGGCTAGCTAGAGCAATTCTATGCGCAGGCCGCAAAAATAAACGACGATCCTCCTGCCACTCCGTTATTAAGAGACAACATAGTACCACCATTGCGAATTCCCACGTGGGCGGCAAGTAGCGATATTGAGCGGTAAACTTTACGCCCGGAATTAGGTTAATAAATTGCGGAAAGAACGGCGCGCCGAACTGTGCCCCGACCGCAAGTGCGATCCAAGCCGTAAGCATAACGATTAAGGAGCGCGCCCTTTTCGCGCTGAACGCCGCACTCGCAACGACAAGCGTGGCCGTTCCTGCATAACCACCTATATTGCCCCAAATTCGAATGATCGCAGGTGTGTTGTACTTAAAGATGGGCCCCCAAACGTAAGGAAGGAAGAACTGGGGCACGCCCTCGGTAACGATCGATCGTAAACCAATACTCCCGTCCTGGTGAATCGAGACGCCGTACTTCAATACATCAGCAAAGGCAACAATTTGGGGGCCAGCAAGCATCAAGCCAATCGCTCCCCCAACAACACAGAGTGCGGCGAGGCGAAGTGACATGCGGGCAGTAGTCGTGGTTAAGCGCGCGACGAACCACGCGATTATAAAGAGCCCCTCTAAGAAACCTGTTTCAATGAAGCTGGAGGTGATTGCGAGATACGTCGCTATGGCGATGCACGCGACTCCGATCCACGCGCCGCGACGGTCGGCGCGTCGCACCAACTCAACGCCGCACGTCCATAGTGGCAATGCGACCGTCGGCATGGACCAGACCGAGCCTAGCCACGCAAAGGTCCCGTTTAGTTCATACATGGCACCGCCAACGAGCGCGGCGAAGCGTGAGCACCCGATGAGCCGAAGTGCTTTGTAGGTGAACAAGCCGCAAAGGATCTGAGCGAGTATCGGCTGTAAAATAGCACCATTCGGAAGTGCAAGTAGCAACAAGAACGGGGAGAATGCGCCCGGCACGATGCTGCCCGCTAGCGGAAAGCCGACGCCCTCGAAATGATTCCACCAGGGAATCTCGCCTGCGAGCCATTGGCGGAGCGCTTCATGTGCTTCCGGCTCGTAGGTAGTGCCGCCGCTCGGATCGATTTGAGGCAGGCCGCTTAGAAATCCGGGGACGACGTTCGTCTGCAAACCGCTAGATCGCAGTGCAGAGTTCGAATCAAGGATCCCAAAAAGCGGTACTGCATTAGCTACGATCGGGACTGCCAAAAGCATGATCGTGACGATTGCAACTTTTGCCCGAAGCGGCAGGGACTGCATGGCTACGTTCACGCGCTAGACACTCCCGCGAACGAGGACGCGGGGCAACAACGGAGCCGTTTGACGAAGTTTCTGCGCTGCAAAAGGTTCGATCTCCATGGCCGCTGATAGCGACGCTTCACGCCTACCCGTACTTAGCTACCTGGGTAGCGTCCCTTATTTGTTAAAAGCCGCGCACGTTCTTGCGCCAATCGAGCTGCGAATTTCGGTCGCCTACTGCACAACCCTCGTGGGCACCGGCACGAACACCCCGGAGTTCATCGGTAAACAAGCATCGACTGTAATCGCTCCCAACCAGGCCTGATGCCATAACACCCAAGTTACCCAGAATACGCAGACCTTTGCGATTGCTCTGCCTATGGGCAACTAATACGCGGATTGTCTGACGTTCGCAACCGAGTCTTCGTGATGGCAATGGTACTTTATGTACGCTCCTTTGGATCACATCATGCAGTAACCTCCGTCGATTCCAAATACTGAACGGTTCGTTCTATTGCACTGCGAATCGTCAAGGTCGGTTTCCAACCCGTCGATACGATTCGTTTTGTGTCGAGGAATATGAATGGGCTGTCGCCGACCCAGCCCTGACGGCCGCCTGTGTACCTAATCTCCGGTACCACGCGGAGCGAATCGATAATCCAGCCGATCGAATCATTTACCTCGCAATACTCGTCGGTACCAAGATTAAATACGTTCACTCGATCCGCGGTCGCCGCGACGGCGCGCATGATCGCGTCGACGCAGTCGGCAACGTAGAGGTACGACTTGCGTTGCTTGCCGTCACCCAGAACATCGAGGTACATCGGATGTTTCTTTAGCTGACGGTAGAAGTCGATAACATGCCCATGCGTGTAGCGCTCGCCAAGCAGCGAAACGAAACGAAATATGTAGGATTGAATACCGAAGCCTTCAGAATACGCTTCGATGAAGCTTTCGGCCGCAATCTTTGACGCTCCATACAACGATGTTTGAACGGGCATAGGAGCATCTTCTGGCGTTGGTACTATTGCGGCTTCGCCATAGATCGACCCGCTCGACGCGAACACGATGCGACCTACGCCGACCTGACGCATCGCTTCAAGGACGTTAACCGTAACCTCCGTATTTTGTTCGAAGTCCCTGCGAGGGTGCAGCGTGCCGTATCGCACGTCGGCATTTGCAGCGATGTGATATACCGTGTCGACCCCATCAAGTGCTTCAGCCAAGATTTCTTTTGAGCGCAAATCAGCCGTAATAAGCCGAAATTCATTCGACTTGCGAGCACCCGCAAGAAACTCGACACGGCCCGACGAAAAATTGTCAATCCCAACTACACTGTGGCCGTCTCGGAGAAGACGATCGACGATCGTGCTTCCTACGAAGCCAGCACATCCGGTGACTAGATGTAACATTCGTAATACGTCTTTCAGGTTCGTTACCGCATGCTTCTAGCGCCCTTACTCGGGAAATCGAGCGCCTAATGTATTTGCCGCCGCTGGGAGCGGGTGCTGAGCCGTAATAAGGTTGTGACTAGTCGAGAAACCGTCCCGTTATGAGGAGTCGTGACAGGACAAAGACCACCACCCCGGGTAACTCCTGCCCGGTGAACTACTGAACACTCGCAACCAGCTCCGCTCAGACCGCGACCCTCACATCAACGGATCGCGCCTCGCAGGTCGCAACGGCGATGACGTTTTTCCCGAACGGTGGCGTTACGAATCGTTCGATCGCTTGACTGACGGGGAACACCAAAGAGTCGTAGATCATCATCGTTCGCTCGTTAATACGATCTACTTTATTGAACGAATACTTGAAAAGCAGGCTAACTGCAAAACCGAGGACGTCAGCGTAGCGAACACGTTGAACGACAAAGCCAGCCTCGCGGAGCCGAGCGGAAATCATGTTTGCGTCGTACCGTCGGTAATGACCTATCGCCGTATCCATAGAAGTAAACAGCGACTGAAACGCAGGCAGATATAACGTAAGCCGCCCCGTGGGTCGTAATACTCTGCGCAACTCGCATAACGCTGCGACATCGTGCTGAATATGCTCGAGTACATTGCTAGAATAGACGTAATCATAAGAAGCGTCCGGGACGCGGATAATCGTTTCGTAACAACGGAACCCTTCGGTAATGAGCGCTTCACGTTGTCGAGAATCGGGTTCAACGCAGTCGGGTTGTGTGATACGTTTCGCGACTTCTCGAGTTAAGGTTCCGAAGCCAGCACCAAAATCGAGCACGCGCGCGTTCGCCGGGCACTCCTTAGCAATCACGTCGGCGATGGCGGCGTTGTAGTTTTTCAGCTGCTCGCCAAGACGCAGCAGCGCCGAACCCTCGTAATTATATTCACTCATGAGCCACGCGTTTAATACTTTTAACTCGGCACTGGTCCGCTGAATTAATATTGGAACTACCGGCGGTCACAAGCTTCGGATACGCAGAGTTCGATCGGTTGCTATCTCCAGAGTCGGCGGCCTTCTTGAAAAGTGCCGAGATCGTGCCACGGTGGCCTTTAATTCTGAGATACAACCGTCGCGCCTTGGAAGTCGAATTTGAAACGAACTTCAGATAGTGCCGCTTCACGCATCGCGTGTCTAAGTCTTGTCTTATCTTCAGTATAAAACATCAGAAAACCGCCTCCGCCGGCGCCGATGAGCTTGCCACCAAGCGCTCCGTGAGCGCGGCCGAATTCGTACCATGCATCGATCTTGTCATTGGCCATGCCCTTCGAGCGGGAACGCTTGAGCTCCCAGTGTTCATGCATCAGCTCTGCAAAACGGCGCAGGTCGCCGCCCTGAAGGCATTTATAGCTTTCAAGCCCTAATCGCTTAATACCGTGAAGGTTATCGATCATGTCTTGGTCGGTGTTTCGAGTGCGCTTGTCCTGGTCGTGTAGCATCGACGCGGCCGACCTTGTATACCCCGTAAAAAATAACACGAGATTGTCTTCGAGATTTGCGAGCGTTTCGGCGCTCATACGCGCTGGTTCTACGATTACGTTACCATCGCGTTCGAACTTGAAAGTAGTCACGCCGCCGAACGTTGCAATATACTGGTCTTGCTTTCCGACCGGCTCCTTCAGCATGTCGATCTCGATGTGACACGCTTGTTCGGCAAGTTCTTTCTTTTGAACGATGCGTCTGTCGAACGTATGCAACGCCAATAATAGTGCAGTGGTAAAGCTGCCTGACGAGCCAAGACCGGTTCCTGCCGGGATATCGGACATGCTCGTCATCTCAAGATAATTGCCCTTCGTCTTCGTCAGACGCATCGCTTCGCGGATTATTGGGTGCTCGATCTCGTCTACGTGATTGACCCGTTCAAGCTGCGAGTACTTAATAATAAATTCTTCAACAAATGTTTCGTGAAGCGTGATGTACACGTATCTGTTGATAGCGGCAGCAATCAGAAAGCCTTCGTGCTCGTCAGAGTAGGAAGGTAAGTCGGTACCGCCGCCCCCTAGCGATATTCGCAGCGGGCTCCTAGCGATGATCATTTGCGCTCGCGTCGTAGAACCGCTCGACGATCCGTAGGGCAGCTTGGGCGTCTCGTAGCCCCGGAGTCGGGGTACGGCGAGCGGCAATATCATTAAGGAAGGTCGTGTATTCTATACTCCACGAGTCGTCCGCCATCGGGAACTCCTGGATCGTTGTTTCGGGCGGTCCGAGCTCCGGCAGCATTTTATAGTGGGCGATTCGCTCGATTCCGTAGCTTCCGCCTAGTCCCGTGACCTCAATTTTACCAACGCGCCCGTACAACTCGAACGAGAACGTGTTTTTCCATTCTGTCCACGAAGCGTGCAGCGATGCGACCTGACCTTCCCGCGTTCGCAATAGAAGGAAAGCGTTGTCCTCAACCGGCATGTCCCAGAAATAAGTGGCTGCGAACCCATATACATCGTTGAAATCTCCTAAGAACCAGCGCGCGAGATCGATGAGGTGAATGCCCTGATCGATGGCTTCGCCGCCTCCGGAAAGCGAAGGCACGGCGCGCCACTCCTTGTCGTAGCCGATGCGTCCGCCATGGCCGTAACGAGCGCGACAATGCGTGAGCGGCCCTAAGGCTCCCGAATCCACAATCGATCTCGCTGCGCGAAACGCTCGATGATAGCGATGGTTGAATCCAACGCGTACGCAGACACCGGTGCGGTCGGATGCGCTGATAGCTTCCGTTAATTCGTCGCTTCGGATAGCTGCCGGCTTTTCAACGATAACGTGTTTTCCGGCCGCGGCGGCTGCCGTCGCAATCGGCGCGAGCAGATCGTGAGTCGTAGCGACAATTACGATGTCGACGTTTCTATCGCTCACTGCCGCTTGCCAGTCCGTGCAAATGGCCGCTCCGGACGGGCTCGCAAGCTTCGCCGCACGCTCGGCGTTCGTGTCGCAGCAGAGCGTAAGTGCGTTCGGCAGTAGAACGCGCGCTCGTTTTTCACCGATGAAGCCGCAGCCTACGATGCCGACACGCAAAGGCGCTACCACGCTAGTCCCCGCTCTTCTGGAACGATGCGGCGCAGCGTATACACATCGCTACCGTCGAGCAGATCGCGATATTCCCCAAAACGCTCCCAAGGGTCCCACATCGCGCTGATAAGCTTTCCCGTAATTCCGTCGCTATCGCGCGACGCCAGGTACACGCAGAGGGCTGCGCCGATTTCCAACGACGCTCCACCTGTCTCTTTCTGTTTGAGCGACGCTGCATAAAACGCATCGCCAACCTTGTCCGGACCGGCCTCGAGAACTTCGTCCAGCAGACGTGTATTTAGCGGACCCGGTGCGACCATATTGACGTCGACGTGCGCGTCCTTCCACTCTTCTGCGAGCGTTTCACCAAAGCGAACGACGGCAGCTTTCGATGCCGCATAAGCACTCATATACGGCATCGGCTTCGTCGCCCCACCGCCTGAAAGCACGATGAGCTTGCCACGCTCGGCGGCTTTTAATTGACTTGCAAAATTGCGCGCGCAAAGCACGACGCCATGCAAATTAACTTCGATCGCTTTCGCCCACTCTGCGAAATCGAGGACTTCGATCGGTCCTAGCGGTCCGTAGACCCCCGCATTGCAGACGACCACATCCGCGCGACTGAAGGCAGTTTCGGCGACGCGAGCCATCCTCTCCACGTCGGCCCCTTTCGAGACGTCGCCGGCGCATAGCTCGACACGACACGCCGCCACGACGTCGAGAATCGTCGCGCGAGCTTGCTCGAGTTCCGTCGGGTTACGGGCGAACAGCACCAAGTCAGCTCCAGCGCTCGCGAACGCGAGGGCAACCGCTAAGCCGAAGCCGCGGCTACCACCTGTAACGACTGCGCATCGGCCGCGCAAGGATTGCGATCGCACGAAGAAACCTTTCAGATGCGGTCGGTCCTAGTTACCACATAGACGCTCGTGTTGATACGAATCGTACGCTCATGTTTTGTGGCCCATACCGATGGCATAGTAGCGAAGACGGGCATCTGTTTGAATTTGCTGAGAAAGAAACCTCCCCGGATCAAAGATTATCGCCTGCGACATACGCGCCATGAAAGCCGCAGCATCGAGCTCCTTAAATTCATCGTAGTCCGTAGCGACGAAGACGGCGTCGGCATCTTGGAGAGTGTCGGTCGCAGAGCGCCGCAGCAATATGTTCGTCTTTAGATCGTCAGCCAGGTCGCGCAGCGCAGGATCGTATGCAACGACCCGCCCGCAGCGATCCGAAAACCAGCGAGCGAACGCGACGGCATTCGATCCGCGCAAGGTATCGGTTCCCGCTTTGTACACGAGTCCCAAGACTGCGATCGTGCGCCCAGCGGGGTCGCCCAGCACCTCGATGAAGCGACGCTGCAACCAAGATGCGTGATAGTCATTCGCCGCACGAACGCCTTGAAAGAAGAGCGGCTCAAGGCCGCAACGTCGTTCGTTTTCGATAACGAACGAGACGTCTCGCGCAAGCGTGCCACCCGCATAGGGGCCACCGGCGCGCACGTAGGCACCTTTGCCGATCCTCGCGTCGCTCTTCAAGCCGCGCTCGACGTCGCGGGCGTCGGCGCCCGTGCGCTCGCACAGAGCTGCAAGTTCATTAATGAACGCCACGGAGGTTGCCAGAAACGTGTTTACCGCGTGCTTCGTCATTTCAGCCGACTCGACCGACATTACTTCTATGCGGGCCGACAACGGCGCGAGCGCTTCCCGTAAGAGCGCGGCATCGCGATCGTCGCGAACTCCAATTATAAACCGATCGACGTTCCGCAGATAGGCAAGGGATTTGCCGAGGCGCAAATTCTCGGGACTGCACGCGAAGCGCAGATTTAGAGCGGGGAAGGAGGCTCCGGCACGTCGTTCGAGTTCGGCGACCGAGCCGATCGGCATCTGCGAGGAGACCACGACGAGCGATCCTGCATCGACGAAAGGAAGTATCTTACTAACGTTTTCGATTACGGCATTAGAGTCGGCGGTATCGTCATCGCGCACCGGGGTATCATAGGTGATCCAAACGATCTTACATTGCGCAAGTTCCGATGGCGCGTGTTCGTAGCGTAGGCGTCTCAAATAAACTTGGTCTTTGACGAGTTCGCGTAAGCCCGGCTCCGCAACCGGCAGATCCAAGCGACGTAGACGCTCGATGACGTCGCACGTGTCGAACGCGATGACGTGATGGCCCGCTTCGGCAAATACGGCGCTCATCACCGTACCGAGATGCCACAAACCGATGACCGCAAGGTTCATAATACTACTTAATATTTATAGTGAGGAGTGACTCACACGCTTCTCTTACTACCATTCGGCGATTCCTTGCATAGAGGACTGCCTTTGGTCTTTCGCAGACTTACTGCGCGTGCTACCTGTGGCAATCATCGCGGGCGGTCGCGGTACCAGAATCGCTGCGATCGCGGGTAATCTGCCTAAAGCCCTCGTTCCCGTAGCCGGGCGTCCGTTTATCGACCATCAGTTAGCTTGGCTTGCCGATGGTGGCGTCACGTCAGTCGTTCTTTGCATCGGCTATGGCGCCGAAGCGATCAAGTCGTTCGTGAACGACGGCGATGCTTGGGGCCTCAGCGTCGCTTATAGTGAAGATGGCGAATCGTTGCGAGGGACGGGCGGCGCGCTTCTGCATGCCATGCCCAAGCTCGGAAGCGCCTTTCTGACCGTTTACGGCGATACATTGCTACAGTGCAGCCCAGGTTACGTCGCAGGCGCACTTACGGACTCTTGTGACGGGGTAATGACGGTCTTCGAGAACCGCGATCGCTGGCTGAGAAGCAACGTTCGCATCGAGGGCGAAAGCGTGATTGCTTATGATAAGGAGGCGCCTCCCGGAACGATGAGGTACATCGACTACGGCATTAACGCGTTTCGCGCGCGAGCGTTCGAGGGCTTCGAAGATAATCAAGCCTTCGATCTTGCCGAAGTGCATCGCGCCGCTATCGCTCGCGGCACGTTGCGAGCGCTTCGATGCGAGGAGCGCTGGTTCGAAATCGGATCTCCCGGAGGTCTAGCGGAGACGGAGCGATTTATGTTAGCTCGCGCGCCTAAGGAAAGAATCGTATAGATGTTTGCTCAGCTCTTTCTTGAAGAAGCTCAGGAAGTCGCGCGTCGTATCGATGTCGAAGCGGTCGAATCGGTCGCGCGGCACCTCTCCGACGTTCAACGTCGCGGCGGCCGACTCTTCATTCTCGGAGTGGGAGGCAGTGCCGGCAACGCATCGCACGCCGTAAACGATTTTCGAAAGCTCGCCGGTATGGAAGCGTATGCGCCAACCGACAATGTTTCGGAGTTGACCGCTCGGGTGAATGACGAAGGCTGGGACACGGTGTTCAGCGCATGGCTGCGAGGAAGCCGGCTCAAGGCCCAGGACGCAGTGCTCGTACTTTCCGTAGGCGGGGGCGACCTCGAGCGAAACGTCAGCCCTAACTTGGTGCGCGCTTTGCAGTTCGCAAAGACCATCGGTGCCACTATCCTCGGCATCGTCGGTCGCGACGGCGGCTATACGGCGACGGTCGCAGACTCCTGCGTAATCATTCCTACGGTCAATGCAGACCATGTAACGCCGCATTCGGAGGCGTTTCAAGCCGTCATTTGGCATCTTCTGGTTACGCACCCGGCGCTGAAGGCTAATCCGACGAAGTGGGAGAGCGTCGCTACGGTTCACGCGGTGTGAAGTCGGACTCTCGAGCAGTATTTTTCGATCGCGACGGCGTGCTCAACGAAGCCATCGGCCGTAACGGCTTACCTCATCCACCGAGTTCCATCGCCGACCTGCGAATAGCACCGGGCGCTAGAGAGGCAGTCGAGCGACTGAAAAGTGCGGGCTTCGTCGTTATTTGCATCACGAATCAACCCGACGTGGCGCGTGGAACCTTAGCGACGCCCAATGCCGACGAGATGAACGATTTCATACGGAGAACTTTGGGTCTCGACGATTTAATCGCTTGCTTTCATGACGACAGCGACGATTGCGCTTGCCGAAAACCACGTCCCGGAATGCTTCACGAAGGGGCTCGACGATGGTCGGTCCGACTGGAGAACAGTTACTTAATCGGCGATCGATGGCGCGACATCGATGCAGGCGTTGCGGCGGGCTGTCGCACCGTATTTCTCGACCATGGTTGGCTCGAGAAGCCCCCTGAGCGCGGGCCGGACGCGCGCGTGAACTCGGTAGTGGACGCTGCCAGCTGGATATTGGCAGATCTCAGGAGCAACATGAACGTTCTCGACCGCTTAAAAATCAAATTATTTGCCGATGGCGCAAACGTGGACGACATTGCGCAACTCGCGAAGAATCCGCATATCGCCGGCTTTACGACAAATCCGACCCTGATGCGGAAAGCGGGTATTGCGGATTACGAGCAGTTCGCCCGAAGCGCGCTGAACGTCATCGGCGAGCGGCCTATCTCCTACGAAGTGTTCGCAGACGACCTGCCTGGGATGGCTCGCCAGGCGCGCAAGATCGCCGGCTGGGGCGAACACGTCTACGCAAAAATTCCCGTGACGAACACCAGAGGGTTGGACACGAGCCCCCTCATTCGGGAGTTAAGTAAAGAAGGCGTTAAAACGAACGTGACGGCCTTAATGACCGAGCGCCAGGTGGAACACGTTCTGGCATCATTAGTCGACAGTCCTGGCGCCTACATTTCAATTTTTGCCGGTCGAATAGCCGACACCGGTCGAGACCCGTTACCGATGATGCAGCGTAGCGTCGGCCTCATAGAGTCCAATGCAAACGTGGAGCTCATTTGGGCGAGCCCGCGCGAACTCCTTAACGTGTTTCAAGCCGACGAAGCGGGCGTACAGGTGATTACCGCCACGCACGACATTCTCGCCAAACTCGCTCTCGTCGGCAAGGATCTCGACGAATATTCTCTCGACACCGTAAAGATGTTTCATCGGGATGCCGAAGCCGCAGGATTTCAACTTTGACGCACGCGAGAGATCGATGAAGCTGACCGGCAAATGGGTCGTCATAACGGGCGGATCGAGTGGTATCGGGTTTGCGATCGCATCTGCGCTAAGCAAGCGCAACAACCGAGTAACGCTCGTTGCCGAAAATGAAGTTCGTCTTCGTGACGCAAAATCGAAGCTCGATGCAAATGGGGCGAACGTCGACGTGATTCGCTGCGATTTCGGCGCGGCCGGCCAAATCGATGCTCTTTCCGACGAAATACTGAGCGCGGGCGCTCCGGACGTACTCATCAATAATGCCGGTTTTGCAGTGTACCGCTCGTTCGAAGCGTCCGATACAATTGAAATCGATCGCCTGCTGGACGTAAACCTTATCGGACACGTTAAACTGACGAAACGTCTCCTCGCTCCAATGGTGGCGCGACGCTCCGGGGCGATTTGCTTTATGGCATCGATCGCCGGCCGCTTGCCGATAACGCCAAACGCTATGTATTGCGGGGCCAAGCATGGAATGCTTGGGCTCGCTTCCGCGTTACGCGAAGAACTAAAGCGATTCAATATCGAGGTAACGGCCATTTGCCCTGGTCGAGTCGAAACGCCGTTCTTCGATCACGAGACCTTCCGCAGCCGCCAAAAACGCCCTGAAACCAAAGGTATCATTTCGGCTCAACGAGTTGCCGACTCGACGCTTCGGTCGATCGAACGTAACTATCGGGTTACCTACGTGCCAGGCTACCTTCAAGCGATATCTTGGGCATTCGAAACGTTCCCCTTTGTTCTTCGCCCGCTCTATAATCGCGTCGTCAGATCAAGAATAGAGGGTCTATATGCCGCTAACCATTGATTCGCCTCACGACGGTCCTTGCCCGATCTGTAGCGTACCCGGCCACCCCCTCGAGCGCGTCCCTCCGGCTACCTATTTTGCTTGCCCTGTTTGCGAGACGCACTATCAACACCCTATGCCGACGATCGACCAAATGCACGCGTACGTTCAGGGCGAATATTCGCGTGGCGTCTATAGCGATTATGTATCGGCGGCTCGGCTCAAAGAACTAACGTTCTCGCAGCGAGCTCGCGCAGTCGTTGCAAGAGCCGGGACGGGGCTATTGTTGGATGTCGGCGCCTCATGCGGATTTTTCATCGAGCAGGCATTGGCTGTCGGCTTCGATGCCTATGGCGTAGAGCTGTCGTCACAAGCCGTCGCCAACGCTCCGGCTGAGATTGGCCGTCGTATCACCGTGGGCGATGTAAACGTTCTATCGGTCGACAAGGAGAAATTCGACGTTATCACGGCATTCGACATCATCGAGCACGTCTTCGACCCGGTTCTTTTCCTCACATCGTTGCGGGAAGTAGCCAGACCGGGTACGTGGATCGTTATAACGACGCCGGACGCCGGCCACTTTCTAAGATTCGTCCTTCGAGCGCATTGGCCGATGTATCAGCCGATGCAGCACACCGTATTGTTTTCGAAGCGCGGATTGCTCTTGGCGCTTGTTCGAGCCGGGTACGAATCTATCGAGATCGGCCCGGCGCACAAGACCTTGACCGCTGACTATCTAGCCGGGCAGGTTGAGATGTATCTGCCGATGGCAGTAAAGGCGTACCGCTTGGCGTCTCGCTTCGTTCCAAATGCTATGCGAAGCGCTCCAGTAAGCGTTAATATTGGAGAGCTCATGGCTTTCGCACGAGTACCCGACTGACGCTTCTACACAATATGTCGATACAAGACGGTACGCCTCAGTTTGACCATAGCTCGTACCCACGTTGGAGGATCGGCGAAGAACGAAACTTTCTTACCCTCAGTGAACGAGCGAGAGTTGTAATTAACCGGAATCTCCGTCGGCTGGTAGCCTTTACGAAGTAGCTTGATATTGATTTCAAAGTCGAAATCGAACCGATTGCACTCGAAAGTTAGTCCGTATAAGCAGTCCCGCCTAAACACCTTGTACATGGTAAACGGATCACGCAGACGTTGTTTGTAGATCGTATTGAACATTTTCAGAAGAACGACGTGTGCCATATTGGCCAGCGTGGAAACTCCGGGCTGCTCTGCAAAATGGCGGATTTTCCAGGCTTCGCCACGCGCATTATGTCGAGAGCCGAGAATGAAGTTTCGACGTAGCTCGAACAACGGTGAAACCAGTTCGTCATAATCTTCCACGTCATATTCGAGATCGGCATCTTGAAAGAGAATGACATCGCCCCGAGCGTGTTGTAAGCCGATCCTGACCGCAAAGCCTTTTCCACGCGGGCGATCTTCGAGAACGAGGCGCACCCGATCGTGATCGCGGTACTTTTCTACGATGGCCCGGGAGCCGTCTGTGGAGTTGCTTTCTACAATGACCACCTCGATGTCGACATCGGGAATCTCTTTATTGAGAACTCGGATCAGAGACGTCTCGACGGTTGCCGCCTCATTGAATACTGGGAAAATCACCGATAGCAGCCGCGGGGAGTTCCGCCTTACCGGACGACAAAGCAAAGCCATGTTGGAACGAAACCAGCGTTCCAGTCCTTCATTACTACCGCAGCCCAGGTCCTGAGCGTCGATGAACGAGATGAACTCGCCGAGCTCGCAGCGGGTCGCAAGCAGCTGTAGATTATCGGGGGAGAAGAAATACCTACCAGAGCGCAGCGCGCCCCACGCGTTGCGTTGACTTCGAGCCGCAGCCGAAGCGGTCGACGGAGCAAGGAGGACGAGCGTGCCGTTAAGGCTTAAGTGCTTTGAAAGATCGCAAAGAAGCTCGGCTGGATTCGCTTCGCCTTCGAGAGTACGAAGCAGAAAAATTGCGTCGAACAGTTCACCCGAAGCGAGAGATCCCAGCTCCCGTACCTCTAAGCCCGCGACGTGCGCCTCCATCGAGCCGATCAGCACGCAACGTTCCGGAACGTGCCGCGCATATTTAGCGACGACCGGTATGAGGGCCTCGATCGCGGCGCCGTCGTTCGGATCGCTTGTCGTCCGCGCGTTCGCGAGGCGCAGCCGGTTTCCGAATAACAATCCACACCCTTGGCACAGCGAAAATGCTACGCGCTCAAGAACGAATTCGTATCCCACGTCATCTGCGGAGCACAGCGGACACTCCAGTTTTGCTGCCTGTTGTCGCCCAAATCCGCTCCGCGCCTCATCAGCGGTCAGCATGGATTCTCGGTGCGGGCACGCGCGACTTTTCTCCTGCCGATATTTTCGAGGGGCATTCTGGCGCTAGCGGCCGCGGCGCCTGCGCAACCCATAACCGCGTAGCCGTCGTTGGACTCAATGGACCGTCGCCGGCCTCGTTTTCATGGCCCAAATGCGCGCACGTTCGTGCGATGCGTAACCGGATTACCACCGGCCACGACGCTCGCTTCTCTAATGACGCGCGATAGCGAAAACGTGATTTTTTATATTGAGCCCATCGAGACTCCGCAATTGGGGAAGCGGCCCATACTCGAAAGTCTCGACGGTCGCGTAGAATCTCAGTAACAAATTCTCGAGGCTTCGCACCGTAAAAAAGTTTTTGTGATCGGATTCCAGCATATGCCACGGTAAGGCGTAGAAGCTCGAGGTTACCGGTATCGCGGCAAAATTCGGAACGGAAAACAGGCCGCCGCGCTTCGATACGCGCGCTACTTGCGCTAAAAACGATTCGTGATCGGGCACGTGTTCCAATACTTCGATGCAGATGGTTTCATCGAAAGTGCCGTCCTCGAACGGAAGAATGCCATCCTCAACGCCAACAGCTCGCATGCCCGTAGCGAGCATCCGGTCGACGAAATCGCGTCGCGTTTCGCAGCCGGTCCATCGAACGCCGTAGGAGGTAAGCGGATTACACCAAGCACCGATTCCGCAACCTACGTCGAGTACGTCAATACCGATAGGCAAATAGCGGGTGACGAGCTCGAGGCATACGGGACCTACCACCGGCGACGGGGGGCCGCTACCGTATACTTGTTCCCGTTTAAGAAAATCGAGTGCAGCATCGGTTAGGATCGTCCCATGACCGTGTTGGCGGTAATCCACACGTGAAAAGCGAACCGCTCTTCGGGCGGATACCGTGGAGTCGGAAGCGGCATCGCTTACAAAGTGGAACCGAAGCTCGGCTCGATCTGCCCCGCGCAGCTGCTCGGGGATGCTGCATCGAACGGTGAAACCCACTTGCAACATATCCGGCAGGCCGTAAGCTTTCGCTACGTCGGGGCGATCGTAGAAGATTTCAGTCGACCCTATCGCAACTTCGCCGAGATAAGCCTCAACCCGGCGGATTTTCTTGCGGGCATCGTAAACCCAACCCTCACAGTCAAATCCGTGCTGATAGACCAGCTCGTCGGGAGAGGGACTGTCGATTGCCCAGCGGCGGGGCGAAAGCGGTGGTTGCACCGATCTCGATGGCGGCGATTTTAGGTTCCGAAAAGCAAACTGCGGCATCTTCATGACGCATAGACCGGCCGCAGCATACTCCGCATTAAACAATGCCTTCCAGAGCTTAGTCGTTAACGATATCATACCGTGCGGGCGTGCGATATTCAGTTAGCAAGCCGAACATTTAACGATGTCGCGATTCCATCTCAGCTTCCGTAGTACTTAGTACAAAGCGACCCCAATTATAAGAGCTTTCGGAGCGTAAGCTTCAACCTCCAAATCGAACTGCCTTGTACATTCCGAAATCGCGCGATCGTACTCAGTGATGTGACTTTGAACCCCCATCTGTCAACATAACCCGAGACCACGGACTCGGAAAGAGTAAGCTCGAAGCGGCAGCGGAGAACACCTCATGATGACCAGTACCAACGGCGAGGCGCCGAGCTCGGAGAATCGTGCTCAAGCCCAAGCGTCGTCGCATCTCTACGGCTGAAAAGCTTTGTATTCTCAAGGCGGTCGAAGCTGCTGCATCCGGCGCTCAAGGATCGACTGCGTCGGCAAGGCATTTACTCTTCGTAGCTCTCGACGTGGCGGCGACAGTTTGAGCGCGGTGATCTCGATGCCGCAAATATCCGCGCTCGCGAAGGGCGCAAAGGTGACGCCAAGGCGACCGCCCGCCGCATCGTCGAGCTCGAACGCCAGAATCGAACGTTACGACGTCGCGTTGCGCGCGCGGAACTGATTGGAGAAATCCAAAAAAGCCGCGCGGCTCTTGGGGATGGACCTCGAGAGTCGTGAGGCCACCGACGAAGACTAATCGACGTGGCCCGCATGCTCTGCGACGAGTATCCGACTCGACTCGTATGCCTCGCGCTGGGCGTCTCGCGGGCGACGCTGCTACGCCGACCCAAGGCCGTTCCTGACGCGCCGGAACCGGCGCGACGCATTTGCAATTCGTCGCTTAAGCGACGACGAGCGCAAGGACGTTCTCGTGCTTCTGCACAGCCCTCGTTTTGTCGATCGTTCTCCGGGCCAGATTGTGGCGGTGTTGCTCGACTAAGGGTCGTACCTGTGCGGCGAAATGGTACGCGCTGCTGGTTATGCTCGACATCTTTAGCCGGATGGTCGTTGGCTGGACTCTGGTTCGCCGATCCAACGCCGCCGTTGCAAAGCAATTCATCGAGCAAACCATTGGCGAGCATCAGATCGAACCGGGCACGCTCACCATTCATGCCGATCGCCGGACGGAGATGAGCGCGCAGCCAGTTTGCAAACTCTTCGAGCGGCTCGCCGTCACGCAATCGCACAGTCGTCCACACGTGAGCGACGATAATCCGTATTCAGGCTCGCAGTACAAGACCATGAAGTACGCAGCCGACTTCTCTGACCGCTTTGGCTCGTTCGAGTATGCGAACAAAAACACGCGTGCGTTCATGACGCACTACAACACCGAGCACCGGTACTCGGGGATCGCGATGCTCATTCCGGCCGACGTTCACTCTGGCAGCGGGCCAGCAAAAATCGCGCTACGGCACGCCGCCAAGCTCGCGGCCTACGAGAAGTTTCCAGACCGCTTCGTGCAGGGCAAACCAAAACTTGACGTGTTATCAGATGCCGTCTGAATTAACCGACCAATAGAAACGCTGAAGCAGCATAGAATCAATATTTCTCACACGAGCAGTCCCAAGACCCTTGACAGGTTCCGCCATCACACTCAGTGCAGCGCGATCGCGAAAATGTGATTCTTGATCTTGATCCCTTCGGAACTTTGAAGCTGCGGTAGCGGCCCATATTCGAATGTCTCGACCCTCGCGTAGAATCGTCGCAGCAGCGTCTCGAGACTTTGCGCTGTAAAAAAATTCTTGTGATCCGATTCTAACATATGCCATGGAAGAGCGTAGAAGCTCGACGTTATAGGAATCGCAGCAAAATTTGGGACCGAGAAGAGACCGCCTCGCTTCGAGACACGTGAGACCTCAGACAAAAACGCATCGTAATCGGCAACGTGCTCGAGCACTTCAATGCTAATCGTCGCGTCGAAGGCCCCGTCAGCAAATGGGAGCTTACCGTTCTCGACGTATACCGCCCGCAGGTTCTCTGAGAGCATGTGTTGCACGAAATCTTCGCGTGTCTCACAGCCGGTCCAGTGCAAGCCACGCGATGTCAGCGGCGCGCACCATGCGCCAATCCCGCAGCCTACATCGAGCACGTCGTCTTCGGCCGCTAGGTAGTTCCTTACGAGCTCGACGCAAACGGGATCAGCGATCGGGGAGGGTGGCCCGCTTCCGTAAACTTGATTTCGTATTAGAAATTGGGAAGCTGCGTCGGTCAGGATCGCGCCGTGGCCGTGTTGGCGGTAATCTATTTTCGAGAGACGAACGTTTCTTCGCGCAAAGGTAACTCTCTTCTCGCGATCCGTTGATACTAGATCGAACCGAAGCTCGAGTTGACCTTTGCTTCGGAGCGCTTCGGGGATGTTACAGCGAACGAGAAAGCCCGACAGTAGCATGTCGGCTCGATCGTAGACTTCTGCGACGTCCGGTCTCGGATACAGATTCTCGGTCGCGCCGACGAGCGCATCATCAATGGACACCTCAATTGTACCGATCGCAGTGCCGTGGAGATAAACCCAGCCCTTACAATCAAATCCGTGTTGATAGACGAGTTCATCACCGTCCGGAACGTCGATAGCCCAATTAAGAGGTGTGAAGACCGGCGTCGGCAGCGTTACGGTCGAAACCGCTGGTCTCGAGTTACGAGCCAGCCGCGTCCGTAGCTGTTTGCGCACGAAAGCTGACATATTGTCTAGCATGAAACTCCCCAACGTGACACCTATTCAACCCCTGATGCGAAACAGCGGAGCCGACTTCTTGCTAACGCGTTCAGCGTGCTTGAATACGAGCTCGGCATTTCAAGGCTTGGTCTCGAGGAGCTTCGATCTGCGAAGTCGCCGAAGTCGACTTACAACGCGGCGAACGAGAAGTTTGATCGACCACAAATAGCTCCGCTGAACGTTGGCGATGGCACGATCGAGCTGGGATATATCCGACCGGACCGAGTCGAGCTCGGCGTTCGCATGAGTAACGAAGAGTGCTATCGTCTCGCGAAGAGCGTTATCGAGCTCCTGTGTCTTGAGCTGTTCTGAGTCGATCGCTATAGCCAGGCGTTGCGCTTCATGTTCGGCGACCATAACACGCCCCCGTAAACGTTCGTTTTCTTGGCTCTCCCGGTCCGCAACCATTGATCGTTCGACGAGAAGCAGCTCCTGTTCGCTCTGAATCTCGGCACGTTCGCGCGCGGCTGCGAGTCGAGCTTCGAGAGTCTCAATCTCGCGTAGAGCTTTGTTTAGCTTCGCGGAGATCTCTGAATGGGAAGCGACGAGCTGCTCTAGCCGCTGGTCATCCGAGAGAGGCAGGGCGCGAACGATGAATTGAAAGGTGTCGTGCTCGGGATCGCTCGCGATTTCGGCGATGAGTTGTGGATCGAAATCGTTCGGATCGAGGATCGGCATCGTGTCGGTCGGTGCGAAGAGAGCGGCCTTCGTCCGATCGATTCGATCGATCCGATAGCCGGCACGCATGCATAATTCCCTAACCGTCTTCAAAGTGAAGAAGCGCAGATGTGTGTTATCGAGCAAACCCAACTCTTGGTAATCGAATGCGCCACGCAGGAGCGCGAGCCGCACGCTACCATGTGCGACGTTGGGAATCGAAATCACGACCGAACCGCCGGGCGCGAGCACGGACCGGGTCTCATCGAGAACGCGCCAAGGGTCGCGCAGGTGCTCGAGCACGTCTCCAAACACGGCAACGTCGAACGCCGCTCCTGGTAATAGATCGACTAAGCGTCGAATATCTAAGTCTGCAACGACAACCTCGTCGCAGATGCCGCGCGCCTGTGCTGCCATAACCGGGTCTACTTCAACACCCGTTACGCGGCATCGAGCAGCCACGAGCCATTGCGACATATAACCGGTCGCGCAACCGAATTCGACGACCCGCTTGTCGCTCCCGATTAGCTGCAGCATCATGCCGTGACTGCTGGCAGGATCCGGCGCTTGCCCGGCGTCCGGAACTGAATAGCACTTCTGTTTCGGGTCGACCGAAGCATCAGGCTCCGTTAGATTAGATGCAGGCTCAAGCAACGCTTTGCCCTGAGAAGGCGACCCGCCGCCCAGGTGAAGGAGCGTCATTCCGTGCCGAACGCATATTCAATGTAGTGGCACTGTACGTTCCGCGCCCGTCAACTTCCCTTCTTCCACCCGGGCGCACCGGGAAAAGCAATACCGGTTGTGAACATCCTCAGCGATGACACGGACGGCGCAAAATGCCCGCGAGACGGACCTCCTGACGCAGCGGCTCGACGAACTGCGCGCCGAAAAGCGGCGCCTGGACGAGCTGGCATTAGCGTTTCATACGATCGAAGACAGCAAGTTCGCCCGCCTAAGGCAAATACTTTTGAATCTGACGGCGCTGCTACGCGGTACCGGTGCGGCGACGCCGAGAGCAGCGCTGACCCGGCCAATCGCGCGCCGGAGAGGTAAGCTCGGACCGGAAGGCCGGAATTCAACCGTTGGCGGCCATAGTCCGTTCGCGGACGAAGTCGTCGCTCTCGAGGCTCAGATCCTGGAACTGTCCGAACTGCTGGACGCGGAACGCAGCGGAAAGGGTGGCGATCCCTACGAGCGCTGGCGGCGCGAACATGGAACCCGGCCGAGCGATCTCATGCGAATGCGCGCGCTTCTGGACGTGCTTCCGATGCGGCCGCATATCAGCATTGTTATGGCAACGTTTAATACGCCGAGCAGCTTCTTGCGGGAGGCAATAGAGTCGGTCATCGACCAAATCTATCCGGACTGGCAACTGTGCATTGCGGACGATGCCTCGACGGCTCGGCACGTACGTGTCATACTCGATGAATATTCTGCCCGCGATCCCGACCGTATCAAGGTCGTCTACCGGCCCGAGAACGGGCATATCTCGCACGCGAGCAATTCCGCGCTCCAGCTTGCGACCGAAGAGTATGTCGGATTCCTCGATCACGATGATCTTCTCACACCCGAAGCGCTTTTCGAGATTGCCCTCCTCCTTAACCAACGGCCGGACGCCGACATCGTCTATAGCGATGAGGATAAGATTGACGACAATCGGACGCTTCGCGACCCATATTTCAAACCGGACTGGTCGCCCGACACTTTTATGTCGCGCATGTACACGTGTCATTTCAGCGTATACCGACGAACTCTTGTGGAGTCGGTCGGCCGCCTACGTCCCGGTTTCGAGGGCAGCCAGGATTGGGATCTCATGCTTCGCGCGAGCGAACGAACCAACAAGATCTATCACGTGCCGCGTGTGCTCTATCACTGGCGCATGCATGACCGATCGACGGCCTTATCGGCGGCAGCAAAGCCTTATGCCACCAGCGCGGCGATGCGTGCGCTCGAAGAGGCGCTCGAACGACGTAGCGAGCCTGGAACCGTCCTGGAGGTGGAGAACTGCCCTGGCACCTTCCTCGTCCGCTACGCCATTCGCGAACGCAAAAAAGTCTCGATCATCCTGCCGACACGCGACCATGGTGACGACGTCGAACGTTGTCTTCGCTCGATTTTCAAGATGACCACGTACGGCGACTTCGAGGTCTTACTGATAGACAACGGCTCGACGGACCGATCCTCGCTAGACACGTTCGAGCGCTGGAGAAAGCACGAGTCACGCTTACGCGTCTTACGCTACGACGTCCCGTTTAATTTTTCGAAGATCAATAATTTTGGCGTGAGCGAGTCGACGGGAGACTATATCCTTCTTCTCAACAACGATACGGAGGTCCTCAGTGCCGATTGGCTGGAGGCGATGGTCGAGCAAGCGCAGCGGCAAACAATTGGTGCCGTCGGTCCGCTGCTGCTGTATCCCGATCGAACCATCCAACACGCAGGTGTCGTCATCGGTATAGGCGGGGTAGCCGGCCACAGCCACAAACACTTTCCGGTGACCGCCGTCGGTTATTTTCAAGCGCTTAGCTCCGTCACCAACTACGCTGCAGTTACCGGAGCGTGCTTGATGGTACAGCGGGCAAAGTTCGTCGAGGTTGGCGGGCTGGACGAAGAGTTAGCTATAGCGTTCAACGATGTGGACTTTTGTTTAAAGCTCATTGCCGCCGGCTACCGGAACATCTACCTCCCACACGTAAAACTTTATCACTTCGAATCGAAAAGCCGGGGCTATGAAACGACAAAGGAACAAATCGCCCGCTTCGAGCGTGAGACCGAGACAATGATCGATCGCTGGCATACCGATTCCGTGCCCGATCCCTATTACAGCCCAAATTTGACGCTGCAACTGGAAGACTTCTCATTTCGCAATGGCTAGTAGCGCATCGTTAAAGCGGCTCCGCTCCCTTGATGGTACCTCACGCGCAGCAGAGGCTGCAGTGGGCAATCTCGACGATATTCGCTTTCAAGACGCGCTCGTACGAGATGTCGATCCATCTGCTACCCGGAAAATTCCGTCAGGCTGCAATGTCTATCTCAGAGGTTGGATCTTCACGCCGCCGCCGCGACCGGCGAGCGATGTCTTCGTTCTGATAGGTAACGACGTGGCGTACCCTGTGGTCTATGGAGATGCGCGCTGGGATATCGCTACGCACTACGACGATCCCGGACTCGAACGCGTCGGCTTTCGCGGCGTCTATCCGCTGGCCGCACTGCCGCTCGGTTCGTACGACATCCGCGTCGCAGCTTTCAATCCCGACACCGATGACTATCACCTACTGGAATCAGGCGAACGTTTCGAAATAATCGAGTCACGTTATCTGTTCCCCGGAAAACGCGTCGCGCCGAAAGGGCACATCGAGGTCAAGATCGACTCGATAGAAACCTACCTCGGCCATAAGCCTCATCGCGGTTCGCTGAGCGTGCGGCGCGGAGAAACGGTCGTCGTTCGCGGCTGGGCTATAGACCACGAGAAATCGACCGCTGCCGGCGGAATCTTCGCCCTCATCGACGGTAAGGAGTATGTCGGCGGAGTCCACGGCTTACCTCGCCACGACGTCGCGCTCGCGCTCGACATGTTCGGCGCACGACGCTGTGGCTTTACCATCCGCATTCCGATACGAGGCGTAACGAACGGCTCGCACAAGGTCGACATCGTCTCGCTTGCAGCGGACGGGGTCTCCTATTCTGTCGCCGCCGGGGTAAAATTAGCTGTCGGCTCTGCACAGAAGGCGCTTAGAACCTAAGTCAGCTCATCCACGCGAATAGCGTAGTCCTCGCTTCGCCGCGTCAAATTCGGGCTGTAATACGGATCGTTCTCCAGCTGCGCTCCCCAGCGTTCTTTCATCAACAGCATCTCACGCGCCGAACGTACCATTCTTCGAAAACCGACATCCTGGCCGCGCGTCTTCGATTCGGAGTGCGTCAGGACGACGTGCGGTAAGTAGACGTTTCGATAGCCGCGCGCGCGGAATTTGAGGCACAGATCGACGTCGTTGTATGCGACCGTCAACGCTTCGTCGAAGCCTCCGACTTCATCGAAGATACTTCGGCGCACCATGAGACAAGCAGCCGTCAAGGCGGAATAGTTCGTAACGGCCTCGAGCGCGCAAAAGTAGCCGCCAGAATCGCGCTCGGCAAGACGATGGCTATGCCCGGCCACGCCGCCGATGCCGAGCACGACGCCCGCGTGCTGCACCGTTCCGTCGGGAAAAAGCAGCCGTGCGCCGACCCCGGCGATCGACGGTCGCTGCGCCTGCTCGACCAGCGCCGGCAGCCATTCGTCAGTCAGAACTTCTGTGTCGTTATTGAGAAACAGGAGATAGGTCCCGGACGTCAACTGCACGGCCCGGTTGTTGAGCGCGGAAAAGTTAAACGGCGCGTCATCGCGCACCACGCGGACGCGCCCGTCGCGCTGCGGCCACCGCGCGAACGAGGCGAGCGACGCGGATTCGCTACTGCCGTTGTCGACGAGCAACACCTCAATGTCCGACGCTACATCGTGCGCGAAGATGGACTCGAGACACCGGTCGACGTCCGCCCCGTGATTTCGAGTCGGGACGACGATACTGATGCCCCCGGGCCGGACGATGTCGTAGCGAGCGATATACGTATGGGCGCAGTTTGGGTTCACGGTGATGCGTCCGGGCTCGCCTCGCCGTGCGAGTGCTTCGGAAAGGACCCGCACGTCGGATGTCTCGTCGTCTGCATCGCGACCTTGCAAACGCCTGTGATAAAGAACGCGCGGGATATGGAAAATGCGTTCGGTTTGTTCGCTAGAGCGAAGAGCGACGTCGTAGCGCTGATCCCCGCTCCGGTTCGTACGTGAGCCCGAGATCTGCTGCAGCAAAGAACGCCTGTAAACGCACAGATCGCCGATGTACATGCGGGACAAGAGCAGTTCGGGGGACCAATCCGGCTTAAAATACGGAGCCTCCCGGACACCCTCGTCACCCAAAGAGTCTTCGTCGCTGTAGATGATGTCTGCGCCCGAGTGGCGATTCACGAGTAGCGCGATCTCGAAAAGCGCCTCCGGCGCTAAGATGTCTCCGGCCCCAAGAAAGCCCACGTAGTCACCGGTCGCCGCAGCGAGCCCGGCTGCGAACGTGTCAGCTTCATCGCCGCGTTCCGCAATGGGGACGAGTGCGATTCGCGCATCGCCCCCGGCTCGCGCCTCGAAGAGCCGGCGAACGTCGCGACGGGCCGCGACGCATAACTGCCAGCGCCCGTACACTTGGGACGAAAGCGAATCGAGTCCGGTCTGCACTAGTGGTTCGGGCACGCCATCGCCAATCCATAACAAGCTGATAAGCGGCTGCTGTGGCAGGATCTCTGCGATCTCGCGCATCCGCGCGAGGTCGGCTACGCGTGGCGCATTGAGCCGTAGCCACTGGGCGTACGCGTCGGCACCGTCGATCGAACTCTCGACGGAAGACGGGATCACGAACGGCGCCCAAGCCCCCTCCGCCGACAGACGCAGGCGCTTCTTCAGCTCGAAAAAAAGATTGCGAAGCATCCAGAACCGGCTCTGTTCCATCGAGCGAATACGCGCGCGCATGCTCCGCAGGAGCGGCGCTAGTAAGGTGATGTCATCGGGCACGCTGCTGGCTTCCACCGCCGTCGTGGCGGTCCCCGGAAAGGTGGACTTGCGCGCTGTAACGTAGGGATACCCGCTCTTTCGCCGATGGCAAAGCCGCACGCCCATCCGCTCGATAGGAACCTATTTATTAGAGAAAGTTTAGGCGTTTGAGAACGTGGCTCGTCACCGGTGGCCTGGGATTTATCGGATCAAATTTCATCCGACTCGTCTTGAACTCGCGCCCGGGCGTCGCCATCGTGAATCTCGACGCGATGACGTACGCCGGCAATCCGGCTAACGTTGCCGACCTCGCAGACGACCGGCGGTATCGGTTCGTCCACGGCAACATCTGCGATGCCGATGCGGTCGAAGCGGCGATCGCGAGCGGTGTCGATGCGATCGTCAACTTCGCCGCGGAAACGCACGTCGATCGCTCGATTTTAGATCCCGGAGCTTTTCTGCGCACCGACATTCTGGGCACGCACGTCCTGCTCGAAGCGGTTCGCAAGCACGACATCGCCCGCTACCTGCAAGTCTCGACGGACGAAGTCTACGGTCACGTCGCGTCGGGCCGATCGAAGGAAACCGACACCGTCGCTCCGCGTTCACCGTATGCGGCGAGCAAGGCCGGCGGCGATTTGCAAGTCTTCGCCTACGCGACGACGTACGGAACGCCCGTGCTCGTCACGCGCGGGTCGAATACCTACGGACCGTACCAGTATCCGGAGAAGATCGTTCCGCTTTTCATTACGAATTTGATCGACGATAAAGCCGTACCCGTCTACGGCGACGGCTTGCAGATTCGCGATTGGCTGCACGTCGAGGACCACGCGCGGGGCATCCTGCACGTGCTCGAGCACGGCGAGCTCATGCACGCCTACAATATCGGCGGCGATAACTCGCGCACGAACATCGAAGTCACCCGCCGGCTGATCGCTCTCTGCGAGCGGGCGTTCGAGACCCACGTCCAACATGTCATCGATCGGCCGGGTCACGATCGGCGGTACGCTTTGGATTCAGCCAAGACGCGCAGACTCGGCTGGCAGCCGCAGATCGAATTCGAAACGGGGATAGACGAAACGGTCCGCTGGTATCGCGAGCATGAAGCGTGGTGGCGACCGACGAGGGGCGGCGAGTTCGCGTCGTATTACGCGAAACAGTACGCGGAACGGGGCGCACGGTGAAGGGCATCATCCTTGCGGGTGGACTCGGGTCACGGTTGCGACCGCTCACCAAGGTGACGAACAAACATCTGTTGCCGATTTACGATCGCCCGATGATTTATTACCCGCTCCAAACCTTATGCGCCGCCGGTCTGCGAGAGATCATGATCGTGACCGGGGGCACCTCTGCCGGCGACTTCCTGCGGCTGCTCGGAAACGGACGCGATTTCGGGCTCGCGCATCTAAACTATACGTATCAGGAGGGCGAGGGCGGAATCGCCGATGCCCTGAGGCTTTGCGAGCATTTCGCCGAGGGCGAGCGCATCTGTGTCATTCTCGGCGATAACATCATTCAGGACGACATCTCGCCGTACGCGCGCAAATTCGAACGCCAGCCGAGCGGGGCGCGCCTCTTACTGAAAGAGGTGCCGGATCCCGAGCGCTTCGGCGTCCCCGAGCTCCGCGGCGAGCGAATAGTAACGATCGAAGAGAAGCCGATCAAGCCGAAAAGCCGCTACGCGGTCACCGGCGTCTACTTTTACGACGAGCGTGTGTTCGAGTTCATTCGCGGTCTAAAACCATCGGACCGCAACGAATTCGAGATTACCGACGTGAACAACCAATATATCCGCTCCGGCGATCTGCAGTACGATATTCTCGAGGGCTGGTGGAGTGACGCCGGTCAATTCGAAAGCCTTCACCTGGCTGCTAATCTCGTAGCGAAGATGCGGCAATCCGAAGGCGTGCTTCACAAGGGAACGACGAACGGGGCCCTCGACTAGCATAGTCGACTCGCGCGTCGAAGGACGCTCGCATGACGCGAATTTTCACAAGCTGCCTGCTACTCGTAGGTCTGAGCGCCGGTGCGGCGCAAGCCACGGCAGCAGGCGACGCGAGCCCGTCGCCCACCCCCAGGTCGAGCGCAAGCATGCATCGCGCGCAGAAGCCGAACCGGGCGATGCTCGAATCGAAAGAGGCTCATGCCTGGGCCAAGTCGGCTCACGCGACGTTCCTCAAACCTGTTCCGAGCGCCCACCCCATGGCGGCGGCCTCGGCGGCCGACTCGGCAACGCCGACCATCTCGGCGATCGCTGCGACGCCGACGACCGTACATGGCGGCGACACGGTTCGGTGGGACGTCCGCACGAGTTCCAACGTCGTCTCCGTCGCGGCTCACGTCACGCTTGCCACGTTGCAACTTCAGCGGGCCTCCTCCGGCCACTTCACGCTCGCGTTCGTGATCCCGGCCAATACGCCGGGTATCTTCCACGGCACGTACAGCGTCGATATCATCGCGAAAGCAAGCGATGGCGACACCGCGACCAAGACGATCTCACTGACCTTCGTGTGAACCGGCACCGGTAGGTCGCCCAGTGCGGGTTCTCGTTACCGGGGGCGCCGGCTATATCGGGGCGGTGCTGTGCCGGCAGCTGCTCGCAGCCGGGCACCGGCCCGTCGTGCTGGATCGTCTGTTCTGGGGCCGCAAACCGCTCGCCGGTCTCGATGTCGAGGTCGTTGCGGGCGATCTGCGGGCCTTCGACGATGCTTGGCTCGCGGGCATCGATGCCGTATGTCACCTCGCGGGACTTTCCAACGACCCAACCGCAGAATACAACACCGAAGCGAATTGGCAAATGAACGCGCTCGGGACCGAGCGTCTCGTGGCCGCCTGCAAAGCGCATGGCATCCAGCGCTTCACCTTCGCCTCGAGCGCGTCGATCTATGACAGCGAGGCGTCCTCGCACGAGATGTCGCGTTCGCCGATGATGTGCGACGAGACGACGGTCGTACAGCCGCGCGGCGCCTATTCGATCTCGAAGAAATACGCCGAAGACGTCGTGCTGCGTGCAGCTTCGAAAGATTTTTCGCCCGTCGTCTTCCGCCAAGGTACGGTCTACGGTTATAGCCCGCGCATGCGCTTCGATCTCGTCGTCAATACCTTCGTGAAGGACGCGATCGTGCTGCGGCGTCTCTACCTGCACGGCGGCGGTTGGATGTGGCGGCCGCTCGTCGATGTGGAGGACGTTGCGGCGGTTCACGTTCTAGCGCTTGCGGCTCCGCTCGATCTCATTCGCGGCCAAGTCTTTAACGTGCTCGAGGAAAACTACCAGATACGACAGCTCGCGATGCTCGTCGCCGGGTCGTTATCGCTCGTCGAGCCTCCGATTCGCGTCGACTTGCAGGAAGCACCGCTGCCGAAGCTCGTGCGCAACTACCGCATGAGCAACGCAAAACTAAGCCAGCAGCTCGGCTTCACACCCTCGCGCACGGTCTTATTATCGATCGAGGACATGCTGCACCAATTACCGCTGGATCGACTGGACGATTACGGCGATCCCCGTTATTACAACATCCGGTGGATGACGCTCCTCGAAGAGGTGCACGCCGAGCAACGCGACTACGGCTCGATCTACTAGTCTATCAAAGGCGCGGGGCTATGCCGGATCGGGAGGCTCGTTCGAGGGCGGCTGACGCATGAAAAATTCGGGCTTATAGGGAGCGCGCGTCTTCACGAACGGCACGAGCGCCTGCGTGAAATCGAAACAGTCGCGCAGATCGTCCGCGCGTGAATCCGACCCGCTGAGCGCAGCGAGTCCGAACGTCTCTTCGGTAAAGTGTAAGATGCTGCCGAACTCGTGTTGGACGTGCGAGACATAACCCTTACGGGCGTAAGGCGAGATAACGAGGAGCGGCACGCGAAAGCCTAGCCCCATCAAGTCGAGCGAGCGTGGTGCGACGTGATCGTACCAGCCGCCCCAGTCGTCCCAGACGACGAAGATCGCGGTCGAGTTCCAATACGGACTGGCGCCGACCGCGTTGACGATGGACGCGACCCAACTGGGACCCGTGTTCGACTTCGACTGCGGGTGGTCGGAATTGGCGAATGACGGCGTGACCCAGGAAACGGCAGGAAGCTTGCTCGCCGCAATATCGGTAAGCACGGTCGTCTCAGGGCTGACGACGTCACGCGTCCAATCGGCGCCGAAGCGAATGTGCCGGATCGCGTCGAAACTCGAGGCGAACGTCGCCCCGGCCTGCGTAGCGATGCCGCTCGTGTAGTAGCGCCACGAAAGGCCGGCGCTATCGAGTTCGTCCCCAAGCGTCGAGTAGTCGAAGCAGGGAAAGACTCCCGGAGCGATATCCGTGCCGTTCGCATCGAGGTACGCCACCGCATCCCCCGCGGGCGCATCGCAGCCCCACGGCTGCTTCGCCGGTACTTCATCGACGTTCTGCGACTGCGCGGCGATTAAGTACTGATGCGCCGCGAAACTGGGTCCGCTGTTAGACTGAAACATCCGATCGGCCAGCGTAAAGCGGCTCGCGAGGTCGAAATACGGCTGCGCTTCGCTGCGTGGCACGTACGCGTATGGATACTGCGGTGATTGATTCGTCGGGCCATACATGCCGTTGACGACGCCGTACCCGTGCTCCGTATCGAACCCGTCGTTCTTGCCGCCGTCGGACGCTGCGCTAAAACTGAAATGGTAGTGCCCGATGTCTTGGCCGTCTTCGAGCGTCGTCGGATGCAGCGTAACGCTCGTACCGTCGTGCTGCAGACCGCTCGTCACGGTATCCGCGCCGGGATAACCGTAGAATAAGTTGTCGAAGCTGCGATTTTCTTGCACGATAATGATGACGTGCTTGATAGCCGTGTTCGCAAGGAGTCCCGCAACAGGTGCGGGCGCGCCTGCGACGGGAAGCGGCGCGGAGGAGCCTCCGCCACCACCGCCGCACGCGGACAACGAGAGCACGAGCCAAAACGCTGCAAAAGTAATAGCAGTACTGCGCAAGATAGCTGGCTGTACGATGCCATCGCCGTCGCCCCTCCAAAATGCGTTGCAGCGCCTGCGACGAACTGCGACGCCGTGAAGCGGGACATCGCCCTCCGGCTCAGACGCGAGCCCCTATTTTTCGGGTGCGGTGCGGCCGTGATCGTCGTATCGAGCGCGTTGTATCTGCTTTCAGCGCAGCGCGACGTAGCATTCTGGGATACGGGCGAAATGCAAACGGTACCCTGGATCTTCGGCATCGCGCACCCGACGGGCTTCCCCGCGTTCGTATTGCTGGGGTGGTGCTTCGCACATCTAGTCCCGTTCGGCAGCGTGGCGTGGAGGCTAGGCGCATTCTCGGCGCTTGCGACCGGCATCGCTACCCTCGCGCTCTACACCGCTGCGGCGCGCATCACGCGCGTACCGGCGCTCGCATGCACGATCGCGCTGCTCTTCGCTACGTCGGAGTCGGTCTGGGAACACGCGACCCGGGCCGAAGTTCATGCGCTAGCCCTTTGCTTCAGCACCGTCGCTTTTGCAGCGCTGTACGGTTGGAGCCGAAGCGGAAGTTCCGCACGCCTGCTCGCCGGAGCCCTCGCCGCTGGACTCGCACTTGCCACCCATCCCGTCGCGCTTTGGACGTTGCCGGGTCTCGGCGTACTCGCGCTTGCCGAACGCCGGCCGTCGCGGCGCCTTGCGGCCTTAGCCGTCATGAGTTGCATCATCGCGGCGCTGCTACCGTACACATACCTCCCGCTACGTAGCGCGGCGGTCTTCGCTGCGAGGCTCGATCCGACGCTTTCGCTCGGTTTCGATCCCGGCATGCCGTTCTGGGATTACGCTCATCCGGCGGTCGCCGCAAACTTTTGGTGGCTCGTCAGCGGGCAACAATTTGATAAACACGACGGCTTCCAGGCCTACGTCGAACCGTGGCGCCTGGTCGAGAGCGCGCGCGCGTTCGTTGCGTTCGAATGGCACGAGATCGGCCCGTTCGCGCTCGCCGCACTGCTGGGACTGGTCGTCATGGCACGGCGCGACCGCGCGCTCACCGTCGCCATCGTGCTCTTCGGGTTCCTCGGCGTCCCGTTCGCTCTGGGATACTCGCTCGAGGCCGACAAGGTACGCTATCTACTGACCGCGGCCTGGACCGTCGCGCTCCTGAGCGCAGTCGGAACGGCGTGGATCGCGACGGCGGTCGCGCAGCACACTTCGCTTCGAGAAGGACGCGCCGTTGCCGCCCTCGCGTCGATCGCTTCGCTGTTCATCATTTTCAACGCTTACCGTAATCGTAATATTCTGGCGATCAATCGCGATCGTGTCGCGCGTACGCTCGTCGACGACGTTACGCAACACAGTAGCGAGGATGCGATCGTCGTCGCACCATGGATCTATGCGACCCCACTCGCCTATGCGGCCTACGTCGAGCATAGCTTCGGCAAGCGTATCGTCGTTGCGACCGGTGCCGAGGCCATCTCCGCACGTATCGTGAACTGGTCGCGTCTTCGTTGCGTGCTGGTCGTCAGCGATCGTCCCGAGGTACGAATCGCGGGCGTAACGCTTTCGGCTCCTTCAACGACGCGAGCGCCGTATGTCTTCGCCGTCGCACAGCCCGGTTCGAGTTCTGGAGATTGCGGCCGGAGGGGACGTTAAGCACCAGCCGAAGCGAAGCTCGATGGCAATCGGCGTCATGACCACGAACTTCTCGGACGTAAAGCTTTTCGTGCCGGAGGTTTACGAGGACGATCGCGGTTTCTTTAAAGAGACCTATACGACCGACAAATATCGCGCGCTCGGTCTAGTGGACGACTTCGTACAGGACAGCGTTTCGTTCTCAACCCGCAACGTCATCCGCGGCTTGCACTTCGACCCCGCGATGTCGAAGTTCGTGCAAGTTCTGCGCGGCAAAATATGGGACGTGATCGTCGACATTCGATCGTCATCGCCGACGTATCGCAAGTGGCAAGGCTTCTACCTGAGCGAACACAATCACAAACAGCTCTACATCCCGGCCGGCTTCGCGCACGGTTTCCTGGCACTTTCCGACGATGTCGTTTTTTCGTATAAACACGGCTCGCTCTACAACCCGAAGAGCGAAGGCGCCGTTCGCTGGAACGATCCCGAGATCGGGGTCGTCTGGCCGCTGACGGGCGACCCCCGGCTTTCGCCGAAAGATCGCGTAGCGCCGCTGCTGAGCGAGATAACGCCGCTGGCGTAAGTCCTATGGAGTCCCTTCGCCCTCGAGTACCAGTCTTTCGACGAGTTGTTCGGCGTAGGTGAAAACGCTGCGCGCTTGCCGTATCGCAGCCTGCAGCTCTCGAATGAGCACGTCGCCGATATGCGAGCGCGGATGGTCGTCCGTCAATGCGATCAAGAGCGCTTTTAAGGCTAACTCCGCGGCTTGCTGCGCGCGAAAGCAGGCTCGCGAAGGATAGCGGCCGGACTCGGTAGCCACCTCGAGATCGACCTGAGCGTTACGAAGCCACGTGCTTGCAGCAACGAAGCGGTCACGCTGCATAGATGCGTATTGCTTGGGAAAGAATCGTAGCGCCGAAGCTGCTCGCGCGAAAGGTCGTGCGATATTCTCCGGGCGTGACGACCACGAGATCGAGACCGGTTGCGCTTCGCGCAGCATACTGTAGATCCGCCACCCGATCGACGATTCCGAGTTCCGTCTCGCGGACGATAAGGACGTCGAGATCGCTCGTCGGCCCGACACGTCCCGTTGCGTACGAGCCGAAGACGAACGCCTCGCGTACGTCCGGCTCGGCTGCGCACGCGGTAATGACGCGCTCGAGCGCCTTTCCGAGCAACTCCCGTCTTTCCGCGCATCGATCGGCATACAAGCGAAGGGCCATGACGACGCGATTATAACATTCGATCGCGAATGACCGTCGTGCCGCCACCCCCGAGCGCACGCTCGAGCGCCCCGGCGCTCGAACCGCAGAGGATCGCCGACCGGGCGCCGGCGGCGAGCGCATCGAGCGCGCTCCGCATTTTGGGACGCATGCCGCCGGCGAACGTACCGTCGGCAAGATACGCCTCGGCTTCGGCCGCCGTCAGCGAAGCGATGCCGGTTGTCGCATCGTCCACCACACGTCTCGCTCGCTCGACGTTCGTAACGATGACGTAGGCGTCCGCGCGAAGGGCACCCGCGATCGCCCCGGCAGAGGAGTCGGCGTTTACGTTGAGCGCTTGCGAGCCGTCGGCTGTGATTGCAAGCGGCGCGACGACCGGCATGATACCGACTGCCAATAACGCCTCGAGCAAAACGGTGTTGACCGTCTCTATTTCCCCGACGAAGCCAAGTGGAACGCCGGCAACGGGCGCCACGCACCGCGCAATCAATGTGCGCGCGTCCTGTCCACTGACGCCGGCTGCGATGACGCGGCGCCGTGCAAATGCGCGGACGAGCGCCTTGTTCACCGTTCCGCAGAGCACGCTTTCCGTCACGGCGAGCGTCGCCGCATCGGTGACCCGCAAGCCTTGCACGCGTTCGGTTGCAATACCGTGGCGCGCGAGTGCCGCATCGATCTGTGGACCCCCGCCATGCACGAGTACGACCCGGTCCCCCAAGCGCACGCGCGTCGCTATGTCGTCGAGCAGCGAGTCGGCCCCTTCCGGCCCCGACATGGCGTTACCGCCGTATTTCAAAACGAACAGCACGAACCGGCATTTTCGCCGGACGCGGAGCACGGCCCGCCGGCAACACGAACGGTTCCCGCGCTGCTCGCTCTCGAACGCACTAGCAATCGCGATAATAATCGCGCATGAGTTCGGATGCCCACGCCGGCTGACGGACGTCACCGCGCGGACCGAACTCCTCGAACCATGGCTTTACGTCCAGAACGGGTGTCCCGTCGACCGCGTCGAGTCCCTCGACCTCGACGGTCTGTCCGGCGACGCGCAGGATGCGTGCGCGAGAGACGCCGATGCGATTCGGACGATGCTTGTTACGTTGCGCAAAGATTCCGACTTCCGGCCAATCGTCGCGGGAACGGGGTCGGCGGGAACGCGTCTCGACATCGTCTTCCCGATAGAGATGGAAGACGAACACGACTTCAATGTGAGAAAACGTCTCGAGTTCGGCGAGAGATTCGGGCGAGAAACGGTCAGGGTCAAAAACGATGCTGGATCGAAGCCCGCCCCAGAAGTCGTCGGTGGGCTCCCGGCGCGGTGAATGCACGACGGCGACGTTACTTACCTGGAACGCGTGGGCGGCGAAATCCATACGGATAACGTAATACCTGCGGTTGGATTAGCGCAACGCGGATACACCGAACGTGTCAGCGGCAGCCTCGTGCGCGTACGGCGCCGGGACACGCGGGCTTTCCAGCGACGAGGCTGCGCCGGGAACGACGCTGCCTCGTGAGCAATTTGTGACACATGGTGCCATTCGAGCGATCCGGCGAGCGGCAAAACTTGCAACTATGCCGCTGCCGTCGGCATCTCCGGCGATGATGCACCAGCCATGAAACGGATTTTCGATCCGATCCATCGGTTCATCGAACTCGACGACGCAGAACTCGCGCTCGTCGATGCGGAGCCGCTGCAGCGGCTGCGGCGGCTGCGGCAACTCGGACTCGCCTATCTCGCCTTTCCGGCTGCCGAGCACTCGCGCTTCGGACATGCGCTCGGGGCGCTCGCGGTCGGAGACCGAATCCTCGAGGCGCTGCGCCGTCATGACGACGGTTATTTCTCGGGCGAGGCCGACTTTGCGGCCCAGCGCCGGCTCCTGCGCGCGAGCCTGTTGTTGCACGACATCGGGCACGGTCCGTTCAGCCATGCCTGCGAGGCCGTGCTGGGAGAACCGCACGAGTCTCGCACGCGCGCTATTCTGGCGCTACCGGCCATTCGCACGGCGCTCGAAGGGCTGGGCGTCGCCAAGCTCGACCTCCTAGCGCTAATCCTGGGCTCCCCGGATTCTCGCTATCCCGTGCTGCGCGAACTCGTGAGCGGCCCGAACTTAGATGCCGACCGCATGGATTATCTGTTGCGCGACGGGTATTTCACCGGAGTCGTAAGCGGAAATTACGATGCGGACCAATTGATCGGTTCGTTGCGCGTCTATGACGTTGCCGGAGCGCCGGTTCTCGGCGTCGACGGCCGAGGCGTCGTCGCGCTCGAATCGTTCGTGCTGGCGCGTTACATGATGTTTTCGACCGTCTATTTTCATCACACGACGCGTCAATTCGAACGCATCTTGCAAGGAGCGCTGCGCGAGGTGTGGCCCGATCCGCGCGCCCTCGATCCAATCGAAGAGTTCCTCGCCTGGGACGATTTTCGCGCCCTCGAAGCGATGCGTTTCGGTACAAGTCCCGAAGCGCGCGCGGTTCGCAATCGCAATACGCTCTACGCGCTCGTCGCCGAATTTAACGCCGAACACGATCTCTCGACGTTCGAAGCCTGCTTGACGGCGCTGCAGCAGCGCTACGGTTCCGATGTGTGGGCCGATGCGCAAGAGCAGCTAATGCACCGCCTTCCGCTCGGCCAGGCAGACGAGCGGCCAACGGTTCTCGTGCGCACCTACGCCGGACTGGTCGATGCCCGCGCTGCCTCGGACGTCATCGCGCGCGTCAGCGGTAAAGCCTATTGGCGCAAACTGTACGTCCGACGGGCGACGGTCGACGTCGCGCTGGCACGCAAGCTCTGCGCCGACGTCGTAACACGCAGACGCGACATGTTTGCGCAAGTCGCAGTGAGGGGCCGGTAGTTGCGGCGAAGCAACCCGGGTGCGAACGTTGATCATCGGTGCTTCGGGCCAACTCGGTAACGACCTCATGCGGGCGTTCGCCGAGGATAAACCTGTTGGCGTCGATCACGCGCTCGTCGATATCGAAGTGCCTTCGGCCTTCGCAAAGATGCTCGTGCATCACCGGCCGCAGCTCGTCATCAACACGGCCGCGTTTCATAACGTCGAGCTCTGCGAAACGCGTCCCGACCGGGCCATGGCCGTCAACGCACTCGCCGTCGATCAGCTCGCCGCGCAATGCGCCGCTGCCGGCGTTGCCTTCGCGCACATCAGCACCGACTTCGTCTTCGACGGCAGCCTGACGCGACCGTACCGTGAGGACGATGCGCCGAATCCGCTGTCGGTCTACGGTACCTCGAAGTACGCGGGAGAACGGCTCTTGCAACGTCACGGCGAGCGCTTCTTCATCTTCCGCACCTGCGGACTCTACGGTATCCGCGGCAGCAGCACGAAGGGCTACACGTTCATCGACCGGATCTTGACGCAGGCCGCGGAAGGACGCCCGCTGCGCGTCGTCGGCGACGTCACGTGTTCGCCCTCGTACACGCTGCACGTCGCGAGCGCCATCCGGCAGATCGTGGGCCAAGAACGGTACGGCGTCTATCACGTTACCAATGCCGGCGCATGCACCTGGTACGAGTTCGCGCGCGAGATCTTGCGCCAGGCCGATCTCCGAACGGAGCTAACCAAAACCACCGCAGACGCGTTTCCATCGCTGGCACGGCGCCCGGCGTATTCGGCCCTGGCAAGTGCAAAGCTGGCGGAGCTCCAAATACCGGCCCCGCCTTCATGGCAAGCCGGCATTGAGGCGTACCTTGCGGAGCGAACCGCCACGCAAGCGACCGTTCCGGCATAGCGCCTTCGGTCGCTTTCGTTCGCTGCCGCCGCGCAATTACAGGTTCGCGGCTCTCCGGTATTCCGCTAATTCTACTCGACTATGCAGCAGTATCCGCGACCATCAACTTCTGATCCCCGTCACTACAAGCGAAGCGCAGCGAAGGAGCACGCGATTACGCTTCGATGAGGTCGCCGTAGAGGTCATCGAGATCGACGCTCAGGTCGAGCGTCGCCAACCGGAGACTACCGAAGCCAGGATGCCGGACGAAGTCGCCCTCGGTGTTGCGGCGCCACACCACGGCCCAGCGGCGAGTCGAATCGACCAACAGGTATTCCTGAACGCTCGGCGTGCCGCAATAAGCGTCAGCCTTTTGCTTGAGGTCTGCGGTCGCCGTGGAGGGTGAAAGAACTTCGACGACGAGGCACGGAAACAGTACGGCGCGCGTGAGACGGGACGGCCGGTCGCGCTCGTCGCAGGTGACGACGATATCGGGAACCGGAACGTCGCCGTTGGCGCACTCGACGGTCATCGACGAGGCGTACTTACGGCAGCGGCGAGCGCGCACGCTCGGCGCAAAGAGGTCCGACAGCCGATCGATAAGTTGACCGTGCATCGTCGAGCCGGTCTCTGCGCGCTGAACTTTGCCGTCGATGAGCTCGTACGTGGCGTCGCCCGGCTTCGTCGCGAGCCAGGTCAGGAAGTCGGAGGCCGTTAGGCGCTCGGGTAGTTCCACGCTTTCACTGTATGCTAAGCCGCTTTCGCTTCGCAAGAGCGCTCGCGGCATCCACCGTGCGCTCTCTAATTTGGGAAGCCGGCTGCACCGCGGTACCGAGAAGCCTGCAGCTGAATCGGACTTTGCCAAACGCGACACGCATTGCGCCTTTAGCGCCCAATGGACGCTTCTCGCCGCGCCCACCTTTCGCGAGTTCTTGCATGTTTATGCTTTTTATGCATAACTATACAGGATGATCGCCTCCCTCGGTGGATCGCCGTTGCGCGGGCGGCATTTCCTCGAAGTCACGGATTTCGCGGCCGCCGACATCGCCACGATCCTTAACCTCGCCACGCATCTCAAGGCCGGTCGCACCGCGGACCAGTTACCGCTCCTGCGCGGCAAGACGCTCGGAATGCTGTTCGAGAAACCGAGCTTACGCACGCGCGTGTCGTTCGAAGTCGGGATGACGCATCTCGGCGGCCACGCGCTTTTCGCACCAGGGTCGGATTTTATGCTCGGCTCGCGCGAGACGCCGGAGGATGCGGCGCGCGTGCTGTCGCGCTTCGTCGATGCCGTGGTCGTCCGCACCCACGCCCACGAACCGCTGAGACGGTTTGCCGCAGCCGCAACGGTGCCGGTCGTCAACGGGTTGTCGGCGGCGGCGCATCCGTGCCAGGCGCTGGCCGATCTGCTGACCATCCGCGAACGCTTCGGCACGCTCGCGGGGCTGCGCCTCGCGTACGTCGGCGATGCGCGCAACAACGTCGCGATTTCGCTCGCCGAAGCGGCCGTCATGAGCGGTATCTCGATCTCGTTCGGGGCGCCGCCGACGCACCGTCCGAGCGAAGCCTTTCTGGGGCGGTTACAGCGGCTCGGGAAACCGGCCTGTGCTACCGCGCGCGCCTTCACGAGCCCGATTCGCGCGGTGCGTGACGTCGACGTCGTGTATACCGACGTCTGGACGTCGATGGGCGAAGAGCACCTCGCGGAGCGTAACGCCACGACGCTGCTGCCGTACCGCGTCGATGCGACGCTGATGGAAGCCGCGGCCAAGCACGCCGTGTTCATGCATTGTCTGCCCGCGCATCGCGGCGAAGAAGTGACGGCAGGCGTCATGGAAAGCCCGCAGAGCGTCGTCTTCGATCAAGCCGAGAACCGCCTGCACGCGCAAAAAGCGCTGCTCGTGGCGCTGCTGACCGACTTGCGCGGCATGCCCGTATGAAGACGACCCGGCAGCGTGCCATCCTGTCCCTGATCGCAACGCGTCCCGTCCATTCGCAGGAAGAACTCGCGCAATTCCTCGAGCAGCAAGGTTACGAAGTGACGCAGGCGACGGTGTCGCGCGATATCAAAGATCTCGGTCTGGTCAAAGTGCCGCTGAAAAACGGCGGCAGCATCGGTACGCAGTTCAAGTACGTCGAATCGGGCCTGAGCAAGGGCTACGCGAGCCGTCTCCATCGCGTCATCGCAGAACTCGTGCGCGACTGTCGCGGAGCCGTCAACCAAATCGTCTTGCGCACGCCGCCGGGTAGCGCTATGCTCGTCGCCTCCGCGATCGATGAAGCGGACTGGCCCGAGGTGCTCGGCACGCTCGGCGGCGACGATACGGTCCTCGTTATTCTCGATGACCCGGCGCGCGTACCGGTCGTCAAACAACGCTTTGAAGACATGCGTTCCGAAAGCCCGCTCTGATTCAGGCGACGAAACCGCAGCGCAATAAGGAACCTTTATGACCATCGTTCTCGCGTATTCCGGCGGCCTCGATACGTCGGTTCTATTAAAAAAATACGTCCTGGGCGGCCATCGCGTGGTTGCAATGACGCTCGATCTCGGTGAAAGCGACGCGGCGGCGGGCGCCGGCGCGAGCGATGCGCTCGAAGCGGTAAAGGCGAAAGCGATGAAGCTCGGTGCCTACGACGCGCTGCTCATCGACGCGAAAGAACGCTTCATCACCGAATTCGCCTATCCGGCCCTGCATGCAAACGCACTGTACGAAGGCGTTTATCCACTCTCCGCGGCACTCTCGCGTCCGCTCATCGCAGCGCTCCTCGTCGAGACGGCGCATCGCTACGGCGCCGATGCGGTCGCTCATGGCTGTACGGGCAAAGGCAACGATCAAGTTCGCATCGAGCTTGCCGTGCGGGCCCTCGACCCCGCGCTCAAAACGTTTGCGCCGCTGCGCGACGAACCGCTGTCGCGCCCGGACGCAATGCTATTTGCAGAAGCGAACGGCGTACCCGTCGCGCACACCGCCGCCAAACCGTACTCGATCGACGCTAATCTTTGGGGCCGTTCGATCGAAGCGGGCATCCTCGAAAATCCATGGAACGCGCCGCCCGAAGACGCGTACGCCTGGACCGCGGCGCCCGAGCGACGGCCGGCCGAACCCGAGCACGTCATCATCGACTTCGACGCGGGTCAGCCCGCCTGCGAAGGTTACGCCGGAGCGGCACTCGTTGCGGAACTCAATCGGCGCGCCGGAGCTCACGGCGTCGGCCGCATCGACATCGTCGAAGACCGCGTCATCGGCGTCAAATCCCGCGAAGTCTATGAGTGTCCAGGTTCGATCGCACTGATCACGGCGCGCAAGGCGCTCGAACGGCTCGTGCTCACGCGCGACGAATTGCGCTTCAAAGCGACGGTCGATCAGAAGTACGCAGAACTCGTTTACGACGGACTGTGGCCCTCGCCGCTACGCAACGCGTTCGACGCGTTTAACTCGACGCTCAACGAGCGCATGAGCGGAAGCGTACGGTTGCGCCTTCATGCCGGCAACGCGACCGTGGACGGGACCCGCTCGCCGCTGGGCCTTTATGACGAGACGCTCGCCACGTACGGTGCGGGCGATCGTTTCGCACACGGCGCCGCCGCCGGCTTTATCGCGCTGTGGGGATTACCGCTCGAACTCGCGGCGCGCGTTCGGACGGACTCGCTCGCGCCGAATGCGGGTTAGCACTCGCTATCGATCGACGAAGCGCCGAGAAAACGCATGCGTCTCGACCGGAAGAGCGACTCGACGGCGCGAAGGATCCGCTATGGCCTTCGTTGTTTCGCGCATCCCGGCACTCGACGACGATAATGCAATCGAGCTCTTCGCTCGTTCAAATCCCGGTTGGCAGATAGAATTCACGCAGGACGGTTCTCTCGTCGTGAGCCCAACGTTTTCTGATAGTGGTGCCCGCGATCTTGAGGCGGCCGGACAACTGCGCGACTTCGCAAACAGGGCAGGTGGAAAGGCCTTCGGCTCATCCACAGGTTTTCGCATCCCCGGAGCCGGTCTAAAATCGCCAGATGCCTCCTGGATCAGTCAGGAACACCTCGATCGACTGGCGCCCGATCAGAAAAGGAAGTTCTGGACGGTTTGTCCCGACGTCGTAGTCGAGATACTCTCGGAGACGGACAGTTGGAGTGAGTTGCAGGACAAGCTACAGCTCTATCATGCCGGTGGAGCGCAATATGCGGTCGCTGTCGACCCGTTTCGTCGCGACGTCTTTGAACTCGGTACGCCACCCGCGACGTTGAAGCTCGATTTCGACGCAATTATCGACGCGTGAGTCTATTCGAGCGCTCGAAGTCATCGCGTCTTGAGGCGGCCGCCGGGAACTTGTGTTCCGGACGGCAGGTAATCGGTAACCGGAAAACACGTCGGCTCAGATTAATTGAACCGGTCGATGTAACCCTACGCTCATATGTCGACGTCGAGCATATCGTCGAACGCGGTTAACGCATTGGGCTGGTAGCCCGTCAAGCGATCGCTCAGCGCATAACTGCCCTTCCACACGAAAAGTTGGATCGACGGAATCTGGTCGACGAATAAACGGTCGAGCTGTCCGAAGGCCTTGTGAACGACGACCGGATCATACGAACCGCGCATCGTGCGCAGCAGCGCATTCACGCGCGGGTCGCACCAGCGATTATAATTCTCTCCGTGCGGCGGAGCTTGGGCGCAATCGAAATTGCTGGCGAGATCCGGCAGCGAGACGAGGGTCGATGCGTACAGCGCCGCGTCGAATCGCCCGCTCGCAAGGATGCCGCCTTCAGCCTGCGGCGCGAACAAGATATCGTGAGTATATTTCCGGGTCACGAGTTCGATACCGGCGGCGCGAAGCTCCGCCCGTATGAGTTCGATCAGCGAATCGAGGTCGGGCGCGCCCGACTGATAGACGACGACGAGCGCAAGCGTGCGCGTTCCTTTAATGCGAACGCCGGCCGGTCCGAGGCGCCAGCCGTCACGCGTAAGTAAGCGCCGCGCGCGCATCGGGTCGGGCGAGATTGCATGCGGATCGTTTCTGTGCACGGGATTCTCCGGCCACACGATCGCATCGGTAAGCAAACCGCTGCCATGTTCGACCGTGCGCACGAGCAGCGGCCGATCGATGCTCAACCGCACGGCCTCGCGCACCGCTCGATCGGCCACGCTGCCGGGCGCCAGCATGAAGTCGAGGTGCGTCGTGCGTAAGTTCGGCTCGCTGTCGCTGCGAATGCCGCGCAGCGCGCGGACCTGGGGCACGTACGTCGGCGGAACGCCCGGCCACAAGTCGATTTCGCCGCTGCGCAGTTGCGCGAGCGTCGTGTCGCGCGATCCGATCAGCTTGTACGTGACGTGCCGGAGCTTCGGCTGTCCGCGCCAATAGTACGGGTTAGGCTCCATTTCTATGCTGTCGCCGCGCTTCCATGCGACGATACGAAACGGTCCGATGCCGACGGGTTTGGCATTGTACGGTGCCGTATTGATATTCGGCAAACGGGCGAGCAGATGGTAGGGCAACACGCACGGGCCGCCGCCGACCGGAGTGAACGACATGGGCACAAGCGCGCCGTACGGCCGGCGCAGCACGTAGACGACCGTATAGGGATCGGGCGTTTCGACGTGCCGAATCACGTCCCAGCCTTCGGTGCCGCCGATCTCGTTGTTGGCGGGGTTGAGAATCGCGCGGATCGTGAACGCGACGTCGCGCGCGTCGAACGGCGCGCCGTCGGACCAGCGCACGCCGCGGCGTAGATGCCACGTGAGCCGCAAACCGTCGCGGCTCACGCCGCCGTTGCGTAGCGACGGGACCTCCGTAATGAGCTCGGGACGCAACTTGCCCTCGCGGTCGTAGCGCATAAAGTACGCGAGCGAGAGCTGACCGACGTCGTCCATCGTCGCGACCGCCGTGAGATGCGGATTGAGCGAAGGCAAATCGCCCGCGCCGTCGGCGATGCGGAGCCAGTGCCGTTGTGCGTGCGCTGCGCAGCCGGCGAACGCGCAACTCGCGATCGCGACGAGCGCCGCCAACCGCGTTTTCCCAAGCGTGCGATTTAGATACGCCACTGCCACGCGTTCCACGCCTCGTTGACGGGATTGGGGGCGAAACCACCAAAACGCTCGTCGATCGCTTGCACTTGACGCGGCCACCACAGAAAGATCTGCGGAAGGTCGCGCCGGATCAACGCCTCGATGCGAGCGTAGGCCATCTTCCGCGCCGCGCGGTCGTAGTGCTCGAGCGCAATCCGCTCTGCGGCATCCATCGCGGGGTTACAATACCGGACGTAGTCGTCGCCTCCCGGCGGAACGGAACGGCACATGAAGCGGACCGAATCGTCGGGATCGACGCCGGCGACGAAACCGGTAAAGCTCAAGTCGAATGCTCCGCTGGCGAGGATACCGCCGCTACCGAGCGGCGCCGCGAACAGCGTCAGCGGATACGACTTGAGCGTCGTTTCGATGCCGACCGCGTGCAGGTACGCTTGCAGCAGGACGACCGCCGCACGCCGCGTCGCGTTCGATCCGTTGTAGGCGACCGTCAACGTTAAACGCCGTCCCCGCTTTTGCACGACACCATCGGCGCCGGGCGTCCACCCGGCCGCCGCCAAGAGCCGGCGCGAATGCGCGGGGTCATATGCATACGAAAAGCCGCCGACGTGCGCCCACATGAAGGGCGGGTGTTCGTCATCGGCGACTTGCGCCGAGCCGAAGGTCAACTTGGCAACCATCGCGCGCCGGTCGAGCGCACTCGCAATTGCGGTTCGCACTCGGATATCGTCCAGAGGCGGCCGCCGCCCGTTGATCAGCAGCTCTTCGACTGCGTTGCGCTGCGAGAGCGGCGTTCGGACGCCCGAGAACGCGCGCAATTGACCGTACAATACAGGTGAAGGTTCGAAGATCCAATCCAGTTCGTGCGCGCGAAGCTGGTTCACTTCCGTACTTTCGTTCGGGATGATTTCAGGACGATCGCTTTGAGTTTGGGCTTCCCTAAGAAATAGCGCTCGTTCGCCACGAGTTCGATCCGGTCGCCGCGCTGCCAACGCAAGAACTTGAACGGCCCGGTTCCGATCGTCGCCGCGTTGAAGGCTGCGGTGTTGACGTTCCGTAGCCGCCCCAAAAGATGTTCGGGGACGATGAACATCGGCGTATCGCTCTCGCGAACAACGAATCGACCGCCGGTGAGTACCGCTCCTTGAGATGGAAAACTGCCGTGTACGCATTCGGCGTATCCACGCTGCGGACCAGATCGTACCCGGCGCGCGAACTTATATTGTTTGCGGCATTCACGATCGCGCGCCAGCTGAAGGCGACGTCGCGGCTCGTGAACGGCGCACCGTCGTGCCAGCGCACGTCGCGCCGCAGCTCGTAGGTGATCGTCAAGCCGTCCCGGCTGATGCCGCCGTTTGCGAGCGTGGGCACCTTTGCGGCAAGGATCGGCACGTCGCGTTTACCGCTCGCGTCGACGCTGATAAGCGGGTCGAAGAGAAGGCGGCCGATCATCTTATCCGTCGTGTCGCTCGTCAGCAGTGGTTGCAGCGTGCCGGGCGACCCTTGGATACCGATGCGCAGCACCTGCGCACCCTCGGCCGTGCCGTTGCCCGTCTTCGCGCACGCGGCGAGCGCGAGCGCGAGACACGGCAAGAAGACCCGGCGCGTGACGATGAATCCGCGCAGGGCTTACAGCTTGATCTGCGCGGATAGAAAGGCGTTGAAGGGGCTCGACGGTGCGGAGTAGCCGTTGTTGACGACGTACTGGCCGAATTGCGGGATGTACGGATACAAGAACGGCTGCCGGGCCGCGCCCGGGTTATAAAAGTTTGCGGACGGATAGACGGACCCGACGACGCCGCCGCTATTGTAAGAGCACGTCTTGGGGTTCGAAAAACCGGTCCACGGCTCTTTCGAACCGCCGAAACACTGGTTGAACAGATTCGTCAGCGCGAGCGTGAACGTAACCTTCTTCGTCGCCTGATAGGCGAGTTGAAGGTTGCCGATCAGTTGGGACGGAGCGACGAACGCACCGACGCTGTCGAACTTATTCGTGTATGGGTTCGGGATGGCGCTCAGAGCGCCCGGGCAACTCGTCGCATCGTACGCCGCGCCTCCGGCCGCACCGTAAGGATAGCGCGGATCGCCTGCCGTGTTCGTGCCTAGCGGTAAACAGCCTGCCGCCGGATCGACACCCACGACGGATTCCGGTACGCCGTAACGCTGGCCTCCGGAGAATTGCAACGTCGGCGTGAGCGCGAACCGGTCGCGCTTGTAGTTGAGGATCAGCGACGCAACGTGCGGGACGGCATACGAATTCGCTTGCAGTGTCACGCCGGCAACGATGGGGTCGGTCGGAAAGTAAATGCCGCCCTCGTCGAAGAGCGCTTGCGGCGGAGCGTTCCAATACGGGTTGGCGTAAGCACCGGGCGCGGTGCAGGCCGCCGCCGCGGCGCCAGAAATTTTTCCGCCGCTGGTCGTAGCGGCATAGCAGGGCGCCGCCGCGAGGCCGTTGGTCGGCGTTCCGCAGCGCGTGTCTTTGGGATTTGCGGCACAGAACGAGGTGTAGCCGTTATAGGTCTTGATGTCGTTATTGATCGGCGTCAACGGCGTCGTGCCGTTTGAAAGCGACTCGTAACGCACGGTGCTGTACGTGTACGTATACGAGAGCTGCGCGGCGAACCCGTTACGCGCGAAGTCGCCCTTGCGTACGGCAACTTCGAGGCCGCGAATGCTCGAGATCGCGATCGGTAATCCGGAAGAGAACCCCTGCGCGGCATTGATGTAAAAGCCTTGGTTTTCGTTAAAGTCGCGGCGGTAGAACGGCGTAACTTTAAAGCTCAGATCGCTGTTACGGAGCTGATGCTCCCAGGAGGCGTCGAAGTTGTACGTGATGTCGGGCGGGACGCTGTGGCCGGGCTGGTCATAACCGTACTTGTAAAACTCCGACCCGATGAAGTCCGGCAGATCTTGCTGATGGGTGTTGTATTGGGCGAACGCGGCCGCCGACGGCTGCGAATACTTCCCGAAGCTGAAACGGTAGACGTCGCTCGGCGTGTTCGCGTAGGTCATGCCGATCCGCGGTTCGAGCAGGCTGAAGCGATACACGGGCGAGGCGATATTGAGCAGCGTCGCCGGCACGTACGTGGCCGTTCCCGTATTGGCGGCCGAGCACGGCTGCGCCACGCCGAGACCGATTTTACTCTTGTCTACGGGCGAACTCGCGGGCACGGATAAGACGCATTTCGATTGATTCCAGGCGTTGAACCAGAAATCGCGCGCCGGACCCGAGGTATCGGCGTCGTCGTATTGATACGAGTCGTAGCGCAGCGCGAGATTGAACGTGAGCTTGTCGCTCGGGCGCCACAAATCCGTGATCGCACTCGCGGTGAAGACGGGATCGACTTGATTGTAGGACCCGTGAGGGCCGTTCTCGGCGACGTAATACTCGCAGGGTGCGCCGCCGCAGGCCGTACCGGCAAGGTTGAGTGCTTGGCCCGCTTGCGCTTGGCCGAACGACAACGTCGTCGCGGTGCTGCACGTTGCGGGCGACGCGACCGCAGCGGCTACGCTGTAGCAGACTCCGTTCGTCGGCGCGGCGCTGCTGACGACGACTGCCATCGTCCGGCCCGCGTTCCCGACGGAGCTATTATTGTCGCGCAAGCTCGAAGCGGTCGTCACCGAGCCGAGCACGTTCAAAAGATGTTGCGGGGTGATTTGGTCCGCGAACGTGGCGCTCAAGCCCCGCGTGTGCGTGTCGACTTCGTAGTCGGGCGCCGCGATATTCTGATTGCCGGCAGCGTCGCCGAGAGGAAGCGACGCCTCGAACGGTGCGTACAGGAAGCGATCCGAATAGGACGAGTAACCGTAAAACCGCAGGTAGGCGCTCTGACTGAAGTTATGCTGATATTGCAACTTGACGATCGCTTGACTGTTGAGCTGTGCGTCCCGCTGGTCGTACGGAATGACGCTGTCGGCCGGCAGGCTCGAGTGCGGATAGAGCACGGTAGAAATCTGACTCTGATAATTGCTTGCCAGCGGCGCGCCGACGGCACCGTTATACCGCAATCCCGATGGCAAGTTCGGTAACCCGAGACCGTTGTTCGTGAACGTCGAGTGGCCGCCCCAGTCGTTGAACGAGTTGTTCGACGTCGTAACCATAGCGCCCGTGTCGTACAGTAGCTGGACGTCGTCTTTGAGATTGCCGTGCTTGTGCGGCAGCCCCACGTGCAGATTCACGACGCCTTCGCGATCGGAAATGTGGGCGGGTTGGCCCGCGTCGTACGGTCCGAGCACGTAGCCGGCCGGCCCGAAGCCGGAAGCGTAGCAACTTACGAAGTTGGGATTGCCGGTACTGGGGCACGGCAAGGCCGCGAGCGGCGGCGCCCAGAGACTCGATTGCGACGCGCCGTTGTACTGGTCGTAGTAACGAAAATCCTGATCGTAGCCGCTGAAGCCCGCGTAATAGCTGAAGTTGCGATTAGCGGTCGCACCGCTGACTTCGGTGCTCAGGTGATGGTAGTATTGCGGCGAGCCGACGCCGAGATCGATATTTTCCGAAGCCGGATACGTTCCGGTGCGCACGACTTGATTGATGAAGCCGGAGGATCCGCTCGCCTCGGCGTTGACCGGCGGCCCGGTGTACACTTGAACTTCTTGCTGACCCAGAGACGACAGCGTATTGGCGGGATAATTGTCGAAGGCTTTGTTCGTCGGGACGCCGTCGAACTCGTACCCGACCTGCGCGTAGTCTCCGCCGCGAATCGAGATGTTCTGGTACGCCCCCGATTGATTGGCCGGCACGTACGCACCGGGCACGGAAGCGATAGCCGAATAGGCCGAGTTGAGATTACCGCCGCCGCCCAAGACCTTCGCGGCGGACGCTTGAGCCGCGTTGACCGAATAGACGTCGGCCGTCGTACCCGAGCGCACGAGGCTGTTCGTCGCGCGGGTCGTGACGGTACCGATCGTGCGCAGCGTCTTGAGCGTGTGCAACGTGAGCCGTTGCGTTTGGTCGGCAAAGATGTTGATGCCCGAAATACTGATCGAGTCGAAGCCCTGCTTCTCGCCTGCGAGCGTATACGAATCGGGGGCGAGCGACAGAAAGCTGAAAGTTCCCGACGCATCCGTCACCGTACTGGTTATTTGAGACGGACTGCTGACGGAGATCTTGGCGCCGGAGACGGGCGCACCCGTAGCGTCGGTCAAGGTTCCAGTCAAACTTCCCGTCGTTCCCGCCCGGACCGCTATGACGGAGCAGAGCATCGTCAACACGAGCCAGCAGGCGACGGCGGCGTTGCGTACAGCCGCTCGGAATGGCGCGCGCCCCGCGACGCAATACAAGAATGCGTGTGTCAAACTAATCTCTCCGGTCTGGTGAAAGCGAGTCGACGGGTGCAGAATCGGGGTGCGCCAAGACGCCGGAGGCCGCTACGCCGCGAACATCGCGACGGATTCCGGCGAGTGCAGACGTTGGTAGAGATAGGCAACGAAGGCCGCCCGTGAGGCCGCATGCGTGCGTTCGCGCGCCGCTCGAACGGCCTCGCTACCGAACCAGTACGATGCGACGAACGGACCGCGAAACGGGTGCCGCGCCATCGCAAGCCGCCCGGCGATCCAAGCGTCCTGCGCGAATGCCGTTTCGCGCAGATACGCCGCCGCCCGCTCGCGGGACCAGCCCGTCACCATCAGATGCCACGCGGCGTTCGTACCGCCGGCCGTTTGTAAGCGGCGCAGTTCGATGTGGGCCGCGTCATCCTCGTCTTCGACCCAATCGATGAGCCCGATCCCTTGATCGCCGATGCCTTCCTGCACGCAACCGGTTACCGCATTCGCCGTGCACAGCAATGTGTCGACGGGGCTCTCGCCGCGCTCGACGAGCGCACGCGAGTACAGCAATTGCGTGGAGTGGCCCGGAAAGATTTCGTGACAGACCAGATGCTTGAGTGCCGACCGCGTGAAAGCGACATCGAGATTGATGTCCATGCAGCCGTCATCGAAGGCGCAGCGCGCCGTGTACGGCACACCTCGCACCGGGTGCAGTGCCATCGTATAGGCGCCCGTCGGGAAGATCATCTCGTCCGTACGGGCCTTCGCGGTGGCCAGCAGTTCTTCGAACACATGCGCGATCGTATCCCGCTGCAAGACGCCCGCGTGCTCCCAGTTGCGAACGCGCTCGGATAACGTTCCCCTACCGTAACCGCGCGCAGTCAGCAGCTCGTCGATCCGCGCGTGCATCGTCGCGATCGTCTCATCGGGCACGGGCTCGGCGGGAACGCCGACGAGGTCTGTCAGTTTCTCCGCGAAAGTCAGTGTTTCGCCCGCGAACAGTCGCGCTGCCGCGTCGAGCGAACGCAGCATCGCGCACAGGAACGTCTTGCGCGGGCCGGCGGAGAACGTCGCCACGACGGCGCCCAGCGCTTCGAGCGCCGCGAGAACCGCATTCCAATCGCGGAACGATTCCGCCGCAACGAGATCTTTGCCCAAGTAGATGGGAACGAGCCCTTCGGAGTCGAGCACACCGCCGGGGGCTGCCGCTCGCTGCAGCGCGTCCATACCGAGCGTTATTGCGGTGAGCCGGCGCCCGGCTTCGAAATCCGGCGCCTGCACCGAGATCAACATGCTTGCCTCACCACGTCAGATCTTCACGTTTAGGTCGGCGAAGATCGATAGCGGAGCGCTCGGATTGACGACGCCCATCGTATACGGTCCCAAGTATGCAAAGTACGGATACTGGCCGAACGGCTCGAAGCGCGAACCCGGGTTGTAGGCGTTCCCGGTCGGCGCGTAGTTGCGCGAGACCTCGCCGCTTTCGTACGAGCACACCAAGCGCGACCCGGTGCCGCGCGTCCAGGCGATCTGCGAGCCGCCGAAGCACTGGTTGATCACGTTCGCCATCGTCACTTTCAAACCGACTCTCTTGGTGAGGTCGTACGAGAGCGTCATACCGCCTAAAAGCTGGCTCGGCGAAACGAACGCGCCGATCGGGTCGAATTGCTTGGTGTACGTATTGGGAATCGCGTTGAGGGCGGCGTTGCAGGTTACCGCGTCGTACGGGGCGCCGCCCGCAGCGCCGTACGGATAGCGTGGGTCGCCCGCCGTCGTCGCGCCGGCAAGCGGCGCGCAGCCGGCTCCGGGATCGATGCCGGCGTTGGCCTCCGGCGCTCCGTAGCGCTGACCCGCTTGAAACTGCAGCGACGGCGTAATCGGGAACTTGTCATGCCGGTAATTGAGTACGAACGTGGCGACGTGCGGAACGGTGTAGCCGTTGACGCCGAGCGCGGTGGTCGCCACGACGGGATCGGTCGGCCAATACGAACCGTTCGGGTCCAGCAGCGATTGCGCGGGCGCGTTCCAATAGGGATTCGCAATAGAACCCGCCCCGCACGCCGCGTCCGGTGCGCCCGCTGCGGTGAAACATGCGGCTGCCTTGCCGCTTCCGTTCGAAGCGTTGGTCGGACCGCAGCGCGCGTCCGCCGGGTGCGTGCTGCAGAACGACGTGTAGCCGTTATACGTTTTGATATCGTTGTTGATCGGCGAAAGAATCGTTCCGCCGTTCGGCAGCGTCGCGTAGTTGATGCGCGCCGTCGTATATGTGTAGGCAAGTAGCGCGGAGAGGCCGTTGCGATCGAACGAGCCCTTGCGAAACTCGAATTCGACGCCGCTCGTGCGCAGCGAGCCGACGGCGAGGCCAGACGTGATTTGCTTTGCCGGATCGATGAAGAACTCGGTGAGTTCGTTACGTGTCGCACGATAGAACGGCGTCGCCTTAAAGGACATATCCGTCCCTCTGAACGCGTGTTCGAATGAGAAGTCGGTGTTGAACGACTCCTGGGGCGGTATGGCGTGACCGGGCGTCGTGAAGCCGAGTGAATAAAAGTGCGAACCGAGGTAGGCGGGCAGATTCTGTTGATTGGTGTCGTACTGCTCGAAGCCCGTCTCGGTCGGCTGCGTATATTTGCCATAACTTCCGCGGACGACGTCGTTCGAACCGAGCGAATACGTGAAGCCGATGCGCGGCTCGAGTTCGCCGTAGGAATAGTCGGCCGGCGCGTTCGTTAGCGTCGGGGAGACGTAGGAGACGCCGGCTCGTGCAACCGTCGCGCACGCGGCCGTGACCGCGATGCCGAGACTCTTTTTCGTGACCGGCGCGTTACCGGGCGCGCTGTTGACACAATAGTCGTTGTTGAAAGCGTTGAACCAAAACGGGCGCGTGCCGTAATCCGTTTTGCCGCCGGTATAGAGATAGTCGTGGTACTTGAGGCCGCCGTCGAGCGTCAAGCGGCTCGTCGGCTTCCATTGGTCGCTCAAGCTGGCCGCGTAGACGTTTTGCGTCACGGCGTTGAAGTTGCCACCGAATCCGTTTTCGACCGTGTAGTATTCGCAGGGGCCGCTGCCGCATTTGGCACCGCCGAGCGCCGCCGGGGCGGTTCCCTTGAGCGCGTCGTTATATGTGACGAATGAGGCTTGCTTATCACCGGGCTGACACGAAGCGGGCGTCGCCGCGCCGCCGGCGACGGCATAGCAAACGCCGCTGCTTGGGTTCGAAGCGTCGACTGCGACCGCAAAGGGGGCTGCAGCCGACGTCGCCCACGTCGTACTGTTGTCGCGCACGGACGGCGCGTGCGTGTACGAGAGCGCAGCCTGTAGCTCGTTGTTCGAGGATAACTGGCGCGCGAATTCCGCGGCATAGCCGCTCGTATGCGTCCAAACGGAGTAATCCGGCGGCTGCCCGCCATAGAACGCCGCGCTATTAGGGCTGTTGTCGAATCGATTGGAATAGAGCGTGTACGCGAAGACGCGGGCATAGCCGCTCGTACCGATGTTGTGCTGGTATTGAATTTTCGTAATCGCCTGGTTCGCCTGTTGCGAATCGCGTAAACCAGGCGGGATCAAACCCGACCCGAACGTCCCGTTGAGCTCGCTCGGAAAATAATACTTCTTAACGAGCGAAGCGTAATTCGCCGGCAACGGCGCGCCGAGGGCTCCCGTGTAAATGTGGCTATCCGTATAGGTCAGCGGCTGCGTGATGATGCCCGCAGGGAGATCGGTTTGAGCGGTGTTGTAAAACGTCGTCAACCCACCGGTATCGTAGAGCAGCTGAATGTCGTCTTTGATGCCATTTTTGCCCTGCGGTATCGCGAGATGCAAGTTCACGACGTTTTCCCGGTCCTGCTGATAGGCGGGGTTGTTGTAGCTCGGCGGCAAGTACTGATAGCCGGCCGGCCCGACGCCGAGACCGCCCGGCGTCGATGCCTTGTAACAAGCCGCATAGTTCGCCGCTGTCGCGCCGCCCGGGCATGTCGTCGCGCCGAAGACCGTACCGTACGGATAACTGAATCCCGTGCCGTCGAAGTTATCGACGATCTTGAACGCCTGATTCGCGCCGAGCACGCCCGCGTAGTAGGTGAAATTGCGATTCGCGGTCGCGCCCCCGATCTCGAATGAGAATTTGTGATAGAACGGCGAGCCGAGGCCGACGTCGGCGTTGACGAAGCCCGGATAGGTGCCCGTCTTGATGACCTGATTGATGAATCCGGAGAGACCTTGCGACTGGGCATCGGCCGGCGCGGAACCCGTGTAGGCTTGCAACTCTTGCTGACCGAGCGTCGAAAGATTGCTCCCGGGAAAGAAACTATAGCCGACGTTTACCGGGACGCCGTCGAATTCGTAACCGACCTGCGTGTGCGTGCCGCCGCGGATGACGACGCCCGCCGCCTGCGACCAACCGTTGTTCGCCGAGGGAACGAAGACGCCGGGGACGGTCGCGAGTGCCGAATACGCTTGATCGGCCGAGCCACCGCCGCCGAGTCCCGTCACGCGCGCCTGGGTCACGGCGTTGACGGAATACACGTCGGTCACCGTTCCGGGACGCACGAGCTCCGAATTCGAACGGCTCCGCGTCGTGCCGATAGTGCGCAGCGTTTTCGCACTGCGGACGTTCACCTGTTGCGTCTGGTCCGCGAAGATGCTTATTCCGGTGCTGGTGTAGCCGTCGTAACCCGTCTTCTCTACCGACAGCGTATACGTGTCCGGGGCGAGCGAAAGGATCGCGAACTTCCCGGCCGCATCGGTTGTGGCTGCAGTCGTTTGCGCCGGACTTGCGACCGTCACGCGCGCGCCCGCAAGCGGCTGACCCGTCGACGCGTCGGTCACGCTCCCGGAGATCCCGCCGGTCGTGCCGGCGCGCACCCGGGCGGCCCCGAACACGAACGAGAGAATCAGCGCGAGTACGAAGATCGAGCGCGAATACGTGGGTGATCTCAAGCGGGTTCTCCTACGGCCGGAAACGCTATGAAGAGAGTTGCGAGAGCCGTTCGTAAGCGCTGCGCAAGTGCTCGTTGATCATCGCGATCGCGTTCCGTTTGGAGCGGGAGCGGATGACGTCGCGCAGCTCGGCGTGTTCGCGAACGGCCTTTTTGAGATAGTCGCGCGTGTCGAGTGCGCGCGAATGCAAGAAGGTCTCGATCTGTGGACGCAAGTTCGCCCAGGAGGCGTACAAGCGCGTGTGCCGGGCGGCGCGGTAAACGAGATCGTGAAAACGAACGTCGAGCTCGACCGTTCCGTGAACGTCCCCGGCCTTGACGGCAAGGCGCAAAAGTTCGATGACGTCATCCATGGCCGCGAAGTCTTCGTCTGTGGCGTAACGCACGGCGCGCTCCATCGCAAGCCGCTCGATCGCGGTCCGCAATTCGTAGATCTCATCGACGTCGGTCTGCGAGAGCCGCGTCACGCGTGCCCCGCGATGGCGCTCGATCTTCACGAGTCCCTCGCGTTCGAGCTCGACGAACGCCTCGCGGATCGGCCCGCGGCTCACACCGAACTTCTCTGCGAGCGTAGCTTCGCTCAAATGCTGCCCGGGATCGAAGGCACCCCGCACGATCGCGGTACGCAAACGATCGGTAACGTCGTCGGCGAGACTGCGCCGATTAGCGGGCGCGAAGTCACCCATCGTCTCCTTAACCGGATTCGGCGTCGCTTCGGGCAAACAGGTTCTCCCAACAGGATTGTTAACAATCTACCGTTAACAATCCTCAATATGCGGACGATAGGTTAAGGCGCCGCGGCTGTCAATGGTCAGTAGGTGAAACGATCGTCATCCAGCGACGAACGCGCGGCGTCTACGCTGCAACCCTTACGCCGCTGCATGCGGATCTCTCACCCGATGTCGTCCGCTTACGGCGCCATTGCCGCCGGCTGCTCGCGCGCGGCTGCGACGGCATCAATCTGCTCGGCACGACGGGCGAGGCGACGTCGCTGTCGATCGCGCAGCGGCTCGCGGCGATGGAATCGATCGCGGCAAGCGATTTGCCGCTGGAACGATTTATGGTCGGGACGGGCGCAAACGCGCTCGCCGACGCGGTCACGCTTACCGCCCGCGCCATGGAACTCGGCTACGCGGGAGCCCTGGTCATTCCGCCGTTCTATTTTAAGAACGTTACCGAGGAGGGAGTCTTCGCCTATTATGCCGAGCTCATCGAACGCGTCGCCCGGCTTCCGTTGCGGCTCTACCTCTATCACTTCCCGGCGGTGAGCGGCGTGCCGTTCACGCCGGCGCTCATCGCGCGTCTCGTGCGCGCGTATCCCGGCACCGTGGTCGGTGTGAAGGACAGCTCGGGCGACATGGGTTACGCCCAAAGCGTCGCCGCGGCGTTCCCCGAACTCGACGTTTTCCCGAGCACCGAAGCCGCGCTTGCGACGGGCAAGCGCGACGGCTATGCCGGATGCATTTCGGCGACGACAAACGTGACCGCGCCGCTCGCGGCCGCAGTTTGGCGCGCGCGCGAAGACGACGGCGCACGGGAAGAAACGCAACGCGCGCTGACCCGCTTGCGTGCGACCATCGGCCGCTATCCGCTCGTGCCGGCAATACGTCACGTCGTCGCGCGACACGGCGGGGATAACGGCTGGCTGCGCCTTTTGCCGCCGCTCGCGCCGCTGGGCTCCGGAGATGCTGCGGCGCTCGATGCAGCCCTCGCTGCACAACCGGAGTTCGCTTCGCTCGCCGCGTCGCTGGCAGCGGACGACGTTGAGTGCGCGCGATGAAGGTAACGGTCGTCGGCGCGGGTGCGATCGGCGGCCTCGCCGGCGCCTACATGAGCGAAGCCGGCTACGACGTCACGCTCGTCGACCGCTGGGCCGAACACGTCGCGGCCTTAAACGCGGGCGGCCTCTTCATCGACGGTGTGCGCGGGGAACGGCGCGTTTGCGTGCGCGCCGTCATGCCGCAAGCGCTCACGGGTCCACTTGAAGCCGTCCTCATCGCAACCAAGTCGCAAGATACGCTCGCTGCGGTTCGCAGCGTACTGCCGTTCCTGGGCGACGACGGCTTCATCGTGTCGTATCAGAACGGCTTCAACGAGCCGGCAATCGCAGAACTGCTCGGGCACGCCGGCCTCGGCGGCGCGGCGCGGGTGCTCGGGTCGATTCCGAATTACGGTGGCGCGCTCGTCGATCCCGGACACATCGAATTCGTGCATGAAGGTCCGATCCAACTCGGCGAGATGGATGGCTACGACACGCCGCGGCTGCGCGAACTCGCTCGCATGCTCGAAACGCTTACGGAGGTGCAGCTCTCAAGCAACGTCTGGGGGCAGATTTGGGCGAAGGAAGTTTATTCGGCGCAAGTCGTCTTTTCCGCACTCGCCGATGCACCGCTCGACCAGGCACTCGGCGTCGAGCGTTACGCGCGGACCGCGGGCGCCATCGTGCGCGAAGCACTCGAAATCGCCGAGGCGAACGGCATCAGCGTGGAAGCGTTCGACTTCTTCGACCCGGCCAATTACCGGCCTCGAACGCCGGGAGATACGCGCAAGCTGCTGGCCAACATGGAGCACGCGATTTGGCTGCTTAGAAAAGATCAGCAGCCCGGACGACACCGTTTTCGCAAGCAAGGCTCGGGCATCTGGTGGGACATCGTCTATCGCAATCGCCCGTCGGAAGTGCGCGCCTCCAATGGAAAACTCGTGGATTACGGGCGCGCCGCGGGCGCCGACGTGCGGCTCAATGCGAAGCTCTGTTCGATGATCTACGAGATCGAAGAGGGCCGCCGGAGCCTCGGCTTTGCGAACTTCGACGAACTCGAAGCCTACGTCGCCGAACTCGGCAAAACGTTACCATGAGCGAACGGCGTTTGGGTATCGGCGTGATCGGTGCGCATGCCTGGGCGGAGAAGGCGCACCTACCCGGTTACGCCGCGTACGAACCTGCGAACGTCGTCGCGATCTGCGATATCGATCGTGAACGGGCCGCTCGTCTCGCGAGCCTCTTCGATATTCCGCACGTCTATGCCGATCATCGCGAACTGCTCGCAGACCCGGGCGTAAGCATGGTCGATGTCTGCACGCCGACCAGCACGCACCTGCGTCTTAGCCTCGATGCGCTTGCGGCCGGCAAGCACGTCCTCTCCGAAAAGCCGCTTGCCGAAGCGGCAAGCGAGGCCTTCGAAGCAGCGCGGACGGCGCGCGAGCTCGGGCTGCGGACGAAACTCGGCTTCACGTTTCGCTATTCGCCCGCTATCCGTCAGCTGCGAACGTGGATTGCGGACGGCACGCTCGGCGAGATCTTCCACATTCACGGCTTCGAACAGAATTCGCAATTTCTCGATCCGGACTTTCCGCTACGGCAAGTCGCTACGGGCGCGCGACGTGACGGGCTCATGCCGGCTTCGATCGTCGGCTACGGTTCGCACCTCGTCGATCTCATGCGCTGGTGCGGGGGCGAATTCGCAGCGGTCTGTGGGTCGATGCGCAACTTCATTCCGGAGCGCGTCGTGCGGGGCCAACCCGGCCGCCAACGCATCGAGATCGATGACGCAACGGTGGCGCTCGTCGAATTCGCGTCGGGCGCGCAAGGACTCGTACAGACGTCGTATGTCGCTATCGGTAACTATCCGGGCGTCGAGCTGCGCGTCTACGGCTCGAAGGGCGCGGCGATAGCCCGTCTGATCGTCGAAGGCGGTGTCGCGGAGACGCTGCGGTTCGCGCGTCCGGAGGCCGTGGAATTCGAACCGGTCACGCTTGCGCCGTCTGCCTTTCCACCCGGGACGACGCAACACACCGACTGGCCCGAACTCTATTACCGTAACCTCGTGCGTTTCTTCGTCGACGAGATTCTCGACGCGGGACCGCCGGAGTGTACGTTCTATGACGGAGCGAAAAGCCAGCAAATCGTCGACGCGATCGTGCGCTCGCACCGCGAACGCGCCTGGATCGCGCTCGACCGCGGCGATACTGCGTCTACATGACCGGCTTTCAATCTCTCGTCGACGACTTTCTTTACATGCACTTCACGTACCATCCGGTCGATGCGACCTTTGCGGGCGCAGCGCGCTTCGACGCTTTACTTCCGCCGGCCGACGCTACGGCGGCCGCACGGGAACGTTCCGCGTTACGAGAGCTCAGCGCACGCTTAACACGAACGACCGTACCGCAAGACGCCGGTTCACGGCTGGATGCCAAGTTGATGCGCGCGCAGATGACGGCCGCAGAGGCGGCACTCGACGCACGGTCGCGCTTTCACAACCCGGCATGGTATACGGGCGAAGTTGCATTCGGACTCATCTCGCTGCTCTTGCCGGCTCCCACGGAACGCGACCCCCATGCGTTTGCCTGCCGCCTGGCGGCCGTTCCGGACTTCCTAGCGGCCGCATCGACGCAGCTGCGTGCGACGGCCGTACCGGCGGATTGGGCGCGCCGCGCACGCCTGGAAAGTGCGGCGATCGGGCGTCTGCTCGAAGACGGTTTGCCGCAGCATTCGTTCGCTGCAAGCGTCCCGGCGGCGCTCGCCCCTGCCGCAGTAGCGGCACTGCGACGCTTCGAAGCGCATTTAGAAAACGTTCCCGACGCCGATCCCGCCTGCGGATCCGCCTACCTTGAAATGCTGGTTCGCGACATGCACGGTCTCGCGCACACGCCGGAACGTCTCGAACGCGAAGCCGCTGCAGCCTACGACGACGCCCTGAGGGCGATATGCGAGTTCGCCGCGCGACTCGACAAGGACAGGAGCTGGCGCGAGCAACTGGCGGCGCTCGCGGAGATCGGGCCGAGCGGCCTCGAAGTCTTGCCGGCCTACCATGCTTGGCACGGCCGCGCGCTGCGCGACGCAGCGGCCCTCGTCACGCCCGCTCGCGAATACGACCTCGAATTCGCTTATCTGCCGGAGTGGGCGCGCGCCGTCGCGAGCGACCTATACTTCCTCTTCTACCGCTCGCCCGCTCCGCTCGATCCGGGTCAAGGCAGTCCCTATTGGGTGGCTCCTCTAAGCGAGTCGCCCGAGATCGACCGGCGCGCGCACAACACGGCCGCAATCAAGCAGATCCATGCGGTGCATCACGGCAGCATCGGCCATCACACGCAGAACGCTCGCGCGCGCGGCGCAGCGGCACGGCTCGCTCGCATCGCGGGAACCGATTGTGCTGCCGGCATCATGTTTCTCGGAGCCGGAACGATGGTCGAAGGCTGGGCGTGTTATGCCGAAGATTTGCTCGCCGAAATCCCCGGCTTCTATAACGACGCCGAACGTTTGCAGCTCGCGTACTTCGAACTGCGTAACGTTGCATGCTGCCTCGCAGACATTCGGCTGCACGCAGGTCACTGGACGCTCGAGGAGATGCGCCGTTTTTATCGCGACGAGGTCGGCTTCGCGCCGGCGCGCGTATGGTCCGAGACGACGCGCAATTCGATCTATCCGGCGAGCCGGCTCATGTATTGGAGCGGGGCGTCGCAAATCGCGGCGCTCCGCGCGCGCTCGCCGCTGGCAACGAAGCCGTTTCACGATGCGTTGCTCGCGTTTGGTTCCGCGCCCGTCGCCTGGATCGCAGAGGAGTTCGAACTATGCGCGCCGCCCGCACGTTCGTAATCGCCCTGCTCGCTTTCGCGCTCGCAGGCTGCGCGGAGACGGGTGGCCGCCGCGGCGCGGCGCACGAGCTGAGCATAGCGACGGGCCAGGGCGATCCGAACAGCCTCAACATCCATCTCGATCCATCGGGGATCACGGGCGACGTGGCGGAATTATCGGCGGCGTACCTGGCCCGTTACGACCGCCATGCGCGCCCGGTTCCCGAACTCGCGACGGTCATACCCTCGCAGCGCAACGGCGGTATCAGTAAAGACGGCAAGACGATTACCTGGCACTTGCGCCAAGGCGTACGCTGGTCCGACGGCGCGCCCTTCACCGCAGACGACGTCGTGTTCTCCGTCAAAACGATCCTCAACCCGGCCAATATCGAAGAGCAGGGAACCGCCGGCTGGGATTTGATCGAGAAGATGGACGAGCCCGACCCCTACACGGTCGTCTTCCATATGAAAAAACCGTACGGCGATTTCTTACCGATGTATTTCGGTACGGCGGCGAACGAGCCGTGCATCCTGCCCAAACACATTCTCGGTTCGCTGCACGACATCAATAGCGCCGCCTACAACCGCAAGCCCGTCGGTATCGGACCGTTCCGCGTGGTCGCATGGAAACACGGCGAAGCGATCGAGCTCGAGGCGAATCCGTACTACTGGCGCGGAAAACCGAAATTGCAGCGCATCGTCTATAAACTGATCCCGTCGCAAGAGACGCTGGCCGGGCAGTTGCAGACGGGCGAGGTCGATCTCTGGCCGTTGATGCCGCCGAGTTACACCGACCGTCTCAAGGCGGTCTCCACGCTGCACGTCGTGATCGAGCCGAACTACCGTACGACGAACCTCGATTTCATCACGAGCGGGCGTCCGCTCGTGGCCGACGTTCGCGTCCGCCGGGCGATCCGCTACGCGATCGACCGGAAACGCCTTATCGCGACCGTTTTGCACGGCCTCGGTTACCTGCACGACGGCATCGTCATTCCGCTCGCTCCGCCGCGGCCGAACGAAAGCGCCGTGCCCTTCGATCCCGCCCTCGCGCGCGCGCTGCTTGTGCGAGCGGGTTGGCTGACCGGCAACGACGGCGTGCGCGTGAAAAACGGCGTGCGGCTCAGTTTGAGCGCCGTGTACCCGCAAGGAGCGAACGATCTCGACCAATCCGTCGAGTTTATTCGGGCCGGACTGCGCGACGTCGGCATCGAGTTGCAAACCAAAAAGTACGAGCCGAATGTCTTTCGGGCACTCCAACAAGCCGGCGGCATTTTGTATAACGGGCACTTCGACTTCGCGACGTTTCCGCGGACGCTCATGGCGGTTTCCGATGTCATCGGCCTTTACAGTTGCGGCACTCATCCGCCGGAGGGCGAGAACGCGACCCGCTATTGTAACCCGCAAGTCGACCGCGAACTGGCCGCTATCGAGAGCTCGTACGACGACGCGACGCGCCGGCGACTCTTCGCGCACGTGCAACGGCAGATCGTGTCGGATACGCCGACGATCGTCCTCTACGTCTGGAAGGGCGGCTATGCTTGGAACCGTCGCGTGAGCGGCTTCGATCCGCCGATTTTGACACCGTTCGACGACATGCTGAACGTCGACGTAGAATAGCGCGTGGTCGTTATGATTGCGAGTCCGCTCGAAGCCGAACTGGTGGAGCGCGTCCGGGCCGTTTCCGCGGTGCGCGAAGTGCTCTACGATCCGGGACTTTTACCGCGGGCGCGTTATCCGAACGATCATTGCGGCGACGAGCTGGTCCGCGATGCCGACGCCGAACGCCGTTGGGACGCGATGCTCGCGCGCGCCAACGTGCTTTTCGGCTATCCGCAGGAGACGGGCGCGGGCCTGCGGGGCGCCCTCGAATCGGCGCCTGCCGTCCGGTTCGTGCAAGGAACTTCCGCCGGCATGGGCGCACACGTTTGCCGCGCGCGGCTGACGCCCGAGATGCTCGGCCGCGTACGCTTCGCATCGGCGGCGGGCGTGCACGCGCAGATGCTGGCCGAATTCGCATTTTACGGCTTACTCGCGCTACGTAAAGATGCCGCCCGGCTCGGCCGTTTGCGAGCCGAACGGAGTTGGACGCATTTCGCGATGGGCGAGCTCGAAGGGTCGACGCTCGTTATCGTGGGCATGGGGCAGATCGGCAAGGCGGTCGCGCAGCTCGCCCGCGCATTTGCCATGCGCGTCGTCGTCGTAGCGCGCCGGACCGAATACCAATCGCTCGCGGAGGCCGTCTATTCTCCGGATCGGTTGCGCGACGCATTCCGCGAGGCCGACGCGGTTGTCGTGACGCTTCCCGCGACGGAATCGACCGCAGGACTTATCGACGCGGAAGCTCTCGCTGCTCTCAAGCCGTCGGCGATATTCGTCAACGTCGGTCGCGGCAGCGTCGTCGATCAAGATGCGCTCGTCGCGATGCTCGCGCAAGGCCGATTAGCCGGAGCCGTGCTCGACGTATTCGCGCACGAACCGCTCCCGCCAGAGCATCCGCTATGGGCGATGGAGAACGTCGTGCTGAGTCCGCATACGGCCGCCCTTTCCGTGCACGAAAATCGCCGGATCGTCGACCTCTTCTGCGACAACCTCGGGCGGCTGGACGCAGGTCTGCCGCTGCGCAACGCGTTGAATTTACAGGAGTTCTACTGATGTACGGAGTCACGTTTGGTATCTAAGCAGATTCGCTGGGGAATTTTGAGCACGGCGAACATCGGGCTCAAGCGCTTCATTCCCGGGGCCATGGCTTCGCACAACGGAAGCGTGACCGCGATTGCCAGCCGCGACGGCGCCCGGGCTCGGGAGGCTGCGGAGCGGCTCGGCATCGCGACGGCATACGATTCCTACGAGGCGCTACTCGCCGATCCGGACGTCGATGCGATCTATAACCCGCTGCCCAACGGCATGCATGCGGAGTGGACGCTCAAAGCCGCGGCTGCCGGCAAGCCGGTCTTGTGTGAGAAGCCGCTCGCCGTCAGCAGCGCAGAAGCGGAGGAGATGATCGCCGGCTGCCGGCGGCACGGCGTGCTTTTGATGGAAGCGTTCATGTACCGGTTTCATCCGCAGCACGCGCGCGTTCGCGAACTGCTCGATAGTGGCGCGATCGGCGAATTACGCGCGGTGCGTACCGCGTTCACGTTCATGCTGGAGCCGCTCGATCGTAAGAACGTCCGGCTGCAAGGCGCTCTTGCGGGCGGCGCGCTCATGGACGTCGGCTGTTACACGGTGAACGCTGCGCGCATGCTGTTCGCCGAAGAACCGCTCTGGGCGTCGGCGCAGTGGGACTATCGCGACGAGTTCGGGGTGGAGGTCATGCTCGCGGGCGTACTCGGCTTTTCAGAGGGACGAATGGCGACGTTCGACTGCGGCTTTCGCGCCGCGGGACAAGGCTCGTACGTCGCCGCCGGAACGAGTGGCCAGATCGATGTTTTAAACGCCTTCGTGCCTGGGACCGACGCGACGAGGCTGCTTGTAATGGAGCGGGGTGCCCGGCGCGAGGAACGCATCCCCGGCGTCGATCAGTATCGCTTGGAGGCCGAAGAATTCGCGGATGCACTGCTCGCGGGCCGTCCGCTACGCATTCCACCGCAAGACGCGGTCGGTACGCTACGTGCTATCGAAGCCCTCCACCGCTCGGCGCGCGCAAACGGCCAACGCCAAGCGTTGCGTTAAGGCATTGCATCTCGTCGGTCCCAGCGGCTCACGGCGCAAAGGGAAGCGGAGTAGAGAACGCCTCGTTCCATTCTAGCCACGCGGTGTGAAATTCTGATCGATGAAGACATCGACATCTTCGCGGAAGCGCTTTGCGTCGATCGGAGGGAGATGCAGCGCCGATTCCATGAGCTTCTGCGAGCGAACGAAGTGCGATTTGCCGACCGGTCGCAGTTCACCGACCAGGACAGCTACTCAAGTACTTGCAATGCGCGCGCGAGTTGCGGATCGGACGTGGGCTCGCCGCGTTTCGCATCCGCGGGTTCCGCAATGACGATATCGGGCACGAGGCCCGTACCATCGATGTTGCGGCCCTTCGGCGTGTAATAGCGTGCGGTCGTTATCTTGAGCGCCGCGCCGTCGGGTAAAGGGAAGACCGATTGCACGACGCCTTTGCCGAAGGTCTTCGTGCCCACGAGGGTGGCGAGACCGTCGTCTTGTAGCGCGCCTGCCACGATCTCTGCCGCCGACGCCGTATCGCCGTCGACCAGCACTGCGAGCCGGCCCGCAAAGAGCGCGTGGCCGGTCGCGCGCTCCACCGCCGCCGCACCACCGCGCTCGCGCGTCGCGTAAATCGGCCCCGCCGCAATGAACGCGGAGGCGACTTTCTTCGCTTCATCGCCGTAACCGCCGCCGTTGCCACGCAGGTCGAGAACGAGCGCACGCGCGCCGCTGCGTTCGAGCGTCGCGAGTGCGGCGCCGAGTTGGGCTGCGGCATCGTCGCCGAAGCGCGTCAACTGCACGTAGCCGATGCCGGACGCGAGCATCTTCGTCAGGACGAGCGGCGGCGTGATCGCGGCCCGTACGATTGCAAGCGGCTCCGGCAAGGGCGTGCCGTTGCGCAACAGCGATAAGCGAACGGTCGAGCCGATCTTACCTCGCAACGCCGCGAGTACGCCCGCGCTGCTATTCCCCAGCGCCTTGCCGTCGATAGCGGCAATCTCATCGGCCGCCTGCAAGCCGGCGCGTTCGGCCGGACTACCTGCGATGACGCTTTCTACTCTGGCGCGGGTACCGCTCGCCTCGAGCGAGACGACGGCGCCGATACCGCCGAACTTTTCGCCGTTGAGGAAGGCGTTGAACCTCTTGAATTGCTGCGGATGAAAGAGCAGCGTGTACGGGTCGTGGACGCTCGCCGTTTCGCCCGCGAGCGCCGCCTGCACGACGCCGTTCGCGGACAGGCGACTGCCGTAACGCAGCACGACGGCGAGCACCGCGCTGTCGATGTAATCCCCGCCCGTAGCGCGATCCAGCCGTAACGGGACGTAGGGCAGCTGCGGGTCGGAAACACCGCGCGCTACCAGATATGCCGCGACGCCGGTGCGTGCGCCGCCGGCAAGGGCGCGCGGCGAAACCGGACGATAGTACGTCGCAAGCAGCGTCGTGTAACCGATTTGTAACTCGATCAGATCGAGCGCCGAAAGATCGGTCGTCACGGGCTTGGCTGCCGCAGGAACCGTTCCCAGAGCGAGCGCGGCCGCGGACGCGGTAACGAGCGCGGACGCGGCGCCGAACGCGTGCTTCAAGCCCATGGCAGATCATTTCCGGCCCGGCGCGTAAATCCGTGCTTGTGCGTCGAAACGATGCGCTATGATGGCCGCCATGACTCGCCGCACGAGCTCGCGATGAGCGATGCGAAGGCACTGCAGTGGGGTGGCCGGTTCACGGCTGCGCCCGACGCGGCGCTACTGGCGTTCGGATCGTCGCTCGAAGACGATCTCGTGCTCGCGCCGTTCGACGTTGCCGGCTCGCGCGCGCACGTGGCCTCTCTCGCAGCCGCGCAGGTCATCGACCACGAAGCGGCGCTCGCCCTCGATCGAGCGCTCGGCCTCATAGCGGACGAAGCGCTTACCGGTGATTTCGCCGCGTGGGCGCGCGCCGGCGATTACGAAGACGTACACGGTGCAATCGACGCTCGTGTACGAGAACTGGAACCGCATTACGGCGAACGGCTGCACACAGGACGCAGCCGTAACGACCAGGTCGCGACCGCGCTTTTGCTCTACGCACGCGATCGGGCCGAACGTGGCCGCGCGCGCGCACTCGACATCGTGCGGCTAGCACTCGATCGCGCCCGCGAATCGCTGGCAGCCGATAACGTGCTCGCTGCAACGACGCACTGGCAGCCCGCGCAACCGATCTCGCTCGCGTTCTGGCTCGAAGCCGTGGCCGAAATGTTCGCTCGCGCCGCGCGCCGCTTCGGCCGGGTCCGCGATGACGCGCGCCGCTTTTCTCCGCTCGGGTCGGGGGCGTGCAGCGGCTCGACGCTCCCGCTGGAGCGCGGACTCTCCGCGCGGCTGCTCGGCTTCGGGGCGCCATCGCGCAACGCTCTCGATGCGATCGGCGACCGGGACGTTGCGCTCGATCTCTTGCACGCGACGGCGCGCGCAGTCATCGGCGCATCGCGCGTCTCCGAAGAACTCGTTCTCTGGTCGACGCCCGCCTTCGGTTACGCACGCCTCGACGATGCAGCGTCGACGGGCTCGAGCCTGATGCCGCAGAAACGCAATCCCGATCCCTTCGAACTCGTGCGCGCAAATGCGGCGCGCGTCACCGGAGTGCTGGCAGGCGCGCTCGGAACGACCACCGGTATCGCGCTATCCTATCATCGCGACTTGCAAGAGACGAAGGCTCTCGTTATCGCCGGAACGGAACGCGGACTGGGCACGCTTGACGCCTTCGAACGGGCATTCCGTCAGGTGCATTGGATCGCCGAGGCCATGGAAGCGCGCGCGAACGAGGGTTACGTCGTAGCGACCGATCTCGCGGACGCTTTGATCGCCGCCGGCATCAGCGCGCGCGCCGCGCATACGGCCGTCGGAAACGCCGTCGCGCGGGCCGAAGCCGAACGCCGTCCGCTCGACGCTAGCGATCTCGCGACGATCGGAGCCGAGACCGGACTAGCACACGCCCTCGATGCGCCACTCGACGCGCGGGCGTCGATCCGCGCCAAACGGACGGCGGGTTCGACGCATCCGAGCGAAGTACTGGCCGCAATCGTCGGACTCGAACGCGAACTCGCCGCCGAAGACTAATTCCGTGCGCGAAGGCGTTTTGAAGTCAGGGGTTCGGTTCGACGCAAATTATCCTGCGCCACTGGTACTCACGTGCTCAGCGTAACTGGTTCGCCGGCCTGGGGGTATGAACGAGCGTGAGCAGACGTGAGGGCGCTGAAGTAGTTTCAGCTTTTCTCGTAGTTGCGACGTTCGCCGTCGCCGGCTTTGCGGACGGCAGGCTACCCGACACGATCCCGACGCACTTCGGGCTCAACGGCGCCGCTGACGCGTACACGCCGAAGGTGTCTATCTGGCAGCTACCTTGGGTTAACGCAGGAATGTATCTGTTCCTGAGCCTCATCCAACGGATTCCGCCGGATCTGTACAACCTGCCGGTTGACCGTCCAACGATGAATCGCCCGGCGGTCTACGCCGTCGCGGTGGAGATGCTCGCCGTCATCAAGGTCTTCCCGATCCTGACGGTCCTGCTCATGGAGTGGGCCGTCGTCGAAAGCGCGACGGCTTCGCAGTCCGTGCCCGAGATTACGCTGCTGATCTTGGTGCCAACGCTGATTCTCGCATTCGTAGTGCTATGGTACATCGCTGTGTTACGCCGCGCCGCCAAATCGTAGCAGCTGAGACTCATGCGAGGAGCATCCCGAGAAAGAACTCTGCGATCAGCAATCAAGCGTAAAACGCACCGTTCCCCACTGCGCGACACTGCTTTCGGACTCAACCCGAATACGAAGCGGGACACCTGGCAAATCGGAAGACCGCGCTAGCCATCAACGTCTTGCGTGATCGCATGCAAGAGTCTACAAAGCCGGTCCGCCAATTACCTCGACGAGCACCGGAGTACTGCTCGTGAGCTTGTGCGAAAAGCAAGCTAGACGTTTCTTCTAACCAATAACGCGCATCGGCGCATCGGCCGGTTCGACAATGCGCCCGATGCCGATTATTGCAACGCCGCGCCTAAGCCCACGCCACGTAAAGATCTATCACGCGCCTCGCTGGCCGTCGAGGTATCTGCGCACACACATCAGGTCTTCCATTCGGCCGCTGAACATAAGAGCCGCTGCGGTCTTACCGCTTCCCTCGTTCGAACGGCGGTGGCCGGTATCCAACCGCCGTCGATCTCTCAGCCGTCGCCGCTGCCGTAGGGCCGGGTGATGACTTCAAGGTAGTGGCCGTCTGGGTTGGGGAAATAGACACCCCGCCCGCCATCGTTGTGGTTGATCTCGCCGGAGCGGCGGCGCATCGGGTCGGCCCAGTATTCGAGGCCTTGCTCGCGAATGCGGCTGAGTACAGCGTCGAATTCGGCCTCGCTGATCAGGAAGGCGTAGTGCTGCGCCTGAATCGGTCCTTCAATATCGGCGAAGTCGAGAGAGGCCCCATTATCGAGTTCCACAACGTCGAAATGGCCAAATCGGACCGGCGGCGGCCGACCCAGCATCTCGGCCAGAAAGCGAGCGGACTGCGTTCGTTCGGACGACCAAACTATTGTATGGTTGAGCTGAGCGGCCATGCAGTCATCCTCGTTGACCAATCACCTGAGCACCGCTGGTTTGAGCACCTCTTCACACCACTGGCGGAAGCTGGTGGGCGTGGTCGATTGCGGAGTTCGCGGCTCGGCGTTGTCTAGGCCTTCGTTCTTGGCGTCGAGCATGTCTACCATGGCCTGCGCCATCGGCTCGAATGACCCGCTCCAAGTAACCTCGAACGAAAGTTCTCCAAAGGAATCTGCTGGAAGCGCACAGGCTTACTAAGCACGTCCGGCATGATGGCCGCCGTATCGTTGAACGACAGGTCCTCGGGGCCGAGCACCGCGATGGGGCGGCGTTCTGCGCTCCGAGCGGATCGTCGACGACTTCGTAACCGGCGAGCAACGTCTCGTCCTGGCCCTTTGGTTCGCCACCACCGCTCCAACCGACGTAGTCGGCTTGCTGGATGGGCGCGAACAGCTCGAGCGCGCGTTCCGTCGCGAGATGCGCGCTGACCGCGCCGTTATCTGGAATATGTGTACCTGCTGCCGAAACAGATTAACACCAAGCGATTCTCAAATAGAGGTCATCTAGACAACGAAACGGCGGTTGCGAAGGATGACAGCAAACTCCGGCTCAACGATCAGGAGACACCTTCGTCATTGCCGACATTCGAGACACGCGCCGAAGCACCGAGCTTCATTTCTTGAAGGCGACGATCAGCCCAGGCAATTGCAGCGTCCGCAACGAGCTGGCAATCGCGACCAATTAAAAGACCGAGATGGCTGCTATTACCAAACAATTCGAAGTCGACGGTCGATGCGGAACCGTGCTTGTATCTCTCGAAGATGCTGCGGATGACATCTGCGGGCACTGTACGGTCACTTCCGCCTGCTATGAAGAGCAGAGGTGTGTGCGGCAGATGAACATCGATACTGGCAGTTTCTGATACCGCGCTGGTAGCGTCCCGGGACGTGTGTAGAAGTACCGAGCTGAGTGAAGTGGTTTAGCTCAAGGTTGCTGCTACGTGCGGTAGAACTAAAATAGTTATCGTGCTAGTGGTTGCATTTGTCAAGCGATTTTGCGAAAGTCGCGCGCGATGCGGAACTTGTCAAGCCGTCTGGTACCGGAGGTGGGCGCGGAATAGTGTGCGGTCACGCTACTGCGCTGTCGTCGGTAGGTTGATTTATCCACACGCTTCCCGGTAGCGTGTTTTTCCGTGGCTCGCC
>JAABUX010000387.1_pt1 | contig 75248 bp, 62 predicted proteins | sample 5561851 | NCBI WGS metagenome assembly JAABUX01 (sample SAMN10711883, study PRJNA513361) | rock metagenome | isolation source: Antarctica rocks | place: Antarctica: Victoria Land, Richard Nunatak red sandstone | collected 2016-01-03
CCTGGTCGGCGGCCATGGTGATCCTCCTGGGTGCTTCGGGACCGAGGAGGAGGATTACCATAAATCGAGGTCGTTCACCACTTTTCGCCGTCACATCAGAGCGTCCTCATGGTGCTCCGACCCTGCGCCGGCCGGGTATTGGCGATGGCGAGCATGAAAATCGCGCCGGTCGGCGAGGTTGTGGGGTCGCCGTAGTGGACTGCGGTCACATGGAGATCAAGATCGTCGGGTCCCGCCTGCTTCGAGCGACCCCAGAGGATCGCGCCGACCGGAGGGATGCCCAGACCCACCTTGTCTTTCTGGGCGGCCCACACGGTGAAGTAAAAGGGGTGATCCTGAAGCCGCTTGCCCACCGGTAGGTCGGCGGCGACCGCGATTCGCAGGCGTCGGAGGTCGTCGGCCGGACCGATTCCGGACCGCATCAAGATCGCCGGGCTTCCGTAACTGCCGCCCGAGAGGATGATGTCATCGGCCCGAATCTCCTCATCGCCGACCAGCCGGACGCCGGTAGCGCGGTTGCCGTCGAGAATCACCGAGTCGACTTCGGTCTTGCCACGGATGGTCAGGTTCGGTCGCGCTCGGGTTGCGGCATCGAGGTAGGTCATGCCCGTGTTGAGCCGGTTGCCCGTCCGGGTGTTCATCGGGTAGGGGCTTGCCCCGAACGGAGCACGTCCGTTGAAATCCGAAACGCGAGGATATCCGGCGGCGACTGCCGTCTCGACAAAGGCACGCTGCATGTCGGACGTTTCTTCAAAGCCGAGCTGATGGATCGGAAACGGTCCCGACCGACCGTGCAAAGCGTCGGCGCCCGCCGAGGTGCATTCCATCCGTCGAAAAGCGGGCAGAGTGTCGTCCCAGCTCCAGCCTTCCAGGCCGTGTTCGCGAGCCCAACGATCATGGTCGACCTTGGGCGCCCGCATCGCAACGGCGCCATTGATCGCGGAGCTTCCACCCAACACCTTGCCACGCGGGAGCGGAATCGAGCGGCCGATGAACGATGGCTCGCTCCGGTAGCCCCAGTCATGGGGGCCGTCTCCACCGATGATGTCCTGCCGCCGGACCGGGTCGGGATAGGCGTTGGGTGCATAGGCCTCGCCGGCTTCAAGCAAGAGCACGCGACGCTTGGGGTCTTCGCTGAGGCGGCGCGCCATCACGGCGCCTGCGGCGCCTCCTCCAACGATGACCACGTCGTAGCGAGAGACGTTTTGCGCGAGTGCGTAACCCGGTTTGAGCATTGCGATCGCTCCACTCGCAGCGGCAGCTTTCAAAATTGTTCTGCGAGCCGGCATGGCCAATCCATCGATCGGAGGAGTCATCTGGAAAGTTCCCGCGAGAAGGGGAGAAGGACGCGAGCGGTCGCCCGCCCGTCCGTTGCTTTGTTCTGGATTTATGGCCGAGACGGCGGATTGGTGGTCGAGAAGCCGTAGCGGGCGATCTTCCACTTCCCGTCGGCGTCTTTCCTGAAGATGAACAGCTCTTGGTTCGCCTCGGCACTCTTCGCCCCGGTCGCGTGGATGGTGACCGTTCCCGCCGAATTGGTGCGGGCGAAGGCCCAGTCGGGGCTCGTTTGGACGACCTCGACCACATGGAACTTGACGTTCAGCGTGATGGCCTTGAAGGTCGCTTCATAGGCTTTCCGGACCGCCGCTGTGCCCACCGCCGATGGACTGTAGGGTGCCATGAACACACCGTCCTCGGCATACAGGGGCATCACCGCGCCGGTGTCGGACGCATTCAGGGCGGTCTCGTAAGACGACAGAACGCCCCTCACGCTCGCCACGTCGTCGAGGGTCCCGGACCCGCCGGACGCGACCAGGGAACGAGCGCTCGGCGTCTGCGCCTCGGCCACCAAACCCGCCACCATCGAGGCCGTGGCCGCCGTTGCCAGGGCGGAAGTCTTCAGAAATCCCATGAGTCCCATTCGCGATCTCCTGTTGAGGGAACCGGGGCGGACGGAGGCGTGCGAACCTGCTCTCCGAACAACTCCGCGAACTCACGCTCGCGGACCGCACGGTCCGGCCGAAGCCTTCTATCCAGCTAAGCGGCGGACCACGACACCCAGCCCTTGCCACGGCCAGCCGCGACCGGAAAGACGCTGCCGAAGACGCTTCGCCGATGGTGGGGGGCAACCGCCCGAGGAAGGCGGGCGATCAAGATGTTCGCGTCATCGATCGGGGCGGTCGCGCGGTGGGGCGTCGGCCACCTCATGGCAACCGGTCGGCATGTCGCCTCGATGCCTGAAGGCGAGGTGGGATGCTTAGCGGTCCACGGCCGGGGACGCGGGGCCGGCTCACCTCGGGGGCACGCTGGCCATGGCATCGGCTTCGAACTCCGACCGGATCGCGGGGGCGTCGGCCGGCTTGCCTTGCGCCTTCAAGCTGGCGATCAGCCCTTCCAGGCTGCCCGGCATGGTCTTGCGGTCCGGATCAGGGCGCTTCAGGTCGTAGAGGTAGTTCTCGCGGAAGACCGGCTCGGCGTCGGCCGGGCGCCCGGTGGCCATCAGGCAGGTGCCGAGCCAGTACAGGTCGCGGCCACGGTTGGGGTCGTCGGGGGCCACCGCGCGGAGCAGGTCCGTCGCCTCCCGCAGCGGCGGGATCGCTCCGGCCGGGTCGCCGACCTGCCGTAGGAAGTCGGCCTGTGCGAACAGCAGGTTGGCGAAGGGGGCCTCGCCCGCCCGGCCGGCCTGTCGGTTGGCCGCCACGGCTTCGACGAACGGGGCCTTGGCGACCCCCAGGCGACCCAGGTTGGCGAGCGTCAACGCATAGTTGCTCAACGCCTCGATCGCTTCCAGATGGAGGTCCCCGAGCACCCGCCGCGTCGACTCCCACACCTGCCGATACAACGGTTCGGCCTCCGCCCAGCGGCCGGACCGGGCCGGCATCGCCGCGTAGTTCCTCAGGACGATGATCGTCTCCGGGTGGTCGTCCCCGAGCACCCGGCGGTCTCGTTCCCAAGCCCCCCGGAGCAGCGGCTCGGCCTCGGCGTGACGCCCGAGCTGGGCAAGGGTGAGCGCGTGGATGTTTTCCGACCAACTCGTCTCCGGGTGGCCATCCCCAAGGACCCGACGGTACCGCTCGCACGCCTGTCGGGCCAGCGGCTCGGCCTCGGCGTGACGCCCTCGGCCTTGCAAGAACCACGAGTAATTCCTGAGTGTCGTGATCGTGCTCGGGTGGTCATCGCCGAGCACCCGGCGGTCTCGTTCCCAAGCCCCCCGGAGCAGCGGCTCGGCCTCGGCGTGACGGCCGAGCTCGGACAGCGTGAGACCATATTCGGCCATCGTCCGGATCGTCTCCGGGTGGTCGTCCCCCAGCGCCCGCCGACTCCGTCGCCAGGCTTGCTGCATCAGGGGCTCGGACTCCGCCAGCCGACCTAGGCCTTTCAGGTTTAACCCATATCGATACGTCGCGAAGATAGCAATCGGGTGGTCGTCCCCAAGGACCCGCCGACTCCGTTCCCAGGCCTGTCGGGCCAGCGGCTCGGCCTCGGCGTGACGTCCCTGGAATTCCAGCGTCAACAAATAGCCGCCCAGCGCCCGGATCGTCTCCAGGTGGTCGTCTCCCAGTGCCTTCTGCCGCTCCTGCCAGGCGGCCCTGGCCTGCGGCATCGCCAGGTCGAACCGGCCCAGGTCCAACAACGTTCTCGCCAACGTGGCCCGCACGGCCGCTCGGATCACCGGGTCGTCCCTAAACCGCTCGCCGATCGTCTGGAGCGCCGGCTCGATCAGGGCCTTGACCAGGGTGTCGCTGATGGCCTTGTCCTTCGTGTTGCCCGGCGACGCGTGGGCGAGGACGTCCTCGGTCAGGAATTCGACCACGGCCTGGGCGGTCCTCCGCTGCGCGTCGGCCTCGGTCTGGCGGCCCTCGGCCAGGCGCCTCTGGCGGGCCTCGCGGACCAGCCCGATCGTCGTGCCCGCCACGCCGATGAGCAGGGCGGCGGCGATCAGGGCGGCGACGCCGAGGGCGGCCCGGTGCTTACGCGCGAACTTGCGGAGCCGATACGCCCCTCCGGGCGGGCCTGCCGCGACCGGCTCGCCCGCCAGGTAGCGGGCCAGATCGTCGGCCAGGGCGGCGGCCGAGTCGTACCGGCGGGTGCGGTCCTTCTCTAGCGCCTTCATCACGATCCAATCGAGTTCGCCGCGGACCACCTGCCCGAGCCGCCTGGGGTCAGTGCCCCGCGCGATGGCGACGTTGGCCAGGGCCTCGCCGAAGTTGGACAGCCTAACGCTCGGTTTCGGCGGCTCGGACTCGCGGATCAGCCGGACGACCTCGCCGTGGGAAGCCGCCTTGAGGGAGACAGGGTCGATCGGGGTGGTCCCGGTCAGCAGTTCGTATAAGAGCACACCGAGCGCGTAGACATCGGTGCGCGTGTCGATCCCCAGGCCGGACGTCTCGGCCTGCTCGGGGCTCATGTATGCCGGGGTGCCGACGAACCCCCCGACCGCAGTCAGCAGCGTCCGATCGGTCAAGGACGAGGCCGTGGCCTTGGCGATGCCAAAGTCGATGACCTTCGGAACCGGGTCGCCATCCTGTGTCGCGACCAGCACGTTGCTCGGCTTGAGGTCGCGATGGATGACCCCCTTCTGGTGGGCGCTCTGCACGGCCCGGCAGACCAGGACCATCAATTCCAACCTCGACCGAGTGGGCATCCGGCGGGCGTCGCAGTACGCGACGATCGGTACGCCGTCGACCAGTTCCATGACGAAGTAGGGCCGACCCGAATCGGTCGCCCCGGCGTCGAACACGCGGGCGATGTTGGGGTGGTCCATCATCGCCAACGCCTGCCGCTCGGCCTCGAACCGGGCGATCACGTCCCTGGTATCCATGCCCGGCTTGACCACCTTGAGGGCCACACGCCGACGCACGGGCCATGCCTGCTCGGCCAGGTACACGGTGCCAAACCCACCCTCACCGATCTGCTGGAGCAGCGTGTATGGTCCGACTACCACTCCCGGCCCCTCCAGGGACGTGGCCAGGCCTGTTGGCGGCGAGGAAGGCGAGAAGAGCTCGTCCAGCTCGAAGTCGATGCGCAAGCACTGCTCCCACAGCCGCTGGACGTTGGCCAGCAGTTCGGGGCAGTCGGCGCACACCACCTCGGGCGTGCGGCCGGAATCGAGGGCTTCCTCGACCAGAGTCAGGACGCGCGAGGGGTCACCCTTCATGGCACCTCAAGTCTTGGATCAAGCCGAATCATTGGCCGTCTCGGGTCTTCGATGGAGGCCGCCCAGCCGGTCGGTTAGAAGGACCAGGCTGCGTTGGAGCCTCCGCTGGATCGTCCGCTCGGAGCATCCGGCGACCGCCGCCGCTTCGAATTGGGTCAGGCCCTGGATGCGGACGAGGTTGAACGCCTCTCGCTCGTCGTCCGGGAGCGCCTCGATAGCCTCCAGGATCGCGAGGAAGCCGGGACTGGCCCGGGACGGCTCGTCTTTGTAAGACGGGTCGCGGACCGGCGAGTCCCGCAGTTCGACCGCCTCGGCCTCCCCCTCCAGGCGGCGGGCCACCTCGTTCAGCTCCCACCGGATGTGCTGGTTGGCCAGGGCGAAGAACTGGCGGACGGTGGTCGGCCGCACTTGGCGCATCGCCTTCATTAGCCGCTCGGCGACGGCCGAAAGCAGTTCCTCCGACCTCAGATTGACCGGCCCCCGGGTCAGCCGGTGATAGCTGCGGTGCAGCAAGCTGGCACAGAGCGTGTGCAGGCGGTCCACGGCCCGCGCCAGGAGCTCTCGAACGACCGGCTCGGCCGGCGACTCGCCGCTTGCGTTGGCCAGTGCGTCCAGGTGCTGTTGGACGGCCGCTGTTGTCGAATAAGTCTCCATAAGATATGACTTTAACGAGCCCGACCGCCCATCGGCAAGCCACCCCGGAGAATTCGCGGCCGGGGCTGTCGGCCACTTCCGCTCAGATAGCCAGAAGAACACCGTGCAGGTCGACCCCCGATTCGCCCCGGACCTACCATCGAGTGGCGCATGATCTCGCATCGTCAGGGGCGACGCACCGCGCCCCCTGAGCGGCTACGACTGCATGACTCTTATCCCGTCTCCATGAGGCGATCCATGATGCCCGAGGTGCAAGGATTGAGGACTATCTCACGGCGTAACCAATTGACCGGACAGTGGGTTGCGGAGTTCCGCCGGGGCCATTTTGAGGAACTCGCCGAAGCTCAGATCGGCGAGCATTAAGCCCAGCAGGCCATAGGGCGTCTGGCCTTGGCGACGACCCGTTCGGAATCGACGCAGGTTCTAAGCTCGACTTATGCAGATTACGAGGGGCCGCCTCGGCGCTAGCATGGGGAGTAGCACACGCCTCCCTGGCTACCAACCGAGGACGGCCCTCGATGATTCTGTTGGCCGAATCCCGATCATCACTCGATGCTCTGACTCCAGTTTTTACTCAACCGACGTTTCATCGGTTCGTCATCCTCTTCGGCTCGGCCATCCTAACCACCGGGCATCGGACTGTCTCTAACATCCTACGCACCGCTGGACCGCTCGCTCAGGGGCATCGCACCGCCTATCAGCGAGTCTTTTCCTCCGCCGAATGGTCCGCACTCCGGCTGGCCTGTCAGCTTTGCCGACTTGTCCTCGCTTTGATCCCCGCCGATGAAACCGTCATCTTGGTCGGTGACGAGACGGTCGATGGCCACCCCGGACGCAAGGTCTACGGCAAGGCTCGCCACCGTGATCCGGTCCGATCCAGCCATGGGTATACGGCCTGGCAGTTTGGCCACAAGTGGGTCGTCCTGGCGGTGCTGATCCGCTTCCCCTAGGCTAATCGCCCCTGGGCCTTGCCGGTGTGATGATGGAACTGTACCGCAGCCAGGAAGAGGACCAGAAGCGGCGGCGTCCTTATCGCACGCCGGCTCAGATCATGGCCACACTCCTGCGGGTCATGCTGTTATGGTTCCCCCAGCGGCGGTTCGTCTTCGTCGGTGATAGCGGCTTCGGGACGCACGAGCTGGCCCGGTTCGTCCACCGCCATCGGGTTCGGCTCAGCTTGGTCAGCAAGCTTCAACCTGAGGCTAACTTGTTCGAGCAGCCACCACCCTACAACGGCAAAGGACGACCGCCGGTCAAAGGGGCACGGCGTCCCAAGCCCAAGGAAGCCGTGGCCACCGCCCCACTGCGAACCGAGACGGTCGCCTGGTATGGCGGCGGTCAGCGACAAGTCGGCATGACGAACGGCACGGGGCACTGGGGTCAAGTCAGGAGCAGGCTTGGTGCCCCTGGTTTGGGTGTTCGTCCAGGACCAGAGCGGCATGCACCGGGACGAGTCCTTCTTCAGCACCGACGTGAGCATGACGGCGGTGGCGATGATCGGTGCCTACTGCGGTCGCTGGAATCTGGAAACAATGTTCCAAGAGATGCGTTGCTTTCTCGGGCTGGAAAGCACCCGAGGCTGGTGTCGGCGGACGGTCCTTCGGGCCGCCCCATGCCTGTTCAGGCTCTACACCGTGGTGGCCCTGCTGTACCAGAGCTTGCCCGAGACGAAGCGTGTGGGGCGTGTGGAATGGTCCGGCAAGCAGGGCAAACCTTCTCCGACGCCATTACCTCGGTACGCTGCTGGTTGTGGCAGGAATGGGTTTTTCCACGGGCCGGAGGAAGCACGGCTATAGATCAACTTCCCGAGTCATTACAGAGGGTCTTGTTTTACGCCTTGGCCCCAGCGGCGTAGACTTGGACAAACCGCATCAGTCGAGTTCAGACCCTCTCGAAAATTGATCGACTGACATTGGAATCAGTTGTCAGTTTACAAGATGAACGACCCCTGACTCGACCCACCGATCGCCGGTATGTCTTGTGAGGGGCGTTCCGTTGATACCGAACCGCCTCACGACGCCAGGTCGATGGAATGTCGCTCAGTCGATGAACATATCGATCCAACCGCCCTGATCCGTTCGTCACGGATCGTGGGGTCGAGGCTTTTGGGGAACAACGCCCGGTGGGCGATTCATCGGCGACGCGGGAGACTTCGCCGGCCGGGGGAGCGAAGGGCGAATCTCCCGGTCTTCGAGGATCTTCTCGGCGGCCCGGCGCCGAGTGTCGACGCCGGGTTGAGGCAACACGCCCCCGAGCAGGATGAGGGTCGCCAACGTCAAGACGGCAAATCGCTCGCGGGCTCCGATGCCGAGGAAGATGGTCGAAACGTGTCGAGTGCCGGTGAATAGGAGGAAGTAGGCGCGGACCACGGCGATCCCATTGAGCGCCGCCGCCGCCGCGACCACGACGCCAACCGAAGGGCTGACCTCGATTGCCCCGTCGACGAGGCATTCCGTCGAGATGAAGCCGATCGTCAGCGGGAACCCCACGCTGGCCAGGCCGGTGAGCAGGAAACAGACGGCGAGCGTGGGAGCGTGGGCGTAAAGTCCGTGGTAGGTCGACAGGGACAGCCTCCCGAATCGGGCTTCGAGCGACCGGAGCGTCAGGCCGAATCCGCCGAGCGAGAGGATCACCGAGAACCACAGGCACAAGCAACCGGTGAAGGCGAGTTCGTTGTGCAATTCCAACCCGACCAACACCAGCGACGAATGGCTCAAAAAGAGGTGGGCGAAAAACCGACGGGTTTCGAGCTGGATCGTTGCCATCCCCGCGGCGTAGATCGCGGTGAGGAGCGACATCAAACCCAGGCTCTGCAAGACCCAGTCGGGCGCGATCGGCAAGACCAGTCGAACGGCGGCGTACATTCCGCTGAGGGGGAGGACGAACAAGAGGGCCAGCCCGGGGGAGGCATGCTCGAACCAGTCGGTCAACCAGCAGTGGGCGGGGATGGTGCCGCAACGGACCAGGATCGCGGCGAGGAGCGGGACGGTCGCCCACCAGGTGGTTCGCCCTTCGGAAATCCCGCCAAGTTCGACCGCCGTCCAGCCGACCACGAGCAGAATCACAAAAAGAGCCATGTGGAGGGTGTAAACGCGGGTCGGTCGCCCCCGGTTGAGCAGCTCGACGTAAGGCGGGATCGTGGCGGCGGTCAATAAGCCGATCAAGACCCAAGGCTCGACGCAACTGAACATGGCCAGGCGGATCGCCTCGAAGGCCAACGACGAGGCGAACGAGAACCGACGCATGTGGGTTCGAGCCGTCGCAAGCGCGACCAGGAAGTGCATGAGCGCCACCGCCGCGATCAACGGAGCGTTTAGCTCGTCGATCGCGAAGAGGATTCGACCGAACAGGAACGGCTGGATACTCCCGAACGACGCCGAACCTTGCGGGGCACCGAGGGCAAACCCGAGCCAGGCGAGCAAGGCGCAAACCAACGACATCCCGGTAAAGAACAGGCAGCCTCGAAACGCCCGACGCGGATCGCGGATGAAACTGATGGCGGGCGAACCCACCAGGCTCGCGATGATCGCAAGTTCGAGCCAGGGGAGCGACAGGGGGTTCATATCAGCTCTTCGATGGTTTCGAGGTGAGGCTTGATCCGGTCCGACTCGCGCGACACTTCACCCGCCAGGTAGTCGGTCCACCGCCGTTCCAGCGCATCGCACCACCGGAACGTGCGGATGAACGGGTTGACCAGGTAGTTGAGCAGCGACGAGTCAAGATACCCCCGTTCGAGCGCGAAGCGATACAGCCAGTCGCGGCGTCGCTCGGCCCCCAGGCGCTCCCAGGGGGCCTTCTTGTCGGGGAGCCGGTAGCCGATCGCGTCTTCCAACGACCGATAATCTTGCAGCAAACTCGGGGCGCGGATGAACTGGAGCGTTCGCATGCTGGCATGGCCGATAATGTGGACCAAGGCGACGTAACGAAGCCAGGGCCGATCGAAGCCAAGGCCGATCTCGGCGACGATCAGCCCGACCTGCGAGAGCGACGCGAAGCTGAGAGCCGATTTGATGTCGGTCTGCACGCTTCCGGCGAGATAGGCGTAGATCGAAGTGGTCAAGCCGACCAGGAACACCGCGACCGAAAGCGTCGGCGACTGATCCAGGAGCGGGCTAATCCGGAGCAAGAGGAATGCGCCGAGGTGGACCGAAAGCGCTCCATAGAACACCGCGCTCGACGGGGTCGGACCTTCCATCGCGCGAGGCAACCAGCCCGAGAACGGGACGAGCGCCGACTTGCCCATCGCCGCGAAGAGGAGGAGGAATCCAACGACGATGGCTTGCCCCGGCGAGATCGACGAGTATTCCTCGGGCCAAATCCCCGCGCCGAGCAACTCATCAAAGTCCCCCGCCCCGCTCAAATGGTGCATGGCGACCGCCGCGAGCAGGAGCGAAGCGTCCGAAACGCGGTAGATGATCCAGATCCACAGGCCATTCTTGGCGGGGGCCCGTCGCTCCTGGAAGAAGGCCACGAGCAGGGCCGACGACAGGCCGACCAGTTCCCAGCCGGTGAAAAGCGTCTCGATCGTCCCGGCGAGCGAAGTGACGATCATCCCCAGGACGAAAAACGCATAAAGCACGAAGAAGCGATTGAAGCCGGACTCCCGGTGCATGTACTTGCTTGCGAAGAGGCCGATCGTCCCTGAGAGGATTAGTGACATGATCGCGAACGGCACGGACAGGCGGTCGAAGACCAGCTTGAACGAGAAGTGGTAGAGGTCGTGGTCGTCGAGGTCGTGGATCGAAACCCACTCGCCCAGGTTGATCGGGACGTTTCGGGTCCCGGTCCAGAGCATGATGCCCAGGATGGCGACAACCGAGGCTAAGCCGGTCATGATCGCCAGGATGATGCACTGCGTCGTCCGCTTTTCGCCGATCTTCCAGTCCAGGAGCGATGCCACACCAAGGGTCGTCGCGAGCAGCAGGGGACCCAGGACGACGAGCCCGCCAAGGATCTGGAGCATCCATTCTTGCGTCGTCATCAACGACTCCTCGGCTGGCTCGCGGTACGACCAACGCGCCTGGTCGAATATGCCCAGGACGTCGGGAAGTCGAATATCGATCGAGGAAAGGTCAGACCGATCAGGGCACAACCGAACGTTCCGAGGGGCATTTTTCGGTCCCGGGGTGGTGATCGCGATGGATGACAGGCTCATGACGGAGGCCGACGCTTCGAGTCGATCGGCGCGGGCTGGAGGAAGCCTAGCCGATCTCGGCGAACTCCAAGTGGTCACGCCAACCTCGATACCAGTCGACCGAGGTGGCCGCTCCCGGGATCGACCGGGCCTCGGTGGCGTAAGGGTGGAACGTACCTCGGTCGAAAAACTCGATTTGGCGAGTTTCGGGGTCGAGCGTCGCCAAACGAACCCAACCGTTCCGGCAGATCCGCCCAATCATCGGGTTCCGGTCCATGATCCGGGTCATCGCCTCGGATGTAGTTTCGATCACGAACAGCGAGCGGACCGGCTCGTGGATCTCGACCATCTCCCAGGGGAGTCCGGTCCTCAGATCACTGGCCGCCCCGTCCATCACCCCAAGCAACGAGGTCAGGTTGTGCGGGAGCTTGGTCCCCGACCCGAAGCCGACGTTGTCGACGCTCGAGAAGTAGTACTCGAGGTTGATCCCCGAGCAGACCGGGAACACCGCCGACAAGATCCGGGTCAGGATCGAGCAATCGGTGTCATCTTGCGACGGGTCGTACGAGGTCAAGAACGCCCTCCGGTCGAGAAATAACCCTCGGGTCCATTCGCGTCTGCCGACGACCGTGATTGCGTTGCTTGCGTGGCCAAGCTCGGGCCGGGTTTGCGCCAGGTCCTCGGCACGCTCCTCGACGTGCTCCCGAGCGGCGGCGAACGACAAGGTCAGCGGGGCCGACAGGAACCTTCGGCATCGCTCGTGCGCGTTCCGGTCGCACGCCAGATCGATCGCTTTTTTGGCGGCGTCGAAGTCGTCGCGGTGGCTGTTCGGGAGCCGGTCGAGGTCGTAGAACTGGACCGAGTCGTCGCAAGTATTATGAGCGCCGCCGACGAACCAGGTGGTTTCGGGGATGGTCAACCCGCGCTCGGCCAGGATCGCCCGGACCCTCGGGTCGTTGTAAAGCTGGGCCATCGCCCGAGCGTTTGGCCCCCCCGCCCCCCCTCCACACGCCCCGCAGTTGTGGGCCGAGTCGTGGGGGTTGTTCTGGCTCTCAGACCAGTGTCCGATGATGATCACCAGGCGAGAAAACCCCGTGGTCAAGCCGATGTCGCGGAGCATCCGCTCGCCCATGTCGGCCATCTCCTCGATCGAGAAGCCGATCGGGTTCGATTCGATCCGAAGGTTGAGCGGCGGGTCGGCCCCCGTCGCCGGGTCGGCGTCGGGTGCGTCCCGTTCGAGGCGGAGGCGAGTGTCGCCCGGGGTCCGGAGCATCCGCCCCATCGCCCCCCTGATCCGGGCGGTCAGGCGGGGGAACAAGATCCGGGCCACGAGCGGGAACGGCGCGAAGATCCCCAGGAGGCCCGTCAGGAGCGCCCCAAGGCCGGGGGTCCGGCTGCCGATGTGGAGCCGGTGCGACGCCTTCCCGATCACTCTCCTGGTCCTCGCCCGCCGCCGGTTCGATCGCCCTCGACCGTCGTTGACCTCCTCGACGACCCAATGCCGAGGGATCACGACCACCGGGCAGAGCGGGACGAAATGGGCGTCGGACGCCCCCCGGTAGTACATCGGGATGTTGAAGAAGCCCGCCGCGCCGAAAGTCTCCACCTTCGGGGCCAGCTCCTCGACGTGGCGGCGGAACGACTCCTCGCGCTCGTCGATGCAGCAGATCATCTGGAACCGGGGAGACGGCGGTCGCCCCACCCGCTTCGGCGCCCGGAGCGCGATCGCGTCCAGGGTCTGCGCGATGAACCGTCGCTCGTAGGCGAGGTGAAACGTCCTGCGTCGTTCGAGGCCCGTGAACGCTTCGATCTCGCCGACGAGCTTCGCCCAGTCGCCCGAACTCATCCGGCTCAAAGCGTCGGGCGACAGGCCAAACAACTGCGCCAGTTGAAACACCACGAATGCCCGAGGTTCAACGCCGGGCGGCCATTCGGCCTGGGCCAAAGTGGCGGCGACGTGCTCACGCAACTCGCCGAGCGGGCCGTGGTAGTTGGCGTCGTCGCGGGCAACCTCGATCACCGCATAGCGATCGAGGATGAGCCGGACGGCGACGAAGTCGACCAGACTCCCTTCCAGGACCGGGCGGACGACGCGATCACCCCGGTCTTCCACCTGACGAACCATCCCGGCCCACCCTCGGAGGGCAAGAAGTGTGCTCGACAAGTATTGATCCCAGTCGGCTTCCCCGACCCCGAGGATGGCCAGCGACTCGGCGATCGATTCGAGCGGGCCAACGCCTTGGTCTTCCAGCCGGGCCAGTTCCTGGTCGAGCCCTCTCATCCAGCGGTCGGGCGGACCACCGGGCCGGCGATAAAGCGCGCAGAAAGCCCGAAAAAACCCCTCGTCGCGCCGAGGAAGCGGCCAGTGCGCGAACCCTTGGTCGAGGAATGCGGCGCAGAACCGAATCAACAGGTCATGGACCAGAATGTCGGCATCCTGCCCTGTGGCGTCGAACAAAAGGTCTCGGTGGCGGATACCGGTCGGGGCCGAGGGTGTGAACGAGGGAAGGTCGCGAACTCCGTCAAGGCAAACCCGCCAAAGCGCTTGCAAGGCGAAGCTTTCCCAGATGTCATCATCCCACGATTCAATGGTCGCCTCGCCGAAGCGATCGATCAAGCTATGAAGCCGCTCGGCCCCGTTCTCGCCCAGGCGATCGAAGCTGTTCTGGGCGTTTCGCGTCGGGTCGCCGCTCCGCCGGAAGTCACGCATCACCCATCGTCGGGTCTCGGCGATTAACCGTGATCGGACCGCCGACGAGACTTCCGCTCGGACCCGATGAAGGGCGTTGGTCTCGGCGACATACCAGAGGAGTTCTTCGGACGGACCGGTTCGGAGCGGATACTGGAGCATCGCCAACCGGAGGTCGAACCGGGTCCCGAAGCAGCCGATCGCCTCGCTCCCTCGGCTTCCCAGATCTTGTTCCAACACCGCTTGCAATTCGGCGAACCGAATCCGACCTCGCTTCAGATTGTCTCGATAAAGGTCTTCGGTCCGGTAGGGCTGACAGCCGAAGATCTGCCCCCCCCTCTTGACCGCCTCGTCAAACGGGAGGTCTTCAAAGGCGTGGAGCGTATTGTGGTGGATGAAAACTGTGATCGGCCCCTGTGCGGGAAGCAGGTGCGAGGCATGCTCGATCGCGTGATGGAGGCGGCTTGTGATGGATTCGAGGGGGGAAGTGGCAATTCGGGGGTTTGCCTGCTGACCAACGGATGAGGATCGCATGATGGTGTGGCTCACCGAAAGGTCAACCCGGGTCGGTCGATGGCTCGGACGATGCGTCGCGGGTCGGGAGGACTTGGTCCCGGTCGCGAGGCCGAGTCGAATCAAGCTCGCTCGATCTTGGCGACAAGCTTGCGCGACCGCTGGGCCGATCCAACTTTCGAAAATCCATCGGGAGAACACCAGGTTGATCTTATCGAGACCCACGACGAAACTCGACGACCAACACTTTTTTCCCGTCATGAAGTTCGATCGTCGGTTCGGCGAATCAAGGATCGAGGGCGGTGTGAGGAGGGGCTTTCGCCGAATCCGACGGTCCGGGGATCGGCGGGGCGACCGCCTCGGCAAGCTCGCGAACGCAGCGATTCATCGCCTTCTTGGCATGATTCGACCTCGTGTAGTATCCGAGGATGTCGAGCCATCCACCGCCCGATGAGCTTGAGACGGCGGCGACCTGGCGACCGTCGGGGCCGATCACCTCGGCCTCGACCGCCCCGCCGCCGAAGAAGACCGGGCCGATCCCATAGGGGGAGATCAAGGTCGCGGTCAACAAGACGTTGGAAACCGGCCTCGCCAGCCGGACCACCGTGATCGCCGACCTGACCCGGGCGGTGTGCGGGCCGGGTTGGTCCACAATCGGCTTGGAGGCTGCTAACTGGTCGCGGAGTTCCTGGTCGAGGATCTTGCAAAGCCAGTCGCGGCGCTCGGGGCTTTTCCCGCCCCGGCTCTCGGGGTCGACGAGCCACCGAACCGGCTCGATATAGAAAGAGTCGATCGAGGTGAAATCCTCGGGAGCCGCCTTGAAGGTTTCGGCTCTTTGGAGGCCGATCCCTCGATTGACGTGGAACCGGTCGGGGGTCATGGCGGCGTAGTTGCTCAAGAACCCGGTTTCGGTGGGGCGATAGCTCGCGCAACCGCCGATCGTCGCCAAGGCCAGTGCAAGGGGCCAAGGCGACCCGGTCGAGCGTCGACGACGCGGAAACAAGGCCGAGGGGCTTATTGGATCGCCGATGGGACCGTACTCCTTCGCGGGTTGAGTTGGGCATCCATATCCCAATTCTTCGGATAGGGCAACCTGGGTTTCTTGGCGACTCAAGTTTTCGATCGAGTCGCTTCAACAGCGACAACCTCTCCGCTGGTGGATCATCCTTCCGGGCTTGGTTATGATCGTCGTTCTCAACTTTTTGATTATCGGATCGCGACCATTTCCCGATGATGTTTGGTTCGCGACCGGTCGGCGACCGAAGGGCCTTGCTCAGATGGCAACGACTGAACCCACCGACGCGACCTCAGCTTCGACCGGGCTCGAGCGGTCGGATACCTGGCGGTGGTCGATCTGCGTTTTGCTGCTCTTGGCCACGGTCGTCAATTATATGGATCGGTTGACGACCAATACCTTGGCACGCGAGATCCAGGTTGAATTCCAGCTCAACAACGAACAGTACGGCAACCTCGAACTCGGATTTGGGCTGGCTTTCGCCGCCGGGAGCCTGCTGTTCGGCTGGCTTGTCGACCGGATCGGGGTGTACTGGCTCTACCCCGTTGTCCTGATCGGCTGGTCGGCGATGGGTTTTTTGACCGGGCTGAGCCGGTCTTATGGCGAACTCATGGCGTTGCGGATCGTCCTGGGGTTGTTCGAGGCGGGCCACTTCCCCTGCGGCCTGAAAACCGTCCAGCAGTTGATGAGGCCGCGTGACCGAGCGCTCGGGAATAGCTTGCTCCAGGCGGGAACCGCCCTGGGTGCGATCCTGGCCCCTCAGGCGATCAAGCTGCTGCTCACCGATGGGCCGGGGGGTTGGCGTCGTCCGTTCCTGGTGATCGGGGCCGGGGGGACCGCGTGGGTCGTTCTCTGGTTGATCTCGCTCCGACCATCGGACCTTCGCGACGATCATCCTGTCGACATCGTCCTCGACTCGGGAAACGTTCGACCGAACGTCGAAACGGGCTGGCGGGGATTCCTGTCCTTGGTCTTTTCCCGACGCTTCCTCGCCCTGGCGATCATGGTCATCGGCATCAACCTGAATTGGCACCTTTGGCGGGTCTGGCTCCCCAAGTTCCTCGTCGAAGCGCGTGGCTACGACCGGAACACGATGCTGAACTTCGCCACCTACTACTACGTCGCCGCCGACGCCGGGATCTTGATCGGAGGCGCGGTCTCGGCGACCCTCGCCCGGCATGGCTGGTCGGAGTATGCGTCGCGGATGTGGGTCTTCGCCGCGTGTTGTTTCTTGACCACGCTCACCACCGCCGTCGCCGTCCTACCCGCCGGGCCACTTTTCGTCGCCGCACTGATGCTGGTCGGCTTCGGCGGGTTGGGGACGTTCGCGGCCTTCTACACGTTGACGCAAGACCTTTCGCTCGAACACCAAGGGAAGTTGAGCGGAAGCCTGGCGACGATCACCTGGCTGGTCACGGCGGCGGTGCAACCGATCTTCGGGATCTACCTCGACCGGACCCACGACTACAACTTCGTCCTCGGCCTGGCCGGTTGGTTCCCGATCCTGGCGTTGATCGCCGTCCTGGCTCTCTGGACCCGGACCCCGCTCGAATCAAAGCCAACTCCAATTCATTGACCGCTCACTCCACCGCTTCTCTCTCAACGAGGACTTCGACTCCCATGAATGACGATCTCCTGAGCTTGCTCCCCAAAGTCGAACTGAACCGGCGTGGATTCGTCGTGACGACCCTGGCCGCCGGCTTCGCGCTCGCGGTCCAGCCTGTGAGCGCCGAAACGATCACCACCGACACCAAGGGGATCGACGCGGGCGAGGTCAAGATCCCCGTCGCCGATGGCGTCATCCCCGCCTACCAGGCGAAGCCGAGCAGCGGCGGTCCGTTCCCGACCGTCTTGGTCGTCCAGGAGATCTTCGGCGTCCATGAGCACATCAAGGACATCTGCCGCAGGCTCGCCAAGCTCGGCTACTTCGCCGTCGCCCCGGAAATGTTCGCCCGCCAAGGGGATGCGTCGAAGTACACGATGGCCGATATCCAGAAGCTGATCGGCGAGGTCGTCTCGAAGGTCCCCGACGCTCAGGTGATGAGCGACCTCGACGCCACCGTCGCCTGGGCGAAAGCCTCAGGCAAGGCGGACACAAGCAAGCTGGCGATCACCGGCTTCTGCTGGGGCGGGCGGATCGTCTGGATGTACTCGGCGCACAACCCCAACCTCAAAGCCGGGGTCGCTTGGTACGGCGGCTTGGTCAGACCCAAGAACGAGTTGACGCCAACCAACCCGATCGACGTAGTCGGCTCGCTCCACGCGCCGGTCCTGGGGCTTTACGGCGCCGACGACACCGGGATTCCGCTCAGCACCGTCGAGCAGATGAAGGCCGCGATCGCCGCCGCCAAGAAGCCGTCGGAGTTCGTGGTCTATCCCGACACCCCGCACGCTTTCTATGCCGACTACCGCCCGAGCTACCGCCAAGAAGCCGCCGACGACGGCTGGAAGCGACTCCTGGCCTGGTTCAAGGCCAATGGAGTTGCCTGAGAAAAAACGAACCCAAGCGAGGCGGACGCTTCGCTTGGGTTCTCATCTTGACGGGATGGAATGGCGGCTCAGTCGGTCATCGGTTTGATCATCAGGTCTTTGAAACGAACCTCCATCGGGTCACCGACGTGGACTTGGAGGGCGATGATGCCCGACTTGGCGAACACCGGGTCGACGATGTCGACCGTTTTGACACCGTTGAGGCTGATGGTCATGTGGTCTCCTTTCGCGGTGACAACCATGTCGTTCCACTCCCCCTCGTGGAACAGGGCTTGCCCTTTATCTCTGGGATATGTCGAGAGCAGCTTGGCTCGCATCCCTTCCTCATACAACGAGCCGAAGTACCCTTTGCCGATGTCTGCTTGAGGACCGGTGACCCGCCCATTCTCCGCCCGAATGCTCCGGATCTGGATGCCCGAGTTTCCCGACTTGAATTTGTACTTGGCCTTCAAGGTGAAGTCGGAGTACGGTTTGTCGGTGACCAGGAACTCGTTCTTCTTGAGGTCGCCCTTGGTCCGGCCGACGATCTCACCATCTTCGACGGTGAACAAACCTTTGTCGGCAGGTGTGACCCAACCGGCCAGGTCTTTGCCGTTGAACAAGGGAGTGAAACCTTCGTCGTCGGCCCGAACCATCGTCGACCCGACGCAAGCAAGGTTGAGCGCGACCAAGGCGAAGGCGCGACCGATCGAGGAGCGAAGCGGATTCATCTTGGTGTCCTTTGAGATCGAAGAGTTGGTGCGGTCGATTTGCGATTTCGACGGTCGACGCCGATTGTGCCCCAAGGGTCTCTCGCGGTCAACCGGCTTGCGAACGTCTGGCCAACGGGTCGGGGAGTCGGTTAAGATCGCTCGCGCTCGCGATGGACCTCCCACACTTCCGTTGACCGGTCGCGGTTCGACCTCGACTTGACCCTGGCGCAGGATGCCCCATTCATGCCGTTCCTGGACGACCTCAAGCGATACGGCCCTCATCCCGACGGGTTGGACGCCGCCGTCAATCGCGACGACGCCTGGGCTTATTGCGATCGACTGGCCCGGTCGCATTACGAAAACTTCAGCGTCGTCACCACCCTGACCCCTCGCCACCTCCGCCCGGCCTTTGCGAGCATCTACGCCTTCTGTCGATGGTCCGACGACCTGGGAGACGAGGTCGGCGACGCCGCCCGGTCGACCGAACTCCTTCGCAGGTGGCGAGGAGAACTTCGGGCCATGTTTCAGGGCGAAACCCCTCGCCACCCGGTGTTAGTCGCTTTGGGCGAGACCGTCCGCGAGTTCGCCATCCCGATCGGACCGTTCGAGGCTTTGATCTCGGCTTTCGAGCAAGACCAAGTCGTGACCGAATACGAGACGTTCGCCCAACTGGTCGACTATTGCGAACGGTCGGCCAACCCGGTCGGTCACCTGGTCCTCTACCTTGGTCGCATCCACAACGTCGAGACCGCTCGACTGAGCGACCTCACCTGCACCGGCTTGCAACTGGCGAATTTCTGGCAAGATGTCGCTCGAGACCTGGCGATCGGTCGAGTTTATCTCCCCCGCGAGGACCGGTCGCGATTTGGTTACAAAGATTCGGATCTTCAGGCCCGGCGCTACACCCCTGAGTTCGTCGCCCTCCTCAGGTTCGAGGTCGCCCGGGCTCGCGAACTCCTATCAGCTGGTCGAGCCTTGATCGCCAAACTTCCCCGAGGACTGGCAGTCAATGTTGATTTGTTCAACCGAGGGGGCCTGACGATCCTCGACCGGATCGAAGCTCGAAATCACGACGTCTGGCAGAAGCGTCCTGAAGTCGGCAAGGTGGCCAAACTGGGCCTCCTGGCCCGGGCGCTCTGGGGACAAGTCTGGCCGAGTCGGCTCAAGGTTCCGTTAGCTCCGACAATCCTGGTCGAGCCGGTCGCGAGGCGAGCATCGTGACGGTCTTGCTCGGAGTCAGACCGGCACTTCTGACCGAAAGCTACCAATTTTGCCGCGACGTTTCCCGGATCGAGGCAAAGAACTTCTATCGCAGCTTCCAGCTCTTGCCAGGCGAGCGCCGGAAGTCGATGTGGGCTCTTTACGCTTACCTTCGGCGAACGGATGATATCGCCGATGCTCCAGGTGACGTCGGCAACCGATCCGATGCCCTCGACCGTTGGCGGGATGAGTTGAATCAGGCACTTTCCGGCCACCCCTCGACCGTCTGGCCGGGCTGGCCCGCCCTCGCCGACACCGTGCAGCGCCATGCGATCCCGTCGAACTACCTTTCGGAGGTCATTGACGGCGTCGCGATGGACCTTGACCCTCGACCCTTCCCCACATTCCCCGACCTCGAGGCATACTGCTATCGGGTCGCGTCGGTGGTTGGGCTGAGCTGCTTGCACATCTGGGGATTCCGCTCCGAAATGGGTGAAGCCGAACGCCTTGCCGAAGCGTGCGGCGTGGCCTTGCAATTGACCAACATCGTCCGCGACGTCCGCGAGGACGCCCGGAATGGTCGAGTTTATCTCCCGACCGAAGACCTTCAAAGGTTTGGTGTCGACCCCCAGGAACTCGCGGCCCCCCTGCCCTCGAACCGGGTCCGGGCGCTCCTCGAATTCGAAGCGTGGCGGGCCGATCGGTATTACCAAAAAGCCGCCCGGCTAACGCCGATGGTCTCCCCCGAGGCTCGCCCCGTTTTGCTGGCAATCGTCGGGATTTACCGAAGGCTGCTCGACGAGATCGTCCGCCGCGACTACGACGTTTTTTCCAGGCGAGTCGCACTCTCCCCTTGGAGAAAAGTCTGGATCACTTTCGGCTCGCTTCGAGGACGCTTCGCCCCATCGTTCCGGGCGGCGAACCGAGAAAGCCCAGGGTCATGACAACCCGCTTGATCCAAGCCAAACCCCCCCGGAGCGTCTCCGACTCGAATTGCGCTCATCGAGTTGCGATCATCGGGGGAGGGTTGGCGGGCCTGGCGGCGGCCGTGGCGCTTGTCGATTCGGGCTTGAACTTCAAGGTTGTCCTCCTGGAAAGCCGACCCCGGCTCGGCGGGCGAGCCAGCTCGTTCGTCGATCCGCTCACGGGCGAACTCGTCGACAATTGCCAGCACGTCAGCATGGCGTGTTGCACCAACCTCGCCGATTTTTGCAAGAAGGTCGGGACCTCCGACCTGTTTCGCCGGGTCGCCGACGTCCGGTTTTTGAGCCCCGAGGGGAAACTATCCAGCCTCAAAGCCGGCCCCTGGCCTGCGCCCTTGCATCTCTCGGGGAGTTTCTTGCGGGCCAATTACCTGACGGTGGTCGAGCGGCTTCGAGTCGCCTATGGGGTGGCAAAACTCAAGGCTTGGCGGCCTGATTCGCGGTTTGGCTCCGACGAATCGGTCCTGTCATTCCTTCAGAGGAACCACCAGACCGAGCGAACCGTCCGCCGCTACTGGGCCACCGTCCTGATCTCGGCTCTCAACGAGCGGTTGCACCAGATGGACGTCGGCCACGCCCGGAAAGTCTTCGTCGACGGCTTCTTGCGGCATCGCGACGGATACCAGATGGAGATCCCTTTGGTTCCGCTCGGCGAGCTCTACGGTCGTCGCCTCGAAACCTGGCTCGAAGCGAATGGGGTCCAGGTTCGCTTGACCACCGGGGTCCGCTCGATCGAAGCGCGCGACGGGACGGGTCGAGTGTCCGGGCTGACTTTGCGCACGGGAGAGTTTGTCGAGGCCGACTCGGTGATCGTGGCGACTCCGTTCGACCGGGTCTCCGGCCTCCTGCCCGACCCGATCCGTCGTCAAATCCGCGGCTTGGACTCGTTGAGCCGGATCGAGTCGTCGCCGATCACCGGGGTCCACCTCTGGTTCGACCGTTCGGTCTGCCCCTTCGAGCACGTGGTCACCGTGGACCGGATGATCCACTGGGTTTTCGACCACTCGGCGCTCCAGGGGCGGGCCGCACCCGGCCTCGATGGAGCGAGCGGACAATATCTCCAGATCGTCATCAGCGCCAGCTACGATCTCCAGAGTCTGGGCAAGACCGAGATCCGCGACGCCGTCCTGGCCGAACTCGCCTTGATCTGGCCCGACTCCCGATCGGCGAAGCTTCTCCGTTGGTGGGTTGTCACCGAGCATGGGGCGACGTTCGCGGTCCGACCTGGGGTCGATGCCCTCCGACCACCGCAGAGGACCCCCGTCCCGGGTTTGTTCCTCGCCGGAGACTGGACCGACACCGGTTGGCCGGCCACCATGGAAGGCGCGGTCCGGAGCGGCTATCGAGCCGTCGAGGAGATCCTGCTCGACGTCGGTCACCCTCGACCGCTGGTCCAACCCGACCTCCCGTCCCGGTGGCTGGCCCGATTGACGCTGGGGGCGCCCGGGCGATCCGTCGTCACGGTTTGACTTGCGGATCGTAGGTCCTAGATGATTCTCGAGGCCAAGTTGCCTCCGTTCTCCAACCTTTGTTAAGATCCATCGGTGAAGCTGGGCGGTCCCTTCTCGGAGCCTGATCTCCCGAAACATCAAGGCGACCGCTCGCTCAATCCATCCCACCGGGAGTTCGATCCGTGGCGACCAACACCACCAGCGACGAGCGGATCGGCGACTACAAATACATCCGAACGATCTATCCCGGCTCCACCTCGATGGTCCTGGAAGTCCTCCACGAGTCGAGCGGGCGACGATTCGCGATCAAGCAACTCCTGGCGTCGAGGGGTGTCGACGCGTCGGAGCGTCGGGCCTTCGAGTTCGAGGCCAAGCTTGGGCAAGAGTTTCATCACCCGAACTTGATCAAGGTCCATCACTTCGTCAAAGATTCCGAGCAGCCTTACTTCGTGATGGACTATTTCTCGGGATTTCAACTCAGGCTGGCGCTGCACCGCCCGAAGGATTTTCCCGTCCTGAAGGCGAACTTGCACAAGATCATCACCCAGGCGGCCTCAGGGCTGGCCTACATGCATGACCGAGGTTGGATTCACCGCGACGTCAAGCCCGAAAACATCATGTGCAACAAGACCGGGGAGGTCCGGGTGATCGACTACACGCTCACCCGCCGCCCGGTCTCCGGGCTGGGCAAGCTATTTGGGATGAAGGTCCCCAGGCAGGGGACCAAAAGTTATATGTCCCCCGAGCAGATCCGCTGCGAGTCGCCCGCGCCGACGGCCGATGTTTACAGTTTCGGGATCACCTGTTATGAACTGGCTTGCGGGCGTCAGCCGTTTCGGGCGAACTCCGACAACGAGTTGCTCAACAAGCACATCCGGGAAACCCCGAATTCTCCGATCGCCTATAACAAGGAAGTGACCAAGGAGTTCTCCGAGCTTGTTTTGGAGATGATCCGCAAGAAACCCGCCGACCGCCCGCAAGACCTTCATCAGTTCTTGTCCCGTTTCAGCAAGATCCGGATCTTGAACACCGATCCGGTCCCGCAATCGGGTCGCGACTTCGGTTAAGCCCGTTCGGTCATCCCGCCCTCAGTTCCGACCGGGTCTCCGAGTCGAAGCCAGAGCTAGCCAGAATCCAAGGACCCGGTGGCCACCCATGTCGGCAAGCGAACATCGCCTCCCGTTCGAGACCCCGATCTACGACCTCGAAGCCCGTTTGGCCGAGATGGAGGCGCTTTACGCCTTTGCCAAGGCTGGACCTGAAGGGACGTCGGCCTCGGGCGAGTCGATCCGCCTGATGCGGAAAGAACTGGCCAACCTCAAGCGTTCGATCTTCGCCAACCTTGACCCCTGGCAAACCGTCAGGGTCTCTCGGCACCAGAACCGGCCCCAATCCCGCGACTACCTCGAACTGGTGTTCGACCGCTTCGTCGAACTCCACGGCGACCGGGCGATCGGCGACGATCAGGCGCTCGTCACCGGCTTCGCCCACCTCGGCGACAAAAAGGTGATGTTCGTCGGCCACCAGAAGGGGCGGACCCTGGCCGAGCGGACCAAGTGCAACTTCGGCTGCGCCCACCCCGAGGGCTACCGCAAGGCGATCCTCAAGATGAAGATGGCGGCCAAGTTCAAGATTCCCATCGTCGCCTTCATCGACACCCCGGGCGCCTACCCTGGGATCGCCGCCGAGGAGCGCGGCCAGGCCCTCGCCATCGCCGAGGCCCTGATGGCCATGAGCCGGATCGACACGCCGATCGTCTGCCTCGTGATTGGCGAAGGAGGTTCGGGCGGAGCTTTGGGGATCGGGCTCGGGGACAAGGTCGCCATGCTCGAACACGCTTATTACTCGGTGATCAGCCCCGAAGGATGCGCGACGATCTTGTGGAAAGGCGCCGAGCACGCGCCGAGGGCCGCTGAAGCCCTCAAATTCACCGGCAAGGACCTGCTCGGGTTCGGGATCATCGACGAGGTCGTCGCCGAACCGCTCGGGGGTGCCCACCGAGACCACCGGGGGGCGGCCTCGGCGGTCAAAGCGTTCTTGGTCCGCTCGCTCAGGGAATTGGGCGAACTCCCTCGCGGAGAGCTCCTCCAGCGTCGCTACGATAAGTTTCGCAAGATCGGCGTCTTCCACGAGGCTCCCGCCGAACTGGTGGGGAGCCTGCCGACTCACTGAAGAGAGAAATTTTCGAGAACATATTGATCCTGCTTTCCGCTATCCTGGGCGGGTCGATCCGTCGATCTTCCCTCGAAGTGGAAGGCCCTCGCGATGCCGCTTGATCCTCGGCGCCTCAAAGCCCTGCTCCAAGCCGCCCTCGACCACCACGACCCGGTCGACCGCGCCGCCTTCCTCGACCGAGCGTGCGGCGACGATCGCGAATCGCGTCGACAACTCGATCAACTCCTCCAGGCGCTCGACCAGCCCTCTCCCGCCCCTGAGTCTGCTTTCGTGACCGGGGAGAAGACGGCCGACCTCGCCTCGGGCGAGACCGCCGCCTCTCCCTTGGGACCGGCCTTCGAGACTCATCCAGACGCCTTCGCCTCGCCGGTCGGCTCGACGATCGCGGGCCGCTACAAGGTCCGCCAGGAGATCGGCGCAGGGGGGATGGGTTCGGTCTACCTGGCCGAGCAGGTCCAGCCGGTCAAGCGGATGGTGGCGCTGAAGCTGATCAAGCCGGTGATGGATTCTCGGATGGTCCTGGCCCGGTTCGATTCGGAGCGGCAGGCCCTGGCGATCATGGACCACCGCAACATCGCCCGGGTCCTCGACGCCGGGCGGCCCTTTTCGTCATGGATTGGTCCGAGGGGTCCCGCCGACCGACTATTGCGACAACCACCGCCTTGGTTTGCCCGCCCGACTCGGTTTGTTCCGGATGGTCTGCGCGGCGGTGCAGCACGCGCATCAGGAGGGGATCATCCACCGCGACTTGAAGCCGAGCAATATCCTGGTCGAGCACCACGACGGCCAGCCCATCCCCAAGGTGATCGACTTCGGCCTGGCCAAGGCGACCTCGGGGTTGCAACTGGGCGAGCAAAGCCTATTCACGGCATTCGGCTCGATCACCGGGACGCCATTATCTATGGCCCCCGAGCAGGCCACGTTCAACGCGCTGGACATCGACACCCGGGCCGACATCTACGCCCTGGGCGTGATCCTCTACGAACTCCTGACCGGCTCGACGCCGATCCGCCGCGAGTCGATCCTCCGCGCGGCGCTCGACGAGATCTTGCGGGTCGTCCGCGGAGACGAGCCGCCGACGCCGAGCCAGCGGATCAGCACGTCGGAAGGGTTGCCGAGCCTCGCGGCCATCCGCCACGTCGAGCCGGCCCGCCTGGGCCGGTTCGTCCAGGGCGACCTCGACTGGATCGTCATGAAGGCGCTGGCCAAGGACCGGAGTCGGCGGTACGACTCGGCGATCGGCCTGGCCAATGACGTCGAGCGGTTCTTGAACGACGAGCCGGTCTCGGCGGGTCCGCCGACGGCGAGCTACCGGGTGGGCAAGTTCATCCGGAGGCACCGGGGGCAAGTGGTGGCGGCGGCTTTGCTCCTCCTGGCCCTGGTCGGAGGCGTGGTCGGGACGACGCTGGGCTGGGTCGAGGCTCGAAGCCAAAAGCGCGAAGCCGAGCGGCAGAAGGTCGAAGCCGAGCGGCAACGAGGGGTCGCCGTCGGCGAGTCGGTCGAAAAGGAAAAAGCCCGACAGGCCGAGGCGGATCAAAGGCGGCAGGCCGAGCGTCGCTTGTCGCAACTTGGGAAGATGGACGAGATCCTCGGCTCGATCTTCTCGGACCTCAATCCCGACGACCCGTCGAACAGGGAAATTCACTGGAGACGATCGGTCGGATCTGGCTCCAAAAAGAGAACTGGTCCGAAGCCGAAGCCACGTTCCGCGAAAGCCTGGCGATCCGCCAAAGCAAAGCGCCCGAGAGTTGGCGGACGTTCGGAACGATCTCGCTTTTGGGCGAAGCTCTGCTCGGCCAGAAAAAGTATCCCGAGGCTAAGACTCGGCTTACCGACGGCTATGAGGGTATGAAGCAGCGCTCGTCAAAGATCCCCCCCGCTCTCCGCAGCCAATTGACCCAGGCCGTCGACCGGCTGATCAAGCTGGCCGAGGCGACCGGCAAGCCCGACGAGGCCCGGTCCTGGCGGGAAGAGGAGGCCAAGGTGACTTCCCCACCGACCCCGGCCACGAAGATAGAGGCGGGCAAGCCTTGAGCGGTCCGAACCCAGATCGCCGGGGATGGGCGGTGTCGGGGTTGCGTTTTTATCGAGATTCGCCAGAATGACAACAGTTAGGCGAGTTCGATGGTTATTGAGCCGCTTTCGTGGACCGACCCTTGGAGCCTTGCCGGATGGCCACCGCGCCCCTCCCGTTGCCCGCGTCCGCTTCAGCCGTCGATGCGCAATCGCCAACGACGCCGGTCCACCGGATGGGCGAGCAAGTGTTGAGCGCGATCACGGAGATCGGTGGGCTGGCCCAGTTCGCTGGCCTGACCTTTTCTTGGCTCTTCTCCAGGCGCCCCCGGTGGTCGGTCCTGGTCCCGAACTTCTACGCGATCGGCGTCCAGAGCGTGCCGGTCGTCGCGATCACCGGGACGTTCATCGGGATGGTCCTCGCCGTCCAGGCTCATAGCCAGTTCGCCGCGATGGGGATGGAGTCGCACCTCGGCTCGGTGATCAACATTTCGCTGGTCAAGGAGTTGGGTCCGGTCCTCGCCGCGACTATGCTTGCCGGACGGGTCGGGTCGTCGATGGCCGCCGAGCTTGGGACCATGCGAGTCACCGAGCAGATCGACGCCCTCTCGGCCCTCGGCACGAACCCGATCAACTACCTGGTCGTCCCCCGGTTCCTGGCTTGCGTGCTCTTGATCCCCCTCCTGACCCTCATGGCCGACTTCATGGGAGTCATCGGAGGCGCGGTGGTCAGCACGCAGCTCCTCGGCGTCGACTCGTTCTATTACTGGTTCCACTCCCGCCGCTATGTCGGGGGACTTGACCTGTTCGCCGGGGTCTTCAAGAGTTACTTCTTCGGGTCGGCCATCGCTTTGATCAGTTGCCACCGAGGGTTCCACTCCAAGGCGGGGGCTGAAGGGGTCGGCAAGGCGGCGACCGAGGCGTTCGTCTTCTCGTTCATCGCGATCCTGCTCAGCGACTTCATGATCGGCTTCTTGTGGAACGCGCTCTACTACGCGATCTGGCCAGGGACGGCGGGGCTCCTATGACTAGGGCTTCATCGGCGACCCACGAGGTGGATTCGGGCAAAAGCGCCGGCTCGATCATCGAGATCGAGGGGGCGACCATGCGTTTTCGTCACCAGATGGTCCTGCGCGACATCAACCTCAAGATCGAGCGAGGGCAGACCGTCTGCATCATCGGCGAGAGCGGTTGCGGCAAGACGGTGATGCTTAAGCTCATGATCGGCCTGCTCCGGCCGACCCTGGGAACCGTCCGATTTGATGGCCGAGACCTGTCCAAACTGGGCGAGCAAGAACTGGTCAAGGTCCGCCTCCGGTTCGGCTTCCTGTTCCAGATGGCGGCTCTCTTCGACAGCCTGACGATCTACGACAACGTCGCGTTTGGTCCCCGAGAACACAGCCTGTTCGACCGCGAGACGTTGGACCGCGTCGTGGCCGATCGGCTCCAGGAAGTCGGCTTGCCGCTGGGCCTGGAGTCGAAGAAGCCCGCTGAGCTTTCCGGTGGCCAGCGGAAGCGGGTCGGACTGGCCCGGGCCTTGGCGCTCAACCCCGAGGTCATGCTCTACGACGAGCCGACCACCGGGCTGGACCCGATCATGACCGACGTGATCAACGAGCTGATCTTGCAGACCCAGCGGACCAACCACGCCACCGGCGTCGTCGTCACCCACGAGATGAAGACCGTCGTCAAGGTGGCCGACCGCGTGGTGATGCTTTACCCATTAACTCGACTCGAACCCGACGAGAATCAGGTGATCTACGACGGTCCGCCCGACTCGCTCGAAGATCACCCCGACCCTCGGGTCCGTCAGTTTGTCCGGGGCGAAGCGGGCGAACGGCTCAAGGAACTGAGCCAGGGGCGCGAGTAGGGGGCGAATCGTCCCGGGTTGGTTTCTTTTTCATAAGACGAGGGTGGTCGATGAACGAACGCATCATGCAATTTCGGATCGGCATGTTCGTCATCGTGGCCGGCCTGGTCCTGGCGATGCTGATCGTCTGGTTCGGCGAATCCCCCTCGTTGTTCCGCGACCACGCGTTTGTCCGGGTTCGCTACACCGAGGCTCCCGGCGTGGCCGAAGGGATCACGGTCCGCAAGAGCGGGATCAGGATCGGCGAAGTCCTGTCGATCAACTTCGACGAAACTCCGAACCGGCCCGAAGGGGTGATCGTCGTCCTTTCGCTCGAACGGAAGTACAAGCTCCGCAAGGACAGCGTCGCCAAGATCAGCCGTTCGCTGATCGGCGACGTCTCGATCGACATGGTGCTGGGGTCGAGCACCGAGTTCATCACCTACGGCGATACCCCCGACAAGGCCCCCGAGATCAACGGCGACGTGACCCCCGACCCGTCGAAGGCGCTCGCCGCCGCGACCGCCGCGTTCGAACGTGTGGGCGGGACCCTCACCGCCATCGAGAGCGCCGCCAACGGCTTCGCCGCCGTCGCCAAGAAGGCGGAGCACCTTGACGAGTTCCTCACCACGATCGGCGAAACGGGCCGGAATATCTCCGCCGCCGCCAAGGGGATCAACAAGGTCATCGCCGAGAACGAGGCGGACATTCGGCCCGCGATCACCAACCTCCGGCAGGTCAGCGACCGGCTCAGCGCGGCGATCACCCCGCAGACCGCCGCCGACATCAAGTCGGCCACCGAGAAGTTCAACGTCGTCGCCGCCAAGCTCGACGCCAGCTTGAACGACATCCGCCCCGTCCTCGAAGACTTGGGGGCGACGAATGGTACACCGAACAAACTCAAGCCGACGACCAACTTCGGCATGGCGGTTTCGCGGATCAACCGGATCGCCGGCGACTTCGCCTTGCTGACCGGGTCGTTGTCCGACGGCAAGGGGCAGCTCAACACCAACGGGAGTTTGCAAAGGCTGGTCAACAACCCCGACCTGTTCGACAACCTGAGCAAGATGGCCTTCTCGGCCAACGCCGTCTTCGAACTCGCCCGCCCCGCCGTCCGAGCCTTGGGCGTCTTCGCCGACAAGATTTCCAAGGACCCGGCGTCGATCGGTCGAGGCGTCCTTCAACGCTGAGGGATCGCCTCGGGGAGTGCCCGAGGAAGTGGCGAGGCCGGTTTCGGTCGATCCGTCTTCGAGTCCCATTCCGGCAAGCCGACCGAGGGACCGGTGATGACCTCCCCTCTGGGCAACGGTCCGCAGATCGGGCAATCGACCACGCACCGCAACCCCTTGGCCGCCAAGGCTCGTCTAGCCTCTTTGCGGACCGAGGCGACGGGGTCGGACTTTGACGCCTCCTCCAGCGCGACGTGACTGCTCGGAAGGTTCGGGACCATCCGCCTCAGCGAGTCGGCGGCCTCGGCGCGGACCTTCGCCTTCTTGTCGGCCCGGAGGGCTTCGACCAAGGCGTCGACGACATCGGGGTGACATTGCCAGCGAAACGAACCCAACGAGTCGGCGGCCTCGGCGCGGGCTCGCCACTTCGTCGCCGTCCGAAGCCGCTCCACATTAGTCTTGATCGACCCTGGATCGGCCCGGCAATCGGGGCAAAAGTCGCCCGGTGCCGGCTCGACAACCGCCGCGCACAAGACGACAAAGAGCGAGAGGAAAACGGTGAGCATGACGTTGATCCTCGGGCCGACGCGAAGCCGATGCTTGTCGAGCGAAGCTTTCGGCTTCATGATAGATCAAGAATACCCGTCGACTCCACCTCGGTCGATCGGTGCCTGCTCCCCCTCTTCGCGGAACGACCCTGATGCGTGACCTCTCGAATTCGTTGGAGAGCCCCGAACAGGTCGTCGTCGCTCCTCGGGACGCCATCAAGACCAAGGGTGACGCCCGGACGATCTCGATGGTCATCCTCGCCGTCCTGGCAACGATCGCCGCGCTTTATTTCCTCAAAGCGATCCTGGTCCCGATCACATTGGCCTTGTTCCTGGCCTGCGTCCTCTCGCCCATCTTGGGTTTCGTCCGAAAGGTCTTGCCGCTCAGCGCCACCGGTGCCGCCGTGCTCTTGTTCCTTGTCACGGTGCTCCTCGGGCTTTATGTCGCCAGCTTGACCGCCGAGAGCTTGGTCCAGGCCACCACCAGCTTGCCCGACGACATCACCCGACTGACCGGGCAAACCAGCCGGCAAGTCAACGAGCTGATCCGCAACCACCCCAACCTCCGGGCCCTCCTGCCCGAACCGACGACGATCGACCGCTTGGGCGACCGCAACAGCGCCCTGCTCTATGAGCGATTGACCTATGGGGTGGCCGACATCTCGGGGTGGGTGGCCCAGGGCTTCGTCGTCCTGATCCTTGTCCTGTTCCTGCTCGCCGAGAGCGAGATGCTGATCCCCAAAGTGATCCGCTTCTTCGCCAGGACCCCCGACGACGCGGTCTCCGATCGAACCTTGAAAGACCTGACCCGACAGATCCGGTCATTCTTGCTCGCCCGGACGGTGATCAACATCGGCTTAGGGGTGGTGATCGCCCTGTTCTTGTGGGCGTTCAAGGTTCGATTTCCGTTCGCCCTGGGATTGTTCGCGGCGCTGACCAACTTCATCCCCTACGTCGGCCAGGTCCTCGGCGGCGGCTTGCCCGCCCTGGTCACCTTGGCCCAGTACGAGTCGCCGGGCGACGCCTTGATCGTCGCGTCGGTCTACCTCGGGATCATCACCCTGGAAAGCTACGTGATCACCCCTTACATCCTCGGCCGGTCGCTGGACCTGAACGGGACGGTCATCCTGGTGGCCTGCCTGTTCTGGGGTTTCTTGTGGGGCTTGGTCGGACTGATCCTGGCGATGCCGATCACCGCCTGCGTCAAGCTGGTGTTCCAGAGCGTGCCCGAGTTGCACCGCTGGGCCAACCTGATGAGCCGGGAATGGCAGCCACCGCTCGATGATTCCTCGTTCGATCGATAGAATCGAAGCGGGATCGAAGAAGACTCCTGGACTAAAGTGGGTTCGAAATCTTGAATCTCGGGCGGAAGAAACGACTGACCGACTACGCCAACTGCGCCGGGTGAGCCGGCAAGCTCGCCCCGATGGGGCTCGCGCAGGTCCTGCGCGACTTGCCGCCTCGGCCTCCCGACCCTCGCCTCTTGGTGGGGACGGAGACGTCGGATGATGCGGGCGTCTACCTCGTGGCCGATGGCTTGGCTATGGTCCAGACGCTCGACTTCTTCCCGCCGCTGGTGGATGATCCGTACACCTTCGGCCGGATCGCCGCCGCCAACGCCCTATCCGACATCTACGCGATGAACGCCCGGCCCGTCACCGCGCTGAACATCGTCGGATTCCCCGACAACGAGCTTCCGCTCGAAATCCTTGGCGAGATCCTCCGAGGCGGCGGAGACACCGTGGCCTTGGCGGGCGCCTCGCTCCTGGGTGGCCACTCCGTCCGAGACGCCGAGATTAAATACGGCCTGAGCGTCACCGGCCTGGCCGACCCTCGCGCCATCCTGACCAACGCCTCGGCCCGTCCGGGCGATTTGCTCGTCTTGACCAAACCGCTGGGCACCGGCTTCGTCACCACCGCCAACAAGAAGGACCAGTGCCCTCCCGAGGTCCTGGCCGATGCCATCGCCTCGATGACCCAGCTCAACGTCGTCGGCCGCGATGCATTGCTCGGGTCTGGTGGGGCGCACGCCGTCACCGACATCACCGGGTTCGGCCTCGCCGGGCATGCCACCGAGATGGCCGAAGGTTCGAAAGTGACGCTCGTCGTGACCTTGGGTGAACTACCCTTGATCGACGGGTCGGAGCAACTGGCCATCGCGGCGTTCTTCACCCGCGCGACGAAGTCGAATCGCGAGTTCGTCGGCGATCGGATCGAGTACGGTCCCGGCCTCGACTCGCTCCGGCTCGAATATCTCTTCGATGCCCAAACGTCCGGCGGTTTGCTGATCGCCGTCGACCCAGAACACGCCGACCGCCTGCTTCGAGGCTTGTCCGATCGGGGAGCGTTGGCCTCGAAGATCATCGGTCGGGTCGAACCTCGTCGGGGGTCGATCGCTCTCTCGATTTGTTGATGTCGAAGTCGGGGCTGTCGAGTGGGGATGATCGGGTGATGTCGAGCCCGGCCGAGTTCCCCGGCGGATTGGAGCGAGTTCGGATCGATGGATCAAAAGGACAGCTCGAGCCATGACGCTTACGGCCCGCTTCGGCTCGCCGGTTATCGACGTTTCTTGCTCGCCAACATCCTGGCGTCGGCGGGCGCCGAGATGCAGGTGGTGGCGGTCGGATGGGAGTTGTACGAGCGGACCCACTCGGCGCGCGACCTTGGGCTGGTCGGCCTGGCGATGGTCACCCCGGTCCTCTTGCTGGCGATCCCCGCCGGTCATGCTGCGGACCGGTTCTCCAAGAAATCGTTGATCCTCGCCTCCCAATCGCTCATGGCTTTGGCCTCGCTCTCGTTGACGGCCTTGTCGGCGACTCGAGGCCCGATCGCCTTGATCTATGCCGCCTTGTTCGTGGCGGGGGTGGCCCACGCCGTGAGCATGCCGGCCCGTTGGTCGATCTTGCGGCAGGTGGTCCCCGACCACCTCGTCGGCAATGCGATCACCTGGAACAGCAGCGGGTGGCAGGTGGCGTCGGTCGTCGGCCCGGCCCTGGGCGGGTTGTTGATCGCCAAGACCGGCGGGGCGACCTCGGTTTATGGTCTCGACGTCGCATTCTCACTCGTCGCACTTGGCTTGACCTTGGGCATCCACCCGACCAAGGTCGCCGGGCTTGACGAACCCGCGACGGCCCGGTCGCTCCTGGCGGGATTCCGGTTCGTCGGCTCGAACCGTTTGATCCTGGCGACGATCACCTTGGACCTCTTCGCCGTGTTCCTCGGAGGGGCCGTCGCGCTCTTGCCGATCTTCGCCAAGGACATCCTTCAAATCGGTCCCGAAGGTCTGGGTTGGCTCCGGGCCGCGCCTTCGCTCGGCGCGGCCTTGATGGCGTTGACCCTGGCGCATCGCCCGCCCTTGACGAAGGCGGGACCCGCCTTGCTCTGGGCCGTCGCCGGTTTCGGCGTCGCGACGATCGGGTTCGGCCTGTCGAAGAACCCCTACCTCTCATTCGCCTTGCTGTTCCTGACCGGGGCCTTGGACAACATCAGCGTGGTGGTCCGATCCTCCTTGATCCAGTTCTTGACCCCCGAGGCGATGCGGGGGCGGGTCGCGGCGGTCAACTCGATCTTCATCGGCAGCTCCAACGAGCTGGGCGGGTTCGAGTCGGGGATGACCGCCTCCGCCTTCGGGCCGGTGGCCTCGGTGGTCGTCGGCGGAGTCGGGACGCTCGTCTCGGTGGCCCTGGTCGCGCTCCGGTGGCCCGAAGTGGTTCGACTCGGGCGACTCGACGACCTGGAAACGAACCCCAGGGCGACTGAACAGGACCTGGAGCCGTTACCAGCCTGACCGCGAGATCTTTGGAGCGAAACCTCCGGGCGGACAATGCGACCCGATCGCCCGGAGAATGGTCCGTTGGTCAACACCCTCCAAGGAGCGGCGGAAGACAAACCGGTGTCGGAACCTCCCGATTCGAGACTGGCCCTTGAAGCCGGCTCGCGATCCCGGATCGCTACGCCGGCAGCCCGTTGCCGACAAATTCGACCTTCCGGTGCCGGAACGGCTGGGGCCGGATGTGGACCAGCGAGCGCCACAACCACTCCAGCGGCCCCATCGCGAACCAATGCAACCAGAGGTTCGCCAAGATCACCTGCACCGCGATGACGGCCGACGCGATCAACATCAGTCCAACCCACCCGAACCGACCCCAAAGGCCGAAGCCGAATCCGGGAAAGAGCACCCACATCCCCAGGAAGTTCTGCATCAGATAGAGCGAAAACGCGGTCCGACCCGCCGCCTTGAACGGCGACAGCACCGCCTGGCCAGCCTCACTTCTCAACATCAGGTTGATCAACGCGACGTGGCCGAGCGTAACCAGGACACGCGACCAAGACGCCGTGATCATTCCAATGTCCGGCGACGCTTGGAAATCGCTCTGCTGCCATGTGGTGATGGCTCGAAGCGTCAGTCCAGGTATGTATGCCAGTAGGGTGAGAACGAGGTAGAACCTGGCGGTGCGAACCCCCTGGATGATCCCGAGCTTGAACAGCCCCATGCCCAGCAGCATGACGGTAAACGCCTCAAAAATCCTGGATGGACTCATGGGGAGGATTTCCCTGAACCAGAGGCGGCGGTACCAGGCCCCGTAAGCCTCCAACGTGCCGGAATGAGCCGCTTGCTCCTCGGCCTTGATGCCGAGACTTAAATTGAAAAACATCTGTTGCTTCCCGCGAGCGGCAAGTGCTTGGCGGTCCGCCTCGTCGAGCGATTTGCCCCCGGCTTGCTTTTGCACCGCCTGGGTCGCGGCGATCTCGATTCGACCGGCCTCCTGGTAGGTGGCGACGCCCAACGCTCCGGGAATCATCAGGCCCAACAGGGCCAGGGCAATCAATGTCCCCGCTCGGAGGCGACGCAGCGGGAACAAGAACAACGCGGCAATCGCGTAGATCAGCAGGATGTCCCCGAACCAGAACAGGGCGAAGATGTCGAACAGGCCGAAGGCCATCAACCACAAGGTCCGCCGAAAGTAGAGGTCCGCCACCTCGACCGGTCCATCGGGTGCCATCGTCCGCTCCAGGAGGATGATCGCCCCGGCGCCGAAGAGGAGTTGGAGCAGTCCACGCTGGGTCCCACTGATCGCGACGTTCAGGAACCAGTAGCAGACCTGGTCGATCGGTTGCCAGCCCAGCAACCGCGGATCGAAGTGGGAGAAGACCGTGTTCCCCATGCCGGGGATGTTCATAAAGAAGATGAGGAGGATCGCGATGCCTCGGATCACGTCGAGGGCCTCGATCCGCGCCCGGCCAATCTTGGGAACCAACATCAATGTGTAACCCCTCGGAGGAGAAATGTGGTCAGGGTCGGGCGTCGTCGGGTCATCCACCCCGCCGACGGACTCGGGGCCTGCCAGGGGGTCGAAGGACCTGTCGCATTGCCGTTCGTCGACGGCTATGCCAACTTGGGGGGTTGGTGGGGGGACGGCAAACGAGGCGAGGCTGGCCGATAATCGCCCCATCCTTGGCAAACAAGACTTTGGTACCGGTCCGAGATTCAACCCCCTGACGGGCAGGTGTATCATCACATTTTCGCGTCGACATCCTCAGCTAAAGTGCATCCTCGGTCGTCGTCGGTTCATTGTTTCTATAAATTCCCGAAGCGTGTTGCCGATGACAAATGTCGCTCTCGACCCCGAGATCTTCGGGACTCGTTGTAGCAGATCGATGGGGTTGAAGGCCCCAAAGCGTCGAGAATAGGCCAAGCATCTTCGAGCTTGGCGAGTCGCGATTCGACTCTCCAGATTTAATAGTTACGCCCGTCGACGCCCGGGCCTGGGCGATCCGGCAAGTCGCCCAGTCCGGCACGTTCGTACTCGCGATCGGTCCGAGTCCGTCAGCGACTCGTCTCGGAGTTTCGCTTGACGACCTGACCACTTTTCATGACGAAAAAGACCGATTCCAGGATGGTCACGTCGGCCAATGGGTCACCCGGCACCGCGATCAAGTCGGCGAGCAGCCCCGGCTTGACCTGGCCGACCTGATCCGCTCTTCCCAGCAGCTCGGCGGCGTCGACGGTAGCGGCCCGGATCGCCCCGGCGGGGGTGAGGCCGAACTTGACCATGTAGCGGAACTGCTTGGCATTGTCGCCGTGGGGGTAGACCCCGGCGTCGGTCCCGAAGGCGACCCGAACCCCGGCTTTGACAGCTTTGGCGAAATTCTCGCGCTGGATTCGACCGACGAGCTTTTCTTTCTCGATCGACTCCTGGGGGAGATGAAACTCGATCGCTTTGCCAAGCAGGTAGTCGTCGTTGTAGATGTCGGCGACGAGGAAGGTCTTGCGGTCGATCATCATTTTGATCCCCTCGTCGTCGATCAAACTGCCATGCTCGATCGAGTCGACTCCGGCGTTCACCGCGTTCTTGATCCCCTGGGCGCCGTGGGCGTGCGCCGCGACTTTTCGACCGGCGGCGTGGGCTTCTTCGACCAGAACCCGAAGCTCCTCGACCGAGAACTGAGGGGCGCCCGGAGCATCCCCGCGCGACAGGACGCCGCCCGAGGCGTGGACTTTAATGACGTCCACCCCATGTTTGACCTGCGCGCGGACAACCTGGCGGACCTGATCAACTCCGTCGGCGATCTTGAAGTCGCGCTCGCTCGGGAACATCGCGACCGAAACCTGAGGGGCGAAGTGGTTCAGGTCGCCGTGGCCCCCGGTCATCGAGATCCCCGGCCCGCTCGCCACGATCCTCGGGCCAACCAGATACCCGTCGTTGATCGAGTCGCGGAGGTCGACTGCCAGGAACGGCTTCGACCCCAAGTCCCTGACCGTCGTGAACCCCGCTTCCAGCGTCTTCCGGGCGTGCAACACCGCCGCGAACGCCGAGTGATTCGGCGTGTCCTTGAATTTGTTGATCTCGTCATAGCGGTCAGCCCGAGCGCCGAGGTGGGTGTGGGCGTCGATCAGGCCGGGCAGCACTGTCGAACCGGAAAGATCGATTACGCGCGACCCGGCGGGGATCGTCACTTGGTCGGATGGTCCAACCGTCTTGATCCGTTCGCCTTCGATCACGACGGTCTGATCGGTCAGGTAGGCGTCGCCCGACCCGTCGAACAATCGGCCCGCCTTGAGGTAGATTGGAACGGTCGAAGCCTTCGGGTTGATGGGATCGCCGTCCGAAGGACCGGCAAGCGTGACCATAAAGCAGACCAGCAAGGTAGGATTCAAGGCGAGATGCTCCGATTGGTCACGAGGGTTCATTGGGCCTCCCAGACTATCCGTCCGGTCCCGTCTGGGCGATGGCTTTGTTTTTCCCGGGAGAGTCGATCACTGGTCATGATGCCGCCTCCCGGAATCGGGCGGCTTGCGGTATCCTGATGGATGTCCGAAAGGGTCGTCGAATCGACGACGGTTGGGTTCGTTTTGGGGGAGATCATATCCGATGAGCACCACGAGCCGCCCCGCCCTGGCCACCCCACCGTTGTTCGCCGGTCAACGGCTCGATCGCGTCGAGTTCCACGAGCGATACCACGCCATGCCACCAGGGGTTAGGGCCGAACTCATCGACGGAGTCGTTTTCATGCCCAGCCCGGTTGGATTCAGGCACGCTTGGGCAACGGGTCCGGCATACATTTGGCTGAGTTACTATGAGGAGAACACCCCGGGGGTCGAAGCTCTGGACAACGTCTCAACGGCATTAGGACCGAAGAGCGAAGTCCAGCCGGATTCGCTGCTCCGGATTCTGCCCGAGTGCGGCGGTCAGACGCGGACGGAACGAATCCTCTTCGGCGCGCCGGAATTGGTCGTCGAGGTTTCGCACAGCACCCGGCTATTCGATCTCGGCCCCAAACTCGCCGAGTATGAGCGGGCCGGGGTCTTGGAATATGTGGTCCGGACCGTGGAACCCGACGAGGTTCGCTGGCACGTCCGCCGAGACGGTCGGCTGGTCGCCGTGCCGCCCGACCCAGACGGGTGGTACCGGTCGACCACGTTCCCCGGCCTCTGGCTCGACCCGGGAGCCTTGCTGAACCGCGACACCCGGCGGCTCCGGGCGGTGGTCGATCGAGGGCTGGCGACCCCCGAGCACGCGGCGTTCGCCGCCTCCTTGGCCGCCCGTCGGGCTTGAGAGGTTTTCCGGGTTTCAAGGTCGGGACTTTCGTGAAATCGGATGGCACGGGCCGATCTCGACTTTCGAGCCGACGTCGAGGTTGGTATCATCTCGGTTTCACCCGCGACGAGATGGGCGGCGAAGAGGTTCGCCCGTCGACGGCGATCGGGCCTGCCCTCACCTTTCTCGTCCTGAATCGGAGCGTCGAAGACCGCGATGATCATCGTCTTGAAGCCGCACCCGACCGACGAGATGATCCGGCATGTGGTCGCCCGGATCGAGGAACTCGGCTTCACCCCTCACCTGAGCCAGGGGGTGTCGCGGACGATCATCGGCGTGATCGGCGATGAGGACAAGCTCCAGGCCGAGCCGCTCCAGGCGATCGAAGGCGTCGAGCGCGTCGTCCCGATCTTGAAGCCGTTCAAGCTGGCCAGCCGGGAGTTCCACGCCGAGTCGTCGGTCTTCGAGATCAAGAATATCCGGGTCGGCGGCGGCCACCTGATGATGATTGCCGGCCCTTGTGCGATCGAGGGCGAAGCCCGACTGGTCGAGATCGCCGAGGCCGTCAAGGACGCCGGGGCGAACGTCCTTCGAGGAGGCGCCTTCAAGCCCCGGACCAGCCCTTACAGCTTTCAAGGGATGGGCGAAGACGGCCTCAAGATCCTCAAGGCCACCGGCGAGCGGTTCGCCATGCCCGTCGTCACCGAGGTCATGGACCCCCGCCAGGTCGACATGGTGGTCGAGTACGCCGACATGATCCAGATCGGCGCCCGGAACATGCAAAACTTCGACCTCCTCAAGGAAGTCGGCCGGACCCGGACGCCCGTCCTGCTGAAACGAGGGATGGCGGCCACGGTCAAGGACCTCTTGATGTCCGCCGAGTATGTCCTGTCGCAAGGCAACCGCAAGGTGATCCTCTGCGAGCGGGGCGTCCGGAGCTTCGAAGACTCGACCCGGAATATGCTCGACATGTCGAGCGTCCCCAACGTCCAGGGGATGAGCCATCTCCCGATCATCGTCGACCCGAGCCACGCGACCGGTCGCCCCGACTTGATCCCGAGCATGGCCCGAGCCAGCATCGCCGCCGGGGCCGACGGCGTCCATATCGAGGTCCATTCCTGCCCGGAAAAAGCGCTTTCCGACGGGCCCCAAGCCTTGCTCCCGGCGAGCTACGCCACCCTGATGCGCGAGATTCGCCAGTTGGCCGAGGTGATGGGCAAGACGATCGACGCGGCCGAGGGGGTTTCGGTCTGATGCGAACCTTGTTCATCGCCGGCAATTGGAAGATGAATCCCATCACGGCCGAAGCCGCCGTCGCCCTGGCCGAAGAGGTCAAGGCCGGGGTCGGCCCGTCGGTTGAAGTGCTGGTCGCCTTGTGTCCCCCGTCGGTCTTCCTCGAACGGATCGACTCCGTCCTGGCGGGCTCGCCGATCGGCCTGGGCGGCCAGGACATGCACGCCAAGCCCGACGGGGCCTACACCGGGTCAATCTCGGGAGGGATGCTCGTCGACGTCGGCTGCACCCACGTCATCCTCGGTCACTCCGAGCGGAGACATGGCCTGGGCGAGACGAGCTCGACCGTCAATGCCAAGCTTCATGCCGCCCTGGCCGCGCAGTTGCTCCCGATCGTCTGCATCGGCGAGACCCTCGAAGAACACCAGGCGCACCGGGCTGAGGAAGTGGTCAAGGAGCAACTCGACGGGTCATTGGCCGGGATCATGTCCGAGCAGATGAGCGGGATCGTCCTGGCGTACGAGCCGGTCTGGGCGATCGGCACCGGCCTGACCGCCACCCCCGAGCAGGCGCAAACCATCCACGCCACCATCCGCGCCGACCTGGCGGATAAATTCGGCGAAGCGACGGCGAAGCGAGTCGTCATCCAATATGGGGGGAGCGTCAAGCCCGACAACGCCTCCGACCTCCTGGGCTGCCCCGACATCGACGGAGCCTTGGTCGGAGGCGCGAGCTTGAAGGCGGGCGACTTTCTCGGGATCATCGCGGCCGGTCGAGCGGTCACGGCCCGAGGCAAAGGTTGACCGAGCCTTCCTCGATTCGACAAGTTGATTTAACATCGTTGATCTAAAGCCAGCAACCCTTGTGTGATCCTCCGCCCGATGGAGGACAGTTTGGAAGGACTTCCAGCGTGGTCCAGTTCTTGAGTGCCTTGATCTACTTCCTCCTGGCGATCATGTCGGTTTTCCTGATCTGCCTGGTCCTGATCCAGCGCGGCAAAGGGGGCGGCCTGGCCGGGGCTTTTGGCGGCGGCACCGGCAGTTCGAGCGCGTTCGGGACCAAGGCGGGCGATGTCTTCACCCGGGTCACGATGATCTCGGCGGGGATCTGGATCGCCCTCAACATGGTCCTGGTCATCCTCTCGAACCAGAGGACCTCGGCCTGGGGCGACACCCCGACCCCCGGCTCGGCGAGCAAGTCGGCCTTCAGCCCTTCGGGTACCGACAAGACGAAACCGGGCCTCCCGCCCGGAGGCTCGACGGCCCCCGCCGCCGCGAACCCGTTCGACGCCTTGGCCCCGGCTCTGCCGTCGGCCCCGTCTGGGTTGCCGCTCGGCAAGGGGGGCACCCCCTCGATCAAGGACGAGTTGCCGTCGCCGTTTGGCGCCGAGCCTTCGAGCCCGCCCGACCCCCGGCCCGCCGGGTCCACCCCCTCGGGCGGAGCGGGCAACCCCAAGCCTTGAGTCGAGGTTGGATTGATCCGTCAGCCCAGCCGGGGTGGACCTCGCAGGGGTCCGTCTTCGGCATCGCTGAACCCATCGTCGCTCTTTGATCTGCCGGACTTTCGGGAAAGGTGAGACTTCGTGCTGCTGAGCATGACCGGTTTTGGAGAAGCCCGGGTCGCCGACGACCGCTGGTCGGTGCTTGTCGAGGTCCGGACGGTGAACAACCGGCATCTGAAGCTCCAGGCCAGGCTGAGCGACCCCTACGGCAGCCTCGAACCCGACCTGGAGAAGCTCGTTCGCGAGACGATCCGCCGGGGTACCGTCACACTTTCCGTCCGGGTCGACCGCCCTCGGGTCGAGACGGATTATCGGCTCAACCTGGTCGCCCTCAAGAGCTATCAGACCCAGCTCGGTGAGATGGCGGCGATCGGGGGCCAGTCGGTCGACCTCGCCGCCCTCCTGTCGTTGCCCGGGATCGTCGAGGAACGAAGGCCCGCCGTCGACGACCCGCACCGCGACTGGCCCGCGATCGCCTCCGTCGTCTCCGAAGCCCTCGAAAAGCTGCAAAGCTCCCGGCTCGAAGAGGGCCAGGCCATGAGCGAAGAGTTGATCGGGCTCGCCCAGAAGATCGGCGACCGCCTGAACCTGGTCGAACTCCGAGGCCCCGACGTCGTCAAGGCTTACGGCAAGCGGATCGCCGACCGGGTCCGGTCGCTGGTCGAAGGGCAAGGCGTTGCGATCGAGCCCGATCACCTGATCCGAGAGGTCGCCATCTTCGCCGAGCGGGCCGACATCGCCGAGGAGGTCGTCCGGCTCCGGGCCCACCTCTCGCAGTACGTCGAGGTGATCGCCGAACCCGAGAGTGCGGGCAGGAAGCTCGAATTCGTCGTCCAAGAGATGGGCCGGGAGATCAACACGATCGGCTCGAAGGCCAACGACATCGAGATCAGCCGGAGCGTGGTCGAGATCAAAGGGCTCCTCGAAAAGATCCGCGAACTGATCCAAAACGTGGAATGAGCCAACCCTTGGCGACCGGCCCCGACCCAACCCCCGACTCAAATTCGAGCAACGCCCCGGCATCAGCCCGAGGTCGGTTGGTCGTGCTGTCCGGGGCGTCGGGATCGGGCAAAAGCACGATCGTTGACCTCCTCCTGGAGCGATACCCCGAGATCCCGGTTCGTCGGTCGGTTTCCACCACCACCCGCGCTCCTCGCACCGGGGAGGTCCCCGACGTAAACTATCATTTCGTGGACCGAGACCAGTTCGAGGCCGAGCGCGACCGGGGGGACTTCCTCGAATGGGCCAAGGTCCATGACCACTTTTATGCAACATCGATCCAGAGGGTCGATCTCCTCCGCGACCAGGGCTTGAGCGTGATCCTGGTGATCGACGTCCAGGGGGCGATGCAGGTCCGCGAAAAAGTGCCCGACGCTTGCTTGATTTTCGTCCAGGCTCCTGGCTTTGAAGTCCTCGAACAACGCCTCCGAGAACGCAAGACCGACGACGAGGCGACCATCCAGCTTCGCTTGAGCAACGCCAGGCTCGAGGTTGCGATGGCCGACCGGTACGACCAGCAAATTACCAACGACCACCTCGACCGAGTCGTCGACCAACTCGCCTCCATCCTGAACCAGAACCCTTTTCGAGGTTGATCGACCATGCTGGAAGAACTCAAAGAAGAATACATCGTCAACAAGGTGGGCGGCCGGTTCAAGCTCTCGACCTTGATCCAGAAGCGGATGATCGCGCTCAACCAGGGGTCTCGGCCGCTGATCGACGGGCGGGGGATGGACAAGATGGCGGTCGTGATCCAGGAGATCATGCAGGACAAGATTTATCTCGACATGTCGGGCCACCTCGCCACCAACGAGCCGACCGAGGAGGACGAAGGGGGTACCGTCGACCTGACCCAACCGTCGGAATGAGCACCACCCGAGTGGGCGGCCGATCGCCTCCTTGGGTTCAGAGAAGTTGGCCAAGCTCGCCGGTCGATCCAATTCGAGTGGATCGAGCCGGCGAGGCGCTCCGCTTCGGGTCTCCCGACGTGACCGCTCTCGATCAAGCAGCGGCTCGACCATCGAATCGAGAGCCAGGCTTGGTGGATTGAGGGTACGCCATGTCCGATCGTCGTCGGTGGTTCGGGCAAGGTCGAGTTGTCCTCATCGTGTTCGTCATCGCTTTCTTGGGCCTGTGCCTGGTCACTTATGACCCGAGCGACTCCCCCGGGCACTCCCTCCAACCCGCGACCAGCCCGCCGAATAACTCGTGCGGCCCCGTCGGGGCGACGCTCGCCCATGCCTTGATGACGACGTTTGGTCGAGGTTCGTACCTCGTCTTTTACGCTTCGGCGGTCGCGGGTTTGTTGGTTGCTCGGAAACGCAAATTCCCCGAACCGTTGGTCCAGGTGGTCGGGGTCGGATTGCTGGTCCTGGTCGTTGCGGCTTCGGTGCAGAAGTACCGACCCGATCTGGGGAAAGTCCCCAATGTCGGCTCGGGTGGGTATGTTGGTTCGGCCACCCGGGCATTCCTGGAAGGGCAGTTTGGCCCGGCTGGTTTCTGGATGGCACTCGTCGCGCTCGGCGTGGTCGGCCTGAGCTTGTCCCGCGAGTTTTTGATCCACCTGCCGATCCGCGAAGCATCGAACATGATTCGGTCGTTGCGCCCGCAGGCCGAATCAAGGACCGCGCCATCGTCGTCCGCCGCCGTTTCGGGCCGGGATGGGGCTTCCTTGATGCTCGGCGAGGGTGTGGGGCCGGGGATCGCTCGATCGGTCCCGATCGCCCGACTCGTCCCCCCAGTCAACCGCCCGCCGCAACTTCGACCCTCGCCCTCGGTCGGTCAGGCCGTTCCCCCACGTTCGCTCCCGCCGTTGCCAGCGTCCGTGGCGAGCACGTCACCAGCCTCGCACTTTCCTGATATTCCCAATGACGGCGACTATCGCCTCCCGCCGGTCGAACTCCTCGAAGCCGGTGTCGCTCCGATCCAGGAGCATCAGGCCAAGGTCCACGCCAAGGCGCTCCTGCTCGAAAAGACGTTGCTGGAGTTCGGATGCCAGGTCCGGGTGGTCCAGATTGACACCGGTCCGGTGATTACCCAGTTTGAGATCGAGTTGGAAGCGGGACTCCGGGTCGCCAAGATCAACAGCGTGGCCAACGACCTGGCGATCGCCTTGGCCGTCCCGAGCGTCCGGATCGTGTCGCCGATCCCGAACAAGACCACCGTCGGGATCGAGGTCCCCAACGAGCGTCGGACGATGGTCCGGCTCTCCGAGGTGATTGAAGGTGTCGGCTCGCACCTCAGCAAGTTCAAGATCCCCCTGTTCCTGGGCCGCGACGTCAAGGGAAGCCCCTTGGCATTCGACCTGGCCGACATGCCGCACCTCTTGATCGCCGGTCGAACGGGGACCGGCAAGTCGGTCTGCTTGAACGCGATGATCTTGTCGATCCTCATGACCCGTCGTCCCGACGAGGTCAAGCTGATCCTGATCGACCCGAAGATCGTCGAACTCTCGCAGTTCAAGCGAATCCCGCACTTGATGAACCCGGTCGTCACCGACATGAAGAAGGCCGAGGCTCTTCTGGCCTGGGCCTGCGACAAGATGGACGAGCGGTACGGCTACCTCGCCCGAGCCGGGGTCCGCAACATCGCCGGTTTTAATCAGTTGGGCCAGGACGAACTTTACCATCGCTTCGCCCCCGAAGATGACGAGGAGTGGGAGCGCATCCCCAAGTTCATGCCCTACATCGTCATCATCATCGACGAGATGGGGGACCTCGTGGCGCAGGTCGGCAAGGAGGTCGAGACCCAGATCGTCAGATTAGCCCAAAAAGCCCGGGCGTCGGGAATCCACCTGATCCTGGCCACGCAGAAGCCGACGGTCGACGTCATCACCGGCCTGATCAAGAGCAACCTCCCGGCGCGGATCGCATTCCAGGTGTCGAGCCGGAACGACTCTCGGGTCGTCCTCGACGAGATGGGGGCCGACAAGCTCCTGGGCAACGGCGACATGCTCTTCCTCGTCCCCGGGACGTCGCACCTCGTCCGAGCCCAGGGAACCTACGCCTCCGACCAGGACGTGAACCAGGTTTGCGAATTCCTGGCCCAATATCCCCAAGAGTTCAGCCGAGAACTGACCCAACTTAGCGTCGGAGGCCCTGGAGGAGCGGGCAAGGACCGCGACTCGCTCAAGGCCCGCGACGAACTCTACGAACCGGCCATCGAGGTCGTCATCCGCGAAGGCCGAGGCTCGACCTCGCTCCTCCAGCGAGCCTTGGGGATCGGCTACGGCCGAGCCGCCCGCCTGATCGACTTCATGGCCGAGGACGGGATCGTCGGCGAGTTCAAGAGCGGGTCGGCCCGTGAGGTCCTTTATTCGCTTGAGGAGTGGGAGGCCCTCAAGAACGGCGGCGACGGGTCGAGTCAGGCGGCTTGATCCGAAGGTTGGCCGAGTATTCCTGACGCTTTGTGGAGGGTCCAATTTGATGGATCAAGCTCATTGGATGCGGTTGTCGCTCGAACGGGTGGGCGATGCCCAACTGCTGCTAGCTAATGGACGTTGGCCGGGCGCTTACTACTTGGCCGGGTATGCTGTAGAGTGTCGGCTTAAGGCTTGCATCGTCAGCAATGTCCAGAAAGATCCGGGATTGCTGTATCGAAACAAAGACCTCCTCAAAGAAATTTGGACGCATAAATTACCGACGCTTATCGCCCAAACGGGCTTGCTCGACAAACTCGACGAGGAGCTTGATCTAAAAAATCAGTCCCGGGATAAGCAGTTTGCGGACAACTGGCTCCTCGTCAGTAAATGGAGTGAAAACACCCGATACGACCTGACGACCGAATCGGATGCCAAAAAACTTTTCGCGGCTGTCAACGAACCCATTCATGGAGTACTCGCATGGATCGAAAAAAATTCTTGAGTGTCGCCGAAGAGGACATAGGTCGCAGGCTGCTTGAGCGTTTGAAGCAACTCTACCCGATCAAGGTCGCATTTTGGCTCAAGCACGTCGATGATGAAGACTGGCATTTGAATGTGACCTTCGAACCGATCGACCGAGAAGATTCCGTCGAGGCTTTCGACAAAGTCCGTCAGATCGCGGTCGACCTTGGGGATATCGACCTCGATCCGTTCTCGATGGATTTCCTGGACAAGGAGTATCCATTGGTACAACGCGCCATCGAGTTGCAAGATGAGGTTTTGGTGACCCGGTCGCATTCACAAAAGGTGCTTTACCGAGGTTCTCCTGTCGAGGGAATCGTCGTCTACCCGCGACGCGATCTGTCTTCCAAGGCTCCCGCCACTGTGTCGTGACCGTTCGGCTCAATCTTGTTCCTTGAGCGAGGCTTGGGGATTGTCGGCGAGCTTAGGAGCGGCTCGGCCCGCGAGGCCCTCAAGAACGGCGGCGACGGGTCGAGCCAGGCGGCCTGACTCGGTTCTACAGAAACGGCTTGACCCGGATGGCCCCGACTGGTCAATCTTGTTCGAGGCCGCCATAATCCAAGGATCAAGAGTCGCTAGCGCATCAAAGAAAGTTCTCGGTCTGGCTAGGGGGTTGGTCCAATGTTCGAAGCGACCGCGAGCCGCCGCCAATTTTTCCGAGGGACCGGGATGACCGTCGGTACGCTGGCCGGGTTGGGGCTGGACCTCAAGACCGCCAAGGCCGCCGCAGAGAACTTGAAGACCAAGATCCACGGGGCCAAGGAATACGCCAGCATTTGCCCGTACTGCGCGGTGGGTTGCGGCCAGATCGTCAGCGTCCGCGATGGGAAGATCGTCAACATCGAAGGCAACCCAGACAGCCCGATCAGCCGGGGGACTCTCTGCCCGAAGGGGTCGGCCACCTACCAGTTGGCGGTCAACCCGAACCGTTTGACCAAGGTCAAATACCGCGCTCCCTTCGCCACCGAGTGGGAGGAGAAGCCGCTCGACTGGGCGATGGAGCGGATCGCTCAATTGACCAAGAAGACCCGAGACGACACCTTCCGCGAAACCTGGCAGGGTTCGGATCGCGACGGCAAGCCGGTCACGAAGAAGGTCAACCACTGCGCCTCGATCGCCTCGCTCGGTGGGGCGACGATGGACAATGAGTGGAATTATGTCCAACTCAAATTGGCTCGGGCCTTGGGTTTGATTTACCTCGAAAATCAGGCCCGAATCTGACACAGCTCGACCGTGCCCGGTCTGGGCACTTCGCTCGGTCGAGGTGGCGCCACCACGAACCAGATGGACGTCCGGTACGCCGATGCCGTCATGATCATGGGTTCGAACATGGCCGAATGCCACCCGGTCAGTTTCCGATTCGTGATGCAGGCCAAGGAGATGGGTGCGAAGATCATCCACATCGACCCCAGGTTTACCCGGACCTCGGCGATGGCGGACATCTATGCGCCGCTCAGGGCGGGCACGGATATCGCGTTCCTGGGCGGGTTGATCCGCTACGTCCTCGAAGAGAATAAATACTTCAGAGAGTACGTGGTCAACTACACCAACGCGGCCACGCTGATCAACGAGAAGTATCAGGACACCGAGGACCTCGAAGGCGTCTTCTCTGGCTTCGACGCCGAGAAGCGGCAGTACAACTCCGCGAGCTGGAGCTACGACGAGCCGAACCAAGCGGAAAAGTCGAACCAGCCAAGACCGGTCCAGGACGATGCGCAGTCGTTTAGCGGCCGGGCTGGCCAGATGTCCGCCCCGGCGAAGACCGACCCGACCTTGCAACACCCTCGGTCGGTGTTCCAGATCCTCAGGCGGCATTACGCCCGATACACGCCCGAGATGGTCGCCGATGTCTGCGGAACTTCGGTCGAAAATTTCTTGAGTGTCGCCAAGGCGATGGTCGAGGCGTCGGGGCCGGACAAGTCGGCGGTGATCTGCTACGCCGTCGGCTGGACCCAGCACACCACCGGCGTCCAGATGATCCGGGCCTCGACGATCTTGCAACTCTTGCTCGGTAATATCGGCCGACCGGGCGGTGGAATCCTCGCGCTTCGCGGCCATGCGTCGATCCAGGGGTCGACGGACATTCCCACGCTCTACAACCTCTTGCCCGGGTATCTGAACACCCCGAGTGCCCTGAAAACGCACGAGACGCTGGTCGCCTACATCAACACCGAGATGTCGCCGACCGGCTACTGGGCCAACTTCCCCAAGTTCATGGTCAGCCTCCTGAAAGCCTGGTTCGGCCCGGCGGCGACCCTGGAGAATCAGTGGGGCTACGACTGGCTCCCGAAGATGGTGGGCGACCATTCGCACATCCCGATGTTCATCGCGATGGCCGAGGGGTCGATCAAAGGGTTCTTCGCGATGGGCCAGAACCCCGCCGTCGGCGGCCAGAACTCCGGCTACCAGCGCAGGGCACTGGCGAAGCTCGACTGGATGGTCGTGCGCGACCTTTACGAGACCGAGACCGCCACCTTCTGGAAGGACAGCCCCGAGGTCCGCTCGGGGGAACTCAAGCCCGAGGCGATCGCCACCGAGGTCTTCCTCATCCCCGCCGCCGCGACCCCCGAGATGGACGGGACCTACACCAACACCCAACGCCTGCTCCAGTGGCACGAGCGCGGCGTCGACCCGCCCGGCGACGCCCGGTCCGACCTCTGGTTCACCGTCAAGCTCGGCGAGCGGCTCAAGGAGCTTTACAAAGCCAGCGAACTCCCGCGCGACCGGCCCATCCAGGCGCTGACCTGGGACTACGTCGACGCCGAGGAAAACGCCGAGTGGCGGATCAAGGACGAACCCTCGGCCTTGCGGGTCCTCAAGGAGATGAACGGGACCTACGTCGCCAGCGGCAAGCCTGTGGGAAGCTTCGGCGAACTCAAGGACGACGGCTCGACCGCCTGCGGCGCCTGGATCTACAGCGGGGTCTACGCCCCCACGCCGCAACAGCCCGACGGCCACAACTTCGCCGCCAACCGCCAAGGGGATGACTGGGTTGCGCTCGGCTGGGGGTTCGCTTGGCCCGCGAATCGGCGGATCATGTACAACCGAGCCTCGGCCGATCCCACCGGCCGCCCCTGGCCCAAGGAAGCTCGACTGGCCAAGGCGTATGGCAAGGGAGAAAAAGGTTACGTCTACTGGGACCCCGAATGGCAAGGCCCCGACCCGGGAGAGCCGGGCCAAATCATCCGAGGTCGCTGGGTTGGGCTCGACGTCCCCGACTTCCCGGTCAACAAAGCCCCGAACACCCCGGGCAAGCCCGACGGCAAGGGGATGGACTTCCACGACGGAGCGTCGCCCTTCGTCATGAAGGCCGACGGAAAAGGCTGGTTGTTCGCCCCATCAGGGACGGTGGATGGGCCTCTGCCCACTCATTATGAACCGTATGAGTCGCCGGTCTTGAATGCGCTCCACCCCAAGGTGCAGAGCAACCCGGTGGCCAAGATCTTCAACGTCCCGGGCAACGACTATGCCGCTCCGGCCTCGAGCGAATACCCCGCGGTCCTGTCGACGTATCGGCTCACCGAGCACCACCTGAGCGGTTCGATGAGCCGATGGCTCCCGTGGCTCGCGGCGCTCCAGCCCGAGTTGTTCGTCGAGATCAGCCCCGAGCATGCCGAGGAGTTCGGGATCAAGAACACCGACTGGGTGAAGATCACCACCCCCCGCGCCTCGATCCGGGCCAAGGCCCTGGTCACTCGGCGAATTCGACCGTTCGTCATCGCCGGAAAAACGGTCCACCACGTCGGGATGCCCTGGCACTGGGGGTACAAGGGCGTTGTCACCGGCGACGTCGTCAACGACCTGGCGTCGCTCGTCGGCGACCCGAACGTGACCATCCACGAGGCGAAGGTCTTCGTTTGCCGGATTGAGAAAGCCTGAACGCGATTACCCATGAGGAGGACGGTCCGTCCTTCTCATGGGTCAAATTCTTCGGGAAAAGCTGCACCGTTCAACACGCCGACGAATCGATCCAGGATCGCCTTTGGGCGATCGGGCCAACGGTTGCTTTGCAGGTTTGAACGGTCGATCAGGACTGGGCGGGGCGGGGGCGGCGAGACTGCTCGGTCTGGATGGCGGACAAGAATTCGAGGGTCGGGATCAGGTAGGGGATCATCGAAGGCTGGGCCAAGACCCAGTTCACGGCATCGCCCTGGGCCTCGTAGCCGGTCCGGCCCGATCGGGTGGTCCGGTTCACGACGCCTCGATCGACGAGGAACAAGAGCAAGGCAACCCGACGCGACAGAGGGACATTCGACCAGTGGCTCGAATGCTCCAGGTCGTTTTCGAGCGACACCCCGGTATAACGGAGGGCCTCGGCCATCAAGGCTTCAAGGTGTTCGGCGTTATGGTGGCTGCGGTAATGAGCCAATCGGCCGGTCCATCGCCGAGAAAACTCGCGGACAGTTGAGGCGGACACGGGTGAGCAGAACCCTTCCGGATGGGGAAAACGCCTCGGGCGACACGATCCCGATGCTTGTTCATCCATCATACGAGGACCGGCAAGGGAAGGCTCGGCAATTCCCTCGGGAAGTCCGCGATCAGCATCGAGGCGACGATTCGCTTTGACAGCAATGGGTTGTTCCATTAAGGTCGGAGCGGAATCTTTCGAAAAACAGTCCTCGTCATTGCCGGGTCAGCAGCGTTCCGGCCAGCGATCGAGCCGGCCGAGCTGATTCGGGCCGAGCCGACCGATCCCCTTTTGTTGGAATTGCTCTCGCGTCCCTTGGACCCGATCTCCTCATGTTTCAATCGCTCGCCAGGCTCGTCAACAACAAGGGCTGGGTTATCATCGCGGGGTGGGTGATCGTCACGGCGGGGCTGGTTTACGTCGCTCCCGCCTGGGAGTCGGTTACCAAGGACGATGACGTCGGCTTCTTCCCGAAGGGCTATCCGAGCGTCATCGGCCAGTCGCTCCAGAAGCGAGGCTTCCCCAACGATGCCGCCAGCTCGCAATGCGTCGTCGTCGCCGAGCGAGTCGACGGCAAGCTGACCCGGGCCGATTACGACCATGTGGTCAAGCTCTCCGAGCGGTTGCGGCTCTGCAAGCTCCAAGAGCCGACCTTGGGAATCCGCCAGGTCATCGACTACCGCATCCCGGTCCTCGGTCCCCGACTGGTGGGCGACGCGATCGAAGGCGACGGGCAGGCGACCTTGATCCTCGTGTCGCTCAAAGGGACCTACATCGCCAAGCAGACCCGGTTGGCGGTCGAGCGGTTGATGGAGCTTCTGGACAAATTCGAATCGGGTCCGACCGGATTAGAAGTCAAGATGACCGGGTCGGCGGCCGTCGGCCATGACATGAACGAGTCGGCCAACTCCAGCGTGTCGAAGACGACCTGGGCGACCATCGGCCTCGTGGTCCTGATCCTCCTGATCGTCTACCGGTCCCCCCTGCTCGCATTGATCCCCCTGGCGACGATCGCGCTCTCGGTCAAGGTGTCGCTCTGGGCGATCGCGAGCTTGACGCTGGTCCCCGGTCTCAAGTTTCAGGTCATCAACATCACGAACATCTTCGTGATCGTCGTCTTGTTCGGGGCGGGGACCGACTATTGCTTGTTCCTGATCGCCCGATACCGCGAGGAACTGGCCAGAGGTCGGACCGGCCCCGATGCTCTCCGGGAAGCGATCGAGCAGGTGGGGGGGGCCTTGGTCGCCAGCGCCGGGACGGTGATCGTCGGCCTGGGGATGCTCTGGTTTTCCTCGTTCGCCAAGATCCAGTACACCGGCCCGGCGATCGCCTTGAGCCTGGCGATCGGCTTACTCGCGGCCCTGACGCTGGCGCCGGTTCTCCTGCACTGGCTCAGGGGGGCGGTGTTCTTCCCGTTCCGGCCGCCCCACCATGAGAAGGGGGCCGACCGCGACCAGGAAAGCCTGGCACAGATCCCACTTTCGGTGTTCTGGGGCAAGATCGCCGACGCCGTGATCGCCCGACCCGGCTTGATCCTGGCGATCAGCTTGATCGCCCTGACCCCGTTCGCCATCCTCGGCGCTTTCACCTCGCCCAACTACAGCCAGTTGACCGACCTCAGCCCCGACCAGCCGAGCATCATCGGCTCGAAGATGGTCCGGCGCTACTTCGCGGCGGGTGAACTCGGGCCGACGACGATCCTCATCGAGCACCCGACCGTCGACTTTCGATCGGAAAAAGGGCGAGACGCCGTCGAGGTCGTCTCGAAGCGGATCGCTGGCGTCAAGAATGTCGGTGAAGTCCGCTCGGTCTCGCGTCCGTTGGGGATCTCGCCCGAAAGCTTCCGAGAACGCCTGGCCGACAAAGTCCGCCGACCGTTCGTCGACCCCCGATATGTCTCGACCGCCCCCCTGGAAGGGAAAGACCTCAACCACATCACCCGGATCGACCTGATCTTCCAGTCCGACCCGTTCTCGGAACGGAGCTTGCGCTCGCTCGCCGAGGTCCGCAAGATCCTCGCCGACAGCTCAGGGCCGACCGGCCCATTGAGCGGGATGACCTCGACCGGCCTGGCGGGATCGACCTCGATGGTGGCCGACCTTAAGCAGGTGACCACCCAGGACGAGCAGCGGATGTACTGGATGGTCACGCTCGGCGTCTACGTGATCCTGGTCTTGCTCCTCAGGCGACCGGGGATCTGCCTCTACCTGATCGCCACCGTGGTCCTCGGCTACCTCGCCTCGCTCGGGATCACCGAGTTGGTATTCCGGGCGTTCCACCAAGGCCCCGACCCCTGGGTGGGGCTTGACTGGAAGGTCAGCTTCTTCCTCTTCGTGATCCTGGTCGCCGTCGGCGAAGACTATAATATCTTCCTGATGGCTCGGGTCATCGAGGAAGAAAAGAAGCACGGGCCGATCGAGGGGACCCGACAGGCGGTGATGCACACCGGCGGGATCATCTCGTCCTGCGGCTTGATCATGGCGGGGACATTCGGGTCGATGCTTTCGGGAAATCTGACCGCCCTCAAAGAGCTGGGGTTTGCCCTCGGCCTCGGCGTCGTGCTCGACACGTTCATCGTCCGCCCGATCTTGGTTCCCGCGTTCGTGGTCCTGGTCCACCGATATCGGGCGGAGGTTCCAGGGCACGAGGTTCCGATCGTACAAGACGTGATCTGACGGGAGTTCGCCGGCCATGAAGCGACTTCGACGACGACCGACCCTGGCTCTGATCGTTGGTTGCCTCATCATGGGGTCGGCTCTATCGACCACCATCGCCCAGGACCCGGATCGAAGCCGAGCCGCGACCGAAGGCGCGAACCAGGCCGCCGAAGCCGACCGACTGCTCAAGCTCGGCGACTTCGAGGCGGCACTCCCGCTCTACGAGGCCGAACGAGCTTCAAGGGCGAAGACCGGCGACCTTCGGTACGAAGCCTACGCCCTCCGAGCGATCGGGATCTGCCGCGCCGAGCTTGGGGATGATACCTCGGCGATCGTCTCCTATCGCCAGGCCCACGCCCTCGACCTCAAGCGCGACGACCCCGGTTTCGCCGGATACGACGACTTCCTGATCGCCCAGGCCGAGGCGAGATTGGGTCGACCCGTCGACGCGATCAAGTCGCTCGAACGGGCCTTGCCCCGGCTCACCGGCGCGGCGGATCGTGACCATGAGATCGATGCCCTGCTCGTCCTGACTCGAATCTTCGTCGGGTCGGGTCGCCCCCAACCGGCCCGGACGCACGTCGCCCGGGCGCTCGACCTCGCCCAAAAGGCGCACGAGGCCTGGCGAATCGCCGACTCGTGGGCGTCGTCGGGGCAAGTCGAAGGCGCCTCGGGCCGCCCCGATGTCGCGCTCGACCATTTCTCCCAAGCCCAAAAACTCTTCGAGGCCCAGGGGCGAGCCGCCGAGGCCGCCTGGATGGAAACCACCTCGGCGTCGGCCTTGGTCCTCTTGAACCGCCCCGAAGAAGCCTTGGCCCGCTACGAGATTGCCGCTCAACTCCACAAGCACCTCGAAGACGGCGGGTCGACCTCCGAGGACCTCGCCGCCGTGGCGGGCTTGCACCTCGAGGCCGGTCGGCTCGACCCGGCCCTCGTCGCCGCCAAAGAAGCCGTCGACCAGGCCCGAGACGCCGACGACCGCTTCCGCGAGGTCGAGGCTCGCGTCCGGCTCGCCCAGGTCCAGGGGGCCAAGAACGACTGGGCGGCCGCCGCCGAGACCTTGGACGAGGCGGTCATCCTCGGACGCCAGGTCGCCCGCGACGACCCCGCCGAGCAAATCCGCATCCTCCTCACCGCCGCCGCGACCGACTCTCGGGCGGGACTCGCGACCAGGGCCGACGAGCGGATCAAAACCGCCGAATCGCTGGCCGACGAGGCGAAGTCGCCCGAACTCAAGCAGATCGTCGATGTCGCAACGAACTCGTTGCGATCGAAGGCCCCGGCCCCGCCCCTGCCTGTGCCTCCTCATTGATCGATAGTTACCGATCTTCGCCGCGAGGCGGTACGCGAGCCATCGGTGTCGGATCGGCCTTCAGAACGTCGATGAAGACCCAAGCCCTACCTTCGATCTCGGAGCTGGCGGACCCATCGCGTAGACCTGGTTACGGCTTCGCCCAATCCTGTCGATAGGCGGGCCAGGCGTCGAAGAGGTAGACGGCGAAGGGGAGCCACCAGATCAGGTCGTTGGTCAGGCAGAGCACCACACTCGACGGGGGCCACCGGCCCGAGGCGATCTGGCCCACCAGGCCGATCGGCCCGAGGATCTTGCCGGTCATCCCGACAGCGGCCAGAAGCCACCCTCGCTCCGGGCGGCGGGCGATCTCCAGGTAGACTAGCCCATAGAGGCCGACCACCATCGCCAGGCACGCGAAGATCTCCGGGTGGTTGAGCGGCGCCAACCCTGTGAATCGGAAGAACCACTGAGGGTCGACCGCCGAGCCGATCCCCCACCCGATGTTGTACAGTCCCGCAGCTACGAACACCGCTCGATGCCATCTGCGGCGAGGGATCGCTTCGACCCAACCGTCCGTCGGAATGCTGATCTGGGATGCATCAATCATCGTCTCCACCCCTCGAAGTCCTTGGAATCCGTCCGGACAGCCGTCAGGCGATCCGCTCCGACAAGAACCGCGATGATCCAGGGTGGATTAACCAGAGCCTCGGATCGCCCCGGTCGAGTCATGAGCGGCCCTTCGGCCCAATCCCGATCTGAAGAGAATGTCAGGCGGTTGCGGTACCCTCAGATCAAATTCCGATCGGGGCGGAATCCAAGCGAAAAGGGCGAGGCGAGGATATCCCTCGCCTCGCCCTTCGATTGGACGCCATGACAGTTTGGACAAATCCGCCGGTCAGATTGACGGGGTCGGTTCCGGTTCGGTCGCCCCGGCGACGCCGGCCAAGGCTTCCTCGCCCTTCTTGGTCGGGTCGAAGACCAGCTTGCGGTCTCGGCCTTCGCCTTCGACGCGGACGCTGATCAGGTCGCAATTCTTGTAGCGACCGCTGAGGATGTCTTCGGACAGCGGGTTCTCGACCAGGTTCTCGATCGACCGGCGGAGCGGACGGGCGCCGTACTCGGGGTTGAACCCTTCGTCGATCAGGTACTCTTCGGACTCGCCGGTCAGGACGAGTTCGAGGCCCCGGTCCTTGAGCCGACCTTTGACGTGCCCCATCTCGATCGAGATGATCTGCTTGAGGTTGTCGCGGTTCAGGGCGTGGAAGACGATGATGTCGTCGAGCCGATTCAAGAACTCGGGGCGGAAGTACTTCTGGATCGAACCCGTGAAGTCTTCTTTCATTTTCTCGTACGACTTGGCGTCGTCGCGAGATCCGGGGAACCCGAAGGCGTTGGTTGCCGTGGTGTCGGCCCCCGCGTTCGTGGTCATGATGATGATCGTGTTCTTGAAGTCGACGGTCCGACCGAAGCTGTCGGTCAGGCGCCCTTCGTCCATGATCTGGAGGAGCATGTTGTAAACATCGGGGTGCGCCTTCTCGATCTCGTCGAGCAAGAGTACCGCGTAGGGGCGTCGGCGAATCTTCTCGGTGAGCTGGCCGCCCTCCTCGTAGCCGACGTAGCCCGGAGGGGCACCGATCAAGCGAGAAACGTTGTGCTTTTCCATGTACTCGGACATGTCGATCGAGATCAGGGCGTCGGCGTTGCCGAACATGAACTCGGCCAAGCTCTTGGCGAGCAAGGTTTTCCCGACGCCGGTGGGCCCGGCGAAGATGAACGAGCCGATCGGCTTCTTGGGGTTCTTGATCCCCGCGCGGCTCCGACGGACCGCCTGGCTGATCCGCTTGATCGCCTCGGACTGCGAAATCACCTTCTTCTGGATCTCGCCTTCCATGTTGATCAGTCGGGCCGTTTCCTCGGCTTCGAGTCGGGTGAGCGGGACCCCGGTCATCTTGGAGACAACCTCGGCGATGACTTCCTCGTCGACGGTCCCGTCGACTTCCTTCGAGCGCTCGCGCCACTCTCGGTTGATGGTTTCTTTCTTCTTCTTGAGCTTGTCGGCCTGATCACGCAGGGCCGCCGCTCGCTCGAAGTCCTGGTTGGCAACCGCTTCTTCCTTGTCCTGGTTGAGCTGCTCGATCTGCCCATCCAGGTCCTTCAGGTCGGGCGGCCGGGTCATCGCCTTGAGTCGGACGCGGGCACCGGCCTCGTCGATGACGTCGATTGCCTTGTCGGGCAAGCATCGGCCGGTGATGTAGCGATCCGACATCTCGATCGCGGCTTCGAGCGCCTCGTCGGTGATCTGGACGCGGTGGTGCGACTCGTAGCGATCGCGCAAGCCTCGCAAGATTTCCAGTGCCTCGGTCTTGCTCGGCGGCTCGACGACGATCGTCTGGAATCGGCGGTCGAGGGCGCTGTCTTTCTCGATGTACTTGCGGTACTCGTCGAGCGTGGTCGCGCCGATGCACTGGATCTCGCCCCGGGCCAAGGCGGGCTTGAGGACGTTGGAGGCGTCGATCGCCCCTTCGGCCCCGCCGGCACCGACCAGGGTATGCAGCTCGTCGATGAACAGGATCGTGTTCTTGGCGCGTCGGACTTCGTTCATGACGGCCTTGATCCGCTCCTCGAACTGACCTCGGTACTTCGTCCCGGCGACCATCATCGCCAGGTCGAGCACGACGATCCGCCGGTCTCGGAGCAGTTCGGGGACGTTGCCGTCGATGATCAGTTGGGCCAAGCCTTCGACGATCGCCGTCTTGCCAACCCCCGCCTCGCCGAGGAGGACCGGGTTGTTCTTTTGGCGCCTCGAAAGGATCTGCACGACCCGTTCGATTTCATTTTGGCGGCCGATGACCGGGTCAAGCTTCGCTTGCCGGGCCAGGTCGGTCAGGTCGCGACCGAACGAATCCAGCGCGGGGGTTTTCGATTTTCCGCCCTTGGCCGAGGCGCGTTCGCCGCCGCCTTCGGCCCCACCACTGCCGCCGCCAGAACCAGCATCCATCCCGTGACCGAGCAAGTTGAGTACCTCCTCGCGGACTTCTTCAAGCTTCAAGTTGAGGTTCATCAACACCTGGGCGGCCACGCCCTCCTGTTCCCGGAGCAGGCCGAGGAGGAGGTGTTCGGTCCCCACGTTATTGTGGTTCAGGTTACGTGCTTCTTCGATCGCATATTCGATCACCTTCTTGGCCCGAGGGGTCTGGGGCAGCTTCCCCATCGTAACCATATCGGGACCGGACTGGACGATTTTCTCCACCTCGACCCGGATCTTCCTTAGGTCGACGTCGAGATTCTTGAGGACGTTGGCGGCGACGCCGCTCCCCTCCTTGACCAAACCAAGCAAGACGTGTTCCGTGCCGACGTACTCGTGGTTGAAGCGCTGCGCTTCCTGGTTGGCGAGCTGCATCACCTTGCGAGCACGGTCGGTAAATCGCTCATACATCAAGGACGACTCCGACAGGGCAACCGGGGGAACCCCCGGTGGAGGAAATCGAGCAACGTCTCGCTTCGAGTCGAAGGAACCGCACAACGCGTGGGGCTCGACAGGATACGCTTCTCCTCCGTGCGACCCACCCGAGCGGCGGGTTCATCGCGAACGACGACCCCGTCCACCCCGCAGCGAGCCGATCACGGGCAAGCTTCGCCGGATCACGCTAACCAATTCATTGTAAAGTCACAATCGCCGACGCCAAGGGTGGGTCTCATCAAAATCCACTAATCTCCAGCGATCGGCCTTCGCCCGGGGGAACCGGGCAAGGACCAGAATGAATTTCGAAGCGGATTCGTAACCAACCCGACCTCGGCGAAGGGGACAACCTCAAGCAAATGCGATTCTACCTGGATCGGACCGGAGGAAACAAGCTGGACAGGTCGAGCGAACGGGACCCCTCAAGCCGTAGGTTATGGCTTGCGACTATGGAGATCCTTGAAGATCAAGGATTGCAGATTGCAGGATCGCAAATCGCAAAAGATGGAAAGGCTTTGGTTCCTGATTCCTTTGCGATTTGCGATCCTGCAATCTGCAATCTCAGGAATTAAGAGCCACACCTCACGCCCGGTCGATTTCGAATCCGGCATCATAGAGCGCTTGACGGTAATCTTCGGGGGTGTTGAGGTTGCGGAGAGTGGCCAGGGTCGGATCGGCCCGGGCGAGGGTCGGGGCATCGACGAGTCTCCCCCGGAGGACTTCCAGCAAGAAGACGGGTCGATGGCGCCCCGAAGCCAGGAGCGCCTCGGACGCGAGCAAGACCGGAGCCCGCCGATAAATCGCCGCCAGCGGGTGCAAGTACCCGTCGACCCGGGGGACGATGAGGTCGTCGTCCTCGATGAGGTCGACCAGCAACTCGACCCAGGCGGGGTGCAAAAAAGGGACGTCGGTCGCCGAGGCGTAGACCAGTTCGATCGATTCGGGCAGGCTCGCCAGCCCCGTCGCCAGACCTCGGAGCGGCCCCTGGTCGCTCACGGGGTCGCGGACGACCTGGACGGAGTCGGGCAAATCCGGCAAGTCTTGCCCCGGTGCGGCGACCACGACCACCACCTCGACCACCGAACCCACCAGCCTGACGACTCGCTGGAGCATCCGCTCGGGGCCAAAGGGTAGGGTCGCCTTGGGCCGGCCCATCCTTCGACTTTGCCCTCCGCAGATCACCACCGCTCCTCGGTCCTTCATGGGTCTTCGCCTCGGTCCGGATCGACGAGAAATCCGGCGTTCGTCAAATCTCGACGCGCGTCAGGGTCGATCAGGGCACTCCGGAACGCCCGGACCGACGGTCGATCCCACCGAGCGACCGGGATGGCGAAGTCGTACCGTTCCAGGCGGATCGGCGTGAAGCCCAGCCCATACAGGGCGGCCACCGGGGCGATCGCCACCCCCCAATCCGCCCGAGCGGAAGCCACGCTCGCCGCCACGGCATTGTGCGACCGAGGTTCCACGGCATATCCCGTCGGCCTGGCTCCATCGAGGCACGAGTCGACCAAGGCCCGGGTCCCGCTCCCCCGGTTCCGGTTGACCATCAGGCAATCGGGATCGCCCACCGCCCGGGCCATCGCGGCTTCGATCGTCCTCCCCTCGAACCGGTCGTCCCCGGGGCGGAACACCAGCCCCTGCATCCGACCATAACCCGGCAAGAGCCGAACCCTCGGCGGCAAGAACGGCCGGTTGTAGGTGTCCGTCGCCGGATCGAAGAGATGAACCCCCGCCAGATCGCATTCGTCGCGACCGGCGGCGAGCAACCCCCCTTGCGAACCGACCCAGAGCGCCTTGACGTCGAACCCTTGCCGGTGAACTTGCCCGAGCAGCCGATCCAGCCCGACGCAGTGCGACCCGATCGCGACGAGGTCGGCGGGCCTCGTCTTGCGGCCGATCGGCGTGACCCGAACGGCTTCGCCCGCTTCGAGGAATTCGCGGTCGCGGGGGATCTTGACGAAACCGTCCGCCCTGGCGAACGTCGTCACCGATCCCGACCCCTTCCCCAAAGGGTAGGCCGCCAACCCTCCGGGGCCTTCGAATAGGTTGACCAGGAGGAACTCGGTCCGCCCGACCTCGCTGTTGAACCGGGCCGGCATGGTGGCGGCGATCTCGGGTTGGTCGTCGCCTCGAAAGCCGGCCAGCTTCCGGATCACCGGCGCAACGAATTCGTGAAAGGTGAAGATCGCCGAGGTCGGGAATCCGGGCAGAATCGCCACAGGGGTCGACCCAACCGCGCCGAGGCAGACCGGCTTGCCCGGCTTGAGGGCGACGCCATGCACCACGATCCCCGGCACCCTGCCCGCCAAGGTCCGGTACGAGAGATCGCCCGCCCCCTTACTTGTTCCCCCGCTGAACAGGACCAGATCGCTCGAACGGAGGGCCAGTTCCAGGACCGCTTCGAGCCGGGCCGGGTCGTCGCCGACGATCCCGAGCGGGACCGGCTCGCCGCCGGACTCGCGGACCGCGTCGGCGAGCGTGGTCGCGTTGGCGTCGAACACCGACGCCGGGCCGAGCTTCGAGCCGGGGGGAATAATCTCGTCGCCCGTCGAGACGATCGCCACCCGAGGGCGACGGACGACGGTCGCCCCGTCGCGGCCGACCGCCGCCAGGACGCCGGTTTCCCTCGACGTGAGCCGGCTCAGGCGACGGAGGACCAGCTCGCCCCGGGCCATGTCGGTCCCGGCGAAGCTGACGTTCGACCCGGGCGCCACGGGGCGAAGAACCTGGAGCCGATCGCTTCCGAGACTTTTTGATCCAACCTGGACCCGGGTATGCTCGACCATCACCACCGAGTCGGCCCCTCGGGGGAGCCGGGCGCCGGTGGCGATCGACGTGGCGGTCCCGGCCTCGACGGGGTGGATCGGCACAACCCCGGTGGCAACCTCCTCCGCATTGAACCGGAGCGTCCGAGGAGTTTCCTCGGCGGAGCCATAAGTCTCGGAGGCCCGGACCGCGAAGCCGTCGACGTTCGACCGGTCGAACGCCGGGACGTCGACCTCGCTGAGCACATCCTCGGCCAGGACCCGACCGAGCAACTCGCCCAAACGAACCCACTCGCCCGGCAAAGTCTCGGGCGCGACCGCCGACCACCAGAGCCTTTCGGCGGTGTCGCGATCGACGACATCGAGGAACTGGTCTTGTTCGCGCACGGGGATTCGACTCGACTTTCCGCTCCGTTGAAAGGAAACCGCCCGAAGCGACCATCCTCATCGTATCGGAACAACGGCCAAGCTGTCGAAAGTGGATGCGTCGTTCGATCGGCCTGTTGGACAAAGGGGGAGCGATCACCTAAGATCACGCGGGCTTGCGGGATCTTTTTCTCCGAAGTGGACCCAGAAACCTTGCTCCTGGCCGAACCGATGAATCCCAACAGTCGATCGACCGACACCGCCCCGAGCGTCGTCCAAAACCACTTTCCGCAGCTCGACGGGCTTCGAGCCTTGGCGGCGTTCTCGGTGATCGCGGAGCATTTTTCGAACCTGAGCGATTGGCTCCATTTTCCGGTCGGACTTTTCGGCTTGTGGCTCTTCTTCGTCCTCAGCGGATTCTTGATCACCGGCATCCTCCTCCGCTCGAAGGCCGACGCCGACGGCGATTGGAAAGAACTCTCGCACGCCTGGCGGGCTTTCTACGCCCGACGAATGCTGAGGATCTTTCCGCTCTACTACACCGTCCTGTTAGGTGCGGCCTGGCTCGACCTCGATGGAGTCCGCCGGAGCTTTTTCTGGAATGCCATCCACCTGGCGAACGTGGCCGAGATCAGCCGAGGTTTGCAGGCTCCTGGGTTCGCTCACTTCTGGTCGCTCTCGGTCGAGGAGCAATTCTACTTCATCTGGCCGACGATCGTCCTACTCGCCCCTCGCAAGTATATCTTCGGGGTCGCCTCGGCGATGGTCTTCTTCGCCCCCATCTCGCGGTTGGTGATGATGACGGTCTCGGAGAATTTCCACTACGCCCGGGTGATCCCCCCGTCGTGTACCGACGGCCTCGGGATGGGTGCCTTGCTCGGTCTTTTGCGCGAAGGAGGGGGCACGACGGCGGCCTCCCGGAAGTGGGTTGGTCGGGTGGCCCTCGGGGTTGGCCTGTTGATTTTGGCGGCGGTGCTGGTCGGCGGCTTGATCGGGGTCGGCTGGCGAGTCCCGTTCTCGGCCCGATACTCCGCTTATGCCCTGATCGCCTTCTGGCTGATCGACCGAGCCGCGGACGGGTTCCGAGGCCCAGTCAAGTTTGTCCTCGAATCGCCCCCGTTGCTTTACCTGGGGAAGATCAGCTTCGGGATCTACGTCATTCACCTGATGATCCCTTCGCTGATCCGGTGGCTCCATGATAGGACGGGCCACTCGTTCGGTTTCCCGACCGAGCCGGGGACCGCGCAATTCCTTTATGTCGCCGCCGCGTCGGTCGGCCTGGCGACGATCTCTTGGTATGCCCTCGAACGGCCGATCAACGACCTGAAACGCTATTTCCCCTACGCCGACCCCGAGGCCCGGGCTCAATCCAGGCGGTCCAAAGTCGGGATCGAAAATCCCGGCCTCGCCCCGCCCGCGACTCATTCATAAAGCCAGACCGTCACCGAACCGCCTGCGGGATAACCTTCGAGGTCGGCGGGGACGACGACGAAGCCGTCAGCCCGGGTCGTGCTCGAAAGGATCGAGGCGCCGGCGATGGCCATCGGCTCGGCCTTCCCCTCGACCAGCCTGACCCTCGCGTAGTCGACCCTTCCCACGACCGACGCGAGCTTGCCGCCGAGCTTCACCTCGACGGGTCGATACGGCCAACCCGGCGGTCGCCCCCCGAGCCGACGGACGACCGGCCCGGCGAAGAAGTCATAGGCGCAGAGGCAACTGACCGGGTTCCCGGGCAGGAGGACGACCGGGACCCGACCCATCCAACCCAGCCCCGCCGGACTCGCCGGGCGGATGGCGACCCCGTGAACCAGGAGTTCGCCCAGTTCGGCGAGGAGGCTGGGGGCATGGTCCTCGGGGCCGGTCGAACTCCCGCCCGAAATCAGGACGGCATCGCTCGACCGGGCGGCTTGCTCGATCGCGTCGCGGAGGGCCGCTCGGTCATCGGGCAATGGTCCGACCACCCGAGGGAGGCCGCCGTCGCGCGCGACCAAGGCGGTGAGCATCGGCGAGTTCGCGTCGGCGATCCGACCGGGGAGGAGAGGCAAACCGGCGCGGACTAGCTCGTCGCCGGTGACAAGGATGGTCACATCGGGGCGTCGGACCACGACCACCGACGCGGACCCGATCGACGCCAAGACCCCGAGATCCTGCGGCCTCAAGGCCCGACCCGAGCCGATCACGATGGCCCCTCGGGCGATGTCCTCGCCTCGAGCGCCGACATGGCGACCCGGCGAAGTCGGCTCGATAATCTCGACCGTCGAGCCGATGACAGACGTCGATTCGACCCGGACCACCGAGTCGGCCCCTTCGGGTAAAGGGGCGCCGGTGGCGATCTCGGCGGCCTCGCCCGGCCCGACGACGAGGGGCGCACTCTTCCCCGGTCGGACCCTCCCCACGATCCGAAACGGGATCGGGCTGTAAACGTCGGCCCCGAAGGTTTCCTCCCCCCGGACCGCGTAGCCGTCCATCGCCGACCGGTCGAAGCCGGGGACGTCGACCCCCGAGACGACCTCCGAGGCCGAGACCCGGCCCGAAGCTTCGGTCAAGGGAACGCTCTCGGAGTCGAGCCGAGCGACCCGCTCTTCGATCAGGTTAAGAACCGACTCGACCGACGCCCTCGACCGGAACCCGCGCATCCTCGGGTCGTGGAACGTCGGGTCGGCGGGGTCGGCCATCGTGATCCTCGGCCCGGGGCGAGATCGCCAGGGCGGCTCAGGTTTCGGCGGCGAACCGGCGGGTCAACTCTTGGAAAGCTTCGACGCGAGCGGTTGGGACCTTGGGGAAGTCTTCCCAGAGGTAGGCTTTGAAGGCGGCATCGCCCATCCGGTCGAAAAACTGGAACGAGTGGGTGACGAAATCGGAGTCGTGGCCGATCTTCCGGACCGAGTAGATCGAGGCGATCTCGGCGTGGAGGATGTGCATGTCGAGCGTGTCGGTCTGGACGTTGAAGAACGGACCCATCTCGCTGAACCCGCCGAACTGGCCGACCGACTCGATCACCGCCGCCCGGCTCCGGACGAAGACTCGCATCGTCCCCAGCGCGGGGAACGACTCGACCAGCTCCCGAAACGCCCCATCCCTGATCCGGGTAATCGGCCAGGTCCCGACCAGGGCGTCGACCACCTCGCGCTCGGGGACGGCGAACTTCCGGGCCGCCATCATGGTCATCTTCGAAGGGTCTTCGCGAAAGTAGGCCCGGATCGCGTCGTTCGTCTCGTCGAGGTCGAGAGGCGTCGCGGCTTCAGTCTGCGTCGTGGCCATACACCGAGGGTCCTCAAGCGGTAAAGTCGCGGCGCTCTCCGAGCTTGCTCGACGTCCTTGTCGCTCCCTCAGCTTAACCGAGCCGGCCTCGACGGAGAACCATCATGGGTTCGTTTTACCAGATTGGCATCGATTAAACGCCGCTCTGCTCGGCCAGGACGTCGAGGAGGATCTGGTCGAGGTCTCGGGTCGCCCGGTAGCCGATCAACCGTTGGATCTTGCCGAGGTCGGGGACTCGGCGGACCATGTCCTCGAACCCCGCGACGTATGCCTCCCCGTATGGGACGAGGCGAATCGAGCTCCGGGCGCCGGTCATCTGGCGAATCTTCTCGGCCAAGGCGAGGATCGTCACCTCCCCGTCGTTGCCGAGATTGTAGACGCCTCCTCTCGCCCGAGGTTCGTTCATCAGCCCGACCAATCCCTCGACCACATCGAGGACGTGGGCGAAGCATCGGCTTTGCATCCCGTCGCCGTAAACGGTGATCGGTTCACCTCGAAGTGCCTGGGCGACGAACCGGGGGATTACCATCCCATATTGCCCGGTTTGCCGGGGGCCGACGGTGTTGAACAGCCGGGCGATCACCACCGGCAACCGCGACTCTTGCCAGTGCGCCAGGGCGAGGAACTCATCTAGGGCCTTGGCGCAAGCATAAGCCCAGCGTCGGGTTGTGGTCGGACCCATCACCGTGTCGTCGTTCTCGGAGAAGGGGAACTTCTCCGACTTACCGTAGACTTCGCTGGTCGAAGTGAGCAAGACGGGGCGGCGATACCGGGCGCACGACTTCAGGACGGTGTCGGTCCCGCCGACGATCGTCTCGATCGTCCGGACGGGTTGGTCGACCACCAGCCTCACCCCGACGGCGCTGGCCAGGTGGAACACCGCATCGGCCTGGATCACGCACGCTTCGACGATGCCCGGGTCGGTCACGCTGGCAACCCGCAACTCCAGGCCCGGCTTGCCTTCGAGATGGGCAATATTCTCGTACCGACCGGTGCTCAGGTCGTCGAGGATCAGGACGCGGTGCCCCCCTTGGAGCAACCGCTCGACCAGATGGCCGCCGATGAACCCCGCGCCCCCCGTGACCAGGTACGTCTTGCCACCGCCGTCCAATCGAATACCTCGCTGACCAAAAACCCTGAGCCACGGACAAAACACGGATCAATCACAGACAAATCAATCTCTCTTCTCCCATCCGTGTCTCATCCGTGTTTCATCCGTGGCTAACCTAATCTGGTCTTAACTCGCTTCTTCCATCGGGACGTTCCAGTAAGCTTCGCTCAAGAACCGGTTCCAACTGGCGATTCGGATGGTCGAGTTGTCATAAAAGGGTTTCCAGCTTGGCCGGATCGGGTGCTTTCTGAGTTTCATATTCGATTGCTCGGGGGTCCGGTTCGCCTTCCGGGCGTTGCATGGGACGCAGGCCAGGACGCAGTTTTCCCAGGTGGTCGCGCCGCCCTTGGACCGGGGGATGACGTGGTCGATGGTCAACTCCTCGGTGCCGGGCTGCTCGCCGCAGTACTGGCAGGTCGAGTGGTCGCGCTTGAACACGTTCCGACGGCTGAACGTCACCGAGTTCGACCGGGGTCGGTCGTGTCGGGTCAGCGTCAAGACCTCGGGGACCCGCATCGCGAACGACACGGTTCGGATGAACGGTTCCCCTTCGCGGGGGGACAGCTTGGCCCAGTCGGCCCAGGTATAGAGTTGAAAATCGTCCGGGTCGACCACCAGCGCCGACTCGTTCCACAACAAAGTGAGCGAGCGGGCCACCGTGGCGACGTTGACTGGCATCCAGCTTCGGTTCAAAACCAAGGTTGGACGATCGAGGACGCAGCCCACCATGCGAAGCCTCCCGAGGAAGCCAAAAGGGGACCGGGGGAGTCGAACCCCGCCTGAAATCGGTCAAGGGACGCAAGTCGGCCAAGTCGAAGCTTCGCGAATGACTTCCTATCAGAACATAGCCGACGCCCGCTTGCCAAGTCGGACCGAAATCTCGACGTTCCCGGTCGAACCGCGACGATTCCCGGCGCAACCCTCACCGACCCCTGGTCCCCTCCGGTAAGATGACACTCCAGCCCACGACACGACCAACCCGGGGGGAACGGGATGAAAGCGGAGATCATCGCCATCGGCACCGAGCTGGTCAGCGGCCAGTCGCTCGACACCAACAGCCAATGGCTCAGCCAGAACCTGGGGGCCTTGGGAATCCCGGTCCACTTCCATAGTTCGATCGGCGACGACTTGGCCGAGAACCTCGAAGCCTTCCGGATCGCGATCGGGCGGGCCGACCTCGTCGTCACCAGCGGAGGGCTCGGCCCGACCCAGGATGACCTGACCCGCGACGTCCTGGCGGGGGTGGCCGGGGTCGCCCTCCGCGAAGACGCCGAGTCGCTCCGGGCGATCGAGGCCCTGTTCGCCCGCCGGAACCGGACCATGACCGAGCGGAACCGCGTCCAAGCCCTGATCCCCGAAGGAGGCGAAGCCCTGGCCAACGCGATCGGGACCGCGCCGGGCTTGGCGATGGCCGTCGGCTCGTCGTTCGTCGCCTGCTTGCCCGGCGTCCCGAGCGAACTCAAGCGGATGTTCGCCGAGCAGGTCGTCCCCCAGCTCAAGAAGCGAGGGTTCGTCACCCGGATCATCGAGCACCGCAAGATCAACCTGTTCGGCAAGGGCGAGTCCGACGTCGAGGCCGACGCCCTCGACCTGACCGCACGAGGCCGAATCCCCGAGGTCGGGATCACCGCGTCGCAGGCGACGATCTCGTTCCGGATCTCCGCCGAAGGGGCGACCGAGGCCGAAGCCCAGGCGGCGATGGAGCCGACCGCCGCGATCATCTACGAACGGTTCGCCAACCTGATCGTCGGCGAGGGGACATCCGACGTCGCCGAGGCGACCGCCCTCCAGCTCGATCGGACGGGTTTGACGATCGCCACCGCCGAGTCGTTCACCGGGGGCCTGCTCTCGCACCAGCTCGCGACGGTTCCCGGGGCCAGCCGACACACCTTGGGCGGCGTGGTGGCCTATTCCGCCGAGTCGAAGATCAAGCTCCTCGGCGTCCCCGGCGACCTGATCGCCGCCGAAGGCGTCGTCAGCGCCGCCGTCGCGGGGGCGATGGCCAGCCTCGCCCGCGAGCGGTTCGGCGCCGACGTCGGCCTCGCCGTCACCGGCTTCGCCGGACCCGGACTCGATGAGGCCGCCCGCCCCGGTCAGACGGTCGGCCTGGCTTACGTCGGCCTCGCCCTGCCCGGCGGCAAGGTCACGACGACCAAGCTCGAACTCGGACCCGAACAGCCCCGCGACGTGATCCAGCGCCGAGGCGCCAAGATCGCCCTCAACTTCGCCCGCCTGGCGCTCCGAAGGATGCCGGACGGGTCGAAAAGCTAGCTAGATCAAACCAGACAGCCGCCGCCGTCGATCCGCAAGATCGTCCCGGTGACGAACTCGTTGTTCATCAGGAACAAAACCGCCTCGGCCACCTCGTCGACCCGACCGAACCCGGCGGCCATGCTCGGCCAGTTGGGTCCGAAGGTCTCCCAGAGCGGCGTCTCGATGAAGCCGGGGGCGACGGCATTGACCCGGATCGCCGCGAGGTCGAGGGCCAGACCTCGCGTCATCCCCTCGACCCCCGCGACCGTCCCCGCGCCGAGCGCCCCGCCCGCCCGGGGAACTCAAAAGGTTCCATCTCGCCGGGGCCGAGCCGATGCTCCTCGAACGTCACGTCGTCGATCATTCGCAAGACCCTCGCCGGCAAGCCAGGAAGAGCGGCCACAACCCCGGCAGACGCTCCCAGCCCGGCATCGGCGAGTCGAACCCCGCTTCAAGCCGCTCGTCCCACGTCGCCAGCGTTTCGGGGGCCAAGAAGGCTTCCACCGCGATCGTCCTCCCCCGGTTCGCCAGGGTCGTGGCGTGGCGGATGATTGTCGAGGGATCAAGCCCCCGGATCAAGGCGGCCTCGTCGAGCGTGAAGCCGCGATCGAACAACCGGGCCGTCCACTCCTCGGTGGGCACCCAGGGGGAAGTTGGCGGCGCTTCCGACGGGGGCGGCGACCACTCGGGCACGACGGGAGCATGAGGTCGCGGGGCGAACGGATCGAGGTCTTTGCCGGCGATGGCCGCCAGGATCGCCGACCCGTACTTCTCCAGGCGATACGAACCCATCCCCTTGATCCCGGCCAATTCGTGCGGCGACTTGGGGCGGGTCCGGACCATGTCCTCCAACGTCTGGTTCGAGAAGATCGTGAACGCCGACTGCCCCACCTCCTTGGCCCAGGCCGCCCGAATACTTCGAAGCTTCTCGTACAACGGGTCGAGCTTGACGTCGGCGAAGGCGTCCTCGCCTTGGTCGGCCACTACCGCCCTCTCCGAAGCCCGGACCTGAGTCGGCCTGGCAACCGCACGGTTCGAGCCGCCTTGGAGCTTGGCATACAAGTCGTCGGGGAGGATCAAGGTCGGCCATTCGCCGTCGGGGTCCTTGAACAAGGCCCGGCCTTCGGCGGTCAGGCTGATGATGGGGCGGAACCGGTCGACGTCCTCGGACTGGACCAGTCCGGCGACGGCGAGCGAGTCGAGGAGCTGGACCACCTCGGGCTGGCGAAAGTGGGCGAGAATCCCGAAGGTGCTCAACCCGGCCAGGCCGGTCCGGGCCAGCTTCTCCGAGTTCGAACCCGTGAGCATCTGCGCCACCATCGTCTTGCCGAACCGCCCCTTGGTCCGGGCGACGCCGGAAAGCGCCTTCAAGATCACCTCTCGGCCGGCGGGGGTGTCGACCGCCCGGGGCTTGGGGGAGTCGGGTCGGTCCTCGGTCGAGCCGCAATTGTCGCATCGGCCGCAGTGGGTGGTCTCGGCGTCGCCGAAGTAGCCGAGGATGTACGACCTCCGGCAGTTGGTCGACTGGGCGTACTTGACCATCCGTTCGAGCTTGTCGTACTCGCGTCGTTTTTTCTGTTCGAGCGACTTGAAGTCGATCTTGAAGTCGCGTCCGCGACGGGTCCGGTCGTTGACCCGGACGGCGTTCCCTCGAAACGGCGGGACGTAGTCGATCGGCAACTCGGCGGCGAGGGCCTTGATCGCCCGGGTCAACGCCGAACGCTCCATCCCGAGCTTTCCCGCCAGCTCGTCGGGCTGGAAGTAGACCGGCTCGTTGAACCGGCGGTTGACGATCCCCTCGACCCCTCGGAGGGCGAGCAACTGGTTGTGCGCCTGGGGGTTGACCCGGTCGATCAGGCTCCCGTCTTCGAGTTCGCCGTTGATCCGGACGATCGCCGAGTTTTCCCGGGGGCGGAACCGCTCGACCGCGCCCGCGTTCTCCAGGATCTTTAACGCCGTGCCGACCGCCGACTCGTTGACGTCGAGCCGGGCGGCGTCCTTGATCTCGGCGAGGGTCAACTCGATCGGGTCGGCGTCTTGCTTGCGGAGGAACTCGTAGACGTTGTAGACGGCGTCGGGCGGCGGGTATTCGTTGTCGATGAACATCTCTTGGAGGAAGCGGTCGCCGGGAGCGTAGAGCAGGACGCACCGGGCGCTCTGACCGTCTCGGCCCGCCCGGCCCGCTTCCTGGTAGTAGGCTTCGAGCGTCCCTGGCAAGTTGAAGTGGATCACCGAGCGGATGTCCGACTTGTCGACCCCCATCCCGAAGGCGTTGGTGGCGACGACGGTATCAACCTCGCCCGACATGAACCGGTCTTGCGCCTCGGCCCGCTCCTCGCGAGACAAGCCGGCGTGATAGACGACCGCCGGGCGCCCGAGGTGGTCGTGCAAGAACTGGCCGACCGCCTCGCACCTTGCCCGGCTTGAAGCATAGATGATGCTCGAGCCGGGGGACCGCTCCAACACTCCGGCCAGGGCGGCGAGCTTGTCGGCGTCGCGCCGGGCGTCGACGACGGCGTAGCTCAGGTTGGGCCGATCGAACCCGGTGACGAACTGTTCTGGCTCCCTCAAGTCGAGTTGGTCGGCGATGTCGCGGCGGACCAGGTCGGTCGCCGTCGCGGTCAGCGCGATGCAAGGGGGCGAGCCGATCTGGCGGCGGGCCAGGCCGATCCGGGCGTAGTCGGGGCGGAAGTCGTGGCCCCACTCGCTGATGCAGTGCGCCTCGTCGACGGCGAGCAAGGCGGGCTTGACCCGATTCATCGTCTCGACGAACCGGGGGGACCGGAACCGCTCGGGGGCGACGTACACCAGGTCGTACTTGCCGGCTTCGATTTCCAGGAGCCGGGCGCGCTGCTCGCTCGGGTCGAGGGTGCTGTTGAGCAGGGTCGCCCGTAGTCCCCGCTCGACCAGGCCGTCGACTTGATCTTTCATCAAGGCGATCAGGGGGCTGACGACCAAGGTCGGCCCGCCGAGCAAGAGCGCGGGCAACTGGTAGCACAAACTTTTCCCGCCCCCGGTCGGCATGACGCAGAGGACGTCGCGACCGGCCAGGACGTTTTCGATCACCTCGCGCTGGCCGGTCCGGAACTGTTCGAGACCGAACCGCTCGCGGAGGGTTTGTTCCAGGTCGGTCGAGCGGTCGGCGATGCTGCTCATCGGAGGGGCGGTCCGTCTTCGTCCGTTGAGGGAGTGTCGCAACGCGGCGGCTTGTTCAAAATTATACGACTCTCCTCCGGTCGAAGCGACCCAAGCTCCTCATCGAATCGACCTTCAATCGCGATTCGGAAACATCGCGGCGAAAAAGGAGGTTAATCCCACCCCCGAAACAGCGATCTTATTCAAGAAGGGCTTCGACTCGTCCCCAACCCATTGGCTTCGTTTCGCGCGGGGGATCATTGCGAGATTGGGTTCGTTTCGCCGGGCGACTCTTGGGTCAACGATCGGGACGATTGGGTTCGTTTCGCCTCGGAGAGTTTCGGGCGCTTCCAAGGTCGAATTGGGTTCGTTTGAGATCAGCGGGTTCGGATGGTTATCATGGGCGTATGGTCCGCCGTTTTGGCCGGCGATTTTGCGAGGCATGTCGAGCGCATGGAGCAGATTTATTACACTCAATGCCCGATCGGCTATGGACTTGGGGCGAGCAACGGCTATCAGGTCAAGCGGATCTCCGCCGAATACCCGGTGTCCGGCGACTTCCGCCACCTCGGGCTTCGGGCGTTCCCGGGCGGGGGGCGGACCCTGGCCCCGGCCGTCCTGCGGTATCGCCTCGATGGCGACGTGGCCGAGGTGGCGCGGCTGACCCCCCGGACCCAGGAGTACCACACCGAACGCGGGCTTTGGGGACGACCAGGGGGCGTGTTCGCCCACGGGCTTCGGCTGACCCGGGACGAGTTGGGTTCGTTCGGAAACTGGCCCGCGGGCTGGTTCGACAACCCGCTCTGGCGGACGACCGACCCCGAACCGACTCGGGGGCGGCTGCCCGACGACCTCGACGAGGACCAATTGGGTTCGTTTCGCCGGGCCGAGTTCGCCGTCGTCGCCCCGATGTTCGAGCGAGAGGACCCCGACTGGCTGGCCCGGGTCTGGACCGCCTTGGCCCAGGTCACCCGCGAAGGGCGGACGTTGTTCGTGGTCGACGAACCGGATCGGCTCGCCCGCTCGATCGCGCTCTTGACCTTCGGCTTCCCCGCCGCGCTCCGGGTCGACCTGACGTTCTCGACGTTTCACGATCGCCCCGAGGAGTTGCCCGGCTACCGGATTCAGGGGACCTCGCCCGTCGTCCGGCCCAACCGGATGGCACTTTTGGCCCAAGGGGTGGTCGCCGACCGGGGGGCCGGGACGATCGAGCCGAGCGTCGATCCCGCCCCGTGGGCCTCCACCCTGGCGGGGTGGTTCACTCGCCGAGAGCCGATCGACGAGGCCGACTGGTCCTCGACCGAGGTCCGCGCCCGAGGCTCCCGAAGGCTGGGCGATTCGATCGAGCAAAGCTGGTCCGACGCCAACCTCGGGCCGTTGTTCGGCTTCCCGAGCGGGTATCGGTCGAGGGATCGCCCCGCTTCGGCGGCGGATTGGGTTCGTTTGGGAGAGTACGCCGACTGGTCGGGCCGCGCCGGTTTCGGCGACGAGTGGATCAGGCACCGAGGCCCCGAATGGTGGCTCGAACAAGCGAAGGCGTCGGCGGTCGGATCGGATCACGAGGCGAGAGCCGCCCTGGTGGCCCATGCCTCACTCCGCGAAGCCTGGCGGGGCGGCGATTGGCCGGGCGGTTGGGGCGAGGCGGTCGCCGCCTGGTTCGGGGGTGCCAATCAGGCTGAACGCGACGAGGCGATCGGGGCGTTGTTCGCCTCGGCCCCGAAGTCGGCCCGGCCTTCGTTCGCCCGCGCCTTGATCCGAGGCTTGTCGCCCGAGGTCGGCGCGGGGTCGCTGGCCCGGCTCCGCACACTCCCCGCCGTCGACCGCTCGATGCTCCTCCCGCTCGAAGCCGGGGTCGAGGCGGCCAGGCTGGCACACGCGGCGACCGACGAAGCCGGGGACACCGCCCCCCTGCATCGCCTGGTCCTCGAAGCGGCGGGCCTGCCCGGCGCGACGTCGGCGACGCTCGACGCGGTGGCGACCGTCGCCGCCGACCGTCCCGACTTCCTCGATCTGCTGGCCCAGGCCGTGGCCGGGGCGTTCAACCTCGAAGGCCCAGGCGGAGGGCGCGAAGCCTTGGATTGGTCGCTTCGCCAAGACGAGGCCGCCCCGACCTGGTTGAGCCCGCCGCTCCGGCCCGGCCTGGCCGACCCCGGTCGAGGCGACCTGTTCCGCCTCCTCCGCGACCGGGCCGCCCCGGACCTCTGGCCCCGGCTGGCCCGAAGCGTCCTCGCGGTGGCCGACGACCCCGGCTTGCCCGACGACGCATTTCGGCTCGCGGTCGAGCGGTTGCTCTTGCCGCTCGCCCCCCGGCCCAACCACCCGACCTGGGCCGAGACGTATCTCCGCCGGACCCCCTCGACCTGGGACCTATTCCGCCGCCTCTACTCGAAGGAATCCGCCCAGCTTGGGGTTCCCGCTTGGATCGACCAGGCCCGGGGGCGAGGCGAGATTTCCGACGAGCAGGCCGAGCGGGTCGACGCCACCCGACGGTTCGCCCGGTCGCTCTCGTCGGGCGACCCCCGGACCCTGGTCGAGTCGCCGATCCCCAGCGGCTCTCCGGCCGACCGGTCCCAGTTCTTCCGCCAGATGCTCGCGAGGCTCGGCGGCGAACGACTCGAAGGGCTCCCGTTCGTCCTCGACGCTTGCCGAGGCGCCTGGCCCGGGGCGTTCCACCCGAAGGCCCCCGGCTTGAAGGACCTGGCCAGGCCGCTTGCCGACCGACTCCCCCTCGGAAGTCTTCCCCCTCGAAGCTGGCTCGACCGGGCGACGACCATCCTCGATCGGCTCGGTCTGCTCTCGGGCGGGGGGGGATTCGAGCCGGATGGGCTGCTCGCCGAGGTCGTCGCCTCGCTCGGGTCGACCGGCGAAGCCCCGGTTTGGCCGTTCCGCCAGTTCCTCTTCGACGACGACCGCGCCTGGCCCACGCTGGCCCTGGCCGTCCGGTCCGACCTCGAGCAGGCTTCGCCGGGCCTAGCCCCCGAGCTGGTCGACCGCTGGGACAGCAAGCTCGGCAAGACCGGCAAGCCGGGGCTGGTGGCCCGGTTCTGGGAGTTGATCCTGAACGCCGCCGAGCCGGGTCGGTTGGGGGCGATCGTCGCGGCTCGGGCCAAGGACCTGCAAACCCTCGGGGCGCTCGGGTGGTGGTCGTCGGCCGATCATCCCGGCTCAACCGGCGACCTCCGCGACGCTTATGCCCGACTCGCCCCGATGGCCCCCTTGCCGACCGGTCGGTTGCCCGAGGTCGAGCGCTGGTTGGACGGCCCTCGCCCCAAGGCCCTGGACCTGGACGAGCCGCTCTCGATGGCCGATCCCGACCCCGAGCCGAGCCGGTTGTCCCCCCCGGGGAGCGATCGTTGGCGATGCCTCCGCGCCCTGACCGAGTATCGGCCGAGCACGACCGCGCCGTCGTCGACCCGAGATTCCACCTTCCTCGCCTGGGAATCGAGCTTGCCGCTGGCGAACCTGAGCCGCGAGGAGATCTATCCCTTCATGGGCTGGCTGATCCTGGGCGTGGACCCGACCGACTCCCCTTTCGTCGATCGGATGGCGGCCTGGCTGTTCAAGGTCGGCGTCGTCGACCCCCGACGAGTGAGCCGATGGGCCGAGGAGTTGAAGCCCTTCGAGGTCTCGACCCAAGATCAGATCGACCGAGCCGGCTTCGTCGGGACCTTGGGGCGAGAGGTCCGCAAGCTCGCCGAGGAGTCGAAGGAGGGGAAGCGGAGACGGGGAAGCTGAGGCAAGTCGGATCGGAATCGGGATGCTCGGGGCGGTGGAACGGATTCCGCGGTCGATCTGGATTCCGGCCCGCTCGAAAAGCCCGACAATCTTGATGCGGGCGGCAAGCCTGGCCGATTAAGATTAGCCGAGCCGGGCCGCCCAAGGCGGTCGACCCAGGGGTTGCCCAGCCGCGATCTTACACCGATCCCAGGAGAGAATTGCGGATTGCAAATTGCGGATTGCAAAGGAAACCCAATCCAAATAATGCTTTGCAATTTGCAATCTGCCATGCGGGAATTTCCCGGGATGCGTGTCGGCCGCCTTTCCGATTGACTCATGCAGGGGTAAGAATCTGATGGCGGACTCGGACAGGGGTGCGCGACGGGTGGTCGGCGTCGATCTGGGCGGGACCAAGATCCTGGCCGCCGTGGTCGGGCCGAATCAGACGATCCTCGGTCGGGCCAAGCGGCCGACGCCCGCCGACGCGGGGGGGGCGGCGATCCTGGCGGCGATCGTCGGGACGGTGGACCAGGCTTTGGCCGAGTCGGGGCTGGGTCGCCACGAGATCCTAGCCATCGGGATCGGCTCGCCCGGTCCGCTCGATCCGGTCTCGGGCGTGATCCCGTTCAGCGCCAACCTCAACGTCCGCGACTGGGCGCTCGGACCCGACCTGGCGACCGCGATGGGACTCCCGGTCTTGCTCCAGAACGACGTCAGGGTCGGGGGTTACGGCGAGTATCGCCTCGGCGCGGGCCGAGGATACCGCAACGTCCTGGCGGCGTTCGTCGGCACGGGGATCGGCGGTTGCGTGATCCTCGACGGGCACATCCTGGAGGGGGCGACCGGCAACGCGGGAGAGATCGGCCATATCATCATCAAGCCCGGCGGGCCGAAGTGCGGTTGCGGCCGTCGAGGCTGCCTGGAGGCGATGAGCAGCCGGTCGGCCATCGCCCGGAGGATCAGCAAGGCGGCCCGGAAAGGGGTGCCCTCGGCGCTGGCGTCGAAGGTCGACAAGAAGTCGGGCAAGCTGAAAAGCGGCGACCTCGCCGCCGCGATCCTCGCCGGAGACCCGGTCGCCGTCGAGGAGGTTTATCGGGCCGCCCGCTTCCTGGGACTGGGCCTGGGAGGCTTGATCAACCTGCTCGGCCCCGACATCGTCATCCTCGGCGGCGGAGTGACCGAAGCGCTCGGCGAGCCGTTCATCGAGCTGGTCCGGGCCTCGGCCCGCGAGCAGACCTTGGTTGACCCCGAGGGGATCATCCCGATCAAGTCGGCCGAACTCGGCGACGACGCCGGAATCCTCGGTGCGGCGCTCCTGGCCCTCGAAAAGTTCGGGGCCTGAAACGGAGCACCGGCGAGGAATCATCGATCAAGGGGTCGGCTTCAAGAACCCCTGGGCGTCGAGCCATCGGGCACAAAGTTGGGGCCACTCG
>JAABUX010000389.1_pt1 | contig 75048 bp, 40 predicted proteins | sample 5561851 | NCBI WGS metagenome assembly JAABUX01 (sample SAMN10711883, study PRJNA513361) | rock metagenome | isolation source: Antarctica rocks | place: Antarctica: Victoria Land, Richard Nunatak red sandstone | collected 2016-01-03
CGGAGGGTCTGGATCTTGCGCCGGGTCTTGAACGACATGAACCCCGTCGAGGCGATGGAACTCCTCACCGGCCGGATGAGGAAGACCAAGTCCAACGCCGAGTTCCTGATGAGCATGAACTTGTCGTAAGCGGCTCGGGATAAAGCTGCGGACTGGGGGAATTGCCCTCGGTTCGCGGCTGGCTAGGGGAGTTGTTCCGGTGGCGAACCGAGGTGATACGACCTGTCCCCGGTGCGGACGACGACGGACCATTCCTGGCTGGGTCCGAGGGCGGGACCAACCGGGTTGGTGGAATACCCCTATTGGTTCGGTCCACAGCCTTTGGTCCCAATTCATCTTCCCGAGAAACTTTATAGACAGATGGTTTGATACAGGAGATCGCCTCCCGCTCCAGCACGAATTTGACCTCTGCCTCGACTGCGGCCTGGTATGGGCCATGATTGACCCGGTCGCTGCCGAAAAGCAGATTGGTTGGGAGGAACCCGGCAAGCGGAAGACTGGGTCGGGCAAGTCTGATTCGCGATCAGGCTTGGTGGATCTTGACCTGGACGGACCACCTTGATTCACGGTGATGAGGGGACATTGATGGCTACGGTCACTCAACAAGAGATTCAAGAATTAAGTGTGACGGTGCTGCACGGCGTCTCTTACAAGACGTATGAGCGGCTACTCCGGAACCCCAACAATCGTCACCTCCGCATGGCTTATCACGATGGGACGCTCGAAATCGTGTCACCAATCCTCTATGCCCACGAGGGGGCTTCCCGGCGTTTCTCACTGCTTGTCATCCTGGTCGGCAAGGCGTTGCGGTTGAGATTCACCGGGACGGGCAGTCTGACGATTCGTCGGGGCGGCGACGGGCCGAACGAGGGCGTCGGCAAGGAGCCGGACCAGGGCTTTTATTTCGGCTCTTGGGACCGATTCCCCTTGAAGCGGAACCTCGACATCGATGCGGGTGATCCGCCTCCCGACCTCTGGATCGAGGTCGACCATCGAGTCAGTTCCTCGGGACGATTGCCGATCTACGCCAGGCTGGGCGTCCCCGAGGTTTGGCAATATCGGGTCGCCCGTCGGACGGTCCAGTTTCTCCAACTCGTCGAAGGAACCTACGTACCCATCGACCGGAGTCTCGCCTTGCCCGTCCTCACGCCGAGCCTTGTGGTCGAAGCCATCGGACCGGGCGAGGAAATGGCCGAGTCGGAATTTTTCGACTTTCTCCAAGCCTGGATACCTCAGATGATCGCCCGCGCGGCCGAAGAACCCCGGCCCGAATAACCCTCATCCCCCGGAACTGGCTCTGCATCCCATGACGATCTTCGAAGGCGACTTTTCTCCTCCCTCGGGCCGGTTCGCGATCGTCGCGGGGCGGTTCAACTCGCTCGTGACCGAGGCGCTCTTGTCGGGCTGCTTGGATACGTTCGCTCGCCACGGGGTCGGCCGCGACCGGGTCGACCTGGCGTGGGTTCCGGGTTCGTTCGAGATCCCGTTCATCGCCCGGAAGCTGGCCGAGTCGAAGAAGTATGCGGCGGTGATTACTTTGGGGTGCGTGATCCGAGGCGAAACCGGGCATTACGACCAGGTGGCCAATCAGGCCGCCGGCGGGGTGATGCAGGCGGGGCTGAGCACCGGGGTCCCGGTGATCTTCGGGATCTTGACCACCGATACCGTCGAGCAAGCCTTGAACCGGTCGGGCTTGAAGGCGGGGAACAAGGGGTGCGACGCCGCGATGGCGGCGATCGAGATGGTCAACCTCTTGGCCAGGCTCGACAGCCCATCCAAATAGAAACCTAAGCCGACTGGGCCTGGGTGGCGGCCTCTTCGACCCGGAAGTCTTTGATCTCAAGCTGCACGTCGCGTCGACCGTTCCACTCGTTGATTGATGGGTGGAACGCGACCGAGCAGAGCATCCCGGCCTTGAGGGCCTTGGCCCGGTCGGCCATCTTGAAGGCGACGGCCTTGATCGTGGTCCCCCCCTGGGTGAACCGAAGCTGCACGGTGTTTCCCCCTTCGCCGACGAACTTGGGGTCGCCGACGAGGTGGACGTTGTTGGCGGCCAGCATCGGCTTGGGATTGCCGATCCCGTGCGGTTCGAGGGCTTCGATCGCCTCGACCACCTTCATGCTCAGCGCACCGAGGGGGACCTCGGCGTCGATGGTCAAGGACTTGGTCAGTTGCTCGGCGTCGAGGGCGTCCCGGCAGTGAGCCTCGAACAGCTCGGCGAATCGCTCGAAGTGCGTACGGGGCAACTTCAGACCCGCCGCCGCCGAGTGGCCGCCGAAGGTGAGCAGCCCGCTCGAACAGGAATGGATGGCGTCGTAGAGGTTGAACCCGGCGATCGACCGCGCCGAGCCGTTACCGAGGTCGTCGGTCAAGGCGACGACGATGCTTGGCCGGTGGTAGATCTCGGCCAACCGGGAAGCGACGATCCCGATCACCCCCGAGTGCCAGCCCGCCTGGCCCAAGACGATCGCCCCTCGACCGTTCAAGCCCCCTTGGGCGTCGATCAGTTCGTGAGCCTGGGCAACCATCGCCTTCTCGACGTCCCTGCGCTGGTTGTTGCAAGCGTCGAGCGCCTGCGCCAGTTCCTCGGCGCGGCTGGGGTCGTCGGTGGTCAGCATCTCGACCGCCTGCATCGCCCTTTCGAGCCGACCGGCGGCGTTGATCCGGGGGGCGAGGCCGAAGCCGATGTTCCCGGTGGAAAGCTCCTTCTTGCCCAGGCAACCCGACACGCCCATCAAGGCCCGCAACCCGAAGCTCGGCGAGTTGGCCAGGCCGGCCAGGCCGTGGCGGACCAAGATCCGGTTCTCGCCGCAGATCGGCATCACGTCGGCGACGGTCGCCATCGCCACGAGCGAGATCGAGTGGAGCAAGAAATCGCGGAGGTGCGGCGACGCCTTCTTGCCGTCGCCGAAGGTCTTGCAAACCTGCCAGGCCAGCTTGAAGGCCACGCCGCAGCCGCAAAGGTCGCCGAACGGGTAGGTGCTCCCCGGGAGCCGAGGGTGGACCAAGGCCGCGGCGAGGGGCAAGTCGGCCCCGATCGTGTGGTGGTCGGTGATGATCAGCTCGACCCCGAGTTCGCGGGCCAGCTTCGCCTCGCGGACGGCCGAGATCCCGCAGTCGACGGTGACGATGACCTCGGCTTTTTGCTCCAAAGCCAGGCGGCGGATCGCCTCGCCGTTGAGGCCGTATCCTTCCTCGACCCGGTGCGGGATGTAGTAGTCGACATCCGACGCCCCGGCGAGCCGCAGGCAGGCCCACAAGATGCTGGTGCCGCACACGCCGTCGACGTCGTAGTCGCCATAGATGACGATCTTCCGGCGGCTTCGGATCGCGGCGACGATCCGGGCGGCGGCGTCAGGTACGCCGGGAAGTGTTTCCGGGTCGTGGAGGCCGCTCAGGCGCTCGTCGAAGAAGTTGGTGGCGGTCCTGGCGTCGGTCACCCCCCGGTTCAAGAGGAGCTGCGCGATCAACGGGGCGACGTTCGCCTCGCGGCTCAGCGCGGCGATCTGGTCGCGGTCGAACGTCCGGAGCCGCCATCGAGCCTTGGTCATCCTTCGACCTTCCTTATGACTTGTCTTCTCACGGGGGTCGCCCCAACGAACGATACCTCAAGCCCACGAGGTTAACAAGCGGATACCCGTGGTCAAAACCAACCTCGCCGCCGGGCCATCGCCCACATCCCGACCGGGGTCGACAACATCATCGTCATCGTCAGCCAGAAAAGTGCGGTTTTTGGGAGGATCGGCGACGTGAACATCAGGGTTTCGCCGAAAAAGTTCATCCCGAAGAACCCGGCCAGGAATGTCATCGGTAAAAACATCACGTTGAGCAAAGTCAACACCTTCATGATGTCGTTGGTCCGGTTCGAGACGATCGACAGGTAGGTATCGAGGGCGCCGCCGATCAGGTCGCGGAGGCTCTCGATGATGTCGTGGACCCGGACCAGGTGGTCGTAGACGTCGCGGAAGTAGACCCGGTGCTCGGGTCGGATCTGGGGGTAGGGGTCTCGGGCCAGTCGGTTGAGGACTTCCCGCATCGGGTTGACGATCCGGTAGAGTCGCATCGCGCAGCTCTTGATGTGGAAGATTTGCCGCAAGGTGTTCGGGGTGGCGTGGTCGAACACCTCGTCCTGGGCGTCGTTGATCGCGTCGTCGAGGTGCTCGATCGCCGGCAAGAATTCGGTCACCACGTCGTCCAGGATGTGATAGAGCAGGTGGCTCGGGCCGAGTTTCAGCCTCTCGCCGGGCTCGCGCTCGATCAAGCGGCGGTGCCGCTCCAGGACCCCGATCGCCTCGTGGTGGTAGGTGAGCAGGAAGTTCGCCCCGATGAACAGGTCGAGCTCGTGGAGTTGCAACTCGTCGGTCTCGGGGTGGAAATCCAGGGTGTCGACGACGAGGTAGAGGTAGTTCCCCCAGTCGTCGATCCGGGGGACGTGGACGTCTTTGAGGGCATCTTCGATGGCCAAGGGGTGGAAGCGGAACAGGTCGCGGAACATCGCCTCGACGTCGGGGTTGTGCGCCGAGTCGAGGTCCTCGACGTCGATCCAAACCGTCCCGTTCGGGTCGTTGATCGCCAACTCGATCGACTCGGCGGGCCAGTCGAGGTGGATGACCCCTGCGCCGTCGCGGTAGATGACCCGGGTGGTCAGCGTCCCGGCGACCTGGACCTCGGCGATCCCGTCAGGCCCGACGAAGGTTTCGAGATCGAGCCGGCGAGGCTTCGAGGGGCGATCCGCCGTCCTGGTCCCGCCTCGACTCCGTTTCTTCCGACGCCCGGCCGGCTTGCGGGCGAGCTTGGCCGCCTCGTCGATCAGGTCGATCGGCGGGAGGTCGGTGGGGTTTCGCGGCGGGATTGTCCGGCGGATCGGCTTGCCGTTGGTCGAGAACTGGCGGGGGTCGACCGGCCCCTTGACGCTCGGGATCGGCCCGACCGGCATCCGAGACAGGGCGATGGCGACCTTGCCGACGGCGACCCGGTCGAGCCGGAACGTCCCATCCGCCGCGATCGGCCCGACCCGGAGGTTGCCCATCGTCCCGTCGACCGGGAAGACCTCGATGAACCCGCCGCCGACCGGCCGACCGCCGACCTGGACAACCCCCCGGACCGTGGTCGTCTCGAACCGCTCGGGGCCGAGTTCCTCCGAGCAACCGGCGGCGAGGCCAAGCACCAACCCCGGCGCGACCCGACGGAGCCGATTGCGAACGGGTCGCATCACGCCCTCCTGGACGATGGAAGGGTCGAGGGCATCAACTAGGCCGAACCAACGCGGGAGGATCGACCCAGGGAGAGACCGCCTCGACCATGCCGCTCCATGCGGCTTGTTCGAGCGGCCCGAGCGGGTCGATCCAGGCGACCCGACTTCCCCCGCTCTGGCCTCGACCCGGATAAGGGCCGAAGCCGCCGCGACCCAGGAAGAAGAACCCGCTCGACTGGCGATCCCCCGCGAGGCGGCCGGTCGATCCGAGCACGGCCAGGGTTCCGCCCGACTGGGCCAACCCGGCGCGATGGCCGACGCTCCCCGCGACGACGAGAAGGCCGCCCGATTGAGCATAGCCCACGCCGTCGCCCGCGTCGCCGATGAGGAGGATCGTCCCGGCCCGAAGCCCTCGCCCAAGGCCGTCGGCCGTCCCCCCTCGGGCGATGATCCGCAGGCCGGGGGCGTCGAGGTCGGCGGCGAGTTCGGGGCCGGTCCGCCCTTCGACCTCGATCACGGCATCCCAACGACCAACCAGCCCCGAGGCGAGCAGGCGTTGCCCCTCGGCGCCTTCGAGGCGGATTCGAGGGTGCCCCTGGTCGAGCAGCGCGACCAACTCGGCGTTGATCCGAACGTAGTCGCGGACCTCGGGGACGACGATCACCGGACCCGCCGCGGTGAGGTCGTCCATCGATTGATCGCCCATGATTATTTGGGGATATTGTCGGGGAGGAGCGGCCCGTTCGGGACGAGGCGGCGGTCCTTCGGCTTGTTCTGGTCGAGGAAGGTTTTCAAGTCGGAGACCTTGGCGGCGAGTTCGTTTCGCCTCACCTTCTGCGCCGTGCCACCGGCCCTGAGAAGTTCAAAGGCTTCCCGGCTGACGGCCTTGACCTTCTCGTCGAGTTTGGTCAAAAACGGCTTGGCATCGGCGGCGTTCGGGTGCGTCGACCGGAGGAGGCCCGAGTCGGTGGGGGTTTCCTCGCCGGACAATGAGGGAACGACCTGGAAGATCAGGAGGGCGGCCAAGCTCCTCGCCTGGTCGCTGTCGCGGTCGAAGGTGTCGGCGTTCTCGTCGTATTCGGCGACGATCTTGATACCCAGCGTCGCGGCAAGCTCGCCGATCTCGGAGCCGGCGAGCTTGAAGTTGTAAGGGTCCACCTGGGCGGCCACCCGCATCATCCCCAACGCCCAGGCGGCATAGGCCCGGGTCTCGAGTCGGGCCTTGGGATCGACCAGGAATCCGGCCACCGCCGACGCGGCGTCGAGGTTCAGTCCGGGGCGAGCCGCCGTCGCCACCCGGATCGAGCCGAGCGCCTCCAAGGCCCGCCACTGGGCGAAATAGGGCAGCTTCGGGTCGGAGTTCAAGAAGGTCACCAGGGCATCGGCGCCGGTGATCGCCCGGAAAGCGTCGATGTTCGCCCGCCCCGACTGCGCCGCGATGGTGAAACCTCGGGCGGCCCACATCTTCACCCCGACGATCTGGTCGGGGATCTTGAGCTGGGCGGCGTACAGATCCAGGGCTTCCCGGGTCGTCCCGCCCGCCATCCCCAGGACGATCATGGCGTCGAGCCGGGTGAAGAAGTTGTTGTCGAGCAGTTTCGGCAACGACGACTCGAACAAGATCTTCGTGTAATCGGTCAAAAACTTCGTGTTGTTGTTCGCCTTGCCGTCGATGATCGGGCGGGTCAGGGCATCAACCGCCACTTCAAGCCCTCGGGCCTTCGCCGGGGCCAATCCCGGAGGAGGGTTGATGATCGCGTTGATGTTGTCGCGCTTCGAGAGTTCGACGGCGAAATACTCGACATATTTTTTCAAGAAATCGGGATCGAAATTCACGACCTGAGCCGCCATGTTCTGCACGCGAGTCAGGTCGTTGGCGGCGCCCGTCGTCTTGATCGGCGGCCCGAGGAGATAGGTGAGCGGTTTGAAGATCGCCAGCGCCTTCTTGGCGTTGGGATCGATGAATCGCTCTTCCTTCGGCGCGTCGTCGTCGGCATCCGCCGCCTTGGCCGGGGCCGGGGCCGGCGCGGCGGCCGGCGCGGCCTTGGCCGGCTCGGCGGGAGGGGCTTGCCCGAAGGCGGACCACGGCAAGGCCAACCCGAAGATCGCCGGCATTACCCACGAGCACCCCCTCGGCAACCTCGGGGCGAACGCTTGGACCATGTTCGAGAACCTTTTTGATGAGAGTCCCGACGCCGCGACCAGAGGAAAGGGCGGTCGGATGAACCTTGAGGTGAGATGATCCGACCAAAACAAGCCGAAGCGGCCACACCGCGAACCGATGAACCCACGACAATCAAACCCGAAGCTTCCCAAGGTGAAGCGTGTGGTCGGACAGCAAGCGGGGCGAGTTTAAGAGATCGAGATACCCCGATCAACCTAACCTGCCGACCACACCATGTCAAGCAACCGAGTCGATTCGCCACACACCGTAGCCATCCCAGATTACCGGACCGTCGCGCGTGCCACTTCGGCGGCGGAATTTCGACGCGATCGACGCTTGGACGCTCGATCGCCCCGAAAAGTTCCCTTGAAGATAGGCCGAGGGCCGTCGCCCGGATCGGGATATCGCAGATCGCAGGATGGCAAATCGAAAAAAAACCAGAAGCCAAGGTCTTTCAGTCCTTTGCGATCCTGCGATCTGCAATCCTTGATCCCAAAGGATTTCCGGATTCGAAAACCACACGCGCCGGATCGTCACTCGTGCCGGAGGGCTTCGATCGGGTTCAGCCTCGACGCTTTCCAGGCAGGATAGTAGCCGAAGACGATCCCGACCGTGACGGAAACCGAGACAGCGGCGATCATCGCGATCGGCGAGGTTTCCGTCGGCCACTTGGCCAGCACCCGGACCAGGAACGACCCCCCTCGGCCGATCGCGATCCCCACGGTCCCGCCCAGGAGGCAGAGGACGACCGCTTCGACCAAAAACTGGCGGAGGATGTCGCGGGGTGCCGCGCCGATGGCCATCCGGAGGCCGATCTCGCGGTAGCGCTCGGTGACGCTCACGAGCATGATGTTCATGATCCCCACGCCGCCGACGATCAGCGAGATCAGGGCGACGCAGATCAACAACCCCGTGACGAGCTTGACGGTCGCCTCGACGGCCTGGATCACCTCGGTGAAGTCCCTGACGTCGAAGTCGTCGACCTGGTCGGGGCCGATCCGGTGCCTCTCGTGGAGGAGTTCGCGGATCTGCTCCTTGGCGATGGGGATCTCGTCGGTGGTCTGCGCCCGGATGAGGATCGAGTCGACGTTGGAGAACCGTTCGAGCTTCGGCGTCGAGATCGCCTGCGTCGCCGACTGGCTCGGGTACAGGCCGACGCTGCTCCTGGGATAGCGTCGGCCCTGGAGGCCGGCCGCCTCGGGTTCGGATTCGCCGCCGCCGAGTTGCGGGCCGTTGGGCGACGACGAGGCGCTGATCCGGAACTTCACCGTGGTCCAGGGGGCCAGGACGATGTCGTCTTCGTCGACGCCGATGATGTTGGTCCCCTTCGGGGTGAGGACGCCCAAGACCCGGAGCGGGACGTCGTTGACGACGACCTCGCGGCCGATCGGCGACTCGCCTTCGAACAGCTCGGTGACGACGGTCTGGCCCAGCAGGCAGACCTGCGAGACGTCGTGGACGTCGCGTTCGGTGAACGCCTCGCCCTCGGTGAGGTTCTCCCATCGCCTGACCCGGAGGAACGACGGCGTGGTCCCGTAGAGGTAGACCGGGTTCCAGTTCTTCCCGCCATAGACCACCTGGCGGCGGGCGTAGACGATGGGGGCCACGCTGTCGACGGCGGGGCACTCGTTCTGGATCGCCTCGTTGTCTTCGGGGGTGAGCGTCTTCTTGGTCCCGCTCCCCTGGCTGATCCCGTTGCTCGACGCCGCGCCGGCCTGGACGAGCAGGTTGTTGACCCCGGTCGTCTCCAGGACCTCCTTGATCGCCGAGCTTGACCCTTGGCCGATCTCGGCGATGGCGATGATCGACGCCACGCCGATGATGATCCCCAAGGTGGTCAGGACCGACCGGAGGACGTTTCGCCTCAAGGACCGGAGCGCCGTGGTGGTGGCCCGGATCAGGAACCGGAAGGCGTCGCGGTCGGAAACCGAGGTCGAGGTCGGCTCGGGGACGACTTCGACCGGGGGTTCCGCCCCGACCAGCACCAAGTCGCCGTATTTGGGCGGCCTCGGGTCGTCGCTGATCAGGCCGTCGGCGATCCGAATCGTCCGGTCGGCGTGGTTGGCGACGATCGGGTCGTGGGTCACCATGATGATGGTGATCCCGTCCTGCTCGTTGAGTTCGCGGAACAGGCGCAAGATCTCCTCGCCGGTCTTCGAGTCGAGGTTGCCCGTCGGCTCGTCGGCGATCAAGATCGGCGCCTGGTTGATCAAGGCCCGGGCGATGGCCACCCGCTGCTGCTCTCCGCCGGATAGCCGCGCCGGCTCGTGATCGAGCCGACCGCCGAGGCCGACCCGCTCCAGGAGCATCTTGGCGCGGGCCTTGACCTCTCGGTCGGAGTGGGGCCGGGTCGAGTAGCCGGCGGGCATGATGACGTTTTCGAGCGCGGTGAGCCGGGGCAGGAGGTTGAAGCTCTGGAACACGAAGCCGATCCGCTCGTTGCGGATCGCCGCCCGGGTCTGGATCGAAAGGTGCGAGACCTCGTCGCCTTCGAGCCAGTACTGCCCCGAGGTCGGCTGGTCGAGGCAACCGAGGATGTTGATCAAGGTGGTCTTGCCCGAGCCGGACGCCCCCATGAGCGCGACCATCTCGCCCGCCTCGATCGCCAGAGACACCCCCTTCAAGACGGGGACGCCAAGCTTGCCCAGGTCATAGGTCTTTCGGATCGCTTCGAGCTTGAGCGTCGCCACGGTGATGCGGCCCTATTATTGGATCAAGTGCGGAATAGAATTGAGCCACGGATGAAACACGGACAGGACACGGATAAAGCCGTTTTTAAGCCATTTCTGATCCGTGTTTCATCCGTGTTTCATCCGTGGCCAGTTTGATTTCAGTCCGGGCCGGCTCACTTCTTGGCCTGGCTTTTCCGGTCGAGCTTGGGCAAGAACGGCGACTTCGGCGAACCGCCGGACTGGCTGTTGCCCTCGTCGTCGAGCGAGTCGGCCGCCGCGTCCTGGCCGATGACGACCTTCGTGCTTTCGATCAGGTCGCCGCCGGCGGCGACCTCGGTCTTCAGGCCGTCGGTGAGGCCGACCTTGGTTTCGACCGGGCGGACGAACTCGCCCGACTTGACCCAGAGCGTGGCGGACCGGTTGGGGGCTTCGGAGGGGGTCCGGGTCGAGTTGGGGGCTTCGGCGGCCCTGGACTTGTGGGCCTTGGCGTAGTCGTCGCGATATTTCGGATCGACCTGGGCCAGCCTGGGCTTGTACCGGAGCGCGGAGTTGGGGAGGAGCAGGACGCCTTTTCGCCCTTCGACCTCGAAGTCGACCTGGGCCGTATTGAACGGGACGATCTTGCCGCTGGTGTTGTCGACATCGATGACCACCGTGTAGGTAACCACGCTCTGGGTCATGCTGGCGTTGAGCCGGACCTGCGAAACCGTGCCCCGGAATGGGCCTTTGGCGAACTTGTCCGCGACGGTGAAGCTGACGTCCTGGCCGGGGTGGATGGCGCCGATGTCGGTCTCGTTGATCGACGCCCAGATTTCCAGGCGGCTGAGGTCCTTGGCGATCAGGAACAGGCTGTGGGCGTTCAGGCTCGAAACGACGGTCTGGCCGATGTTGACCCGGCGGTCGAGGATGAACCCCTTGGTCGGCGACTTGATCGTCGTGTACGACAGGTTGACTTGGGCCTCTTCGAGGTTGGCCTTGGCGAGCTTGACGGCGCTCTGGCCCAACGCGAGCGAAGCTTCGGCCGTCTCGAAGTTGGCGATGGCGGTGTCGTGCTCCAAGGCCGACACCCGCCCTTCCCTTTGGAGTTTCACGCTCCGGTCGAGTTCGCGGCGGGTTTGCTTGAACCTGGCCTGGGCTTGCAAGACTTCGGCTTGCGAGCGGTCGAGGCTGGCCTCCATCTGGTCGACCCGGGCCTTGTAGAGCGAGTCGTTAATCCGGGCCAGGACGGTCCCCTGCTCGACCGGCGACAGGTAGCTGAGCGACTTGCCCGGGTCGCGGGGGTCGGCGCCGAAACTCTGGATCACGCCGGGGATCTGGGCGCCGACGTCGATGACCGCCTGGGGTTCGACCGTCCCGGTGGCCTTGATCGTGGCCAGGAGGTCGCCCCGCGTCACCTCCACGATCCGGTAGGCGAATCGCTGGGTCTGGGTCTCGTTGTAGTACCACAACCCCAGGCCGCCGCCGCCCCAGAGTAAGGTCATCACGAAGAGGAGCTTTTTCATGGTTGGTTGATGCCGGATCGAGGTTCGAAGCGTGCGGGTCGAGGGTGTTTGATGTCGGAAAACGGATCAAGCCAGCGCGGGCAACGCCGCTTCGACGATTCGACCGCCGGAGAGCCGGACGACCCGGTCGGCGACGTCGAGATATTCGTCGTCGTGGCTGATGACAACCAGGGTCTTCCCCGAGGCCCGGAGTTCGGGCAGGATTTCCTGGTAGAAGACCTTCTTGAACGACGGGTCCTGGTTCGCCGCCCACTCGTCGAACAGGCAGATCGGCCGGGCTTCGAGGCAAGCCGTCAGGAGCGCGAGCCGCCGCCGCTGGCCTTGCGACAGGTCAACCGTCGAGAAAGCTTCGCCGTCGAACCGGACGACGCCGTCAAGCCCGAGCCGGGCCAGGAGGCCGGTCGACCGTTCGAGCAAGGCGTCGGGGTCGACCCCGCGGACTTCCCGGAACAGGTGGCCGTCGGCGAAGATCACCGAGAACAACTGGCGATAGGCTTCGAGGTCGTCCGGGCCGACGGGTCGACCGTCGAGGAGGATTCGCCCCGAGGTCGGCTCGTACAGCCCGGCCAAAAGCTTCATCAAGGTGGTCTTGCCGCTGCCGTTGCCCCCGGCGACGAACACCACCTCGCCCGCCCGGATCGCCAGGTCGACCGGCCCGAGCGTGAAGCCGTCCCGCTCCTCGGTCGCCCGGTAGGCATACCCGACGCCGCTCAAGCGGAGCGAGTCGGCGAAGGCGAGCGGGGCGGTCGCGGATTCGGAGATCGGGACATCGTGGTCCAAGCTTGGCATCAAGGCGTCGATCCTCGCCAGCGACGCCCTGGCCCGCGCCAGGTTCGACCCCCAGAACAAGAGGACTTCGAGCGGGACCAGGAGGTAGAGGAGGACCATCACCGACCCGGCCAGGACGTTGGAAGGGATGGCGACGAATCGAGGGAGGCCGAACACCACGAAACCGACGAAGCCAAAGAACGCCAGTTGCCCCCAGGCCGCCGCCAGGGCGAACGACGTCAGGCCCCCGACCATCCGGTCGCGCACGGCCCCCGCCTCGGCGACCAGGGCCTCGCCCAGGAATGCCTCGCGGCGCGGCCGGTGCTGCTTGAGTTCGCGGAAGCCGCCGATCAAGGTCCGGTAGTGCGCCACGAGCGAATCCTGCCGGCCCCGGGCGGCCCGGAGCTGGTCGACCCCTCGGGTCGAGGTCAGGTGGTGCATCGCCCCGGCGACCGCCGCGAACGCGACGCCCGAGACCATGACCATCGGCGCCGTCCAACCGACATATCCCAAGCAGATGACCAGGATCGCACTATTGAGCGTGATCAAGGGGAACCCGGCCAGGGCGTTGGCCACCACGCCGATGTCTTCGGTGAGGACGGCCAGGAGCTTGGCGTGGTCGACCCCCTCGAAGCGTTCGAGCGGGAGATGGAGCACCTGGCGGCAGACCCGGATCGCCAGGTCGCGCGAGGCGCCGTGGGCGAGCCGGATCGTGGCGCCCTGCGCCAGGAGTTGGGTCGAGGCGGCGAGCAGGCACAACCCGGCGAACGCACCGGCGAGTCGACCGGGGTCGGCCAGAGACCCCTCGCCGCCGACCCCGGCCCGGACCAGACCGATGAGGGCCACGCTCGACACGCCGCTGACGACACCCGCCAGCGTCGAGAGCGCGACCAGGGTCCGCGCCGGTCGGAGGATCGAACCGAGAACGCTCATCGAGTCCCCCCCGCCAAGGTTTGATTGAGGAGCGCGGCCAACCGGGCCGCCGAGGCCCCTCGCAAGATCGAGGCATGGTCGCCCGGCACGTCGACCACGGCGACGCCACCCCCGCGCCGGGGATCGACGTAGGCCGACCAGCCCATCGCCCGGTCGGCGGTCCGCCCTCGGGCTTGTCGCTTGGCGCGGAACAGCGTGACCTCGCCGGGATATCGGGCCTCGGGGCGATAGCGGGCGCCGGCCAGGAGCGAGGCCCGGAGCACCGCCCAGAGCCGCTCGGACCGCTCGGGGCCGGTTTCCCGGGTGTAAACCCGGTCGATCTGGAAGTGGCGGAAGATCAGGTCGCGGCGCTCGACCGGGGTCAACCGGCGGAAGTGGGCGGCCATCCGGGCGGCGTCGCCGCCGAAGTATTCGGCCAGTTCGTCGGCGAACTCGGCCAAAAGCGCGGCGTCGGCCACCGGGTCGGCGCCGAAGTGGTTGCCGCCGTCCTCGCCCGCCATCGCCGCCAATTCTCGACCGACCGCCGGGTCGATGGTCCGTCCGGGCACCGCTTGCGGCCCGGTTCTGGGCGCCTCGGTGTCGAAGATCGCCAGGACCGCGACCTTTTCCCCGACCTCGGCCAGTTGCCGGGCCATCTCGAACGCCACGGTGCCCCCGAGCGACCAGCCGCCGAGGTGGTACAGGCCTTCGGGCTGGACCGCTCGCATCGCCTCGACGTAACCCTTCGCCATCGCCCCGATATCGTCCAGCGGGGTCGCTTCGCCGTCGAGCCCCCGGGCCTGGAATGCCCAGAACGGCCGGTCGGTGCCCATCCGGCGGGCCAGCTCGCCGAAGCAGTAGACGATCCCCCCCGCCGGGTGGACGCAGAAGAACGGCGAGGCATCCCCGCCGGGCTGGATCAGGACGAGCGGCGAGTCCCCCTCGGCCGTGGTCGGGGCCGAGGTTGCCGGATTCGGACCAATCAGGGCCAAAGCCTGGTCGGCGATCGTCCCCCCCTGGAACAACGAAGCCAAGGGCAAGGTGTGGCCGGTTTCCTCCTCGACCCGGGCCAGGAGGCGGATCGCCAGGAGCGAGTGGCCTCCCAGGTCGAAGAAGTTGTCTCCCACGCCGACCGGCTTGATCCCCAGGACTTCTTCCCAGACGCCGGCGAGCTTCGCTTCCAGGTCGGTCGCGGGGGCGGCATAAGGCGAGGTCCGCCCCGATTCTCCCGCCCCGAGCGCCGCCAGGGCGCGGCGGTCGACCTTGCCCGACGGGGTCATCGGCAGCGAGTCGACCCTGACGAAGCTCGATGGGATCAAAGGGGCGGGCAGCGACTCGCGGAGGTTTTGGCGCAACCGCGAGGCGTCGAAGTCGAACCCCGGACTCAGCACGACGTAGGCGACCAGGCGAGGTTCGCCCGCAGGGTCTTTGACCGCCTCGACGACCGCATCGGCCACGTCGGGCAAGCTCGCCAGCGCGGCCTCGACCTCGCCCGGCTCGACCCGGAACCCTCGGATCTTGACCTGTTGATCGACCCGACCGAGGAACTCGAGCCGGCCATCGCCCCGCCATCGGGCGCGGTCGCCGGTCTGAAACATCCGGGCGCCGGGGATCGGGGCGAACGGATCGGGGATGAACCGATCGGCGGTCAATCCGGGCCGGTTCAGGTAGCCTCGGGCCACGCCGACCCCGCCGACGCACAACTCGCCGGGGGTCCCGACCGGGACGGGGCGGAGTTGCGGGTCGAGGACGTAAACCCGCGTGTTCGCGATCGCCCGACCGATCGGCGGGTCGCCGGAGAGGTCGCCGGACCCAGGCTCGAAGCTGGTGGCGATCACCGTGGTCTCGGTGGGGCCATAGGTGTTGATCCAGCGGACCCGATCGGCCCCCGGCAACGTCCGCCAGGCCGCCAAGCTAGCGGGCAAGGCCCGCTCGCCGCCGACGATCAGGACGCGGAGCGACTCGGGAAGCCCGAGCGAACCCGCGGCCAAACGAGCCGTCCAGGCGTGCCAGTGGGCGGTGGGGAGGTCGAGGACCGTGACCCGTTCCCGGTCGATCAGGTCCGAGAAGGCGGCGGGGTCGAGGTCGGCATCGTCAGCCCGGACGACCACCGAAGCGCCGGTGATCCAGGTGGGGAACATCTCCTCGACGGCGATGTCGAAGCTGATCGACGCCGACTGCAAGACCCGATCCTCGGGCGTCAGGCCCATCAACCGACTCGCGGCCTCGGCATGGTTGACGACCCCCCGGTGCGGGACGACGACCCCCTTGGGCACGCCGGTCGACCCCGAGGTGTAGATCACATAGGCCGGGTTGTCGGGCGACACTTTCACCGAGACCAGCGACCCATCGCCATCGGTCGGATCGTCGCCGAGGATCACCACCTTCGCGGCGGAGCCTGCGGGCAAACGGTCGGCGAGGTGAGCTTCGACCAGGACCACCGAGCAGGCCGAGTCCGCCAGCATGAACGCCAGGCGGTCGGCGGGATAGCTCGGGTCGAGCGGGACGAATGCGCCGCCCGCCTTCAAGGTTGCCCAGATCCCTTCGGCCATTGCGAAGGAACGGTCGACGCACAACCCAACCAAACTCTCCGGCCCGACCCCAAGCTCGACCAGCTTCCGGGCCAGCCGGTTGCTCCGGGCATCGAGTTCGCCATACGTCCAACCCCGCCCCGGCTCGACCAGGGCGGTCGCCTCGGGGGTCAGGGACGCCTGGGCCTGGAACAGATGGTGGATCGCCGCCCCGTCGGAGAACGGCACGGCGGGCGGGTTGAATTCGACGACCACCCGCTCGAACTCGCCGGAGTCGAGCCAGGGGATGTCGACCACCCGGCGCCCCGGGTCGAGGACCACCGCTTCGAGCAAGGATCGCAGCCGGGCGATCATCCGGTCGATCGTCGAGGGGTCGAACAGGTCGACGTCGTACTCGACCGAGCCGGTGAACACCCCTTCGGTCTCGACCAGCGCCAAGGTCAGGTCGAACTTGGCCGTCCCGGTCCCCTCGCCCACGTCGAAGGCGTCCAGGGCCAACTCGGCGCGGCCGAGGTCGGGCATCGCGTTGTTCTGGAGGACGAACATCGCCTGGAACAGCGGCGTCCGGCCCAGGTCGCGTCCGGGGTGCAGGGCTTCCACCAGGCGGTCGAACGGGAGGTCCTGATGCTCGAACGCGCCGAGGGCGGTTTCCCGGGTCCGGGCGAGGAGTTCGCGGAACGTCGGTTCCCCCGACAGGTCCCCTCGGAGGACGAGCATGTTGACGAAGTAGCCGATCAGCCCCTCGACCTCGGCGCGGTTCCGGTTGGCGATCGGCGAGCCGACGGCGATGTCATCCTGGCCGCTCCAGCGGTGCAAGACGGCCTGGAACGCCGCCAGGAGGGTCATGAACGGCGTCGTCCCCTCGCGGCGGCCGAGGTCGACCACGCTCTTCGACAGCGGGGCCGGAAGCTCGAAGAATGTTACCTCGCCCCGGCCCCGGCGGATCGGCGGTCGGGGGTGGTCGGTCGGCAGTTCGAGCGTGCTCAAACCGCCGAGTTGTCGGGTCCAGTAGCCGAGCAGCGCATCCAGGATCGGCCCCGAGTCCAGCCATGACCGTTGCCAGCGGGCGAAGTCGCTCGACCGGATCGCCAGGGGGGGCAAAGGGGACGGCTTGCCTTCGACGAAGGCGTCATAGAGGGTGGCAAGCTCGCGGGCGGCGATCCCGAACGACCAGCCGTCGGTGATGATGTGGTGCATCGTCAGGAGGACGACGTGGTCGTCGGCCCCGAGCTTGATCGCCTGGCACCGGACCAGCCGTTCCTTGGCGAGATCGAACGGACGACGCGATTCGAAGGCCGCCAGGCGACGGGCTTCGACCTCTCGCCGCTCCGCCGGCAAGCTCGACAGGTCGACGATCGTCAACGCCTGATGATCGGCCGAGACGACCTGGATCGGCTCGCCCCGGTCGGTGCCGAACGTGGTCCGCAGGGCGTCGTGCCGCAGGGTGATCGCGTCGAAGCTCCGGGCGAGGGCGCCGAGGTCGAGCGGGCCATGAATCCGAACCGGGGCGGTGACGTGGAACGTCGCGCGGCCCAGGTCGAGTTGGTCCAAGAACCAGAGCGCCCGCTGCGACGACGACAACGGGGCGGGGTCATCCCCTTCGTATCGGACCAAGGGCGGCGTGGCGATCCTCGCCCCATCTCGGAGCGCAACCTCGACGCATTCGGCCAGGCCGGCGACGGTGGGGTTCTCGAACAGGGGGCGGAGCGGGAGGTCGACCCCGAAGGCGTCGCGGATTCGAGAGATCGCCCGGGTCGCCAGGAGCGAGTGGCCGCCGAGGTCGAAGAAGTTGTCGTCGACCCCGACCTCGTCCAGGTCCAGGACCCCCGCCCAGATCGCCGCGACCTTCTCCTCGACCTCGTTCCGGGGGACGACGAAAGCCCCGTCGAGGGCGGGCCGGGCACCTCCGGGGGCGGGCAAGCCTCGACGGTCGACCTTGCCGTTGTCGGTCAACGGGAGCGAGGGCAGCGTGACGAAAACCGCCGGGACCATGTAGTCGGGCAAGGTCTGCTTGAGGTGCCTCCGCAGCTCGGAGCTTGAAGGGCCGGGCACCGTCCGGGGGACGACGTAGGCGGCCAGGCGGGGGTCGCCGGCGCGGTCTTCGCGGACGATGACGACCGACTCGCGGACCTGGGCATGTCGGGCCAGCGAAGCCTCGATCTCGCCCAACTCGATCCGATAGCCCCGAATCTTCACTTGATGGTCGGCCCGCCCGACGTATTCCAGCTCGCCATCCGGGCGGCGCCGGGCGAGGTCGCCGCTCCGGTAGAGCCTGGCCCCGGGGACGTCGCCGAACGTGTCGGGCACGAAGCGGTCGGCGGTCAGGCCGGGCCGGTTCAGGTAGCCTCGCGCCACCCCCGAGCCGCCGACGTACATCTCGCCCACCACGCCCACCGGGACCGGCTGGCCGACGCGGTCGAGGAGGTAAACCTGCCAGCCGGGGATGGCCCGACCGATCGGGCCGGCGGCCTGCCCCTGGTCGAGGTCGCTCCGGTCGATCTCGCGGTAGGTGACGTGGACCGTGGTCTCGGTGATCCCGTACATGTTGACCAGCCGAGGCGACCGATCGCCGTGGCGGTCGAACCAAGGGCGAAGGCTTTGCAACTCCAGGGCCTCGCCGCCGAAGATCACCCAGCGAAGTCCCAGCGGTCCGGTCGAAGCACCATCCAGCGTCTCATCAGCCCGGATCAGTTGCCGGAACGCCGACGGGGTCTGGTTCAGGACCGTGACCCGCTCGTCTCGCAGGAGTTTGTGGAACGCCTCTGGGGACCGGCTGACCTCGTGCGACACGATCACCAGGCGGCCGCCGAACAAGATCGCCCCATAGATCTCCCAGACCGAGAAGTCGAAGGCGAACGAGTGGAACATCGTCCAGACGTCGGTCGGGCCGAACTGGTAGCGGGGCTGGGTCGAGTCGAGCAGGCGGGCGACGTTTCGGTGCGAAACCTCGACCCCCTTGGGCACCCCGGTCGACCCCGAGGTGTAGATGACGTAGGCCACGTCGTCGGCGTCGGTTTGGGGCCGGACCGGCGCTTCTCTTGGGTCGTCGAGTCCGCCCAGGTCGTCGAAGAGCACGACTCGGGCGGAATGGTCCGGCAACCGACCGGCCAGGCTCCGGTGGGTCAGGATGACCGGCGCCCCCGAATCCGCCAAGAGGAAGCCCAAGCGGTCGGAGGGCGAGACCGGGTCGATCGGGACGTACGCGCCGCCCGCCTTGAGGACCCCGAGCAGGCCGACGATCAGGGCGGGGGACCGCTCGATGAAGATCACCACCCGGGCGCCTCGAACAACACCCAGGCCGCCGAGCTTCGAGGCCAGGGCATCGGCCCGGCGGTCGAGTTCGGCATAGGTCAGCGAGGTCTCGCCCGACCGGACCGCCACGGCCTCCGGCGTCGACCGAGCCTGGACCTCGAACCGGCGATCAAGCCGATCCGGCGCGGCGGCGGTCGGCTTCGCCGCAGCGTCGCGGAGGAGCCGGGCGAGCCGCGTCCGCTTCGCCTCGGCCGAGCTGGAAGCGGACGGATTGGTTGCCGCGGGCGCCGAGTGGGGTGAATCAGTCATGCGCATCGGTTTGCGACTCAAGTTGCTGCAACATGGCGTCGAGTTCGGCTTCGCTGAGGTTGTCGAGGTCGGGCGGGATCGCGTCGCCGCCTTCTTCGGTCCCCTGTGACAAGGTATCGGCACTCGCGTTCCATTGTTGCAACATTTGTCGACGTTCTTCTTCGGAAAGCATCGGCAAGGTCGAGATCGGCTGGTCGGGCTCGGCGACGATGGCGTCGAGCAGGGTTTGCCAGTGGCGGAGCATCCGGGCGATGGTTTCGGGCAAGAACAGGTCGGCGTCGTACTCCAAGGTGGCGAGCAACTCGTCCTCGGCCTCGAACGCGAACAGGGTCAGGTCCGCCCGCGCCGAGTCGGAGGTGACGACGATCGGCTCCATCTTCATCTCGGGGGATTCGAGCGGCGGCATCGGCGAGTTCTGGAGGGCGAACATCACCTGGAACAGCGGGGTCCGGCTCGTGTCTCGGATCGGCCGGAGCGCGTTGACGAGCTGGTCGAACGGCATGTCCTGGTAGGCGATCGCCGACAGGACGGCGGCCTTGCTCCGGCGGAGGACCTCGCGGAACGACGGGTCGCCGGTCAGGTCCCCTCGGAAGACGATCGTGTTGGCGAAGAAGCCGATCAGGTCTTCCATCTCCGACCGGGTCCGACCGGCGATCGGCGAGCCCACGGCGATGTCTTCCTGCCCCGAGTAGCGGGCCAGCAACACCTGGAACGACGCCAGGAGCGCCATGAACGCCGTGGCGCCTTCTCCTCGGCCGAGATCCTTGAGGCTCGCCAACAACGAGCCGGAAAGCTTGGCCTCGGCCTCGCCGCCTCGACCGGCCCGGATCGCGGGCCGGGGGCGGTCGGTGGGGATTTCGAGGTTGGGCAGGCCGGCAAGCTGTTTGGTCCAGAAGTCGATTTGCTTCCGGAGCGCGTCGCCGACGAGCCACCGGCTCTGCCAGGCGGCGAAGTCGGCATACTGGATCGTCAAGGCCGGGAGCCTCGACGGCTCGTTGTGCGAGAAGGCGTCGTAGAGCGCGGCCATGTCGCGGACCAGGACGCCGATCGACCAGCCGTCGGAGATGACGTGGTGCATGTTGACGATGGCGACGTGCTCGCGGTCGCCGAGCTTGGCCAGTGCGACGCGGACCAGGGGGCCTTTCGCCAGGTCGAACGGGCGTCGGGCCTCGTTCTTGAGCCGGGCGAGCGCCTCGGCCTCGCGGTCGGCTTCGGGCAGGTGGGTCAGGTCGTCGATCGGCAGGTCGATCGTCAAGCTCGGCGCGATCACCTGGATCGGCCGCCCGTCGACGGCGGCGAACGTGGTCCTGAGCGACTCGTGGCGGCGGGCCAGTTCGTTGAACGCTTGCCCGAGCGCCTCGAGGTCGAGTTCCCCCCGGAGGCGGACGGCGACCGGGAGGTTGTACGTCGCCTGGTTCGGTTCGAGCTGATCGAGGAACCACAACCGCTGCTGCGCGAACGATGCCGGGAGCGGCGCCGAGCGGTCGGCCTTCTCGATCGGCGGGACCGCCTCGCCTCGCTGGGAGCGGAGGGCGTCCTCGACCCGGTGGCTCAGGGCGGCGACGTTCGAGTTGTCGAACAGGTCCTTGAGCGGGACCTCGACGCCGAAGGCATCGCGGAGCCGGGCCAAGAGCTGCGCGGCCATGAGCGAGTGGCCGCCGAGGTCGAAGAAGTCGTCGCGGGCGCCGACTCGGGGGCGGCCCAGGACGTCGCCGAAGGCGGCGGCGACGGCTTCCTCGATCGCGTTCCGAGGTGGGACATACACGCCCGAAGGGGCGGCTCGCCCGGCGTCGGGGGCCGGAAGCGCGTTGCGGTCGACCTTGCCGTTGGGCGTGAGCGGGAACTCTTCCAAGAGGACGAACGCGGACGGGATCATATAATCAGGCAACCCGGCGCCGATCACCCTGCGGAGGTCGGCCACCGTGGGGGCCGGCCCCGCGTTGGGGATCAGGTAGGCGACCAAGGCTTGCTCGCCGGCGGCGTCCTCGCGGGCGACGGCGACCACCTCGCGGACCTGCGGGTGGGTCGCCAGCGCGGCCTCGACCTCGCCGAGTTCGACCCGGAACCCCCGGATCTTGACCTGATGGTCGACCCGACCGAGGCACTCGAGCGTACCGTCGGCGTGCCATCGGGCGAGGTCGCCGGTCCGGTACATCCTCGCCCCCGGCTTCGGCCCCAGGGCGTCGGGGAGGAAGCGGTCGGCGGTCAGGCCGGGGCGGTTGAGATAGCCTCGCGCCAGCCCCGAGCCGCCGATGTAAAGCTCGCCCGCCACGCCGACCGGCACTGGCCGGAGGCGAGCGTCAAGGACGTAAAGCTGGGTCTGGGCGATCGGACGCCCGACCAGGACCGGCCCGCCGCCCGCTTCGACCTTCCAGGCCGTCGACCAGATCGTCGTCTCGGTCGGCCCGTACAGGTTCCACAAAGCCTGGCCTTTGGGCAGCAGGCGGTCGGCCAGCGAGCGCGGGAGGGCTTCACCGCCGCAAAGCATGGTCAGGCCGTCGCGGCCGGTCCAGCCGGTTTCGAGCAACAGTCGCCAGGTGGCAGGGGTTCCTTGGAGGAACGTCACCCCGTTGGACGCGATCCGCGAAGCGAGCCGGACGCCGTCGGCGGCCTCGTCGCGGCTGGCCAGTTCGACCCGGGCGCCAACGGTGAGGGGCAGGAACAGTTCAAGCCCGGCGATGTCGAACGAGAGCGTCGTCACCGCGAGCAGGGAATCAGTGCTCTTGATCCCGAGGCTCTGCCGGAACGACTGGAGGAAGTTGGTCAGGGCCGAGTGCGGGACCTGGACCCCCTTGGGCACCCCGGTCGACCCCGAGGTGTAGATGACGTAGGCCAGCGAGTCGCCCGCCGTCACGCCGTCGAGGTTGGCCGGATTCTGGGTCGAATGATCGTCCTCGACCCGGACAACCCGGGCGTTGCCGGCGGGGAGCGACCCGGCGAGGCTCGACTCGGTCAGGAGGACCGGGACGGCGGCGTCGCCGAGCATGAAGCTCAGCCGGTCGGGCGGGTAGCTCGGGTCGAGCGGGACGTAGGCCCCGCCCGCCTTCAGGACGGCCAGGATGGCGACGAGCATCCGGGGCAACCGCTCGGCGCAAAGCCCGACCAGGACGTCGGGGCCGACGCCGAGGGTCCGCAAGTGGCGGGCGAGCCGGTTGCTCCGGGCGTTGAGGTCGGCGTAGGACGTGGTTTCCCCGTCGAAGACCACCGCCGGGGCGTCGGGCGTCCGCTCGGCCTGGGCTTCGAACAGGCGGTGGACGCTGAGGTCGGTCGGCTTGGCCGGTCCGCCCGCCCCGGCCTTCTCCTTGAGGAGCCGAGCCAGGAGCGCCCGCTTGTCTTCGGGAGACAGGTCGTTGGGTTTCTTGACGAGGTTCGGGTTGGTGGCGTTTACGTTGGTCATGGGCGGACCCCTCCTGCGCTCGTGATCTCGGCGAGCAGGGCGTCGACTTCCTCGTCCGAGAGTCCGTCGAGCCGCATGGTTTGCGATGCGTCGGCGCCGTTCCTCAAGCGTCGAACGATATTATCATCTTTTTCGAGGCCGTCTTCGTCGTCGAGGCCGGGAGATGCGAGGATGACCAGGCTCGAAGGGTCCGCCAGGGTCAATTCGGCGAGCGGGGCGTCGGGGTTGTCGGCCATCTCCCCCAGGAGGTGATTGAGGTGATCGAACAACCGATCCACGCTGGCACCGTCGATCCGATCGGCGTCGAATCGGGCGGTCAAGGTCAGGTGGTCGCCCGGGACCACCGTCAAGGCGAGCGGGAAGTTGGTCCGCTCGAACACCGAGAGCGGGCCGACCCCCAGGCGTTCGGCGCGATCGCGGGCGGTCGGGTCGTCGGGAGTATTCTCGAAGACGACGATGGTCTCGAACAACGGCCGACCGCGCGGGACGTCCGACCGGCGCTGGATCTGCGACAGCGGGGTGCTCTGGTGGCGTCGGAGTCCGACGAGCTTGCCTTGAAGCCCCGTCAGCCACTCGGACAGCGGGGCGGCGTCGACCAGCTCCACCCGGGCCGGGAGGGTGTTGATGAACAGGCCGACCATCGACTCGACCCCGGGGAGTTCGGCGGGCCGCCCCGACACCGTGACGCCGAAGACGACGTCGTCGCGGCCCGAGTGCCGCCCCAGGACCAAGGCCCAGGCGCCGGCGATGACGGTGCTCAAGGTCAGGCGATGGCGGCGGGCCATGCTCGAAAGGTCGTTGACCACGGTGCTCGGGACGACGACCGACCGCTCGCCGGGTTCGGACCGCGACCCGGCGCGGATCGCCGACCAGTTCGAGGCCAGGGGGATCGGCGTCGGCTCGCGGAACCCCCGAAGCTCGCCCCCCCAGAACGCCTCGCCGACCGACGGGTCGACCCCCTTGAGCCAGTCGATGTAGTCGCGGAACGGCCGGGTCGGCGGCAGGTTCGCCGGGCGGCCTTCCCGGTTGGCCTCGTAGCACGCCAGGACCTCGCCGAGGATGATCGGGGCGCACCAGCCGTCCATCAAGGCGTGGTGGTTGCTCAAGACCAGGCGGAAGCCCGAGGCGCCCGTCCGGATCAAGGTCAGGCGGAGCAGAGGGGCCTGGGTCGGGTCGAACCCTCGGCTTCGGTCGTCTTCGAGGAAGGCGGCGAGCCGCTCGGCGGCCGCGCCGGGGTCGAGGTGCGACCAGTCCCGGTGTTCCAGCGGGAGCGGAACCCGGGCGTGGACCACCTGGCGGCCCCGGCCCTCGTCCCACCCTTGGATCGACGTCCGGAGCACCGGGTGGCGGGCGATCACCTCCCGCCAGGCCGCTTCGAACGCGGGAATGTGAAGCTTCGACGCGATCGGCGCCTCGAACTGCTGGACGTACATCCCCAAACCCGGGTTGCTCGCCGAGTGGAACAGCATCGCCTCCTGCATCGGCGAAAGCGGATACTCATCGATAACGTCGACCGAGTCGGACCGGCCCCGGGGGGACGACTCCGGTTGGGTGTCGGGGCGAGCGGCGATCGAGGTCGCCACGCCCGCCAGCGAGGCGACGGTCGGGTGGTCGAACACCTGGGCGGGGTCGAGTCCCAGCCCGGCTTGCCGTGCCCTGGACACGAGTTGGATGGCGCGGATCGAGTCGATCCCCAGGTCGAAGAAGTCGTCGTGGATGCTGACCACGTCGCGCCCCAGGATCGTCGCCGCCAAGCGTTCGAGCGTCGTCTCGGCGGCGTTCCTCGGCGCGACGATCGGCTCGTCGCGGCCTTCGCGGTCCTGGCCCCCGTCGGGCTTGGGCAGCGCCTGGCGGTCGACCTTGCCGTTGGCCGAAGCCGGCAAGGCGTCGAGCGGGACGAACAGCGTGGGCACCAAAGAGTCGGGCAACCGCTCCTTGAGCCACCGCCTGAGGTCGCTGGGCGTCGGGGCGGGGCCGTCCTGGTTCGCCACGAAGTAGGCGACGAGCCGGACGTCGCCCGGCTGGTCCTCGCGGGCGACCGCCACGGCGTCGGCCAGGCCGGGGTGGCCGTTCAAGGCGGCTTCGACCTCGCCGAGTTCGATCCGGTAGCCCCGGACCTTGACCTGCTGGTCGATCCGCCCCAGGAAGTCGATCGAGCCGTCGGCCCTCCACCGGGCCAGGTCGCCGGTCCGGTACATCCGACCCCCGCCTTCGGGCGCGAACGGATTCGGCGCGAACCGATCGGCGGTCAAGCCCGGGCGGTCGAAGTAGCCGCGAGTCACCCCTTCGCCGCCGATGTAAATCTCGCCCGCCACCCCGATCGGCGACGGTTGGAGATGGGGGTCGAGGATGTAAATCTCCGTGTTGGCGATCGGTCGACCGATCGAGATGGCGCCCTTCGGTTCGTCGGGGCGGCAAACGTGGACGGTGGCCCAGACGGTCGCCTCGGTCGGGCCGTATTCGTTGTGGAACTCGACGCCGGGGATGTGGTCGAACGCCAGCCCGGGGAGGTCATGCGGGCAAGCTTCGCCGCCGAGGAAGATCACCTGGAGCGAGTCCATCCGGCCCCGGGGGGCTTCGGCGAGGACGACCCGGAGCAGCGACGGCACGCTGTCCCAGTGCGTCACTTGATGCTCGGCGACGATTCGAGTCAAATACTCGGGGTCGGCGTGCGAGCCTTGGACCGGGACCACCACGCGACCGCCCTCGATCAAGCTCCAGAACAGACCCGCCACCGACGTGTCGTGCGCGAACGACGCCAAAAGCAAATAGGTGCCGACCGGCCTCTTGTAATGCAGCACCCGAGCATACGTCGAGTGCATCAAGTTCCGATGCGAGACCACCACGCCCTTGGGTCGGCCGGTCGAACCCGACGTGTAGATGATGTAGGCGGCATTCCCCGGGTCCGCCCCGCCTTCGAGGTTGGTCGAGTCGTACTGGGCCAGGGTCGCGAGGTCCGAGTCGACCCGGATCACCCGGGCATCGCCCGAGGGCATCCGGTCGCAAACCGGGTCTTGGGTCACCAGGACGGCGACCCCCGAGTCGCCGAGGAGGTAGGCCAGCCGCTCCCGAGGGTATCCCGGGTCGAGCGGGACATAGGCCCCGCCCGCCTTGAGGATGGCGAGTATCCCGACCACCATGTCGGCCGACCGCTCGACCCCCAGGCCAACCCGCGACTCGGGGCCGACGCCCAAGGTCCGCAGGTGGCGGGCGAGCTGGTTGGCCCTGGCGTTCAGTTCGCGGTAGGTCAGCCGGATGTCGCGGTAGATGACCGCCACGGCGTCGGGGGTCCGCTCGGCCTGGGCCTCGATGACCCGGTGGATGCAGACGTCGCCCGGGAACGGGACCTCCGTCCGGTTCGGCGCGACGACGACCTGGTCCCACTCGGCCCGGGGCAAGACGTCCAGGTGCGACAGCCGCCGAGTCGGGTCGGCCACGATCGACCGGAGCAGCGTCTCGAACCGGGCCAGGACGCGGTCGGCGGTCGAGGCGTCGAACAGGTCGGTGTTGTATTCGAGCGACGCCATCAGCCCGGCCTCGGTCTCGGCGGTCGCCAGGGTCAACTCGAACTGGCTGGCGGCGAGGTCGATGGCGACCGATTCGAGCGCGAAGTCGCCCAAGGCCAGCTTCGACCCTTCCCCCTGGAGCACGAACGGGGTCAACCCGGCGTCGTCGAGCTTCTGGGCCTTCTGGAAGACGAACATCGCCTGAAAGATCGGCGAACGGCTCGGATCTCGACCGCCGCCGAACTGTTCGGCCATCGAGGCGAACGGGAGGTCCTGGTGCTCCAACCCGTCGAAGACCGCTCGGCGGACTTGGACGAGGAAGTCGGCGAACGTCGGGTCGTCCGCCAGGTCGCTTCGGATCGGCAGGGGGTTGGCGAAGTAGCCGACCACGTCGGTCAGGTGGGCACGGTCGCGGCCGGCGACCGGCGACCCGACGATGATGTCGGTCTGCCCCGACATCCGGGCAAGCAAGACCTGGAACGCCGCCAGGAGCGTCACATAAAGGCTCGCCCCCGAACCCGCCCCCAGCGCGACCAGATGGGCCGTCAGGGCGGGGTCGATGGTCAGGTTCCGGCTCGCGCCTCGATGAGTTCGGACCGAAGGGCGAGGCCGGTCGGCCGCCAGGTCGAGCACGGGCAAGGGGCCGGCCAGGACGCCGCCCCAATAGCTTCGGAGCCGGTCGCCTTCGGGGCCGGCCAGGAGGGCTTTTTGCCAGCGGACGAAGTCGGTGTAGCGCAGCTCGGGCTCAAGCACGGGGGGCGCGGCCCCGGCGCGGTCGGCGGCGTAGAGGGCGCCCAACTCGTGCATCAGGAGGGCGATCGACCAGAAGTCGCCGATGATGTGGTGCGCCGAGAGGACGATGTGGTGGTCGGTCCCATCCCGGGAAAAGAGGGTGGTCCGGAACGGCGGGGCGGCGGAAAGATCGAACGGCCTCCGGGCTTCCTCGGACAACCGGGCGTTCAGGGCGTCGTCGGGCCAGCCCGAGGCGTCGACCACCGAGAACCCGACCTCGACCGACTTCGAGCGATCGACGATCTGCTCGGGTTCGCCCCCGTCCAGGTCGGACAGGGCGAACGTGGTCCTGAGCGAGGCGTGGCGATCGACCAAGGCTTGCAAACTCCGGCGGAGGGCGGGCACGTCGAGGCGCCCTCGGACCTTGGCCGCCCCCGCCATGTTGTATGCGGCGTCGTCGGGCATCCGCTGGTGGACCAGCCAGAGCGAGCGCTGGCCGGGCGACAAGGGGTGCCGGGTCGGCAGCCCATCGCCGACGTCTTCGGCCCGTCCGGGCGCCGAAGCGGTCGGCCCGGCGTTGGCGGTTTCGGGCGAGTCCCACTGCTCGATCGCCTGGTCGGCAAGCTGGGCGATCGTCGGCCCTTCGAGCAGGCGGGTGATCGGCAGCGAGGTCCCGAGGTCGGCCTCGACCCCGCTCTTCAACTCGATCGCCATCAACGAGTCGAGGCCGAGCGCGTCGAGCTTCCGCTCGGGGTCGACTCGGCTCGGGTCGAGCCGGAGCACGCCCGCCACCCGATTTCGGAAGTAGGCGATCACCTGTTCGCGACGCTGGTCGGCGGGGAAGTCCCGCCAAAGCTCCAGCGCCGAGGTCGTCAGGCCCGAGCCGTTCCGCGCGGGTCCGTCGCCATCGGCGTCGAACCGAGGGCGCTCGTCGATCCCTTCGAAGAACCGGCGCGATTTGCCCTTGCCCTGGATCACCCCGAAGGTGAACCAATCCACGTCGGCGACGACCCGGTGCTGGCTCCCGTTCGGTCCACCGCCCAGGACTTGCTCCAAGGCTCGAAACGCCCGGTCGCTCGCCAGCGGCTCCAGCCCGAGCAGCTTGTGGGTCTTCGTCAAGCTCGACGCCATCCCGACCCCGGCCCAAGGCCCCCAGCCGACGCTGGTCGCGGGGACTCCCCGACTCGAAGCCCAGCTTGCGTAGGCGTCCAAGAACTGGTTGGCCGCCGCGTAGGCCACCTCCCGCGTCCCCAGGACCGCCGCGATCGAGGAGAACGGCACGAAAAAGTCGAGCGGCAATCCCCGGGCGAGCCGGTGCAAGACCCAGGTGCCCGCGACCTTGGGGCGAAGCACCCGCGCCAGGGCTATGGGCGAGGTGTCGCGGAGCGAGGCGGGTCCGACGACCCCGGCCGCGTGGATGATCCCCCGGATCGGCGGCAAGAGTTCGCTGACTCGGGTCAACACCGCCTTCATCCTCGGCTCGTCGGCGACGTCGGCCGCCGCGACCACCACGGTCGCGCCTTGCCGCTCCATCGCCTCGATCGCCTCGACGATCGAGCGTGCGGGGTGATCTGGAGCCAGGCCGCCCCACTCCGAGCGGGCGGGCAAGCCGCGACGCCCGACCAGGATCAGCCGCCTCGCCCCCCGGTCGACCAGCCAACCGGCCGCCTTGAGGCCGAGGTCGCCCAGGCCGCCCGTGACGAGATAGGTCGAGTCGGGCCGGATCGGCGGGGCGGGACGGTCGTCGGGCGCGGTCGAGGGCCGGTCGGATCGGACCAGGCGGCCGGCGAAGCGTTGGCCGGAGCGGATCGCCTGCTCGTCGTCGGCTTCGGGGTCGAGGATCGCGTCGAGCAACCCGGCGACCGAGCCGGCGAGGTCGTCGGGGTCGAGGTCGACCAACCCGCCCCAGGCGTCGGGCCGATCCCATCGGATCGAACGCCCCAGCCCCCAGACCGTCGCCTGCGCCGGGTTTTCGACGGAGCGGCCCGCGCCGACCGCCTGGGCGCCCGCCGTGACCAGGGTCAACCGCCCCCGGGTCGGGCCGGCTTCCAAGGCTTGGGCCAGCGCGAGCGTGCCGCCGCAACCGAGCTCGAGGGCCTTGAACAACCCGTCCATCGAGGTCGAGGCCGGGTCGAGAGTCGGGGCGTCGAGGCTCCAGAACGAGATCAGGCCCGCGATCGGCTCGACGGCCAGCTCGTCGAGGGTCGACCGGAGGGCCGGAGACTCCACGTCGTCGATCACCCGATCGCCGTCGATCGGCGACGAAGGCCGTTCCGTCCCCGAGCGGAACACCGACACGCAGCGGCCGCCTCGGGCTTCGAGGGCGACCCGGAACCGATGGCCGACCCCGCCGCCATCCTCGAAGATTACCCAGCGAGCGTTCCCGGTCGACGACGATTCCCGGACGGGACCGTTGGAACCCTCGACTGGCCGCCAGGCCACCTCGTAGAGCAGGTCCGAGGTCGAGTCGAGGGTCGCTTGGGGCGCGGTTTGATCCGACTCGACGGCATGATGACCGTTCGACCCGTTCACGGTGGGGTGGTGGCCGTTCGACCCGTTCGCGGTGACTTCGACCTGGCGAGCGGGGGCGGGCGGCGCGGCCGCCCAGAACCGCTCGCGCTGCCAGGGGTAGCTCGGGAGGCGGACGAACCGGCCGGTCGGGGTGACGGCGGACCACCGGACCGAGGCCCCTCGGGCATACAGGGCGGCGAGCGACCGGAGGAGGTCGCCGGGGCCGTCGCTCCCCCGTCGGATCGAGCCGAGGGCGAAGCCTTCGCGGCCGCTTTCGCGGAGCGTGGCCTGGATCGAGGCGACCAGCGACGGGTGTGGGCCAATTTCAAGGAAGGTGTCGAACCCCTCGGCGGCCAAGGTCTCCGCCGCGGCGGCGAACTGGACGGTCTCCCGGAGGTTGCGGCCCCAGTAGGCGGGGTCGAGGGCCTGGCCGTCGACCCAATGGCCGGTCACGGTCGAGACCATCGGGATCGCGGTCGGCTTGGCCCGGAGGCCGACGAGGGACTCGGCCAACTCGGCGGCGAGCGGGTCCATCTGGGGGCTGTGGAACGCGACGTCGACGTTGAGGAGGCGGGCGAACGTCCCCTCGGCGGTCCAGTCGTCGAACTGCTCGATGATCGAGTCGGGGTCGCCCGACAAGGTGGTCGAGGTCGGCCCGTTGATCGCCGCGACGCTGATCCGCCCTTCCGAGGCGTCGGCGACCTTATAGGCTTCAAGGCTCGACAGCCCCGCCGCCACGGTCCGGCCCAGGCCGATGGCCCTCTGGGTCAAGCACCCCCGGAGCATCACCAGGCGGACGGCGTCGCCGAGCGAGATCGCCCCGGCGACGTAGGCGGCCGCCGCCTCGCCCAGGCTGTGGCCGACCACGGCGTCGGGCTCGATCCCCCACGACCGCCAGACCGCCGCCAGGCCGACGTGGACCGCGAATTGGGTCGGCTGCGCGATCTCGGGTTCGAGGAGGCGAGGGTCATCGCCTTCGGTCATCAAGGCCGCCAGGACCGACCAGCCGCCCAGAGCGATCGTCAGGCGGTCGACCCCTTCGACGGCGCTCCGGAACACAGGCTCGACCGCGAGGAGGTCGCGCCCCATCCCCAGCCACTGGCTCCCCTGCCCCGAGAACACGAAGGCCAGCTTGGGCCGACGCCCCGGCGCGGCCCGGCCCGCGACGAGACCGGCGAGGGCTTCGCCCCGCTCCGCCGCGTCGAGCAGTTCGACCGCCTCGACCGCCGAACCGGCCACCACCGCCAGGCGATGCTCCAAGTGCGACCGCCGCGTCCCGCTCGAAAACGCCGCGTCGGCCAGGTCGAGGCCGCCCGAGGCCAGGCGATCGCGGATCGACCGGGCCAAGCTCGCCAAGGCCGGGCCGGTCTTGGCCGAGATCGGCAAGAGGTAGCTTGAGCGGTTGATCGAGGTTGGGTCCTCGATCGCTTCGACCCGCTCCGCCGCTTCAAGGACGACGTGGGCGTTGGTCCCGCCGAAGCCGAACGAACTGACCCCCGCCAGGCGGGTCGGTTTGGACCGGGGCCAGGGGGTCAACTCTCGGGCGATGGCGATCGGCAAGGCGTCGAACGGGATGTGCGGGTTGGGCTGGTCGAAGTGCAAGCTCGGCGGGATGACGCCATGCTCGAGGGCCAAGGCCGCCTTGATGACCCCCGCCACGCCCGCCGCCGCTTCGAGGTGGCCGATGTTGGTCTTGGCCGAGCCGACCCAGCACCGCTCCCCTTCGGGCCGCCCTTCCGCCAGGACCGCGCCCAAGGCTCGGGCCTCGATCGGGTCGCCCAGGAGGGTGCCGGTCCCGTGGGCCTCGACGTAGTCGACCTGGCCCGGCTCGACCCCACTGGTCCGGTACGCCGATCGAAGGACGGCCTCCTGCGCTTCCCGGCTCGGGGCGGTCAGGCCGTTGCTCCGGCCGTCCTGGTTGATCGCGCCCCCTCGGATCACGGCGCGGATCGGGTCGCCGTCGGCGATCGCCCGCGCGAGCGGCTTCAAGACGACCATCCCCGCCCCTTCCCCCCGGACGTAACCGTCCGCCGAGGCGTCGAAGGTCTTGCAGCGGGCGTCGGAGGCGAGGAAGCCCGCCGAGGCGAAGTCGGCCAGCAGTTCGGGGGCGAGGATCAGGTTGACCCCGCCGGCCAGGGCCGTCGTGGATTCTCCGGCGAGCAGGCTCCGGCAAGCGAGTTGGATCGCCACGAGCGACGACGAGCAGGCGGTGTCGACCGCCAGGCTCGGCCCCCGGAAGTCGAACGTGTACGACAATCGGTTGGCCGCGATGCTCGCCGCGTTGCCCGTCAAGGCATAGGCGTCGCTCGACCGACCGTGGTGGAGCCGGGCATAGTCGTCGGTGCTGATCCCGACGAAAACCCCGACGGAGGTCCCGGCGAGCCGGTCGACGACCTGGCCGCCGTCCTCCAAGGCTTCCCAGGCGACTTCGAGGAGCAACCGCTGCTGGGGGTCGACCCAGACCGCCTCGCGCGGGGCGATCCCGAAGAACTCGGCGTCGAACAGGTCCACCCGGTCCAAGAAACCGGCCTGAGTCCCCGGAGGAGCCGCGAAGTCGGCCTGGCGACCGGCCGACACCGGGCCGACCGCGTCGACCCCTTCGCTGAGCAGCTTCCAGTACGCCTCGGGACCCGAGGCGCCCGGGAACCGGCACGCGACCCCGATGATCGCCACCCAATCGTCGTCCGGGACGGGGCGGAGCGGCAACGTCGGTTGAGGCTCGACGACCGAGTCGGCCGCCAGGTGCCTCGACAGGGCCTCGACCGTGGGATACTCGTAGAGCAAGGTCGGCGAGAGCGGCCGACCGATCCATTCTTCGAGTTCCCCAACCAGGGCCACGGCCCGGAGCGACCCGAGGCCGAAGCTGGCGAACGGTCGAGTGACGTCGATCTCGCGGGCCGAAACACCGAGCGGACCCGCCAGCTTGACGACCAGCCAGTCGGCGATGGCCGCCGCCGTCGGCGAGGCGGGTTGACCCGGCGACTGGAGACTGATGGTGACCGGATCATGGTCCCGCCGGGCCGGTGCGGAGGCCGGAGTTGGGTCGGCCACCCACGATGCGACCCCTCCGAGCGTCCCGTCGAGGAACTGGCCGCGGATCTCGCGGCGGCGGACCTTGCCGCTCGACGTCCGGGGGAGCGTCATCGGCTTGAGCAAGGTGATGGCGTGGAGGTCGAGGTCGAACTCGGAGGCGACGGCGGACCGGATCGCCCCCATCGCTTCCTCGAAGACCTTGGTCCGGCGGTCGACCTCGCCGACGAGGACCAGCCGCTCCTCGCCGTCCACTTCGACGGCGAACGCCGCCCAGGCGTCATCCGCCAGCGAGTCGTGGCACCGGCCGACGGCCCACTCGACATCCTGGGGGTAGATATTCCGCCCCCGGATGATGATCAAATCCTTGAGCCGGCCGGTGACGAACAACTGGCCGTCGCGGACGAAGCCGAGGTCGCCGGTCCTGAGGTATTTCGGCGATCCCGGAGAATCGTCGCCCGCCAGGCCGGCTTGGAAGGTGGCCTCGGTCGCTTCGGGCTGGTTCCAGTAACCTTGGGCGACGCCCGGCCCCGCCACCCAGATCTCGCCGATCCGGTGGTCGGGCTGGACGGTGAGGCGGTCGGGGTCGACGATCGCGACCCGATGGTCGTCGGCGACCTGGCCCGATCCGACGACACTCTTGGCGTCTCCCGACTTCGCGTCGAGGACCTCGCCGCGCTCGAACGCCTGGTTCTCGACCCGGACGACGGCCGGGGGCAGGCTCGGCGGGCCTCCGCTGACGATCAAGGTCGCTTCGGCCAGGCCGTAGCACGGGAGGAACGCTTCGCGGCGGAACCCGCAAGGGGCGAAGGCTTCGACGAATCGGTCGATCGTCTCGGGGCGGATCGGCTCGGCGCCGTTGAACGCGACGGTCCAGCCGCCGAGGTCGAGGCCGACCTTCTGCTCGGCGGTGACTCTCCGGGCGCAAAGGTCGTAGGCGAAGTTCGGCCCGCCGCTGATCGAGGCCCCGGTCCGGCTGATCAGTTCGAGCCAGCGGACGGGCCTTTGGAGGAAGGCGACCGGGGAGAACAGGGTGGTCGACCCGCCGCAGTACAAGACCTGGAGGGCGCCGCCGATCAAGCCCATGTCGTGGTGGAGCGGCAACCACGAGACCCCTCGGGTATCCGGTCGCGATCCGAAGCCTCGCTGGATCGTCGCCGAGTTGCTCAGGAGGTTGCCGTGGCTGACCATGACCCCCTTGGCCGTCGAGGTCGAACCCGACGTGTATTGGAGGAAGGCGAGCGAGTCGAGGCCAACACCCGGGTCTCGCCAGCGGTCGGCCAGGTCGTCGACGACGGTGTCGGTCGCAAGCCGGGTCGCCCCGGATAGCTCGGGGATGGCGGCGAACCAGCGGTCGGACCCTTCGACCCGCGACCCGGTGGTCAATACGGCGCGAGGGGTCGAGTCGGCCACGATCCCCCTGAGCCGGGGCAAGGCGCGATCCGATCGAGGCAAGTAGGCGGGCACGGCCACGACACCGGCGTACAAGCAGCCGAAGAACGCCGCCAGGAAGTCGAGGCCGGGCGGGTAGAGCAAGAGCGCCCGTTCGCCCGCCAGCCCTTGGCCCTGGAGGTCGGAGGCGATCGCGCGTGCCTTGCGATCGAGGTCGGCGAAGTCCCAGCGGGTCGAGCGGCCCTCGACCGAGAAAGGCTCGCTCAAGCTCGAAAGCCAGGCCAGGTCGTCGCCGAGGAACGTGAAGCTTCCTCCCTCGCCCCGGCCTTGGAGTTCAGCCCGGGCCTGGAGCAGTGCGACGAAGCTCGGCAAGTCGGCGGGGAGGTCAATAGGTGCGAAACTCATGAGTATTGGCGCAATGCCTCGAGGGTGCTTCGACGAGCGAGACGCAGCCAAAACCAGAAGGACGGGCCTCAGCGCGATCCGGACATCGCCTCCCGGAGACTTGCCGGCCTCATGTCTTTCCAAACTTCATCCACAAACGCCAAGCAAATTTCCTTCCGACCCGAATGCCCCGCCTCCGACCAGCCGAGCGGGGCTTCGCGATCCGCCGGCCAGATCGAATATTGCCCTTCCGCGTTGACCACGACCTTGAACAGCGGCTCGGCGGAGGGCGTACTTTGCACGTTAGCCATGAAGTTACCCGTACCAGTTTCCCCGGGCGCCGGACTCGGCCACCTCGGGTCGCCTCAAAGGATGGGAAGCTTTGGGTGGAGTGGGGGGAAGGTTAATCGGAGAAGTCTGCCCGGCCATCGAACTCGAACCGCCGATCGGAAACCAGCGGCGAGATCGACCCGGGGTCGTGGTTCCTCGGGCCGCTTGCCCCCCGCTCGCAATTGCCGCCGGTCGCTCACGCAAATCTGCCGACGACGCGACAACCAACCGGGGGAAGCCCCCAAACAACTGCGGACTTGAGCCGGAAAGCCATCGAGACCCTACAGCTTCACTGTCCCTCAGCTCCGATCTAGCTTACCCGAATTATGATAATTGTCAATCCGCCCTCCGATCGGCGACACCCCCACCGGACTCGATTCCGAAGCGAAATCCTGGAGGTTATATTTCGCAAATCTATTTGAGCAAATGACTTACTTCTTTCTTATCTCAATGAATTTTGATCAATGAGATCGACGATCCGTTGCCGCTGGAAACTTAGGATAATGGCGTTGTCTGGCGACTTTGGCGCGATTGTCAGCAATTTCGCGGGTCAGGTCAAGTCTCGCACACGATTTCTTTCGATCCGTCGACCGCCCCGGGTATCGCTCTCGAATCTGGAGATCCACCGGGATCAAGAATTGCGGATCGCGGGATCGCAAGTCGCAACAGGTTGAATGATCGTGGTTCCTGATTTTTTTGCGATCCTGCGATCCCGCGATCTGCAATCCGAATTCCCGGATTCGAGAGCCACACCCCAAGTCGCCTTGCCGATTCGGGGGGCGATGGCATACGATTCAGGCTGCCAACCTCCGGGTGTTCCTTGAGCCGAGACGTCCCGCCTTTCGATGATCTTCCACCCGCCTCGGTGACCGATCGGGAGTCCAGTCGCCCATGTCGCATCGTCCGGGTCCTCGCACCGTCCTGGCCTTTCTGGTCGTCGCAACCTTCGTTGGGGTTTCAACCAGGGCGGACGAAGTCGACCGATCGCCGATCGCCTTGGCGGTCTCGGCCGACGGGTCGAGGCTCCTGGTGGCCAACCAGTCGGCGGGTTCGGTGTCGCTGGTGGATTTGGCCTCGAAGCGGGTGATCCGCGAGACCAAGACCGGCGACCGGCCGATCGGGGTGGCGATCTCGCCCGACGGCCGCCGGGGATTGGTCGCGCACTGGTTCGGTTACGACGTCGCTGTCCTCGACCTGACCGACGATCGCCTGGCGATTGAAGGGCGGGTCGAGGTCGGCCCCGAGCCACGCGGGGTGGTGATCTCCGGCGACGGCTCGACCGGGTTCGTCGCCTTGGGCGCGAGCAACGAGGTGGTCCGGGTCAACCTGGCGACCCGAAAGGTCGGCGGTCGGGCCGCCGTCGGCCGGGAGCCTCGCGGCCTGGCCTTGACCCCCGACAAGTCGAAGCTCCTGGTGGGCAACAGCCGGTCGAAGTCGCTCTCGGTGGTCGATCTGGCGCGTTTCGAGGTCGTCTCGACGTTGCCGGTCGCCGAGGACAACCTCAGGCAAGTCGCCGTCAGCCCCGACGGGCGATACGCTTACGTCTCGGCGATGCTCAACCGAGGGATGGCGACCACGCTCAACAACATCGACCTCGGCTGGGTCCTCGGCGAGCGGATCGTCCGCGTCCCGCTCGACGGCTCCGACTCGTCGGAAGGGTTGACGCTCGACCCCTTGGGCGACGCGGCGGGCGACGCCCACGGGATGGCGGTGGGCCGAGGCGGGTCGCTCCTGGCGGTCGCCTGCGGCGGGACGCACGACGTGATGCTTTTCGACCAAAGCAAGAAGGCCCTGCCCTGGAAGGCCGGGGTCGGCCGCGACGTGATGGCCGTCGACCTCCTCAAAGATAAGATGAGGTATCGGCGGATCAAGCTCGGCGGCCGCCCCACCGAGTTGGCGTTCGCCCCCGACGGCAAAACCTTATACGTCGCCAACTACCTGAACAATGTGGTCGAGGTCGTCGACACCGACTTGGGTCGGAAGGTCGCCTCGATCGATCTGGGAGGGCCGAGCGAGCCGTCGTTGGCTCGACGCGGCGAAGCCCTCTTCCACGACGCCAACCGGTCGGCCAACCACTGGTATAGCTGCAACACCTGCCACTCCGAAGGGCATACCAACGGGCTTGACTTCGACACCATGAACGACGGCTGGCAGGACCGATCTTCGAACCATCTGCAAAGTCGGAAGAAGGTCCCCACGCTCCGACGGGTCGCCTACACCGCCCCCTGGACCTGGCACGGCTGGCAAACCAGGATCGACGACGCGATCGTCGAGTCGTTCACCAAGAGCATGCAAGGCCCCAAACCGACCCCGGGCGAAGTCGAGGCCCTGGCTGCCTACCTGAACACCCTCGACTTCCCCCGGAACCCGCACCGCGAGGCCGACGGTTCGCTCCCCCCCGCCGCCAAACGCGGCGAGGTGGTCTTCAAGGCGGGCAAGAATGGTTGCGCATCGTGCCACGGCGGGCCGGAGTTCTCCGACGGCAAGCTCCACGACGTCGGCCTGCTCGAACGCGGCGACGTGTACCGGTCGCACAACCCGCCGTCGCTCCGGGGCGTCTCCGACAAGGACCCGTACCTCCACGACGGCCGCTCCGCCACCCTCCGCGACGTCCTGACCGGCCCCCACGGACCCGAAAGCCTGGTCGGAGGCGAGCCGTTGTCGGCGACCGACCTCGACGACTTGATCGCCTACCTCAAAGCGCTTTGATCGGGTTGGCGGCGACCGGCTCGATGGCGGGCCGTCCCGCCGGGGTCGGCTTCAGGAGTCGGACCCCTCGGGCCAACCCGACACGGCGGGCGTCTCGGAGCGCGATCTCGATCGACTCCTCGGGCGCGGGGTGGACGAGGCCGAACGCCCGGTCGGCGCGATCGCCCCGGACGTGGAGTCGTAGGAAGCCCCCCGCGACCGTGGCCGACGACACCTCGATCCAGCGTCCCCCCACCAAACGGTCGAACCACCCCGCGCACCAGACCATCGGCCGCTCGCAGACGTCCGGCAGCGGGAACGTCCGGCGCGGGCGGCCCGTCAGCTTCCCGACCAGCATGGCCAGTTCGACGAAGCTCAAGTAAGGTCCCGCCAACGCATAACGCCGACCCGCCCCCCCGGCGACCAAGGCCCGTCGGTGCGCCTGGGCCGCGACCCTGGCGTCGATGATCGGGATGCCCCCCGACGGCAAGACCGCCAGCGGCGATCGCGCCAGGGCGATCAACAGGCTCGTCGAGGTCGGCTTCGGGTCGCGGGAGCCGATCACCATCCCCGGGCAGAGCGCGACGGTTTCGATCCGACCGCCCGAGCCGTCGAGGACCATCGCCTCGGCCTCCCGCTTCGTCCTCGCATAAGTCGAGTTGACCCGTTCAAGGTTCCAGGGGGTGTCTTCGTCGGCCGGGGCGTCCGCCGAACCCGCCGCGAGCGTATGGAGCGTCGAAGTGTACACCATCCGCTCGACCCCGCTGGCCACGCTGTCGAGCAGCAGCCCTCGGGTCGCTTCGACGTTGACGCTGGCCCCCTCGCCCCGAGGGTCGGCGCCCAGGCTGACCCAGCTTGCCGAGTGGATCACCCCCCGGACGCCTCGGAGCGCGGCCCGTCGGTCCTTGGGGTTCCTCAGGTCGCCTCGGACCCAGTCGATCGCCGGGTCGTCGGGTTCGACCAGGGGGTTGGACCGGGTCAAGCCCCGGACCCGGTGGCCGGCTCGGGCCAGGGTCCGCGCGACGTGGCCGCCGACGAACCCCGACGCCCCCGTGACCAGGACCGGCCACTCGGTCGGGTCGGGGTCGAGGGCGGCACTCAAGCTCGAAGTCGGGTCGTCGACGATCGTCGGATGGTCCACGCCTCAGCGCCCCGCTTGCCGGAACACGGTCGGGTCGGGTTGCCAGAGGTAGAGGAAGGTGGGCGTCCGGCTCCGGTCCAGTCCCGGATAGCTGAGCGGGACGATCTCCCCCTGGATCGGCGTGTTCGGGCTGATCGCGTAGATCGACCGCGCCGGGACCCCGGCCCGGCCGAAGACGACCACCTCGGCCCCCGAGGTCCCCGCCAGCCGCTCGGCCTCGGCGATCGCCTCGTGGACGTATCCCAGGCGGTCGACCATGTGCAAGCTCAACGCCTTGCCGGCGGACACGATCCGACCGTCCTCGATGGCCCGGAAGTCGTCGGGTGTCATGGCTTTGCGTTTGGCCGCGACGCGGTCTCGGAACCGGTCGCGGTAGCCGTCGGCCATCTCCTGCAAGAGCCTTCGCCCCTCGTCGTCGAGCGGTTCGGTGATCGAGCCGAGGTCGACCCGGGCGCCCGCCTTGACCGGGTCGGCCACGAGGTTAAGCTGGCTCATGGCGTCCTGCATGTTGTAGTGGTTGATGATCGACCCGACCGAGCCGGTCAGGCCGGTCGGGAGCGCGACGACCGAATCGCCCCCCAAGGCCAGATAATAAGCTCCCGCCGTCGCCACGTCCATCAAGCAGGCGACCACCGGCTTTCCGGTCTCGGAGCGGAACCGACCCAGCTCGTCGGCCATGATGTCGGTCGCCGCCACCCCTCCGCCGGGGCTGTTGATCCGAATGACCAAGGCCCGGACCTCCGGGTCTCGCCCCGCCGCTTCGAGCTTCTCGCGGAACGCCCCGACCGGGTTCTCGCCCAGGGAGGACAAGCCGGTCAAGTTCTGGTTGAGGAGCAACCCATCGACGTCGATCAACCCCACCCGTCCCGATCCCGCCGAGTGAGCCGGCCTGACGATGCCGGCGACCATCGGGCCGGGGTCGGTGGCGCTGGGGATCTTGACCTCGACGGAACCTTGGATCGCGGCATTGGCGGCGACCCGGACGTCGCCGTCGACTTTGGCCTTCGCGTCGGCATCAACCTTGAACCGCCCCGAGAGCGGAACCCCGTGGCAACCGACCGAGCTTAGCCCCAAGGCGAACACCCAAACCGAGGCCGAGTTGGCCCGGAGCTTGCGACGAAAATCCTTCATCGAAGGCCGACCCTCCTCGGTCGCGGTTTGCCGTGGTCCCGTCGTTATCATCGGCCCGATCCCGAAGCAACTTGCCCCGACAACCCCGGCTTTCGGAAAGATTCGTCCTTCATGACCGCCCTCATCCTCCGGCTCGGCCTGTCCTTGACCTTGCAAACCGCCCCGACCGACAACCCGGTGTTGCAAAATTTGCTCGATCGAGGGGTCGAGACGAACGGAGTCTCGGTCTCGTTGCCGTCGCCGAGCTTGCTCGACGGCCAGGACGCCCCGGCGACTCGAAGCATGCTCCGGGCCGTGGCGGGCGACGACCGGAGCGTCGAGAACTTGACCAAAGACTCGGTCTCCGCGCCGTTCGTCTTGAAGACCCGCGACACCAAGGCCGAAGGGGCGACGATCCGGGGCGCCGACCTCTGGTTCGTCGTCCGGGGGGAACTCGACGACATCGACCTGAAGCCGATCCTAGGCAAGGCCGACGGGTCGAACGTCGAGGCCGGCAACATGCGGTTCACCTCGCGGGTCCTGTCGGCCAAAGACCTGGGCGGCCGGAAGCTCGACCCGCTCCCGAGCTTGCCCGGGCGCGACGAGTGGTACACCGTCCAGGCCGGTCGCCTGCTCGACCGGATCGCGGTCGAGAGCACCGACCGCGTCGTGGCCACCCGGACCAAGGACTCGCTCACCGTCGCCGCGATCACCAGCCGAGCCTTCGACGCCGATCCGACCTATCCCAACCGTTGGGCGTCGATCCAGCGGTCCGGGGCGACCGAAACCCGTGGTTCGCCGCGGGTTTATTCCGGGGGCGGGAGCTACGTCAAGATCACCCGGTTGTCCAGCGACCCGGGGGCGTTGTTCGTCGAGGCCCACTTCGCCTTCGTCGAGCCGACCCTTTGGTTCTCGGGCAACCCGATCCTCCGGTCCAAGTTCAGCTTGATTTGCCAGGACCAGGTCCGCCAACTTCGCCGAGAGATCCAGAAGCGTCGGTCGTCGAAATGACGATGGAAGGGGAAAATCCTCAAGCAAATGCCGCCCGATCGCGTCGAAGGCGAACATTTCAGGGATCGAGGCGTAACTTGGAGGCGACCGACCACTCCAGATTACCGGACCCTTACAAATTACCGGGTTTGTCGTGCTATGATGGAGATATCGGTCGTCGTTGGAGCGTTGCGCCTATAATTGATGTGACCCGGCGGAAACGCTCTGTTTCGGTCGGGAGGGGGCGAAATTCCGGGGCGTGACCCGTTCGCCTTCCAGCCGGCGAGCGAGAATTCTCCCCTGTCCGTCCCGCCTTTGAAATGGCCCTCGATCGCCTTTCGGGGTCTCGCCAGGAGTTGAGCCAAGCGATGAGACGCAACCCCCGGACCCTGATCTACTCGGCGGGCGACCGGGACGCGATTCCTATCGTCGAGTCGGCGACCCGGGCCGGTGCCTTGGGCGTCGTCGACCTGGCCTGGCTCGACCCGGCGGGTTTGCTCGACCGATTGCCGACCTTGCGGCAACTCGCCCGACGGTTCGACCGACCGTTTGCCATCCGGGTCGACGCCCGGAACCTGACCGAAGCCTGGCTGACCGAGATCCCCCCGACCGCCTCGACGATCATCGTGGCCGCCTCGACGCTGGGTGGCTCCGAGGTCTCGCCCGCGCTGGTCCTGGTCGAGAAGTCGAACCGAGCCGCCTGGGCCGAGGTGTTTTCCCGAAGGGCCGCAGCCGAGGCCGAGGCCGCCGGGGCGGCTGGCCTGATCGTCGCGGGGCACGAGGCCGGGGGCTTCGTCGGCGACGACTCGTCGTTCATCTTGATGCAGGCGGTGGTCGCTCGGGCTGGTGTCCCGGTCTATGTCCGGGGCGGGGTCGGCCTCCGGGTCGCCGCCGGATGCCTGGCGGCGGGCGCGGCGGGGGTCGTGCTCGACGGCTCGGCCCTGCTCGCCCGGGAGTCGAACCTGACCGCGACCGACCGCGACCGGGTCGGACGCTGGGACGGGGGCGAAACCCGAGTCTTCGGCCCTCCGGGCGGTGTCCGGGTCCGGGTCCATGTTCCGCCCGGCTCGCCGATCCTCGGCCGCCTCCGCGCGGCGAGCGAAGCGGGCGGGGCCATCTGGGACGCCGCGATCCGGGCCGAGGTCGGCTGGGCGCCCGACCAAGCCTGGCCGGTCGGGCAAGATTCGTCGCTGGCTTCGAGCCTGGCCCGGTCGCACCCGATCATCGGCGACCTGGTCCGGGCGGTCGACCGGGCCGTCGTCGAGAACGGACGAGCGGCGGCGGCGCTCAACCCGCTCGGCGAAGGTTCGCCCTTGGCCAAGGCCCACGGCACGAGGTACCCGATCGTCCAAGGGCCGATGACCCGGGTCAGCGACGTGGTCGAGTTCGCCGACGCGGTCGCCGGAGGGGGGGCCCTCCCGTTCCTCGCCCTGGCGATGCTCCGGGGCGAGGAGGTCGAGTCGCTCCTCCGTCGGGCCAAGGGGGTCCTGGCCGGCAAATCGTGGGGGGTCGGCCTGCTTGGGTTCGTTTCGCCCGAGTTGAGGCGTGAGCAGGTCGACGCCATCCTCGCGGCCAGGCCGCCGTTCGCCGTGATCGCCGGGGGTCGCCCCGACCAGGCCGCCGAACTTGATCGGGCCGGGGTCGTGACCTATCTCCACGTCCCCTCGCCCGGGTTGCTGGATCAGTTCGTCCGCGAAGGGGCGCGCCGGTTCATCCTCGAAGGCCGCGAGTGCGGCGGGCACGTCGGCCCCCGGTCGAGCTTCGTGCTTTGGGAGCAGGCCCTCGACATAATCGAGCGGGCCATCGCCCACGGGGCCGACCCGAGCGGCTTCCAGATCATCTTGGCCGGGGGAATCCACGACGCCCCCAGCGCCCGGTTCGTCGCCTCGATAATTGCCCCGACCGCCAAGCTCGGGGTCAAGTTCGGAGTCCTGGTCGGCACGGCTTATTTGTTCACGGAAGAGGCCGTCACCACCGGGGCGATCGTCGAGCGTTACCAGGCCGAGGCCCTTCGCTGCGATCGGACGATCCTCCTCGAAACCGGCCCCGGCCATGAGGTCCGCGTCGCCCCCTCTCCGTTCGTCGCCGCCTTCGACGCCGAGCGCGACCGGCTTCGGACCCAACAGGTCCCGACCGACGACGCCCGGGAAGCCTTGGAGCGGCTCAACGCCGGGCGGCTCCGGGTCGCCACCAAGGGGGTGGAGCGGTCCTCCGGCGCAGGCTCGACGCTGGTCGAGGTGTCCCCAGCCGACCAGTTCGACCGGGGGATCTACATGCTCGGCCAGGTGGCCACCCTCCGGGATCGAGTCACCACGATCGCCGAACTCCATCGGTCGATCGCCGAAAGCCATCCTGAGACTCAAGTTGCGGCACGACCGGCCAAGCCCGAACCGTCCAACATCGCGATTGTGGGGATGTCGGCGATCCTGCCGGGGGCGGGCGACGTTCGGACGTTCTGGGAAAATACGCTTCGCAAGCGGGATTCGGTGACGGAGGTCCCGGTCGACCGCTGGGACTGGCGGGCCTACTACGACGCCGACCCCAAGGCCCCCGATAAAGTCGTCTCGAAGTGGGGCGGGTTCGTCCCGGACGTCGCCTTCGACCCCCTCACCTACGGGATGCCGCCGTCGAGCTTGCCATCGATCGAGCCGGTGCAACTCCTCCTGCTCGAAGCGACCCGGGCCGCGATCGAGGACGCCGGGTATGCCGACCGCCCGTTCGCCCGCGAGCGGACCGCCATCGTCCTTGGGATGGGCGGAGGCGCGGCGCAACTGGCGATGGGGTACGCATTTCGGTCCTACCTGCCGATGCTCGACGCCGTGACCCCAGGTTCGGGCCAGGCCGCTCTCGACGCTTGTCGAGGGTTGCTGCCCGAGTGGACCGAGGACTCGTTCCCCGGCTTCTTGCTCAACGTCGCCGCCGGTCGGGTCGCCAACCGGTTTGACCTCGGCGGGGCGAACTACACGGTCGACGCCGCCTGCGGGTCGTCGCTCGCGGCGGCGGCTCTGGCGGTCCGGGAGCTCGAGTCGGGGTCGGCCGATGTCGTCCTCCTCGGCGGCGCCGACACGGTCCAGAACCCCTTTACTTACTTGGCTTTCAGCAAAACCCAAGCCTTCTCGCCCCGAGGGCGATGCCGCCCGTTCGACGCTTCGGCCGACGGGATCGTCATCAGCGAAGGCGTGGCGATGGTCGTCCTCAAGCGGTTGAAGGATGCCGAGCGCGACGGCGATCGGATCTACTCCGTCATCAAGGGGATCGGAGCGTCGAGCGACGGCCGGGCCCGGGGTTTGACCGCCCCCAGCCCCGAAGGGCAGGTCCGGGCCGTCGAGCGGGCTTACGCCAAGGCGGGGGTCGAGCCGGCGACGGTCGGGTACGTCGAAGCCCACGGGACCGGGACGGCGGTCGGCGACGTGGTCGAGGTCAACGCGATCTCGGGGGTGTTCCGAAGTCGAGGGGCCGCCGATGGTTCGGTTGCGATCGGCTCGGTCAAGTCGAACATCGGCCACACCAAATGCGCGGCGGGCTTGGCAGGGTTGATCAACGCATCGCTGGCCTTGCACCACCGGGTCTTCCCGCCGACGATCGGGGTCGATCTGGTCAACCCCAAGGCCGACTTGGCGGACGGGCCGTTCCGGGTCAACACCGAGGCCCGCCCTTGGGTTCGTTCCGACTCCGGTCAACCCCGGCGAGCCGGCGTCAGCGCCTTCGGGTTTGGCGGGACCAACTTCCACGCCGTCCTCGAAAGCTATGACGCAAACCCTCTCCCGGCAACCGCTTCCCGACGAGAATGGCCCGCCGAGTTGTTCGTCTGGCGGCCATCCGATCGAACAAAGCTCAAGGCGAACCTCGACTCGCTGACCGTGGCGATCCAGCGCGGTTCCCGCCCCCCGCTCCGCGACCTGGCCCGCGCGATCAACCGGGCCAACCCGACGGCCCCGGTCGGTTCCGAACCTTGTCCGACCCTGGCGATTGTGGCCGAGTCGCTCGACGATTTGACGGCCAAGCTCGATGTGGCCCAAACCGCGATCGAGGCCCGGCAGCCCGGTCTCGACGACCCCCGGGGGGTGTTCTACCGCGAGCGGCCCGAGTTCGCCGGTGCGAAGGTCGCGTTCCTGTTCCCCGGGCAAGGGGCGCAATACCCTGGGATGCTCGCCGACCTGGCGATGGCGTTCCCGGAGGTCCACGATGCGATCGAAACTTTCGACAACGCCTTGGTTTGCGGCGATCGACCGCCGATCGGTCCCGCGATCTATCCCCCGCCCCCGACCGATCAAGCCGGGCGAACCCGGGCGTCCCAAACCCTGGCGGCGACCGACAGAGCGCAGCCCGCGCTGGGGGCGTCGAGCGTCGGCTTGCTCCGCCTCTTGGGTTCGTTTGGGATCGAAGCCGACTTGTTGGCGGGGCACAGCTTCGGCGAGTTGGTCGCCCTCCACGCGGCAGGCTCGATGGGGGTCGGCGCGCTGGCCCGGCTCGCGCACGATCGAGGGCGGTTGATGCTCGGAGCTTTGGGCGACGAGCCGGGGTCGATGGCCGCCGTCGCCGCCGGCCTGGACGTGGTCGCCCCCCGGTTGGGTTCGTTCCGCGCCGTGGCCGCCGTCAACGAGAACGGCCCCAATCAAACCGTGATCGCCGGACCACAAGTTGCTGTGGCGGAGGCGGTTAGGTCATTCGCGGCTTCCGGGTTCGCTGTCAAGGAACTGGCGGTCGCCGGGGCGTTCCATACCCCCCTGGTGGCCGGGGTCGAGGCTCCGCTCACCAGGGCCGCGAGGGCGGCGATCGAGGCTCCTCCCGACCGCCCGGTCTACTCGAACCTCGACGCCCGCCCTCACCCTCTCGACCCTCCGACGATCGCCAAGCGGGTCGGCGAACATGCGGTCCGCCCCGTCCGGTTCGGCCCGATGGTGGAAGCCATGCACGCGGACGGCGCCCGCGTTTTCATCGAGGTCGGCCCCGGCTCGATCCTGACGCCGCTGGTCGGTTCGATCCTCGGCGCCCGACCGCACCTGGCGGTAGCCTGCGACTCGCGGTCGAAGCCCGGCATCGCCACGCTCTTGACCAGCCTGGCCCGGTTGGCGGTGGCCGGGGTGCCGGTTCAACTTGACCGACTGAGCGAGGGACGGTCGACCCGGAACCTGGACCTGGCGAAATTGCCGGTTGGTGATGGCTCGCCTCTGCTCTCGGCGACCGCTTGGCTCGTCAACGGGAGCCGGTCGAAGCTGGTCGGGCAGCCCGAGCCGAAGCGGCTCGGCCAGGGTGCCCAGATGCTTGACCTCCCGACCCGGACGCATCCACCCAACCGGAACGGCCAGTCCTCGACCATGAACGGATCAACCAACGGAAACGGCTACCATCCCTCCGGCGGCCCGAGCAATTCCAAGGCCATGACCCCACCGAAACCGACCGAAGTGTTTGCCTCGAAACTTGTTCCGCCACCGCCGCCGCCCCCGGCCTCCGGCGGTTCGACCGACGAGCGAGTGCTTGCCGCGTTCCAGGAGACGATGCGGGTGTTCCTCGACGTCCAGCGGTCGACGATGCTGGCCTATCTTGGGGGTCGGTCGGCGCCGGTACCGATCGCCCCATCGGAGGCCGCGACCTATCCCGTCACCCCGGTTTCGGCCCCGGCACCGACGCCGGTGGTCTTGCCCGCGTCGATCAGCGACCGGATGACCGCCCGCCCCGCCCCATCATCCAAATTGGTGGCGGCACCGGCCCCGACTCCTGGCCCATCACCATCGCCAGTAATGACTTCGGTCGCGCCGATGGGTCGAGACGAGGTCGCCGCCCGTTTGGTCGAGATCGTCCGCGATCGGACCGGCTACCCGGCCGAGATGCTTGGCCTGGACCTCGACCTCGAGGCTGATCTCGGGATCGACTCGATCAAGCGAGTCGAGATCCTCGGGAGCCTGCGAGACTCCGTCGCAGCGCTAGCCGGGTCGACCGATCCCTCGACCATGGACTCGCTGTCGAGGGCGAAGACCTTGGGGGCGATCGTCGACCGGGTCGACGAGATCGCCCGCCGCCGGCATCCCAAAGGGGCCGCGAACCCATCTCCGAATGGCACTGACAATGGCAACGGCCGCGAATCTCGCCCCGCCCCGACCGGGTCGAAGTCCCAGGCCGACCCGGATTCCGACTCCGAGTCCGACCCGGCAAATCCGCCCGAGCGAACCGATTCTCCGGTCCGCCGCCTGGTGATCGAGGCGGTCGAGGCCCCGTTGGCTTCGTTCGGCGCGGCGGGAGGGCTGGCCTCGGGGGGCGTCGTCGTGGTCACCGACGATGGCCGGGGGGTTGGTCGTGGGTTGAAGTCCCGGTTCGAGGCGGAAGGGCACCCGGTGGTCCTGGCCGGTCCGGGCACGTTCGACCTCGGGTCGCCGGCCTCGGTCGAACTGCTCCTGGAGAAGGCCCGATCGAAGGGGCCGATCGCGGCGATCGTCCACGCCCTCCCGCTCCGGGAGCTCGACGAGGCCATGCTCGACCCCGAGCGCTGGGCGGCCCGGATGACGCCCGAGGTGAAGGGGTTGTTCCTGCTGGCCAAGGGGGCATCCAACGACCTGGAGCGGGCGTCGCGCCGGGGCGGAGGGGCCTTGGTCGCCGCCACCGCGATGGGCGGGACGTTCGGGTCGACCTCGACCGGAGACGCTTCGGCCGACTTCTTCCCCGGCCACGGCGGTGTCTCGGGTCTGATGAAGACCCTGGCCCGCGAGTGGCCCGGCGTCCGCGCCCGGGTCGTCGACTTCGACCCGAGAGCCGACGCCCGGGGCCTGGCCGATCACCTCGCCGACGAAACCCTGGCGGGCGACGGCTGGTCCGAGGTCGGCTATTCGCGAGGGCGGAGGATTCGGCTCCGGGCGACGCCCGATCGGCTCGACCGCGAGGCGGCGGCCCGGCTCGAAATGATGCCGGGCGAGCCGGTGGTCGTGACCGGAGGGGCGAGGGGGATCACGGCGGCGGTCGCCCTCGAACTCGCCCGACGCTGGCGGCCGACCCTCTTGCTGATCGGTCGAAGCCCGCTCCCGGATCGGGCCGAAGACCCCGAGACGGCGGGGATCGACGCGCCCTCCGACCTCAAGGCCGCGCTCCTGGGTCGGCTCAAGAGCAACGGCTCGGGCGTGACTCCCGCCGAGCTTGACCGGGCCTACCGGTCGCTCCGGCAGGCCCGGGAGATCCGGCGAAACCTGGCCGCGATCCGGGATGCCGGGTCGGACGTCGAGTATGTCGCCGCCGACGTCCGGGACGCGAATGGTCTGGCCTCGATCCTGGACGGCTGGAAGCGGAAGTACGGCGATCCCGCCGGCCTGATCCACGGCGCCGGGGTGATCCAGGACAAGCTGATCCGCGACAAGACGCTCGGGTCGTTCGACGCCGTGCTCGGGACCAAGCTCGACGGTGCCCTGAACCTGGCCCGGCTCTTGAACCCCGACCCGCTCCGGTTCGCCGCGCTCTTCTCGTCGATCGCCGGTCGGTTCGGCAACGCGGGCCAGTCCGACTACGCCGCCGCCAACGAGGTCTTGAACAAGCTCGCGCTGTGGCTCGACCGCCGATGGCCCGGCCGAGTCCTGGCGATGAACTGGGGGCCTTGGTCGGGCGTGGGGATGGTGTCCGACCTCGAAGGCCACCTCGGCGCCCGGGGCCTGGGGATGATCCCGCCCGAAGTCGGCCAGGCCATGCTCGTCGACGAACTCCGGTTCGGCCCGAAGGGAAGGGTCGAGGTGATCGCGGCCGGCGACCTGGGCAACCTCGACGCCCCGGTGGAGGTTGTTCGCCCTCATCACGATCGGGCGAGGGCGGCTCGATGAGCCGGAGCCGCCGAGGGGGCGTGGCGATCGTCGGGATGGCGTGCCGGTTTCCCGGGGCCAACGACCTGGCCGCCTTCTGGGAAAACATCCTCGGCGGGGTCGATGCCACCTCGGCGGCCCCTCCCGACCGCCGGAACACATCTACATTCTTTGATCAGGCCAGCTCAACCAACGTCCGGGGCGGCTACTTGAGTGATCCGATCGCATTCGACCCCGCCCGGCACGGCGTCATGCCCCGCGCCGTGGAAGGGGGCGAACCCGAGCAGTTCTTGATCCTCGACGCCGCTCGGGCCGCTTTGCTCGACGCCAACCTCCCCGATGGCCCGACCGATGGCCGAAAGGTCGAGGTCGTCGTCGCCCGGGGGAACTACTTCAATCGGGGGAACCTGACCCGCCTGAGCCACGGGCGAATTTTGGCTCAAACCCTGGCGATCCTGGAGTCGCTCCACCCGGAATGGACCGAAACCGAACGGGCGGCGGTCCGGGCCGACCTGAAGGCGAGCTTGCCGCCGTTCGAGGCCGCGACGATCCCCGGCCAGTTCACCAACGCCACCGCCGGTCGGGTGAGCGATCGGTTGGACTGGCAAGGGGCGAGCTACGTCGTCGACGCCGCGAGCGCCTCGAGCCTGGTCGCGCTCGACCTGGCGGCCCGGTCCTTGGAGGAAGGGCGGGCCGACCTCGCGGTGGTGGGCGCGGTTTACCTGGAGGCCGACGTCGATTTTCCCCTCGTGTTCGGCCGGTTGGGGGCGTTGTCGAGGACGGGGCAGCCTCGACCGTTCGCCGCCGACGCCGACGGGCTGGTATCGGGCGAAGGGGTCGGGGTCGTGGTCCTGAAACGCCTGGGCGACGCCGAACGCGACGGCGACCGGATTTACGCCGTCGTCCGAGGGGTGGGGGTCGCGTCCGATGGTCGAGGCTCCGGCCTGACCGCCCCGAGCGCCCGGGGGCATGCCCGGGCGATCCGCCGGGCGTACCGATCGGCTCGGGTCGACCCCGGTCAGGTCGGCCTGATCGAAGGGCACGGCCTGAGCGTCCCCGCCGCCGACCTCGCCGAGATCCGGGGCCTCCGGGCGGCCTTCCCGCCCGCCCGAGAAGGGAGGCGAGCCTTGGGCGCGGTGTCGTCGATGATCGGCCACGCCATGCCCGCCGCCGGGATGGCCGGACTGATCAAGACCGCCCTGGCCCTTCATCACCGGTTGATCCCCCCCACGCTCCATGCCCCGGCCAACCCGCACCCCGCCCTGCTCCGCCCCGACAGCCCGGTCACGTTGAACGGGAAGACCCGCCCCTGGGTCCACGGGGGAACCGACCACCCGAGGACCGCCGGGGTCAACGCCTTCGGCTTCGCCGGGATCAACGCCCACGCCGTCCTCCAGGCCCACCCGTCGTCCGACGCCCTGGATGCTCCGGGAGCCTTGACCACCTGGGGCACCGAGGCGTTTTGCCTCGCCGGGACCGACCGGGCCGACCTCGCGGGACAGGCCCAAACCCTGCTGGGACAACTGGCGGCGCACCCGGGGGCCGCCCCCAAAGACCTGGCCCACACCCTCAACACCGCGATCAACCCGGACCACCCCGCCCGCTTGGGGCTGGTGGCGAAGGGGGTCGAGGAGTTGGTCGAGCGTCTCGAAGCGGCGATCCCCCGCCTGCTCGACCCGACTTGCCGGGCGATCCGCGACGCTCGGGGGGCTTACTTTTTCGATCGAGGCGACACGCCAAAGCCGCCTCGGGTCGCGTTCCTGTTCCCGGGCGAAGGGTCGCAATATCCGGGGATGCTCGGCGACCTCGCCCCCCACTTCCCCGAGGTCCGCGAGTTGCTCGACACCTCCGACCGGATCGCCCGGCGGTCGGGGTCGTCGGCGAACGGCCCCGACGCCCTTTGGCCGAGCGAATTCTTGTACGGGTCGGAAGCAGGCGTAAGCGATGGCTTGTGGTCGGCCGAGGTCGCCGTCAACGTCGTCCTGTCGGCCCAGTGGGGTTTGTACCGGCTCTTGCGTCGGCTCCAGATCCGACCCGACGCCGTGCTCGGCCACAGCAGCGGCGAGTTCCTGGCCCTGGCGGCATCCGGGGTCCTGGCGATGGATCAAGCCTTCGAGGACGGCTTGGGGTCGCTCGCCTCGCTTTTCGGTCGGCTGGAGTCGTCGGGCGACCTGCCGACGGCCAGGCTGGTCGCCGTCGCCGCCGACCGGGACAAGGTGGAGGCCGCGATCGTCGAGGCGGGGCAGTCCGGGCTGGTCCAGGTCGCGATGGACAACTGCCCGCACCAGGTCGTGATCGCGGGGGAACCTTTGAAGGTCGACGCGGTGGTCGACCGGCTCCGGTCGCGGGGGACGACCTGCGAGGTCCTCCCGTTCGCGCGGGCGTACCACACGCCGAGCTTCGCCCCCGCCGTCGGGCCGATCCGCGACTTCTTCGAGCGAGTCCCGCTCGGTCGGCCCGAGATTCCGGTCTACTCGTGCGCCGAGGGGCGGCGGATGCCCGACGACCCCGCCCTGATCCGGGGGCTTGCCGTCGCCCAGTGGACCCGGAGCGTCGCGTTCCGACCGGCGATCGAGGCGATGCACGCCGACGGCCTCCGCGTCTTCATCGACGTCGGCGCGAGAGGGAACCTGGCCGGGTTCGTCGAGGACACGCTTCGAGGCCGACCGTCGTTCGCCGTCGCCGCCAACCTCCCGAGGCGATCCGGTTTGACCCAGCTCAACCACCTGGTCGCGTCGCTGTTCGCCCAGGGGGTCAACCTCGACCCGACCCACCTCTACGCCCGACGCAGGCCGAACCGGGTCGACCTATCGGCCTCCGCCCCCGACCGATCTCGGCCCGTCGCCAAGCTCGCCGTCGGCTTCCCCTCGATGCGGCTTTCCGACGACCTGATCGCCCGGCTCCGCTCGCATTCGCCGATCGCTTCGTCCTCGAACGGCCACCCTCCCACCCCAAAAATGCATTTTTGGGATTCATCCGATCATGGGCCGACTCCGGTTGGCTTTGGCATCGCCGAGGAGGCGTGGGACCCGAACGACCCGTCCGGATTGCCGACCCCGGCCGCCCCGCCAAACGGTTATCATCAGGGATCAACCCACCCGACCGATCCCGCCGAAGGCGTGCTGCTCGACTTCCAGCGGACGATGACCGACTTCCTGGCAACCCAGCAATCGGTGATCACTTCGTTCCTGGGGGTCGAGACGAACGGGGTTGCATCGCCCATCGCCGAGGCGTCCCCACCCCCCCGGCTTGACGGCCCTTGGGCGGGAGATCTGGTGGCCCTCGATCCGGGCCGGTCGGCGGTCTCGGTGTACCGGCTCAACTCGGAGGACGACCCGGTCGCCGAGCATCATACGTTGGGGGGTCGGCGAATCTCGCGAGTCCACCCCGAATGGCGAGGGTTGCCGGTCTTGCCGTTCAGCGTCATGTCCGAGATGCTCGCCCAGAGCGGCGCGAGGCTCGCCCCCGAGGGCTGGACGCTGGCCGCCCTCCGCGACGTCCGGGCGCACAAGTGGATTCGGTACGAGGAGGACGGCCCAGGCACCCTCGAACTCCGCGCCGAGGTCGTCCCCGGCGATGATCCGCGCGAGCGGACCGTCCGGGTGGCGATCCACAACCGGGGGGTCGCGACGGGCGAAGCTCGACCGCTCGAACCCGCCGTATTCGAAGGCGAGGCGGTATTCGCCCCCGAACCGCTCGAACCTTGGGAGGCCGACGCCTTCACCCTTGAACATCCCAGGACTTGCCGGTTCACCGCCGAGTCGATTTATGCCGAGCAGTGGCTGTTCCACGGCCCCGCGCTCCGGGCGGCCGCCTCGATCGGCCCGATCGCGCCGGGTGGGATCGAAGGCGAGCTTCGGGTCCTCCCCCGAGGCCCGCTCCTCCGCGACCCCGACGCCGCCGGCCTCCTCCTGACCGACCCGATCATCCTCGACAATTTCACCCACCTCCTTGGGGGCTGGGGCCTGGACGAGCTGGCCGACGACGGCGACGTGATCTTCCCGCTCCGGATGGAAGCCCTGACGATCTTCGGCCCTCGGCCGCCCGACGGAACGCTCGTTTCTTGCCGGATCAAGGTGGAGTCGGTCGAGCCGCACCGGGTCCGGGTCGCCGCCAACCTCGTCCGTCCCGATAGCTCGGCCTGGATGACGATCCGGGGCTGGGAAGATTGGCGTTTCCACTGGCCGGGCCGGTTCCGCGACGGTTTCCGGCACCCCGACCGGGCGTTCCTGGGGGAGCCGTTGGATCTGGCCGGCGTCCCACCGGAACAAGGCGCGGCGGTCTGGCTCGAACCGCCGGGCGATATGGGCCGGCCGGTCTGGCGCGACGTCCTGGAGCACATCCAGCTTGGCCCCGACGAGCGGCGCGACTACCTCGCGCAGCCCGGCCCCGACCTCCGGCGGACGCATAGGCTCTGGGGGCGGATCGCCGCCAAGGAAGCCTCGCGTCGGATCGAGGCCGCCCGAGGGCTGGCGCCGTCCTACCCCGCCGACCTCGTCGTCACCCGAGATTCACTCGGTCGACCCGGTTTGTACGACCGAGGCAATCCGGATCGGGTCGACGTCCCGCGCATCTCGATCGCCCACGTCGATGGCGTCGCCGTCGCCCTGGCGGTGGTCGATCAGGGCGATTGGGCGGGGATCGACGTCGAGCCGATCGTCGATCGCCCGCCCGGATTCGAAGCCGTCGCGTTCTCGGGGGTGGAGCGAGCGATCCTCGACAGCCGATCTCAGGATGATGACGATCGGAGCGTGTGGTCCGCCCGGATCTGGTGCGCCAAGGAAGCCTCGGCCAAGGCGACCGGCCTGGGGTTCCTCGACGGGCCTTCGGGGGTCGAAGTTGTCGCGGTCGAGGCCGACGAGGGGGGGACCGTGGTCTTCGGCGTCGAGCTTCGGGGTGAGTTGGCCCGGTCTTGCCCGGCCCTGGCGGCTCGGATGATCCGGGTGATTTCCGGGCGCCGGGGCGACTTCATCTGGGCCTGGACCCTCGGGAGGAGACTGGAGCGATGAGCGGCGACGAGATCCTCGAGACCCTGGCCCGGATGCTGTCCGACTTCCAGGGAAGGGAATATTCCGGCCCGATCGACCGCGACACCTTGTTCTTCGCCGACCTCGGCCTGGCGTCGATCGACGCCGTCGTCCTGGGCGAAGAATTGCAAGCCCACTACGGCCAACCGATCCCCTTCGGCGAGATGATGGCCGAACTCGGCCGCCGCGAGGACCGCGACCTCAACATCGGTGAACTCGCCGATTTCCTGGCCAAACACTTGAAGCGAAGTTGATCGGTTGGGTCGACCTCCCAAGGAACTCCCTCCAATGCCCAAGATCGCGGCCAACGGCCTGACTTTTCACGTCCAGCAGGCAGGCGCGGGCCCCGACGTCGTCTTGATCCACGGCGTCACCGGCGACCTTTCGATCTGGTTCCTATGCAAGGCGATGACCGATCTGGCCGAGCATTTCCGGGTCACCGCGTTCGACCTCCGGGGGCACGGTTACTCCGACGTCACGGGTACCGGCTACACTTCGAGCGACCACGCCGCCGACCTGTTCGCGCTGATGAACCATTTCGGGATCAAGTCGGCCAAGCTCGTCGGCCACAGCTTCGGCGCGGTGATCGCGCTCCACGCGGCGGTCCTGGCCCCCGACCGGGTCGAGGCGGTGGTCCTATCCGACCCGTATTTCCCGGGGCTTCGCCACCTCGAAGACCTGAGCCGATGGAACCACTGGGCGGCATTCCACCAGGAGGCCGCCGACGCCGGGGTCGAGCTTTCGGCCGAGCACTGGTACGACCTCGGCAAGTTCTTCGACCAGGTGACGCACCTCGACGAGCCTCGGATGCTCAAGCTCCGCCAGTCGGTCGGCCTCCCCGCGATGGGCCGGTTGCTCCGCCTGGGAAACACCACCTGCGGCGACGACTCGAAGGCCGAGGCCGGCTTGACCGAGGCCAAGATCCTCAGCGTCACCCAGCCGGCCCTGGCGGTTTATGGCGACGGCTCGCCGTTCCTGGCGACCGCCAACTATCTCGCCGAACGCCTGCCGAACTGCCGGTCCCGCTTGATCCCGAACGCCCAGCACCGCGCCCCCGAAGAGAACCCCGAAGCCTTCACCGCCGCCGTCAAAGACTTCCTGGTGTCGCTTAGTAACCCGGTCGAGGTGAGGTCATGACCACGGTCAAGAAGCCAACCACCGCCCTGATCACCGGCGCGGGCCGGGGGATTGGTCGGGGGACCGCTTTGGCCCTGGCCAACGCGGGGTGCCGGGTCGGTTTGATCGACCGCGACCCCGGTTTGCTGGCAAGCGTCGAGGCCGAGCTGCGTGCCAGGGGGGCGGTTGTTGGATCAGCCCAGGCCGACGTGACCGACCGGGAAGGATTGTTGGAGGCGGTGGGCCGACTCGAAGCCGAGGTCGGCCCGACCGACGTCCTGGTCGCCTGCGCGGGGATCGGCGGGTTGACTCCGCTCCCACCCGACCTGGAGATCGAGGGGCTTCGGGCGATGCTTGAGGTCAACGTCGTCGGCGTGGCCCGGACGATCGAGGCGGTCTTGCCGGGAATGATCGCGCGGGGGTCGGGCCACATCGTCGGCGTGTCGAGCGTCGCCGGGTTCCGGGGGTTGCCCTGGATGGTCGCCTACTCGGCGTCGAAGGCGGCGCTCTCGGCTTACTTGGAAGGGCTTCGCCCGTCGCTCAGGCGTCGAGGCGTGACGATCACCACGGCTTGCCCCGGCTTCGTCCGAACCGCTTTGACCGAAGGCACGCCGTTCCGCAAGCCGGTCAAGATGATGGAACCCGAGGCCGCCGGCCGATACCTCGCCCGAGCCGCGCTTCGACGCCCTCGGAACTGCGTTTTTCCGCTCTCCACCGCGCTGGGGATGACGTTCCTCAAGGTCGTCCCCGACCGCGTGTTCGACTGGATGATGGACCGCGCCGGCCCCCAAGCGCTGACCACCGACTTTTGAACGACCCCGAGGCATCCGTTGATCCCAACCGAACCGCCAACCCCTGATCGCTCGATCGTCCCGGCGAAGGCCCTCGGCCTCGACCCCGACAAAGAGGACGTTGTCGACGGGATCTGGGACCGGATCGGGCCGCTCGAAGGGCGAAACCGGGTGGCCTCCGCGTTCTACGACGGCCCGGGCTGGGCCAGGTTCCGCCCTTGGGAGCGGCTGTTCCTGGGTTTGCAAGGCGGGGCGAGGCGAGCCAGACGGCAAATCTTGCGGCACCTCGACCCGCTCGGCCCTGGAGCCAGGGTGCTCGAAGTCGGCATCGGCGACGGCGAGAACCTGCGGTTCCTCCCCTCGACCTGGACCGTCTTCGGCGCGGACCTGGCCCGGAATCCGCTGCTGGGCTGCATCCGGCGGTCCCCCGCGATGAGCGGTCGCCTGGCCTGGGCCGAAGCCGAGTCGCTCCCGTTCGCCGACGCCACGTTTGATGCATGCTACTCGGTGGGCGGGTTCAATTATTATCGAGATCATGCCCAAAGCCTCGCCGAGATGGCGCGGGTGACTCGACCCGGCGGCTTGCTGGTCGTGGCCGACGAGTTACCCCACCTCAAGCGGTTCGGGATCGGCCACCTGATCGGGAGGCCGAAGCTCGACGGGGTCTGGCTCCGGGCCTTGGGCCTGGACCTGGAGTTTGCGGCGATGGTCCTGGACTTCGCCGAAGATCCCGAAGAGGCGGTCGTCCAATCCTGGCCCGGGGCGGTCCGCCACTCGATCTGGACCGGCCTGGGGTATTGTTACTCGGCGACCCGGCCCGATCGGCCCGGCCCGACTCCCACCCATCCATCAACCCTCGGAGACCTCGTCGATGACGGCGCCCCCTTTGACCGCCCCTGAACCGACGGCCGACTGGGCCGCCCATCCCGGCATCCTCCGCTGCGTCGCCTGCGGCGAAGGTTCGCCTCGATCCGGTTCGGCAGCGACTTCCGCCCTGATTTGCGACCGATGCGGCCACGCCTACCCGATCCGAGACGGTCTCCTGGTCGTCAACGACCACGTTTCGGACAACAACAAGGTCGCCGGCGACTTCTACAACAGCCCGCTCTGGCCCAAGTTCCGGTTCTGGGAATGGGCGACGTTCGCCTGCAACGGCGGCGAGCGCCGGTCGCGCGACAAGGTCCTCCGGCACCTGCCCAAAGCGTCCGGTTTGAAGCTCCTGGATGTCGCGGTGGGGGACGGCGTGTACCTCGACTGGCTTCCGCCCGACTGGTCGGTCGTAGGCGTGGACGTCTCGACCTCGCAGCTCGCCGCTTGCCGCGAGAGGGTCAAATCCGGCCCGAAGCGCGACGTCCAGTTGATCTTGGGGGAGGCCGAGGATTTGCCGGTGCGCGATGGCCAGTTCGACGCCGCCTTGAGCATCGGGGCGTTCAACTACTTCAACGACCCCGAGAAAGCCCTCCGGGAGATGGTCCGGGCCGTGAAGCCGGGGGGCACGATCGTGCTGTCGGACGAACTGCCCAACTTGACCGATCGCATGATCTTCCGCAAAATTGGTCTCCCCAAGGTCGACCGGTGGATCTTGTCGAGGATGATGTACCTCGGCGACGCCTTCACCGAGATGGTCGAACGCCACCGGTCGCTCGACGTCCGAGGGATCGCCGAGCGCGTCCTGCCCGGTTCTCGCTACGAAGAAATCTGGATGAAGGTGGGCTACGTCGTCGTCGGGACGGTCCCCGGCTAATCATTTTAGCCACAGATGAACACGGATCGGACACGGATGGGCAATCCAAAAGAAATTGATCCGTGTTCATCCGTGGCCGCTTCGATTGATTTGAGTTTGCAATTCCCGACTAGAGGTCTCGCCGCCCCGATGCGCTTCGCCACCTTGATCGCCCGGAACATGCTCAACCGCTCGGTCCGGACCGGCTTGACGGTGCTCGGGTTGTCGGTGGGGATCGCCGCCGTGATGATCTTGACCGGGATCGCCTGGGGGTTCGAGCGGTCATTCATGGCGATCTATCGGACCAAGGGGATCGACCTGGTGGTGGTCCGAGCGGGGGTCAGCAACCAGCTTTCGAGCAACCTCGACGCCGGGGTCGGCTCGAAGATCCGGGCCGTGGGCGGGGTCGTCGACGCCACCCCGAGCCTGATGGACACGGTGTCGTTCGAGGACAAGAATCTCGTCAGCGTCCTGGCTAATGGTTGGGAGGGCGGGAGCCGTCTGTTCCGAGGGGTCCGGATGCTGGCGGGGCGGTCGCTCCGGCCCGACGACGGCCGGAGCGTGATCCTTGGGCGAGTCTTGGCGATGAACCTGGGGAAGACGGTCGGCGAGGATGTGGACCTCGCGGGCGAGGCGTTTCACGTCGTCGGCGTCTTCGAAAGCGACAGCTTGTTCGAGAACGGCGGCCTGATCATCCCGTTGCGGGAGTTGCAGCGGATGATGGGTCGGCAAGGCCAGGTCACCGGGTTCACCGTCGCGGCGAAGTCGGCCGACACGGCCGACGTCGCGGAGCTTGCCCGTCGGATCGAGGCCGAGGTCCCCGGCGTGGCGGCGGTCCCGGCCCGCGACTATGTCCAAGGAGACATCCAGATCCGCTTGACCAAGACGATGGCCTGGGCGACCACCGCCGTCGCGCTCGTGCTCGGCTCGATCGGCCTGCTCAACACGATGATCATGACGGTGTTCGAGCGGACCGGCGAGGTCGGCTTGCTCCGCGCCCTGGGGTGGCGGAGGAATCGGGTCCTGTCCTTGATCCTGGGCGAGGCGATGGTCCTCGGCCTGCTCGGGTCGGTGGTCGGGACGGCCCTGGCCTATCTCGGGGTCCGGGCCTTGCTCTTGAACCCGACCTCCCGAGGTTTCATCGACCCCGACTTGCCGGCGGGGGTGATCGCCATCGGCCTGGCCCTGGGGGTCGGCCTCAGCCTGGCCGGCGGCCTCTACCCGGCGCTCCGGGCCGCTCGGCTCGACCCGACCGAGGCGCTTCGCCATGACTGACCCGGTCCAGCCCTTGCTTCGTGCCGAGAATCTGACCAAGCGCCACCCCGACGGCGACGTCCACGCCCTCCGAGGCGTCTCGCTGGCGATCAAGGCGGGGGAGTCCGTCGCCATCACCGGGCCGAGCGGGTGCGGCAAGACCACGCTCCTGCACCTCCTGGGCGGACTCGACCGGCCGACTTCGGGCGAGGTCTACTTCGAGGGCAAGCCGCTCGAAGAACTCGACCTCGACGCCTTCCGGGCGCGTCGGCTCGGCTTCGTGTTCCAGTCGTTCCACCTCCTACCCACCCTCTCGGCGCTCGAAAACGTCCAGGTCCCGATGTTCGAGGGGCCTTGGCCCCGGTCCGAGCGCGCCGGGCGGGCCTTGCGACTGCTCGACGAGGTCGGCCTGGCGCACCGGAAACACCACCGACCCGCCCGGCTCTCGGTCGGCGAGCGGCAAAGGGTGGCCATCGCCCGCGCCCTGGCCAACGGCCCGAGCTTGATCCTGGCCGACGAGCCGACCGGAAACCTCGACAGCACGGCCCAGGCGGACGTCCTCGACCTGCTCGCCCGACTCCGGGCGGATCGAGGGTTGACCTTGGTCATCGTCACCCACAGCCGAGAAGTGGCCGCCGCCGCCGACCGCGAAGTGAAGTTGAAGGACGGCACCCTCGCCTCGGTTTGAACGACTCTCCACCTCGATCACGACGGTTTCGAAAGTCGGGCAACACATTTCTTCCCCCTCGACTGATATCCGCCCAAGTATCCTCGCGCCGGCCCCTGTTCGACTTGACGGTTTTTCGCGGATTTCGTATCGAAATGACCCGGGATCAGCCGGGTCTCGTGAGATGATCCGACTTGGCATGACCCATGCTTTGTCGATGGATGGCGTCCTGAAGCTCGCAACCCAGGGAGGCGAGTTCCACGACCGCTCGGCGACGTTTCACGACCGAAAAGGGGTGGCAACGATGAAAACTTTCGCTTTCCGGTGGATTGGCTTGATGGTCGTCCTGGCGGGTAGCCTCGTCGGCGGGGCTTCGGCCGCCCAGGCGCAGGGGTTTGGCCTTTCGTACAATAGCCCAGGTTTCTCGCTCGGGATCAATCAACCGGCCTATTACGGCGGTTACTACCCGGTGGCCCCGGTGGTGGTCCCTCGCCCCGTCGTCGTCGCCCCGGGTTACTACGGACCTCGCCCGTTCTATCCCGGCTACGGATATGGTTATCGAGGACCGTATCACGGCGGTTACGGCTACGGCGGTCATGGCTACCCGCATTACCGCTGATGAACCATCACGCGGACTCGAACTCATCAGGCCGTGATGGACGAACTGACCGATCTTCCTGACGCTCCGTCGGGGAAATCGGTCTTTTGGTTGGCTCAAGCGGGGTTGATCGCCCGAGGATCAACCCCGATCTCGAATCGGCCATGTCGTTTCAAGCCGGCAATCCCTGGACAATAACTCGGGACCTCCGCAAAATTGATCTCTGAATAAGGACTCCGAAGGCGAGCGTCGAATCGAGGCGGAGGTCCACCAGCGTGCCCGCTACCCCCTGGAACGGCTCCTACTTGACCCTCGGCTTGTTGGCCGTTTGCACCATCGTCGGGATCGGCGTGGCGATCCGGTTCCGCCGCGAGGTTGACGAAGACCTCGCCCCGACGACCGCCAAAGACCTGCTCGATCCGCTCGAAAAGGCGTTCTACTCGGGCCTGATGCACCCATCGGAGATCGAGCGGATTCGAGAGTCGGTCAAGAAGTCGAGTCTCGCGAAGGCCGCCCCCTCGAAGATTTTGGCCAAGCCGGCGAAAGCCGCCGGTGGTGGAACCGGACTGGATGCGATCGACACCTCTCGGATCGCCGAGGACGGCTCGCCGGGGCAAGCCCCCGATGGTGGGCATCAGGCCGATCCGGGTTGATCGACGGATCGGTCGTCAACCCGCTCCAGGACTGGTTACTTTCCGCCCGCTTGCCGAGTCGCGGTCCAGCCGTACTCGTTGGCCGGTTGACCTTGATCGGTCACGGTGACCTTCCCGCTGATCGTCTCGCCATTGGTGACCGTGCCGCTGTAGAGCGATCGCCGGTCGTTTCGCTCGACCGAGAAGGTAATCTTCTTGCCGTCGAGCTTGATCTTGTCGACCTTGATGGCTTTCTCGTCGTCGAATCGCTCGCGGGCGACCATCTTCGCCCCTTCCCCCTCGACTTCGAGCGTGTGGCGATGGGTTTCGCCTTGGGCATCCTTCCACTTCCAGGTCCAGGTGCCCGCCAGCTTGGGCGGATCTTCGGCGCCCAAGGCCGCGAGTCCGGGCGACACCGAGAATACGAGCAAGGCCCCGAGAGCGAACCCGAGGCTCCGTCGGCGATGGATGGGCAACATGAGATCGACCTTTGTTCGGGCGTCGAAGCGGTTCGTCCCCGGATCAGACCGAGAACCCTACCCAGGCTTGGCCGCAACCCGCGCGCCGGATTGATGCGTCTGGATCAAATCTCACCCATCCCAAAGCTCGACGAACTCGCAAGCCACGGTGGATTCCGCGATCACGATCGAACCGCCTTGAGCCGTCCTTCGGCGACTAATCCGCCTGTCGATTCCGGTTGGGGTCCCTCGCCGGGCTGATCCCGACCGTGCTGGCGCGGATGAACTCGACGAACTCGGCGACCTCGGCGACGTGGCCCAGGTCCGCTTCGATCAAGGCGAGGGCGCCGGTCTGGGTTCGCCCTTCTTTGTAGAGGATGCGGAATGCTTGGCGGATCGCGTTGATCGTGTCGGGGCCCATCCCCGAGCGGCGAAGCCCGATCAGGTTCAGGCCCGAAACGCAGTTGTATCCTTGGGCCAGGACGAACGGGGGGAGGTCCTTGGTGCTCGACCCGAGACCGCCGAGCATCGCCAGTCGGCCGATCCGGACTCGCTGCTGGACGGCGGCGTGGCCCGAAAGGATGCAGTTGTCGTGGAGCTCCGCGTGACCGGCGACGAGGGCGCCATTGGTCAAGGTGCAGTCGTTGCCGACGATCCCGTCATGCCCGAGGTGGCTGCCGATCATGAACATGTTCCGGTCGCCGATGGTGGTCCGGCCCCCGCCGGCGGGCGTCCCCCGGTGGACCGTGACATGCTCCCGGAACACGTTGTCGTCGCCGATCAGGAGCGAGGTGTCCTCGCCCCGATAGTTCCGGTGCTGCGGGCTTTTCCCCAGCACGGCGCCATGTCCCACGAAGTTGTCGCGGCCCATGACCAGCGGGCCGCTCAAGCAGGCATGCGCCTCGATCACCGTGCCCGACCCCACCTGGACCGGCCCTTCGATGATCGCGTACGGGCCGACCTGCACGTCCGGGGCGAGGTCCGCTTCCGGGGAGATCACGGCGGATGGGTGAATCAACTCCGATGTGATCAGCGGCATCACCCAGTTCCTCCTTGAACACGGCGGGTCCAGGCGGACATCCAGTCCACCTTGGGATCTTTATCGGACCTTTTCAAATCCGACCTTGAGTCAAACCCGTACGATTCTTTTGATCCGAAAAGCCGGCAATCTCGACCGCTTCGCCCGTCCCGACGCTCTCGATCTCCGCCAGGCAAATCACCAGGGCTTGCCGGGCCAGGCCGCTCGACAGCGTCGAGGAGTGGGCACCGGTCCGGATCGCCTCGACCGCCGCCGACAACTCGTCGACGAAGGCGTCGATCGGGTCGCCCGAGCCGGGGAGCGTAGGTTGCTCGACGGTCCCGTCGGCGTGGATCACCGAGAGGGGGATCGCCAGGTGCCCTTGCCCCGCGAAGCTGGCGAACTCGAACGAGATGGTCGCTCGGTCGAGGTAAAACTCGAACCCGTGCGTGAACGGTCGCCCCGCCTGGCTCAAGGCGCCCGACAAGGCCGAAACCGCCAGGTCCGGGTCGTCATAAAGGTATTGCGTCGTCAAATGGACCACCGAGGCCCCGTCGATCACCCCCCTCGATCGGACCGACCTGGGTACGCCGCAAACCAAGCTGATGTAATGGGTATCGTGAATATGAAGGTCCACCGCGGGGCCGCCACTCGCGTCCGAGTCGGCGGCGCGGTCGGACCGGGCGATCACTCGCTTGAGGTGGGCCGCCTTGAGCTTGCCGAACCGGCCCGAATCGATCAGTGCTCGCGCATGGGCGAACTCGGGAAAGAACGGCAAAACATGCCCCACCATGAGCATTCGCCCGGCGAGTTTCGCCGCCTCGACCATCGCGTCGGCGTCCTCGACGCTCAGGGCGATCGGCTTCTCGACCAGGACATGCTTGCCCGCCCGCAACGCCGCGACCGCCATCCGGGCGTGATCCTCGTTGGGAACACAAAGGTCGACCAGGTCGACCTCGGGGTCTGTCAGCATCGCGGCGAAGTCGGAATAGGCCGCCACCCCCGTCAAATCCATCGGCCCGCCGGGAGGGCCGAAATTCCCCTGAATCCCCGACCAATCCCCCGCCAGCTTTTCGGGATTTCGGCTGTTGATCGCCACCACCTTCGCACCCGCCACCTTGACGGCGGCCAGGTAGTGGATCATCCCCATGAAGCCAATCCCGCAAATTCCTATTCCGAGATTTTTCATAAATTTCTCCAGATAAACAGCTTATGAGATTTTGTCATTCCCGTGATTTCTTTTTGATAAGATGGCCTATCTTCTACGATTGACAAGGCATCCTTCGCACCGACAATCTCCGATGATCCGATCTTACTTGGCGGACAATTTTGCCGGTAATGTCAAGTTCAGGCAAGCCCGGTTTGCGGCTTCACCGCGTCGCCCCGCTCCAGGTTATTCGCCCGCTCGAGATTGCGAGATAACCGGCCAGGTGCCACTTGCTCATGCCCCGGAAGGGGCGAAGGCCCATCCAAGTCGCCCCCAAGGATCGTCCGCCGTTGCGGAATCATGGGCCCCAACTTCTTATCGGCGGACAAGATTGTTATCCTCTCGGTACGCCGCCAATCGGGCCGCGACCACCGCATGATCCGTTGGGAACTTCCCATCGAGGCGAGCGGCGGAACCCGGAAGTGATCGCCGATCCCGGCGAGATCAATCCCATCACTTGGAGTTCGCATCGTGGAGAACCGTTCGAGCTTAGTCGCCCTTACCCTGATACTCGGGCTTGCGCCGCCGATCCTCGCGGCGGAGGAGACACAATCGGTGCGGATGGGGTGCGGCCCGATGACGTTCGATACGGTGCCGGGCTGGGGCCTCGGCCCCGATGGGAAGTCGTTGATCGGGCCAACCCACGGCGGCGTCGTCGTCGACAAGGACGGCGACATCTATACGAGTGCCCATGCCGGGGTCTTCGTCTTCTCGCCCGACGGCAAGATCCTCCGCAGCTTCCTCGGCGACAAATATTCCGACATGCACGACATCAAGATCCGCGAGGAAGCCGACGGAGAATTCCTCTATGGGGCCCGCAATGCCAACGCCGAGGGGATCAAGCTCGACGCCCACACCGGCGAGATCACCTTGAAACTCCCATTTCCCGAAGAATCGGGGCTGAAGCTCAAGAAATTCAGCCCAACGGCGATCACCGTCGCCCCGAACGGCGACATTTTCCTGGCCGATGGCTACGCGAGCGACCACATCTTCAAGTTCGACAAAACCGGCAGATACCTGATGCATTTCGGGACCAAGGGGAACGGCCTTAAGGAATTCAACACGGCCCACGGGATGACGCTCGACGCGCGATACAGCCCGCCCCGCCTCCTGATCTGCGACCGCAACCACGAACCCAAAGGCCGCCTGGTCCACTACGACCTTGATGGAGAGTTCCTCGGCGAGGTCGTGACCGGCCTGGGGATGCCGACATCGGCGGCAGTCCGGGGAAATTACGTTTCCGTGCCCGACCTGCAAGGGCGGCTGGTCATCCTCGACGGGAGCAACACGATCATCGCGGTCCTCGGCCACAACGCGGACCCCTCGAAACGGGCGAACTACAATGTGCCGCGATCGGGGTGGATCGAGGGCATCTTCAGCGGCACGCACGGCTCGTCCTGGGACAAGGACGGCAACCTGTATGTCCAGGATTGGAACGTCGCGGGTCGGATCATGAAACTGTCGCGCGTCAAATAGCCGCTGGTACTCGATTTCCAACGGGGCGCATCCTGGTATCATGGGCGAAGGAGCCGCTCCCACCCATCTCGGCCCGAGGAACTTCCGCCATGACACGCATCCGAACCCTCCCCTTCGCCTTGGCGATCGTCGCGATCCACTTGCCTTGGAACCTGGCCTTGGCCCACGACGGCCCGGGCCTCCACACCCATGAGGCGCCGGCCGCGAGGGCCTCGCGCGAGATGGCGGTGGCGGCCAAGAACCTCTGGGCTTCGCTGACCCCCGATCAGAAGGCCAAGATCGGCCTGGATTTCGCCGACGGGCTTCGGCAAGACTGGCACTTCATCCCCCGGATTCGCAAGGGTTTGCCCTTGAAGGAGATGTCGGGCGAGCAGAAAGCCCTGGCGAACGCCCTCCTCGCCAGCGGCTTGAGCCAGGCTGGTTACATCAAGGCGGAGACGATCATCAGCCTTGAGCAAGTCCTCGCGTCGATCGAGGGGGGAAGAGGCTCGATCCGAGATTCGGAGCTCTACTTCTTCATCATCTTCGGCAACCCGGACTCGCCCGAGGGCAAAGATCCGTGGGGCTGGCGGCTCGAAGGCCACCACCTGTCGCTCAACTTCACCGTCGTCGGGGACAAGGGAGCCGCCGGAGGCCCGACGTTCATGGGCACCAATCCCGCCGAGGTCAGGTCGGGGCCTCGCCAGGGGCTTCGCGTCCTCGGCGAAGAAGAGGAACTCGCCCGCAAGCTCGTCAAATCGTTGACCGAAGACCAACGCAAAAACGCGGTCGTCCAGGATGTGGCCCCGAAGGACATCATCTCGATGGCCGCACGCAAGGCGCAGCCCCTCCAGCCGACCGGAATCCTGGTCCCGGACCTCAACGCCGAGCAGAAGGAGATCCTCAACTCGATCATCGTCCTCTACGCGGAGCGGCTCCGGCCGGAGTTGGCCGGGAATGACCTGGGCAAGATCTTGAAGGCGGGAGTCGACAAGGTCGGCTTCGCCTGGGCAGGTAGCCTGGAACGGGGGCAGCCGCACTACTACCGCATCCAGGGTCCGACATTCTTGATCGAATACGACAACACCCAGGGCGACGCCAACCACGTCCACAGCGTTTGGCGGGACTTCGAGGGAGATTTTGGCGAGGACTTGCTGAAGAAACATTACGAGTCGGCGACCGCCGAGCATGGCCACTCGAAGTGAGGGCGAGTCGTCGGGAGGTCGGATGCCGGCGCCGATGCGTGACCTCCGACCTGTTTCATTGGGCAAGTCGAGACTCGCGGGCATGTTGCCCGACCCGTGATTTGGAAATCCGTGCCGCTGAAGAGTTGTCCGATGAAAAAAGCAATGACCTCCGCCGTCGCCCTCGGATGCGTGGGGGTGGCGGTCGCGGCTCTCGCGCGGGCGATGGGGCGATCGGCCCCCGAGCCGCCCCCGAACCCGGCTTCGCGGGAACGAGGGTTCAACCTGCCCGCCACGAAACCGAAATAGGGCCGACGAGCGACTTGGTCGCCGGGGCGGCCGGCGGCCAGAACAGCGAAAATCCCCGAACAAGGCCATCAGCATGGGGATGAGGGCGGCGGGAGAATAATACGGTTCCCAGGAATTTCCCGCATGGCAAATTGCAGGATTGCGAATTGCAAAGTATTGCTCTGATTGACCTTACTTTGCGATCTGCAATCTGCGATACGCAATGAATTTCTGGGATCGGTATAACGGGGTAGGAATTCGAGGTCATGAGCCTGACGGATTTGCCCAGAGTCTCCGATGGCGGTGGTGGCGATGACTGGTTAGATTATCAAGTAGTTCCGGGCCGGGGTTTCGCCCTCCGTTCCCAGGACCGTTGCCGGACAACCCACTTCCGCGCCGATCCGACCCGCCGAGAGGTGTTTGCCCATGTGGCCCGTCCACATCCTCGCTCCGGTCCTGCTCCTGGTCTCGGCCGCCGATGAGCGCCTTGATTCCGTCCCGACCGATGCGTCGGGACACCGGGCGTCTTGGAATGACTCGCGAGTCGTCGGCTCGCCCGACCCGCCGCTCCCTTATAAGACATCGAGGGCTTTCCCCCGGTTGACGCTCACTCAGCCGTTGAGCCTGACCCCGGAGCCGGGAACCAACCGCCTCTTCATCCTCGAACACCTCAAATATTGGTCGGGGCCGGGCCGCCTGATCGCCATCGCGGACGACCAGGATGCCGCCGAGGCCAAAAACCTCCTCGACATCGACGGCCTCGCCATCGGCGTGGCCTTCCACCCCGATTATCGGCGCAACGGATACCTCTACATCGGCCTGAACGGTCCGGTGGAAGGGGGACCGAAAACGTCCCAAGTGGTCCGCTACACGGTGGACCCTCGGTCGCCGGACCGGATCGACCCGGCTTCGAAGACGCGGATCATCGAGTGGCCCTCCAACGGACACGACGGGGGCGATGTCGCGTTCGGCAACGACGGGTTCCTCTACATCTCGACGGGCGACGGCTCCGGCGGCTCCGACGCCAACAAGACCGGCCAGAACATCAAGGACCTCCAGGCGTCCGTCCTCCGGATCGACGTCGACCACCCCGAAGGGGGAAACAACTACGGAGTTCCCAAAGACAACCCGTTCGTCGACCGTCCCGGCGCCCGGCCCGAACTCTGGTGCTATGGCCTCCGCAACCCCTGGCGGCTGAGCTTCGACCGCGAGTCGGGCCAACTCTGGACCGGCAACAACGGCCAGGATCTCTGGGAGCAGGTCTACCTGGTCCAGAAAGGGGCCAACTACGGCTGGCCCGTCACCGAAGGCGGCCATCCCTTCCTCCACCAGAGCGAGACAGGCCCCGACCCGATCTCGCCGCCGGCCGCCGACCACCCCCACAGCGAGGCCCGATCGCTCACCGGGGGCCGGGTCTACCGGGGGACTCGCCACCCCGAACTGGTCGGGGCCTACATCTACGGCGACTGGTCCACCGGCCGGGTCTGGGGGATCAAGCACGACGGCAAGGAAGTCACCTGGCGGCGCCAGCTCGTCGACACCCCGTTCAGCATCACCGGCTTCGGGACCGATCACGCGGGCGAGATGTACGTGATCGACGAGATCACTGGGTTCCACCGGCTCGACCCGACGACCGACGCCGACAAACCCTCGGCGCCGTTCCCGACCCGGCTCAGCCAGACCGGCCTGTTTGCCTCGGCCGCCCCCCCTCGGCTCAACCCGGCCGCCATCGCGTACCAGGTCGTCGCCCCCCAGTGGGCCGACTGGGCGAAGCTTGAGCGAGCCGCCGCGTTCCCCGGCCTGGAGCGGATCGAGCAACAGCCCCAGAAAAACGCCGGGGGCGCCTGGACCTTCCCCAACGGGACGGTCCTGGTCCAGACGCTCAGCCTCGACGTCTGCGAAGGAAACGGCAAGCCAACCCCGAAACGGGTGGAAACCCGGTTGTCGACCCGCCAACAAGGGCAATGGATCGGCTACTCCTACCGTTGGAACAGCGATCAGACCGACGCCGAATTGGTTGGCGACTCGGGCGACAGCGACGAATTCGAGGTCGCCGACCCCGCCGCCGAGGGGGGACGCCGCCAGCAGATCTGGAGATACCCGTCCCGGGCGGAATGCCTGGCGTGCCACTCCAGGGCGGCTGGTTTCGTCCTGGGCTTCACCCCCCGTCAACTCGATCGCGACGTCGATCGGGGCGGGAAAGTCGTCGACCAACTCTTCGAGTTCGAGCGGATCGGCCTCTTCCAGGACGCGCTCCCGCGACGGACTCCCGACCGCCCCCGGCTGGTCGACCCTTACGACCCGCAAGCCCCGACCGAAGCCCGGGTCCGGTCCTACCTCGACGTGAACTGTTCCACCTGCCACGTCAACGAGGGGGGCGGCAACTCCTTGATCAGCCTGGATCTGGGCACACCAACCCGGAAGATGCGCCTGATCGACGAATCCCCGGTGCATTCGGGCCTGGGGATCGCCGATGCCCGGCTCGTGGCGTCGGGCCACCCCGAGCGTTCGGTGCTCTACCAGAGGATTTCGAGGCGAGGCGGCGATCAGATGCCACCCCTGGTGTCGACCGAAGTCGACCGCCAGGCCGTTCGGTTGATCGGCGACTGGATTCGCAACCTCCCCCTCGCGAAACCATGAAATCGAAGCCGGGCCGCTTCCATCATGACCGAGGTAGCCGCCGGAGGAGGGTCGAATAATCCTCCTCCGGTGGCTCAATGCCCCGGAAGTTCCGCCGAGGGTCGTCCCCAATCGCGGCGGTAGGCGGGCCAGGCATCGCGGAGATAGATCGCGCACGGCACCCACCAGATCAGGTCATTGGTCAGGCACATCACGGCGCCCGAGAGGGGCCAGCGTCCCTCGGCGATCAGGACCGCCAGGCCGATCGGCCCGAGCACCTTGCCCGCCATCCCCACCGCCGCCAGCGCCCAGCCCCGCTCCGGGTTTCGCGCCACCTCCAGGTAGGCCACCCCGTAGAGGCCGACCACCATCGCCAGGCACGCGAAGATTTCCGGGTGGTTCAGCGGCTCCATCCCCGTGAGCCGAAAGAGCCACCGCGGGTCGAGCGCCGACCACGCCCCCCAACCCAAGTTGTAATACGCATCCCAGGAATTTCCAACGCATTTCAAATCGCAGATTGCAAATCGCAAAGCCCTACGGATGCACTATTTGCGATCTGCAATTTGAAATGTGCAATGAGTTTCTGGGATCGGTATGAGATCTCGAGGGACGGTCGAAGGTCTCGAACGCCGCCGCCGCCGTGCCGTCGAACCGGTCGAGCGAAGGTGAGCACCCCCGGCAAGTCGCGCACTCCCTCGGCGTCGGTCGATCGTCCCTTGGCTGGCGGTGGATGACCTGGCCCGGGTTGTCGGCCCAACCTTGCCAATCGAGTCGATTTCAGGCTGAATTCTCGAGGATTCGCCATTCCTCGACCTCCTCCTCAAGCGTGACCTATGTTCGCTGAAGGCATGGTCCCGATCCGCACAAGCGATCGAGGGCCAGTGAGCCTCGCGTAACTTACTGGCGCCGATGGAGCTTGACCCCATGCCCGCGATCCTCGCCGAAGGTCCTTTCGCAAGGCTCCGAGACCTGGCCGATGAGGTTGAGTTTTCGATCGTGATGCCCTGCTTGAACGAGGCTCGGACCGTGGGGAAGTGCGTGTCCAAGGCATTGCAGGCGCTGAAGGACATGGGGGTTCGCGGTGAAGTGGTCGTCGCCGACAACGGGAGCACGGATGGATCTCCCGCGATCGCTCGATCACTCGGCGCTCGGGTCGTCCACGTCGCGCGCAAAGGCTACGGGAGTGCCCTGCGAGAGGGGATCGCCGCCGCTTCGGGCCGCTACGTGATCATGGGCGATGCCGACGACTCTTACGACTTCAGCCGCCTGGAATTGTTCGTCGAACGGTTGCGGGACGGGCACGACCTGGTGATGGGCAATCGGTTCCGGGGCGGAATCCTGCCCGGCGCGATGCCCTGGCATCACCGATATATCGGCAACCCGGTCCTGACCGGAATCCTCAACTTGTTCTTCCGGTCTCCGGTTCGAGACGCCCATTGCGGCCTCCGAGGCTTCCGCAAGGACGCCTACGGCCGACTGGGACTGACCACCCCGGGCATGGAGTTCGCCAGCGAGATGCTGGTCCGCGCCTGCTTGAGCCATCAAAAGATTTCCGAGGTGCCCACCGTCCTCCACCGCGATGGCCGAGATCGGCCGCCCCACCTCCGGAGCTTCCGCGACGGATGGCGGCACCTCCGATTCATGCTGATGTGCACTCCGACATTTCTCTTCATCGTCCCCGGCCTCTTCCTGACGCTCCTGGGCCTCGCCGCCATCCCAGCGGCGGTCCTCGCCGGGTTCGGCCTCATCACCGGCCCCTACGGCCCCAATTTCATGTACACGGCCTCGCTGGTCGCGGCCGGCGGATTCCACCTGCTCGCCTTCGGCCTCCTGGCCAAGTTCCACACCCACCGGGTCGACCCCGTTTTCCGGGACCCCCAGGTGGAGCGGGCGGCCGGGATCTTCTCGGTCGAGCGGGGTTTGGTCATCGGCATCGTCCTGATCATGGCGGCCGCCGCCCTCGGCCTCCCGGTCTTGCTTCATTGGGCCCTGACGCGAGAAGTGAACTCGCCCGCCCGGTGGATCTTCGCGGGAACACTCTTCAGCCTCGGGCTGGAGACCGTCTTCGTCGCCTTCCTCGCCGGAATCATCAACCTGCCCCGGGAGTCGAGGCACGTCGAAGGGGAGGCCGGAACGGTGATCCCTTGAATCGGAGTCAAACGGCTTCGCCGACCAGTTCCGCGAAGAGTTCGCGGTATCGGTCGGCGCACGCCTCCCAGTCCCAGTTCTGGTGGGCGTACCGCGCCACCAAATCACGTCGGTTTCGGAGTGCGTCGGGGGTGCCCAGGATCGCGTCGAGGGTCTTCGCCAGCTCCGACGATCCGATGTCGGAGACGAACGCGACGGACTCGATGCCGGGGATTGCCAGGGCGGTATCCGACGAGATCAACGCGGGGGTCCCGCACGCCATCGCCTCCTGGACGACCAGGGGGAACCCCTCGCCGACGGATGGCAACACGAGCAGGTCGGCCGCCTGATAATAAGGGACGAGTTCGTCGCGGCCCAAGGAACCCGGGCAGGTCACGTTGGATAGCCCCCATCTCGCGGGATCGAGCGGCCCCCAACCAACAAACACCCAGCACAGGCCGGGGAATCGCTCCGCCAGCTCCCTCAAGAGGCCAAGGCCCTTCTTCTCGACGAACCGCCCGACGAAGAGCATGACAGGCTCTTTGTCCGGCAGGGAGAGTTCATCGCGAAGACGCTCCCTCTCGTCGGGGGGAGCCGGCCGGAAGGCCGACGTCGCGACCCCGTTGGGGATGAAACGGGGTTCGCGGCGGAACCGGACGAACGATCGATAATAGTCCCGCACTTTCTCGCTGTAGAAGATGCACCCAGAGCAAGTCCCGAGCACGAGGGGGGCCAACAACCGATTCGCGGCGGAATGCAGGAGCCGAAGTGCGCGGCGAGAGTACGGGACGGTGCCGATGTGCTGGGTCAAGACCACCGGCTTGCCGGACAGCCTGGCCGCCGCATACGCGACGAGGTTGCCCAGGTAGAGGCAATCGTGGAGGTGCACCAGGTCGGATCGTCGGACCTCGGCGGCCAGATGGAGCAGGGAGGCCGGACCCCAGAGGGGATAAGGAAACCCCAAGTATCGCTCGGTGAAGTTCCAGGCCCTCATCGGGATCACCCTGATGCCCGACGCGATCGGACCCTCGCTCGGCCCGCTCGCGGCCCAAGTGATCGTCATCCCTCGGCCGGCCAGGCGCTCGGCCAGTTCGCCGGCGATGATCTCGACGCCGCCGCGATGCTCGGGATAGTAGTGGGTCACCAACAGGACGCGCATCGGCGGGACATTCCTTCGGACTCAAGTTCGCTTCCGGGAGAATGTCAGATAGACACACGCATTGGTCTGGCGGATCGAGGCCGGGGTGATCGCGTCCTCCAGCACCATCCGGAGATTCATCAGGCAAGCGATCGGGAAGAGGATGAGGCGGCCGAAGAAAGGGATCCTCCCCAGCAGATGATGGAGGCCGAGCAAGCGGAATTGGGTCGTCCAGGCGAGCGGCCCGACGATCCCGTCGACGGCCTCGACGTCCAGTTTTCGGTCGCGGAGCTCCCCGATCAGGCCATCGCGAGTCCATCGGCGAAAGTCCGTGGGGTGGGGATGATAAAGCCAGGTCCCGTGCGTCGAGAGGAGGAGCCAGCCTCCCGGCTTGAGGATTCGATGACATTCCCCGAGGTACCAATCAAGGTCCCAGACGTGCTCAAGGACCTGGAAGGAGACCACCCCATCGGCCGAAGCGTCATCGAGGGGGATCGGCTCCCCGGGCACGATCTTGACATCCACGTCTCCTTCCAGGTCGCAAGCGACATAAGTTGCCCCGAATCTCGTCAAGAGCGGCTCATAGGGCCGATCGCCGCAACCGAAGTCGACGATCCGATCTCCTTCGCGGGGGATGGCCGGTCCCGCCAGCATCCGTTCCAATGATCGGCGAAGCCCGATCAAGCTGTGACGCTGATGGTCCCACCACGGGGGAAAGAGCCGCTGCGACCCCCGGCCTTGGTTTACCATGAATGGCGCCTTTGTGATTCGGAGAGTGCATTTTTCTCGATCGGACCCGGCGTCGCCGCTCCCTCCGATCGAGAGGAGGTGAGCACCCGCCATTGAAACGCCAGGCCGAGCGCCGCCAGAAGGACGAACAGGATCGCGGTCCGACCGAGGGCGATCGGCCTCTCAAATGTCAAGTAACGCTGGCTGATCCACCACGGTCGGAACGAGTTGAGCACATGATAGCGGCGGACCGCCTCCGGCCCGTTAGCGACGAAGTCGATCACCGGGAATGCGAACCAGGGCGAAGGTGAAGGGGAGAATTGTTGGGCCCTCACATTCCCCCTTGTGAGGATCTCTACGATCTCTCGGGGGCGATTGGCCAGGTGCGAGATGGCCGGGTGGAAGTAGAGCCAGGGTTTCTCGACGTAGAAGGCCGATGGCAACCGATGCTCCACATAGAGCCGGTGAGGATCGACGCTCAAAGCTCCCAACTGCACGACAAACCCCAGGACCAACAACGAAATGCTCACCCTCCGACGCGGCAAACCCGCGCCGGCCGGGGCGAAGATCCAGAGAATCGCGAAAATTGGCGTCAAATATCGAGGCCCCCAGGCGGGGTCCCCTTTGAAGATAGTCATCGACGCGATGAACAGCACGAAGACGCCGGTGGCCGACAGGACCGCCAGGCAAAACCACCCCTCGGTCCGAAACCAGGCCCGGATGCCTCGGATTGCGATCAGGAGGGGGGGGAAATAGAAGAAAACCCCGGTCCCCAGGCTGAACATCAGGGCGAGCAGGGCGAGGACCGGATGGCCCGGCCAGTTGGGGGCGTATTTCTTGAGCAACTCGCCGTGCCCCTCGATTGTCCCGGGGGGGAACTTATACAGGTCGTATCCTTTGTAAGCGGCAACCCCGATCGCCAGGCCGATTAGCGCCAAAATAATTCGGGGGGACTGCTCGCGGAGGCCGAGGCGTCGATCGTGTCCGGCGGCCAGGACCGCCAAGATGAAGACGCCGAGCGGTTGCTTGCAGTTGAATGCCAGTCCCAGGATCAGCCCGGCGGCCAGCGCCCCCCGCAGCGGCTTTCGATGTCGGGACATCAAGGCGATCGCCACGGCCAAGGTGACCGCGACCGTCCCCAGGATGTCGTCATACGTGCTCGTCCCATAAAACCAGCTTGGTGTGCAGAAGATGCCCGCCCATGCCCAGAGCAGGGCCGCCTTCGAGGTGTGGCCCAGGTGGCGGAATAATCCGGCATAGATCACCGCGAGCAGCCCGCAGGCGACGGCTCCCGTCAAAGTGAAGAAGAAATGCCGACGCCCCTCGCTCACCGGCCCGGTCGCGTCCGAGCAGAGGATGGCCAGCACACCGACGGCCGATTGCGGGAAGCGATAGTAGGTGTAGGGCCGGCCATCACGCCCTGGGAAGACCCCGAACCAGACCCGATCATCCCGGATGACGTCGTCCCCATGATCCACGAGGCTGCGAGCCACTTCATAGCGAGTCTGGCCGTCGACGATGTCGATCCGACCGGGTCCGCAAAGCGCCACGGCGGAGGACACGAACAAGAACAATCCAAACAGTGTGAGCCGCCGGCGGGCCATGCTATTGATCGTCTCCGATTGAACGATACGAAAGTCCTTGACCATCGGGAGGAGAGCCGAGGTCGAGGCCCCGCAACCACTTAAGAAACTATCCCAAAACCTCTCCCAAACGGTTCTAGGCCGTGTGGACAAGGTTTTGGCAGTTCAGGCAACATGGATCACCGTAGCAATATCATCACCGAAGCTACATGAACAAACGCCAAAAAGTCGTGCTTCGTCTTATCATACCGCGTCGCCACCCGACGATACTGCTTCAGGAGGCTGAAAAACCACTCCACCTTCACACGCTCCTTGTAGGTATGCTTGTCATACTCCCGGGCAACCTTGCGATTCTTCCTCGGCGGGATGATGGCCCTCGCCCCCCGACGCCGCGCCGCCTTGATGACCTTGTCACTGTCATACCCCTTGTCACCCATGTAGGCGTCGGCACGGTGGGCCCGGATCGTGGGCTCGGCCTGCGTGAAGTCGGCCTCCTGACCCTCCGTCACGACGAGCCGGACCGGGTTGCCAAGGGCATCGACGGCGGCGTGGATCTTGGTGCTGAAACCGCCCGCGGAGCGGCCAAGGGCCTCCTGAGTTTGCCCCCTTTTTTCCCGGCCGCATGCTGATGCGCCCGGATCACGGTGCTGTCGAGGATCAACCATTCCCGGTCGGGATCTTGCGATGCCAACGCCTCGAAGACTTGCTCCCAGACCCCCTTGCGGGACCAGCGATCGAAGCGTTTCTAGACACTATTCCAGAGGCCGAATCACTCGGGGAGGTCCCTCCGCGGGGCACCGGTCTTGGCGATCCACAGCACGGCGTTGATGAAGAGTCGGTTGTCCTTGGCGATCCATCCCTAGTTGCCCGGGGCGTCCCGGCAGCATATCTTTGATGCGATCCCAGCACTCATCACGAATTTCATGACGCCGCATCGAGGCAACTCCTTCCGCCGAAGTCGTTCAGGGTGTCGCGGTCATTCTACCTAAACTCCCCAGGCAATGTCCACACGGCCTACTACTACAGTTGTATCTAATCCGGCGGTTTGACTCCACGTCCCTTGTAATGGCAGCGTCGTGCGACCGCCTGATGAATCCGACGCCAGCGCGACCAGTTCCACACCTCCTCGGCGGTCGGCAAGCGG
>JAABUX010000390.1_pt1 | contig 74864 bp, 54 predicted proteins | sample 5561851 | NCBI WGS metagenome assembly JAABUX01 (sample SAMN10711883, study PRJNA513361) | rock metagenome | isolation source: Antarctica rocks | place: Antarctica: Victoria Land, Richard Nunatak red sandstone | collected 2016-01-03
CGGCCCTCCCCCGCGAGGGGGGAGGGAGGCCGTCGTCGGCGGCTCGGCCACGCAAGGCGATCCCTCCCCCTCGGGTCCCCTCCCCCCTCGTGGGGGAGGGCCGGGGTGGGGGGGCGAAACCGTGGCAGCACCGGGAGATCCAGGTACACCCCCGACGTTCAACGCGGGCCGACGGCCTGCTCGATCGGGGCCGCGAAGCCCGGCACGGTCGCCCGGAAGGCCCGGGTGCAGGCGGCGGTCCAGCCCTTGTCGCGGTCGTAGAACTGCTCGCGGCACGCGGGGCAGGCCCGGCAGGCCGCCTCGTAATAGGGGCGATCGGCCATCAGGCGGCGGAGGCAGGCCAGGTAGCTCTGGAGGTCGTCCGGCTCCGCCTCGACGATCGCCCCTTCGAGGACGTCGAGGCCGTTGGTGACCCGGCTGGAGATCACGGGGCGGCCGGTCAGCGTGGCCTCGGCCAGGACCGCCGGCATCCCCTCGCAGAACTGGCTCCGCGTCGGGACGATGATCGCGTGCGACCGCCCGTAGGCCGCGAGCAGGGCCGGGCGGTCGAGCCGGCCCAGGTAATGGACCACCGCGCCGAGGTCGCGACGGCCGATCTCGGCGACGAGCTCGTCGCGTGCGGCGCCGTCGCCGCAGACCTCGAAGAGCCATCGGCCGGGCGACTCCCGGTCCAGGGTCTCGGCCATCGCGAGCAGGTCGAACACCCCCTTGGACGCCTCGATCCGCCCGGCGTAGGCGACCCGGAAGGGCCGGAGGTCGTGCGGCGGGGGGGGCGGGACCGCCCCGAAGTCGGCCGGGCGGAACTGCGAGCGGAACTGGAAGAAGGGCCCGGCCCGGCCGCGGGCGATCTGCTCGACCTGGCGCTGGCACTCGGGCGAGACGCCCAGCGTGGCCGAGGCGCAGTGCCGCCAGAACCGGCCGTCGAGCGCCAGGATGACCCGGTTCAGGCCGCCCCGGGGCTCGGTCCCGCTGACCCAGAAGACGTTGTGCATCGAGGGGATCACGCGGATTCGGAACGGGGCGAACAGCGCCAGGTAGAACCAGTGCGTCGTCCCCGAGTCGACGATCACGGCCCGGGCGCCGAACCGGAGGGCGGTGGCCAGGAGCGAGAGCAGGTACAGGCCCAGGTTGACGTGATAGCGGATGCCGCCGGGGTCGCGCATCAGCTTGGGGCGGTTCTCGACGATGAGGTCGCCGTCGCGGACGACCTCGCGGGCGGGGTGCGAGGAGATGGCGTAGCCCTCCACGCCGTGCTCGCGGCAGAAGTCGAAGAACTGGCCCGAGAAGGTGAGCTGCGTCTCGCCGACGAAGTCGGCCCCCTCGCGCCAGCTCTTGAACGACTTCACGGCATCGCCCGGGCCCAGCGCGTAGAGGACTCGGAAGGGTCGCTTCATGTGACCGGGGTCCTCGCCCGGCTCGGCCGGGCCCGCGTCCGGGAGATCTGGCCGGCGACGATGGCGTCGCCGGCCCCGACGGATCTGGCCGGCGGGCCCGACCCCCGATGACGGAGGGGGCGGGCCCGGCCGGCCGGCGAATCGGCCCCGCTGCTTACTTGGGCGCCTCGTCCTTCTTGGGCTCGTCCTTCGGCTTGTCGGCCTTGGCCTTGGCCTTGGCGGCGTCGGCGTCGGCCTTCGTCTTGGCCTCGATGTCGGCCTTGACCTTCGCGTCGGCGTCGGCCTTCGCCTTCGCGTCCGCCTCGGATTTGGCCTTGGCGTCGGCATCGGCCTTCGCCTTGGCCTCGGCGTCCGCCCGGGCCTTGGCGGCGTCGGCCTTGGCCTTCGCCGCGTCGTCGGCCTTCTTCTTGGCCTCGGCGTCGGCCTTCGCCGCGTCGTCGGCCTTCTTCTTGGCCTCGGCGTCGGCCTTCGCCGCGTCGTCGGCCTTCTTCTTGGCCTCGGCGTCCGCCTTCGCCGCGTCGTCGGCCTTCTTCTTGGCCTCGGCGTCGGCCTTGGCCTTCGCGTCGGCGTCGGATTTGGCCTTGGCTTCGGCGTCGGCCTTCTTCTTGGCCCCTTCCTCGGCGAGCATCTTCTCGGCGGCGGCGGACTTGGCCTTGGCTTCGGCGTCGGCCTTCATCTTGGCCTCTTCGGCCTTCTTGGAGTCGTCGGTCTTGGCGTCGGCCCTGGCCTTGCGGACCATGTCGATGTGGCGGTTGAGCAGGTTGGCCCGCTGGTCGTAGTAGGACTTGAGCCCCTTGGAGGGGACGACGATCCGGACGTCGGCCTCGTAGTTGACGTTCTCGATGCCCTTGCCGCCGTAGCCGGTGAACCAGGCGGCGAAGACCTCGGGGCTGACGCCGCGGCGGGGGCTGGCCTTGAGGTCACGCGCGTCGACGGCCCGGCCGGTGACGAGGATGTCGAGGATGGGGGGCGGGTCGATGGTGGTCTCGACCAGGCCGGCCTCCTGCGCGGCGACGATCGCCTCGGCCACGGCGTGGCGGGCGGCCTCGAGCTTGGCCTCGACCTCGGGCGGGATGCTCGGCAGCGGGGCCTCGACGGGCTTGGCCGGCACGAGATCCTTGGGGGCGTCGGCCTTGGGGGCGTCGGCCGCCTTGGGGGCGTCGGCCGCCTTGGGGGCGTCGGCCTTCTTCGCGTCCTGGGCGATCGCGAGGCCGGGCAACAAGGACAGCGACAGCAGGGTCATGACGAAGCGGCGCACCGGGGAATCTCCTTTGACTGGGGAATCGTCCTGCCTTGAGCGAATCTCGATCCGCCGACCCGAAGGTGGGTTGTGCCGAGTGTAACGGCCGGGTGCGGGGGGTGCCAAGCCCTTCGACGCCCCGAGCCGGGGCATTCCGCGGGTTGAAGCGACGGCGGACGCCCGGCCGTCGTTAAACGGGCGGTTGCGATGTTGGCGGGGTGAAGGGTCAACCGATGGTGTCTCCGAGATGCCCCACGGGCGACGGATCGTCCGCGGGGCGGCAGGCGGCACGGAAGCGGAGGACGAAGGCGATGGAGCGGAGCAAGCGGCGGTCCCGTCCGGCCCTGGAGGGCCTGGAGGGTCGGACACTCCTGAACGGCTCCAAAGGGCACTCGCCCCACGCCGAGGCGACCAGGCCCCCCGCGTCGGGCAGCACCACCCTGATCGCCTACGCGACCCCGCAGGGCGCCAAGGTCCGCGTCCAGCTCGTCGGGCCGGGCAGCCTGGCGGGCTCGACGGTCGGCGGCGACGGCTCGCTGAACCTGGTGTTCTCGGGCACCAGCGTCTTCTCGGCCATCAAGGGCACGGTCAGGGGGGGGCCGGGCGTCGCCCCGCTGGCCTCGATCCGCGACGCCGGCGTGCCGCTGGCCTCGACGACCGGGATCGGCGGCGAGCTGATCGGCCTGGTCTCGCTGCCGGGCTTCGACCTGGTCCGCGGCGGCAACATCAACCTGCTCGGCGGCGTCAACGTGCTGACGCTGGACTCGGTCGCGGCCAACTCGCAGGTCCACCTCCGCGACGCCCCGCTGAACACCACGCTCGGGATCAGCTCGTCCGCCACCGCGAACACCGGCTACGTCACGGGCAACCTCGGCACCTCCCTGACCACCACCGTCACCACCGCGCTCGGCTCGACCACCGGCACCGCGAGCACCGTGGCCGCGGGCAACGTCAGCGGCGCGGGCACGCTCGACCCGCAGATCTCCGGCTTCGGCGGGCCCCTCGTCGGCGCCGTCAGCGGCAAGATCGCGATCATCCCCACCGTCGGCAACGGCCAGAACTTCCCGGGGACCCCGGGGCTGACCCAGGCCCAGGTCAGCTCCGGCCGGAGCCCGATCTACGCTTTCGAGGCGAACGGCGGGGTGAGGCTGACGAGCCTCGGCGGGGCGTTCGTCCCCGGCCCCAACCTGATCGAGCCGCGCGACATCAGCTTGACCGGCTTCCGGGTGCCCCCGCCCGGCGTGATCGTCGACATCAAGCACGTCAACGGCGGGCCGACGCTCCAGACGCCCCCCCTGGGCGACGCCAACATCTTCGGCGTCGACCCGACCGCCAACGTCTTGATCCGGTTCGACGCCGCGACCGGCGCCCCGGTGCAGGTGATCCCCCTGCCCGCCTCGGCCGCCGGCAAGCTCGGCGGCGTGGCCCTGGCCCGCAACGGTGCCGAGCTGGTGGCCCTGGTCGGCGTCGGCACCGAGGTCATGGCCTATGACGCCATCTTCGGCACGCCGGCCGGCCGGTTCTCGACGGCGGGCCTCGCCGCCGAGGGGCTGGCCGCGGTCACCGGGATCGGCACGGGCGGCCAGACGACCGTGCTCGTCGACTCCGCCCCCGGGACCGGCAATGGGGCCGACGGCGTGGCGCAGGCGATCGACGTGACGGCCAGCCTGGCGACCGGCCGGGCCGTCGCGATCGGCCGGCCGTTCGCCCCGGCCCGCCAGTTCGCCCTCGGCGGCGGGATCACCGGGGTCCCCGGCACGGGCACCCTCTCCGCCCTGGGCTCGGCGCACTTCGACACCTTCCAGCCCAACCTGCTCCAGGCGGGCATCCTCACGATCAACCCCTCCGGCGGCGTCCTCGCCGAGGCCGCCCGGGCCGCGGTGACCAGCCAGGGGCTCGACATCACCGCCACCCCCAACGGGACCATCCAGGGCGACGCCTCCCCGGCGCTGGGCAGCCTCGAATCGAGCCTGGCCCTCGACCTGGGCGTGGTCAACGGCCGGAACGTGGTCGCGCTCCTGGGCCCGTCGGGGCTCGCCAACCAGGGCCGCTTCGCCCTCAACGACCCCAATCCCCTCTCCGACCTCAGCGAGTCGTTCCACCCTGAGCTGGCCAACACCGCCCTCGTCGACGTCCAGGGCAACGTCCAGTCGTTCACGGCCAGGACCGCCACCGGCCTGGTCCTCAACGACGCCGGCAACCTCAACCTGCTCGCGATCGGCCGGGCCGCCGACTCCACCGTGATCGGCCTGCCCTTCGGCCACGTCAACATCCCGATACGCAACAACGTCTCGATCCTCACCAACAGCCGCCTCATCGCCGAGCGCGGCGGGGTCGTCGTCGACCCCAACGCCCGCCAGGTCGGCCCGCTCTCGCTCCCCTGAGCCGGGCGTGAAGGATCGGGGGCGACCCTCGCGGTCCGAGGGTCGCCCGATGCCGATCGGCGGCGATCACCCGACTCCGGCGACGGCCGGGCCCGGTTCGGCCTCGCCGGCGAGGGGCCGGGGGTGGGGCTTGCGGTCGGACGGCGGGTTGAGGAAGCGGGACTCGACCGCGGCGAAGAAGGCCCAGCCCGCGCCGATGGACGCGAGCGTGACCAGCGGGACCACCACCAGGACCCTCGACCGGAAGTCGGCCAGCCCGAGGCCGACGAGCCACTCGGAGCCGACGGTGCAGACCGGCAGGTGGATGAGGTAGAGGCTGTAGCACCGCCGCCCGCACGCCCGGAGCGGCGAGAGCCAGGCTTGACCGGCCGCGGCGGCGTCGAGGCGTCGGGTCGCGATCAGGACCAGCCCGAAGGCCGCCGCCGCGGCGGTCGAGGGGTACGACCAGCCCAGTCCCACCGCCAGGAGGCCGACCAGGGCCGCGTCGACCGCCAGTCGGGCCCGCCCCGGCGGCGCCAGGGCCAGCCGCCAGTAGACGCCGAGGCCGACGGCGAACTCGTGCCAGAGTTCGGGGAACATCCCCCGGTAGCGGACGATCCAGCCCGAGTCCCAGGCGAAGACGCGGAAGCCGACGATCGCCGCCGTCGCCGCCCCCAGCGCGGGGAGGAGCCGGCGGGGGGCGACGGCCAGGGTCAGGAAGCAGACCAGGTAGAACTGCTCCTCGAAGCAGAGCGACCAGGCGACCCGGGTGTAGACCTCGGGCTGGCCCCCGCCCCAGGCCCGGGGCCGCCAGGTCTCCGTCAGCGTCAGGTTGCCCAGCCATTGGGCCGTCGAGAGCGACCCGGGCGAGGCCAGCTCCAGCGAGTATCCGCCCCGGTGCAGCCGGCCGAGCCCGGCCGCGTCGAGGCCCCACGTCGTCGCGGCGAAGACCAGCAGCGCCGCCCAGTACGGGGGGTAGATCCGCCGGGCCCGCCGCGCCAGGAACCCCCACGACGACGACCCCCGACGCCGGTGGGCGTCGACGCTCGCGGCGATGCAGTAGCCGCTGATGACGAAGAACAGCGGCACCCCGAGGTCCAGGTTGCGGACGACCGCCAGCAGCGCCCGCCGGGCCCACCCCCAGGTCGACGGGCCCGCCGGGTCGCCCGGGCGGATCGCGAACCCGGCGTGGTGGACGATGACCATCAGGCAGGCCGCGCCGCGCCAGGCGTCGAGCAGCTCGTAGCGCGGGTCGCGCCCCGGAGGGGGAGGCATGGCCGCTCCTCGATCGTCGGTCGGTCCGGGGCCGCCGGCGGGGCCCCCCGCGGCATCGCGGTGTCACTCTAACCTAATGCCGCCCGGGCCCCACGCCAAGCCGACGGCCCCGCCCCCGCGCCGATCGCCGGGCCGCGCCGCCGCTTGACATCCACCCATCGGCGCGTCAATCTGGTCCCGCCCCGAGGCCCCGGCCCCCAACGCCCGCAGCGCCGCGAGTCCCCACGCGATGTCGACGCCCCCCGCCGAGCCGACCGAGCCGACCCGCGACGAGGTCGCCGCCGTCGCCGCCCTGGCGGGGGACTACCGCCGGCTCCGGGCCGAGATCGGCAAGGTCATCGTCGGCCAGGGCGACGTCGTCGACCAGCTCCTGATCGGCCTCTTCGCCCGCGGCCACGTCCTGCTCGTCGGCGTGCCGGGGCTGGCCAAGACGCTCCTGGTCAGCACGGTCTCGCGGATCTTGAGCCTCTCGTTCCGGCGGATCCAGTTCACCCCCGACATGATGCCCTCCGACATCACCGGGACCGACATCCTCCAGGACGACCCCGAGACCGGCCGCCGCGGCTTCGCCTTCATCGCCGGGCCGCTCTTCGCCAACATCATCCTCGCCGACGAGATCAACCGGACGCCCCCCAAGACCCAGGCGGCGCTGCTGGAGGCGATGCAGGAGCGGCACGTCACGGCCGGCAACAAGACGTATCCCCTGCCCGACCCGTTCTTCGTCCTGGCCACCCAGAACCCGATCGAGCAGGAGGGGACGTATCCCCTGCCCGAGGCCCAGCTCGACCGGTTCATGCTCAACGTCCGGGTGCCTTACCCGACGGCCGCCGACGAGCTGGAGATCCTCCGCCAGACCACCGGCGACCGCTCGCCCGAGCCGGCCGTGACGCTCTCGGCCGGGCAGATCGTGGCCATCCAGCACCTGGTCCGCCGGGTCCCGGTGCCCGAGCACGTCTTCGTCCACGCCCGCGACGTCGTCCGCGCCAGCCGGCCCAACGAGCCCGAGGCGACGCCGCTGGTCCGCAAGTGCGTGGCCTGGGGCGCCGGGCCCCGCGCCGGCCAGGCCCTGATCCTGGCCGCCAAGGCCCGCGCGGTGCTCCAGGGCCGCTTCGCCGCCACCGTCGCCGACCTCCGCCACGTCGCCCCGCCGGTCCTCCGCCACCGGATCGTCACCACCTTCCACGCCGAGGCCGAGGGCGTCGACCCCGACAAGGTCGTCGCCCACCTCCTCGACGCCATCCCCGCCCCGCCCGAGCGCGCCGCCGCCCGCCTCGTCGGGGCCTGATCGATCGGCGGCCGGCCGGGTCGTCCAACCTCCGCGGGGCGAACCCCCCTCGGGCCCGAGGATCGAGCGATGCGAACCACCAGCACCGGCGCGATCGGTCGGCGGGCCTGGCTCGCCGGCCTCGGCGCGGCGTGGCTCTCGGCCTCGACCCGGGGCGACGAGCCCGACCCGGCCGTCGCCGACGCCGACGCCGACGCCGACGCCCGGGCGATCCGGGAGCGGGGCCGGAAGGCCGGGCTCGGGCCGTTCCGCTCGGCCGAGTCGCGCCATTACCGGGTCATCGGCGACGCCCCCGACGCCTACTTGAAGCTGACCCTCGACGATTGCGAGGCGGTCGCGGCCGACTATCTCGACTTCTACCGGGCCCGGGGGTTCGCCGTCGCCCGCCCCCCGGGCCGGCTCACGGCGGTGGCCTTTGCCGACGTCCGGTCCTATGCCGCGTTCCTCGGCGGCCGGCCCGATGACTCCGACGGCGGCCGATTCGACCGGGCGTCGAACCGGCTCTACGTCCACGATTACCGGCCCATCGGGGTGAACCCGGGCCTCCGCGCCGGGCACGTCAACCTGGCCTTCCTCGCCCACGAGGCGACGCATCAGCTCGCCTTCAACACCGGCCTGCTCGACCGCGCGGGCGACGTCCCCCGGGCCATCGGCGAGGGGATCGCCCTTTTCGGCGAGGTCCGCAAGCCCGCCGTCCCGTCGCCCCCCGGCCTGGTCAACGACATGAGGCTGACCGACCTCGCCCGCAAGCAGAGGGCCGGCGTCCCCTGGATTACTCTACCCCGGCTCCTCGTCGAGGACGCCCTCTTCGACGCCCCCGCCGGCTTCGACGCCCTGATCCTCGCCTACGCCCAGGCCTGGCTCCTGGCCTATCACCTGCTGAAGGACCCGGCCCTGCTCCCCCGGTCCCGCGATTACCTCGCGGCGATCCGCCCGCGCCGCGACCCCCGGTCCCGCCTCGACGACGCCCGCGCCCACCTCGGCGACCTCGGGCGGATCGACGCCGACCTGAAGCGGCTCTCGATCCGGCTGCTCAAGGCGAATTGACCCCGCGACCCCCCGCCCAGGCCAGGCCGATCATGACCACGCCCGCCGACCCCTCGACACCGCTCGACCCCTCCGCCCTCGCCCGGTTCGGGCGGCTGGAGCTGATCGCCCGGCTGGTGGTCGAGGGGGTGATGTCGGGCCTGCACAAGAGCCCCTTCAAGGGGTTCTCCGTCGAGTTCGCCGAGCACCGCCAGTACGGGCCGGGCGACGAGATCCGCCACATCGACTGGCGGGCCCTGGGCAAGACCGACCGCTATTTCGTCAAGGAGTACGAGGAGGAGACCAACCTCAAGGCCTACCTCGTGCTCGACACCTCGGGCAGCATGGGCTACGCCGGGCGGACGGCGTCGAAGTTCGAGCACGCCCGCCAGCTCGCCGCGGCCCTGGCCTACCTGATGATCAGCCAGCGCGACGCCGTCGGCCTGGTCACGCTCGACACCGAGCCCCGGGCCATGATCCCGCCCCGGTCGGCCCCCGGCCACTTCTCGGTGCTCTGCGGGGCCCTGGAGCGGGCGGTGGTCGGCGGCGAGGCCCCCCTGAGCGGCCTGCTCGACTCCCTGGCCGGGCGGATCAAGCGGCGCGGGCTGATCGTCGTCCTCTCCGACGGCTTCGACCGCCCGGGCGACCTCGCCTCGGCGCTCCGCCACCTCCGCCACCGCCGCCACGAGGTCCTCTTCCTCCACGTCCTCGCCCCCGAGGAGGAGGAGTTCCCGTTCCGCCGCCCCTCCCGGTTCCGCGACTCCGAGGATGCCGCGAACACCCTCCGCGTCAACCCCTCGGCCATCCGCGCGGCCTACCTCGGCCGCTTCCACGCCTACTGCCGCGACCTGGCCGAGGCCGTCCGCGGGATGGACGCCGACTACCACAAGGTCTCCACCGGCTCGACGATCGAACAGGCCCTGCTCGACTGCCTGGCCGCCCGATCCGGCCGGGGCCGGCGGGCCGGGCCGGGCGGGGGCGGCGGCGGCTGATCGGGGGCTTCGGCCCGAGATCCCCCGCCGAGCCGACCCATCCGGGCGGATCGGCGGGTCGCGATCAAGCCGGGCGATCGTCGGGGCCGATACAGACCGACATCCACCCCGGCCCCTCGTGGTCCGGGGCCGATCGCCGCGATCATCCAAATGCCGGGACCATCGGCGATGTCCAGACGCTCCAGGACGGCGCGAGCCCTCGCGATCGTCGCCCTGATCGGGGCGATGACGGCGGGCGACGTCGCGGCCCAAGGCCCCGGGCGATCGCCGGTCGGGCTCCCTCCGCTGCCTCCATCCGGCGGCGGGTCCGGGGACCCGGCGGCCCGGCTCGCCCAGGCGACCCCGCGCGACCTCCCCGAGGCGATCCCGGCCAACCCGCCGGGCGGCGCCCCGTCGCGGAACAGCTCGGCGGGCGGGCCCCCCGGGTCCTCGCCGGGCGGGGGCGACGACTCCCCGGCGACCGGCAACACCTCGACCCCCGGCACCGGCGGCGCGAACACCTCGTCGGCCTCCGTCAACGCCCCGACGGCGGCCGAGGCCGCCGCCGCCGGCCCCTCGAAGACGAACTACCTGGCCCGGTTCCTCGGCATCCAGGACGCCCCCGTCAAGGTCTACGGCTGGATCCAGAACAGCTACACCGGCAACGCCAACGGCCGGCCCAAGGGCGACAGCAACTTCAGCGTCTTCCCCAACCGGCTGGCCGACCAGTGGCAGGGGAACCAGTATTACCTCGTCCTGGAGAAGCAACTGGCGCCGACCGACGTGGTCAACTTCGGCGGCCGGTTCGACACCCTCTTCGGCAACGACTGGGTCTTCACCAAGTCGTATGGCCTCTTCGACCGCGCCTTCAAGAACGGCCAGTTCGCCGGCGTCGACCTCCCGCAGATGTACGCCGAGGTCCACCTGCCGATCCTGACCAAGAACGGCCTCGACGTCCGCGGCGGCCGGTTCTACTCGCCGGCCGGCTTCGAGAACGTCCAGGCGATCAAGCGGCCGTTGCTCTCGGTCCCCTACCTGTTCAACTTCACCCCGTTCACCCTGTTCGGGGTCTTCACCACGCTCCACATCAACGACCGGATCAACGTCTACAACGGCGCCGTCAACGGCTGGGATCGGTGGATCGACGTGAATTACCGGTACAGCTACATCGGCGGCTTCAACTACAACTCCCGCGACCGGCAGACCTCGCTCACCTCGATCGTCCTCACCGGGCCCGACCAGCTCCCGCGGTTCCCGGCCGCCAACTCGCCGTTCCTGCCCACCGGGGTGGTCGTCACTCCCGCGCTCCAGGGCAAGGTCAACCCCTACTACGCGGGGAACTGGCGGACGTACCTCTCGACCGTCGCCACCCACAACTACAACGCCCGGCTGACCGAGGCCGCCGAGGTCTTCTTCGTCCACGAGACCAACGTCCCGGGCCTGGGCCCGCGCGGCTCGGTCAACCGCGAGTCGGCCTGGTACGGCGGGGCCCACTGGTTCCTCTACCAGCTCACCGACAAGGTCCAGGGCGTCTGGCGGGCCGAGATCTTCCGCGACAACAACGGCGCGGCCACCGGCTCCGCCGACAACTACTACGAGGTCACCCTCGGCGCCGTCTACAAGCCCAGGCCCTGGCTCTGGGCCCGCCCCGAGGCGCGGTACGACCGGGCGCAGTACCACCACCCGTTCAACAACGGCACCCGCAGCGGCCAGTTGACCCTGGCGTTCGACATCATCGTCCAGTTCTGATAAAATAAGGATAGAGGAGGACTTCGATGATGAAGAATTGGCCATCTCTGCTGATCGTCGCCGCCCTGGCGTCGCCGGCCCCCGCCCCGGCGGCCGAGCCCGTGTACACGATCACCCTCGGCCCGCGGACCGCCTGCGCGACACCGACCACCTCGCGGCAGGCCCGCGCCGACGGGGGCACCACCGACGTCACCACGCCGTCGGCCAACACCCTGGCGATGGCGATGAGCGGCGCCGTGGCCGCCAACGCCTTCCTCGGCCACACCTCGGCGGCCACCGAGACGTTCCACCTCGAGCAGGAATTCGCGATCGACCGCCCCGACTCGGCCACCGGCCTGGTCCGCCTGACGCTGGAGAGCTCGCTGGTCGGCCTGGTCCGGTCGAAGTACAAGGCGGGCGCCTGCGTGAAGCTGGCCTCGGCCAAGATCTGCCCGGCCGGCACGCCCCAGACGCCGCTGGTCGTCGTCCACCCGCCGCTCTGCGTCGAGGGGGATAACGGCCGGCTCTGCAACCAGCACCTGCCCGCGATCAAGGTCGACAAGATGCCGCTGGGCCATTATATCCTGATGGCCGACTTCGTCCTGACCTCCGAGGCCGGCGGGATCAGCGACGGCCACTCCGCCGCCGACTTCTCCCCCAGCACCAGCCTGCCCGCCGACTGGGTCCGGACCCGCGACCCGTTCCAGGGGGTCGACAAGAAGGACTTCGGCTTCAAGCTCCTCCTGACCGCCGACCCGCCCGAGGGCTCGAAGATGGGCGCGATGTCCGCCAGGCGCGAGGACTCGAAGGTCGCCCGGGCCACGATCGCCGACCTCGCCTCGACCCGGACCGCGCCCACCCCCACCCGAACCCGCCCCTCGGCCGCCGGGCTCGACCGCCACCGCGGGCCCCGATAGTCAGCGGAAGGCCTCGGGGAACTCCGCGCGGAGGTCGATCTTCCGCCCGCGCTCGATGTCCTCGATCGGCCAGGTCACCGACCGACCCCCGGCCGAGATGACGGCGTGGCCGGCGTCGCGGGACGGCCGGAAGCACATCTCCGCCGAGACCGCGATCGGCCGACCGGTCGGGGTCTCGTAGCGGGCCCGATCGGCGGAGTCGTGCCCGAACCAGTCGCCTCGGATGTCCATCGACGCGGTGCCTCCCTTGAGCGTCGGGTGATCGGCCTGGAGTTTGTTGATCCAGGCGGACGTCCGGGTCACCGCCTCCTGGTTGCGCCGGTCGCCCCGGCTCAGGGTGGTCGCCCAGCCGAGCCCCGTCCCGATCAGGGCGACCGCAACCAGGAGCGAACGGAGGCGGAAGGTCCGCCGGCGGCCCTCGACGCGCGACTTGAAGTCCATGCGATCGGCCTCCTTGGGGACGGTGTCTCGGCGGGCGACCCCGGCGCGCTCGCCATCCGGATATTCGTCGCGCCGGCCGGATTGTTGAGCGGCCCCCCCGCGAGCCGACGCCGGGGTGTTGCCCCCGCCCCCCCGCGAGGGGACAATCGGCCTCCGTCGGGGCATCCCGGCGGGCCCCGTTCCCAGGTAGAGCCGATGACGACCCGACACACCCCATGAACCCCCCCGGCCTGGGCGTCCTGAACGCCGCGATGCTGCTCGGGCTGGCCGGCGTGGCGATCCCGCTGGTCATCCACCTGTTCAACCGCCGGAACGACCCGGTGGTCGAGTGGGCGGCCATGCAGTTCCTCGAATTCAGCCCCCGCGAGCGGCGGCGGCTGAACCTCGCCGAGGTCCTCCTGATGCTGGCCCGGATGGGCCTCCTGGCGGCCGTCGCCCTGGCCCTGGCCCGGCCGTTCTGGACCGCGCGCCCGGCCGGGGCGGCGGCGGGATCGGCGGCCCCGGGATCGGCGGCCCCGGGGGGCGATTCGGGGCCGCGCCGCGACGTGGTCCTGATCCTCGACGGGTCGGGCCGGATGGGGCGGCAGGCCGGCGGCTCGACCCCGCACGACCGCTCGATCGCGTGGGCCCGGGCCTTCGTCAGGCGGCTCAGGCCGGGCGACTCGGTGGCCGTGCTCGTGGCCAAGGACCGCGTCCGGGCGCTGGTCGACCCGCCCAGCTTCGACCTCGACCGCGTCGACCGGGCCCTGGCCGAGGCCCCCTCCGCGCGGGGTTCGGGCGACCTCCCGGCGGCCCTGGGCGAGGCGTTCCGCATCTTGGAGGGGACCCGGAACCCGGCCCGCGACGTGGTCGTCCTCGCCGACGGCCGCCGCTCCGCCTGGCGGCCGGGCGACGTCGGCCGCTGGTCGCTGCTCCGCGACCTCCGCCGCCGGATGCCCACGCCCCCGCGGATCTGGGCCCCGTCGTTCGAGGCGGCCGCGGCGGGCGACGACCCCGGCCCGCCCGACGGCTCCGTCGGCCCGCTGGAGCTGTCCCGCGCCCTGCTCACGCCGGGCCTGGCGGTCGAGGTGACGGCCGCGATCGCCAACGCCGGGCCGGGGCCGATGACCCGGCCGGCCGAGCTGGTCGTCGACGGCGTGCCCGTGCCCGGCTCGTCGCGGCCGGTCGGCCCGATCCCGGCCGGGGGCAAGTCGCCGGTGACGTTCCGGGCGACCTTCGAGACGCCCGGGAGCCACCTCGTCGCCGTCCGGCTCGCCCCCGACGACGACCCCTTGCCCGTCGACGACGAGTCGGCCCGGCCGGTGACGGTGGCCCCGGCGCTGGACGTCCTGCTCGTCGACGGCGAGCCGGGGCCGGAGCCCCTGGGCGGCGAGGTCGACTTCCTCCGGGCCGCGCTGGCGCCGACGGGCGACCCCTCGCCCCTGGTCCGGGCCACGACCGTGGCCGCCCGCGACTTCCGGCCCGAGGCCCTCCGCGGCCGGCGGGTCGCGGTCCTGGCCAACGTCGACCGCCTCGGCCCCGAGGCCGCGGCGGCCGTCGCGGCCTTCGTCGAGTCCGGCGGCGGCCTCCTGGTCGCGCCCGGCGACCGGACCGACGCCGACGCCCTCAACGACGGGCCGGGCCAGGACGGCAAGGGCTGGCTCCCCGCCCGGCTCGGCCCGCTCCAGGGCGACTTCGCCGCCCGCCAGGCCGTCGCCCACCCCGCCCCCGCGACCTTCGACGGGCCCGCCCTCGGCCCGCTCGGCAAGGGGGACGCCCCCGCCCTCGGCCGGGCCGGGCTGTTCGCCTACCGGGCCCTCGCCCCCGCCCCCGGCGCCACCGTCGCCGCCCGGCTCGACACCGGCGACCCCTGGGTCGTCGAGCGGCCCTACGGCAAGGGCCGCGTCGCCCTCCTCGCCGGCCCGGTCGACGCCGAAGGCGGGACCTTGCCCGTCAACCCCGACTTCGTCCCCTGGTCGCACGAGCTGATCGCCCACCTCGCCTCCGGCGCCGACGCCACCCGCCCCCTCAAGCCCGGCGAGGCTCTCACCTTCGACCTCGACCCGCCCCCGCCGCCCAACGTCGCCACGCTCCCCCTCACCACCCCCTCCGGAGCGACCATCGCCCTGCCCGTCCTCCGCTCCGGCGATACCGCCCGGGCCCGCCACGCCGACACCACCGAGGCCGGGATCTACCGCCTGGCCCTCCCCACGCCCCCCGGCGCCGCCCTCTACGCCGCCGTCCTCGGCGACGACCGCGAGGGGGACCCCGCCCCCCTCGAACCCGCCGAGGCCGACGCCCTCGCCCGGGGCTGGCCCCTCGCCTTCGACCCCGACCCCGCCCGCCTCGCCGACCGCATCCTCGCCGGCGACCGGGCCCGCCGCAACGAGGTCTGGCAAGGCCTGATCCTCGCCGCCCTCGCCGCCCTCTGCCTCGAAGTCTGGCTCACCCGGAGGATGATCCGGGCCCAGGCCGCGGGATGAGCCAGCAAGCAAGCCGCTCCCGATGGTTCCCGCGCCCCGAGCCCGCCCCGCCTTGCCCCCGGCCGCCCGTCGGGCTATGCTCGGACGGGCAAGCGACGGTCGCGGGTGCCGCATCACTCAGTAAGTCAGGACTTACGCGGTTGGGCTCCGGCAGGGTGGATGAAATCCACCAATCCGGATTGGTGGATTTCATCCACCCTGCCAAAACGCCCAGATTGCGCAGGACCGAACCTCCATCGAGCCGACTGCGCCCCTCTTAGTAAATCAAAATGTTTACATCCATCAAGATTGAGAACTACAAGTCCTGCAAGCTGGTCGAGATCGACCGGATCGGCCCCGTCACGGTCCTGGTGGGCCGGAACGGGTCGGGGAAGTCGAATGTCCTGGAGGCGATCCGATGGGGGGCATCTACAGCCACTTCTAACGGCCCGATCAAATTATTATCAAATATCTTATACAAAGAACCATTAGCCCAATTTGAAATCCAACTAATCGGCCAGCATTATCGTTATTCGATGCAGACAACTTTGGATGCTGACTCGCCCTCGGATTTAGACTCTCCGACGGAACACCGGGCAGGAAAACCGCCCTTCCTTGAAGAGAACGTCGAAGTTTTCGAAGAAAATTCTTGGAAGTCTTTCATCCGGAGGCGCAAAAATACCGTCAATATCGGCGAAAATGGAACAAGCCTCAAAATCGGCCCGTTGACGCCCTGCCTCCCGGCATTGGCGTCGCTGCTGCCGCCCGGAGATGACAGTGAAGCGACCGTCTCGGCAATACTCTCTTTCCTCCATCAAGTGAGATATTATCCCTTCGACGAGCCCAACGCTTCGGAAGAAAGTCGATCAATCATTAGTGATGGAACGTACAAAGATTGGCTCGACAACTACGAAGCGACTGGCGAACCGGGCGATTCGGCGTTGATGCAACTTCTTCATATGATTCTTGATGAACCGGAAAACTTTCAAGAATTCCGTTCTCTGATCGAGGTCGATGGCCTCCAGTTGCTCCAAAAGATTGGCTATTCTCATATCATTCCTACTTGGCTTAACTCCAAATCCGGTTCAAACTCCTCGGACATGGCGGACGGATTGCACTTCCTGGGATTCGTGCCGGCCGGGACTTCGAGCGATCCCGAAAAGTCATTCGCCTTCAGAGAGCTCTCGCTGGGAACGAGGCGAATCATCCGAATCCTGGTCGCTCTCCTGTTCGACCGCAGTTCCGTCATGCTCATCGAGCAGCCCGAGGACGGCATCCATCCCGGACTGACGGAGAAGGTCATGAGCCTGCTGCGGGCCTATTCCGATCCCATGCAGATGTTCATCACCAGTCATTCGCCGACGGTCTTCAACGCTCTCTCCCTGGAGGACATCCGGTTCGTCGACATGGTCGAGGGCGAGACTCGGGTGCGTAGGCTGGACGAGCGGGAGATCCAGGCCGGTCGCAACTACTTGAATGGCGATGGCGACATGGCCGGCCTGATCCAGGCGATCGAGGAGTGACCGGATTTGTACGGCGTGCTCGGCGAGGACACCACCGACGCGGAGACCATCAAGGCCATCGTCGCCCGTTTGGTCGCCCCCCGCGTGAAGATTCATGCCAAGGGTTTCGGGAGCAAGGATAAGCTCCTGGACAAAGGTTCGAGTGAGATTACGCTCTTTCGCGGCCTGGGATACTCGAAATTCATCGTCTGCCATGACTCCGATGGCGCCGCCCCTTCGCTCAACCATCGCAAGGTCATGGAACGAGTCGTCGGGCCGTCCGGCGTCTCGGATGATTGCTGCGTCCTGATCCCGGTCTACATGATCGAGTCGTGGATCTTGGCGAACATCGAAGCTGTGACGGGCATATTCACGTCCTGGAAACCGAATCCCATCGCCAATCCGGAGAAGATTCCCGACCCGAAGGGCGAGTTGGAGCGGTTGAGCCGGGCGGAGAATCGAAAGCCCCGCTATAGCCCTCCGACCCATAACCCGCAGGTCGCGAAGCATCTGGACCTTAAGATCGTCGCGAAGAAATGCCCCTCATTCCGGCCCCTGCTCGACTTCTTGAGACAGCCGTGAATCCGGGTCAGGACATCTCCAAGACATCGGCCACCGCCAGGGGCTGCGTCGCGGGCCCGGGCTCGGCGTCGAAGAGGGGGTCGGGGGTGGGCCCGGGGATCGCGGGGTTGATCTCCCCGTCGATCCGGCGGCGGGCCTTGACGACGAGGTTGTTGAAGAGGAAGGCGAAGCCGAGGGCGGGCAGGAGCGCGGCGGCCTGGGCGGCCTGCTGGGGGATCTCGGTGGCGGCGCCGGAGGAGAGGGCGATCCCGACCAGGGGGCAGAGGCTCATCAGGACCGGGCCGACGACGCCGGGGCCGCTGCCCGTGCCGGGCCGGGACATCGCGATCGTGCCGACGAGGAAGGGGAGCAGCCAGGCGGCGAACAGGAACAGGGCCATGAAGATCGGGCCCCGCTTGCCGAAGCGGATCTGGAAGTACTGCATGGCCAGCCCGACGTAGGCCACCACGATCACCCCGATGGCGATCGACAGCGAATACGACACCGGGCCCCGCTGCGACGCCCAGGTCGCGGGCTCCTCGATCGCCCGCCAGGCGACCGTCGGGCCGACCAGGGTGAGCAGGCAGAGGCCGACCACCGCCGGGCGATTCAGGCCCCGGTCGGACCAAGCCGAGGGGTGCGACCGGCCCTCCTTGATCGCCTGGCGGACCCCCTTGGTGTACTCGCCGAGGTTGGGCGTGATCGTGACCGAGAGGGAGATCGCCAGGATCATCGTCGCGTAGAGCACCACCAGCGCCCAGTAGCCGAACCACTCGATGTCCCAGAGCCCGCCGACCAGGAGGAACTCGCCCGTGGCCAGGCAGGCCACGGCCTGCGGCTTGGACAGCGCGTGGGCCCGGTCCGACGCCATCTTGCGGGCCGAGGCCGTCAGCAGAAAGCCGATCGCCGGCAGGAGGTCGAACGCCAGGACCAGGAGCCAGGGGAGCCGCCACCAGTAGAAGCCCAGCGTGGGCGTCTCGTCGACCGCCGTCGCGGCCACGCTGAAGCCGGAGAACATGCTGCCGCTGCCGAAGAAGATGAAGAGCACCAGGCCGATCACCCCCCGGGTCGCGTTCCGCCTCCCCTGCCAGGACAGGGCGTTCAGCAGCGCCACCGCGTGCAGGACCCAGGCCGCCAGCAGCAGCGGGACCATCAGCTGGAAGAACCCCTGCGGGCTCGGCCGGCCCGCCGCCACGCAGATCAGCGAGAACGGCAGCGTGGCCGCGAACAGCAAGTATTCCCGGATCGGCGCCCCGAAGAAGAAGCCCAGCGTCACCGCCAGCGGCCTCATCGGCGCCACCCGGTGGAAGTCGAGGATGCCCGAATCGCGGGCCTTGCCCACCGACGTGCCCACCTGCGCCGCGCCCATGATCCCGAGGATGATGCTCTGCAAGGCCATCAGCCCGCCGAACGTCCCGCCCCCCCGGAGCCGGTCGAACTGGTAGCCGATCAGGACGACGCAGAGGGCCAGGATCATCACCACCGCGACGGCCGGGAATAGCTGCATCGCCCGGAGCCGCGAGCGGGCGTGCTTGACCAGGATCGGGTTGTCGAGCCAGAGGGTCAGCCGGTTCATCGGTTCGGGTCTCCCGCCTGCGGTTCGAGGTCGGAATCGGGCCGCGACGGAAGCTCGTTCGTCCGATCGGCGGGAATCTTGGAGGCCGGCCGGCCCTCCCGGGCGGGCGGCGGCGAAATCCACCAATACCTCGGCGTGGCCCGGACCCTCGCCCCCGTCGGGCGGGCGGGCCGAAACCCGTCAACACCTCCGGTCGACCGAGCCGTGGTGGATTTCATCCACCCGACAAGAGCAGCGTGGTGGATTTCATCCACCCAACGGGCAGAGGTCGCAGGCGGGACGATGACATTATCCGGGAACGGTGGCGATGGCTATCACATTTTCGGCGCGGGCGGTCACGGTTTTTCGCCCTTGGCGGCGTCGGCGGCGATCTCGCGGAAGTAGAGCTGGATGAGGCGGGCGTAGTCGTCGCGGTAGCGGCCCCGGGAGAGCTGGAGGATCTCGGTCCGGAGGTGGCCGGGGAGGTCGCCCCAGCGGCGGCCGGCCTGCTTGCGGACGAGGTCCTGCAAGGCGGCGAGGTCGGCCGTCGCCGTGCCCGCGGGGCCGGCGACGGGGTCGGGATCGTCGGCGCCGGGCGCGGTGCCGGTGCCGGGCAGGGACGGGGCGGCGGACCCGGGGCCCTGCGCGGCGGAGCGGAGGGACTCGGCCGCCCGGTGCATCGCGGGGGAGGCGGCCTGCGCGGCCTGCGCGGCCTGGCCGGCGGCCCGGCCTTCGCGGGCGGCGGCGAGCTGGGCGGCGAGCTGGCGGAGCGAGGCGCGGGCGTCGGCCAGGCCGGCGGGGGTGGGGGCGGCGCCGCCGGCCTCGGCGGCGGCCTCGGCGCGGAGGCCGGCGGCGAGGTCCTCGGCCTCGCGGGCGGCGCGCTCGACGAGGTCGGCGGCCTGGCGCTGGCTGTCGCGGGCGTCGTCGGGCTTGCCCCGGGCGAGCTGCTCGGCGCCCCGGCCCATGGCCCGGGGGGCCTGCTCGCCGAGGAGGTCGGCGGCGGCGTTGGCCTGCCCCTGGTTGCGGGCGTTGACCTCCCTGGCCCGGTCGCGGAGCTCGCCCAGCTCGCGGGCCAGGGCCGAGGACTCGCGGCGGAGCCCCTCCTGGGGCGCGACCCGCTCGCCCATCGCGGCCTGGAGCCGCTCGCGGATCTGCCGCTGGCGGCGGGCGAGGTCGGCCGCGCGGGCGGCCTGGTCGGGCCCGAGGCCGAGTTCGGGGTCGGCCGGGACGGCGGCGACCTCCGGGTCGGCCCTGGCGGCGGCGATGGCCGGGGCGCGGGGGCCGGGGTCGTCGGCCAGGCGGCGGGCGAGGGCCTCGCCGGCCTCGGCGGCGGCCTGGTCGGCGGCGGCGACGGCCCGGGGGTCGGCGGCGGCGTCGAGCTGGGCGGCGGCGTCGGCCAGGCGGACGGCCTCGGCCTTGGGAGCGGGGGCGTCGGGGGCGTCGAGGTTCCGGAGCGCGGCGGCGACCCGGCGGCGGTCGTCGGCGGCGTGCTCGCGGGGGGTCGGGTCGTCCTCGGCGGGCTTGGCGGCGTCGACGGCGGCCTGCGCGGCGGCGGCGTGCTGCTCGGCGGCCAGGTCGGCGGCCAGGTCGTCGGCGGGGAGCTTGCCCTGCGACTTCTGGTCGAGGCGGTTGACGGCGGCCAGGGCGTCCCGCCTGGCGGCGGCCAGGGCCTCGCGGAGGGCCTTGGCCCGGGCGGGGTCGAACCCCTCGGGCGGCGGGGGCGAGACGGCGACGGCGAACTGCCACTCGCCGTTGCCGTTGCCGCAGCGGAGGGCCAGGCGGTTGACGCCTTCGAGCAGCTCGACGGCGACGTGGTCCTGGCCGGGGACGCATGCCCGGCTGCCGTCGTAGGCGTAGACCGGGCGGCCGTTGAGCCAGACGGCCAGGGTGTCGTCGGACCCGATCTCGAGCCGGGCCCTGCGGCGGGACGGGCTCGCGAGCTCGGCGACGGCGAAGGCGGACTGGTTGTCGCCCTTGCCGAAGATCGCGCCGAGGTCGACCCGGCCGTCCTCCCCGGTCGTCGGGCCGGGCTTCCAAGGCCGCGGCGGCCGGCCGGCGACGGGGGCGGCGAGGTCCACCGGCCCGGCGGGGTCGAAGGGGGGGCGGGCGTCGATCGTGGGGAACGGGCCGGCGACGTGCCAGCCGGCGGCCGGGGGCCTCGGCCTCGGCGCGGCCCGGCGCGGGGGGGCGGCCACGCCGACGGCCTTGATCCGGTCGGCGAGGGCGGCGGCGCGGGCGGCGGCCCGGTCGCGCTGGGCTCGGGCGCGGGGCCCGACGTCGAGGGCGGCGAGGGCGGCGGCGGCCTCGTCCTGCTTGCGGGCGAGGGGGCTGATCCGCTCGGCCAGGTCGGTCGCGGCGCGGGCGTCGGCGTCGAGGGCGTCGGGCTTGGGCGCGGTCTCGGCCAGGTGGCGGTCGAGGTCGCGGCCGACCTCCTCGGCGTGGCGCCGGGCCTCGTCGAGCTTGCGGCGGGCCTCGTCGCGGAGCCGGTCGGGGTCGGCCAGGGCGTCGGCCAGGTGGTTCAGGGCCCGCTTGGCGGCGTTCTGGGCGTCCTCGGCCTGCTTGGGCCGGGGGGCCCGGAGGTTCTCGGCCGCGCGGTCGGCGGCCCCGGCGGCGTCGCGGGCGATCGGCCTCTGGGCCTCGGGCGGGACGATCCCACCGGCCAGGCCGGCGATGGCCTCCTGGCGGGCGACGAGGGGCTTGAGCCGGGCGGCGAGGGCGGCCAGGCGGTCGGGCGGGAGGGCGTCCCTGTTGCGGGCCTCGGCGACGGCGGCGTTGACGTCGCCGGCGAGGACCTCCTGGCGGCGGGCCAGGCGGCGGGCCAGGGCCCGGGGGTCGGCCGGGACGTCCTCGACGTCGCGGGCCAGGCGGCGGAGGGCGTCCTCGGCCTCCTCCAGGCGGCGGACCCCGTCGGGCAGCTCGCCACGCTCGATCGGCTCGGCGGCGCGGCGGAGGGCCTCGGTGTCGACGCGGGGCCGGCCGTTCTCGGCCAGGGGCTCGTCGACGTCCAGGGCCAGGCGGCGGGCGTCGTCCTCCAGGGCGCGCTGGTCGCGGGCGAGCGTGCGGAGCGGGGCGTCGGCGCGGGCGGACTCGGCGGTCTTACGGGCCTCCTGCCGCTGCCGATCGGCCAGGTCGCGGGCCTCCTGCGCGAGCCGGGCGGCCTCGTCGGCCTGGGCGGCGAGCACGCCGGCGCGGAGGCCGGGCGACCTCGCGACGAGGGCGTCGAGCTCGCGGCGGACCTCGTCCTGGTCGTTGGCGAGCCGGCCGGGGTCGCCCCCGGGCCGCGCGGCCCGGTCGGCCAGGTCGTCCTCGCGGGCGGCGAGGTCGCGGAGCTTCTGGCGGTCGCCGTCGAGCTTGGCCAGGGCGTCGAGCCGGCGCCGGAGGTCGTCGAGCCGGTTGCCGAAGGCCCCGAGCCGGGCGTCGGCCTGGCGAAGCTCGGCGAGCCGCCGCGCGGGCCCGGCCCGGCGGGCCTTCTCGAGCTGGGCGCGGGCGGATTCCCCCTCGACGTCGGCGGCCTGGCGGGCGGGCCGGGCGAGCGGGGCGAAGGTGGGGTCGGCCTCGGCGTCGCGGGCGAGGAGCTGGAGCCGGTCGTCGACGCCGCGGGCCTCGGACTCGCGGGCGGCGAGGGCGGCGGCGCGGTCGGGGCCCCAGGCGGCGGGGTCGCGGCCCGCGGCGTCGGCGGCGTAGCGGAGCTGCTCGACCTCGCGGCGGTTGGCGGCGGCGGCCTGGCGGATCTCCTCCAGCCGGGCCCCGAACGACTCGCGGCGGGCCCGGTCCTGCCGGGCCATCATCGGCTCGGCCGAAGCCACGATCGCCAGGCCCTGCGGCGGCGACCAGACGACGTTCGGCCCGGCGGGGCCCGGCAGGTTGTCCGCCACCCGGACCCGGTACGTCACCGAGTCGCCGGGCCGGAGGTCGAGCGGCCGGAGCGGGAGCGAGCCGGACCCGCGGACGGTCGCCGTCCCCACCCCGGGCAAGGCCAGCTCGACCCGGCCGGGCCGGGCGTCGGCGCCGGCCTCGGACCCGGGCCCCCGGCGGCGGACCTCGTAATGCAGCTCGACGGAGGCGACGGCGAAGTCGTCGCGGGCGGCCACGCCGACGGCCAGGACGTCGTCGGGCCGCGACTGGCCCGGGGGCGGCGGCCCCTGCACCGCCAGGGCCGGCGGGGCGTCGGCCCGGACGACCACCTGCCGGGTCTCGGCCCGGCCGTCAAGCCCGTGCCGGGCGTCGCGGCGGGGGGTCAGGACATAGGGGCCGGTGACGATCGCCTCGACCGTCGCGGTCGCGGTCGGGGCCTTCGCGCCGGCGGTTGGCGTCAGCCGGGCCACCTTGGGGACGGCGGGCGCGAGGACCGGCCAGGCGAGGTCGACCCCCTCGACGGGCGTGGTCGTGGCGACCGTCAGGACGATCCGGCTCCCCGCCACGGCCTCGATCCGGCCCGGGTCGCGGGCCGGGCCGGCGGCGAGCCCGGTGTAGCCCGGCGGCTCGACCCGGGCCGTGATCGCGGCGACGGCCGGCGGCTCGACGGCGGTCACGCGGAAGGTCCGGCTCCGGGCGAAGTCGGTCGCCACCCGGTAGGTCAGCGAGCCGGCCAGGCGGGGCAAAGTGGCCTCGAAGCCGCGCGACGGGCCCGGGGCGCCCGGCCGGACGGCCATCCGGGCCCGGCGGGCCTGGCCGGCGGCGTCGGCCCACTCCAGCCAGGCGGACTCGGGCGGGGGGGTCGAGCCGTATCGGGCCCGGGACCGGGCCTCGACCCGGAAGTCCGACCCGATCGCCGCCACCCGGTCCCCCGGCTCGACGCCCAGGGTGAACCGGCCGACCCGCCCCAGGTCGAGCCACGGGGCGAGCGCCCGGAGCGCGAGCGTCCGGCACGGGTCGGGCTCGATTAGGCCCGGCGCCGCGACCAGCCCCAGCGCCGCCAGGCCCGACGCCAGCCACCGCCCGCCTCGGGGCCCGCCGACGGCCGGGGCGGGCCGGGGCGAGGCGACGGCCTCGGCGGCGTCGGCGGCCAGGGCGGCGACCATCGCGGGCGAGCCGCCGGGGTGGGCGTCGCGATCCAGCAGCGCGATCGAGCCGGTCAGCCGCTCGCCGAGACCCGGGTCGGCCCGCTCGGCCACCGCCGCCAGGTCGAGCCAGCTCGACCGCCGGAGCAGCGGCCGGACCACCCGGGCCGCCCCGATCAGACCGACGGCGCCCACCCCCGCCCCCCAGATCGCCCACCGGGCGGCCCCCGGCAGAGGCCAGGCGAAATCCGCCGCCATCCCCGCCGCCAGGCCGGCCGCCGCCGCCATCGCGACCAATCCCACCCCCCGGGCCACGGACCCGACGCGGAGCCGGCGGTCGACCCGCCGCAGGGCCCGGCGGATCGGGGCGGGCAAGGGCGCGTGGAGGGTCGCGGCTCGGGTCATGGGAGGGCTCCTGTTCCGTCCGCCTCGTCCGGGGCGGGCCGCGCGTCCGGATCGCGGCCCGATCGAACCAGCATCCACGCTCCCGGCCCCCCGGGCAACGGGAAATCGCGGCCGGCGGTGGACACTCGCCTCACGAGAGCGCCCAGACCAGGATCGCCGGCCCGACCAGGGCCATCGCGATCCAGTAGACGCCGAGGGCGCGGCCGAGCCGGTCGATCCACGAGGGCTCGGGCCGCCAGCGACGGCCCGCGATCGGCGCCATCCACGACCCCAGGACGACCAGGCCCGCCATCGTCGGCAGGAAGAGCACGGCTTCCGCGTGCCTTTGCAACCTGACCAAGCCCGCCGCCGGCGCGGCAACCCCGGACATCAGCCCGATGGAGGCGAAGGCCGGCGCCACGGCGAGGCCGGCGACCAGACCCGGCTGGCGGGCCAGCCTCCGCCAGGGCGGCCGGGGCCGGGCCAGCCGGAGCGGGATCAGGACCAGCGTCCACGCCGCCGCGACCGGGAGCGACAGCACCATCAGCGAGAACCCCAGCTCGATGAGCAGCCGGAGCTCGACCGGCGGCGGGAGCGAGCCGAGGATCTCCGTCCCGTCGCCGAATAGGGGCCGGACCCCCGCGACGCCGACCGCCGTCGCCGCGACGAAGGCCATCCCGTCCAGGAGCGTGAACCGCCGCCGGGTGTCCCGGGGCCGCGCGACCGGCCGATCCGTCCTACCGTCCGACATCCCGAGCACTCCTTGTCGGGCGGATGAAATCCACCAAATCCACCGGCGTGGCCCGGACCCTGGCCCCCGTCGGGCGGGCCTCGGCGAGATCCACAACCCCTTCGATCTGGCCCGAGCCGTGGTGGATTCCATCCACCCTACAGATACCGGAAATTGTCGATTTCATCCACGTCACGGCAGGCCGGCGCGCTTGCGGAGGGCCCACTCGGCGGTGAGGATCGCGAAGAAGAGGAGGAGGGTCCCGGGGTGGTCCCAGAGGGGGATCTCCTCGGTCCGCTCGACGGGGCGGGAGCGGGCCTGGAGGAGCGGGGGGAGCCCGTCGGCGTCGGAGTCGGTGAAGACCCGGCCGCCGGTGGCGGCGGCCAAGCGGTCGAGGGGGTCGCGGGCGGCGGCCAGCTCGACGCGCTCGGGGGTGTCGCGGGCGAGGACTTCGAGGGGGGCCTCGGGGATCGGGCCGGCGTCGAGGTCCGCGGACAGGGCGACGAGCTGGGGGGCGTCGAGGCGGACGACGTAGGCCCCCTCGGGCAAGGCGGGCGCGACCCCCTCGAAGACGCGGGCCTGGCCGGGCACCGGGCGGAGCGGGACGACGGCGAGGGCCTCGGCCCGGCTGTCACGCGGGGTGATCCGGGCGGCGATCAGGAGGTCGACGGGGACGCCGACCACGTCCTCGGCGACCCGGGCCTGGAGCCGGATCCCCTCCCCCTCGCCGGCCCGGGGCCGGAGCGGGCCGTGGCGGACCACGCGGTTGCCGACGGACAGGCTGCCCGAGCCGGCCCAGCGGACCACCTGGCCCCAGAAGCGGTGGTGGACCTCGTCGCCGACGCGGAACCGCCACCGCCAGGTGGCGTCGGTCCCCACCCAGAGCACCTTGCCCAGGCCGTAGGGCTGCGAGGCGATCGCGGCGGCGGCGGCGGCGCCCTCGGCCTCGCGGCCGGACGCCGTGACCAGGGTGGTGGCCGAGGGCTTGGGCGGGCCGGCCATGACCCAGGGGAGCCGGGGCAAGGCGGCCCAGGCGGCCCGGCTGGCCTCGGGGCCGTCGCCGAGCTGGAGCATCGGCCAGGCGTCGGGGTCGAGCACGGCCTCGGGCGTGGGGACCAGGGCCAGGCCGGGCGGCAAGGCGGGGTGGTCGGGGTCGGCCGGGGCGAGCGGGTCGAGGGGGATCGGCCGGGGCCCGAGCACCGGCAGGAGCGCCCGGGGGATTTCGCCGGCGACCAGGGCCGGCCAGTGGCGGGGGCCGGGCAGGAACGCCAGGGCCCCGCCCCGGCTGGCGACGTAGGCGTCGAGCCGGGCCCAGGATTCGGGCGGGAGGTCGGCCGGGTCGACGTCGCCGACGACGATCAGGTCGTACCGGGCCAGCGGGTCGGGCTCGGACGGCGAGGGGCGGGCGGGCCAGGCCGTCGGGTAGGCCGGCGCGGCCGAGGCCGCCGTGCCCGGCTGGCGGAAGACCACGGCGTCGACGGCCACCCGGGGGTCGCGGGCCAGGGCGTTCCGGAGGTAGCGGAACTCCCAGCGGGCCTCACCGTCGACCAGGAGGACGCGGGCCTTGTCGTCGGCCACGCGGACCACGACGGTCCGGCGGTCGTTGTCGCCCCGGGCGTCGTCGGCCGGGGCCTCGACCGCCACGGTCATCGGGACCGTCCCCACGGCGTCGAGCGGGACCCGGAACGTCGCCGTCGGCCGCGACCCGTCGGCCGGGACGCGGACGGCCTGGACCATCGGCCCGGCGTTGGGGCGCGAGAGGGTCACGTCGACGGCCGAGTCGGGGGCCATCCCGTCGAGCTTGAGCACGGCGGAGACGATCGCCACGTCCCCCAGGTTCATCCCCTCGGGGGCCTTGATCGAGGCGACCGCCGCGTCGGGCGGGGGCACGGTCGAGCCGACGAGCACGGGGTAGATCGGGATGCCCCGGGCGGCCAGGCGGTCGACGAGCGGCGAGGGGTCGCCGGGGGCGTTCTGGCGGCCGTCGGTCAGGAGGACGACGCCGAGGACCGGCACGTCGTCGGGCAGCTCCAGGGCCCGGGCCAGCGCCGGGCCCCAGTCGGTCGCGGAGCGGGCGGGGTCGCCGGTCCTCGGGGGCTTGCGGAGCCCCGCGGCCACCTCGGCCAGCGGGGCGAGCGGCGGGGCGTCGCGGCCGAAGGCGACGGCGAGGGCGTCGTGGTCGACCGCGAGCCGGGCCAGGGGGGCGGCCGGGCCGTCGACCAGCTGGCGGGCGACCTCGCGCCGGGTCGACCGCCCGGCTCGGCCGCCGGGGCGGGCCGGGTCGACGGTGGTCATGCTCTCCGAGTCGTCCACGGCCACCACCACGCGGCCCCGGACGGTCTCGCGCCGGGCCCGCGCCGCGATCGGCTCGAACAGGGCCCCCACCAGGACCGAAGCCGCCGCGGCGCGGAGGCCCAGCAGGCCCAGGCCGGCCCCGCGCGAGACCAGCCGCCGCTCCTCGCGATACAGCCAGATCAGGAGCACCAGGGCCAACGCCCCGACGGCCAGCCAGGCCCACGCCTGACCGCCCCCGGCCAGCAAGAGCCGCCGACCGCCCGCCAGGTCCAGTGTCATCGCGCCGCCCGGGATCTCGAGGTCAGATCGTTGGTCATGAAAGGCCCCGGCCGATTGTAGCCCGTCCCGTCGGGTGGATGAAATCCACCACGGCGCGGGCCGGCCCGCGGGGTTGTCGAAATCCGCCGAGGCCCGCCCGCCCGACGGGGCCGGAGCCCGGGCGCGCAAGGGGGGCGCGGTCGTGGCTTTCGGGGCGTACCGGGGGGCCCGATCGCGGCCTCAGGTCCGGGATCGCTCGAACCGGATCGGCGTCGGGCGGGCGTCGGGCCGGTCCGGGGCGGGGGGAACGGCGGATCGGGGGCGATTCGCCCCGGCGACGACGGGCCTCGGGAGGGGCTCGTCGGCCTCCTCCGGCTCGTCGTCCTCGGCCGGCGAGAACGAACCCAACGGCTCGCCGTCCGGGTCGGCCTCGGGACGCGCCGCGGCCTCGGCCTCGACCTCGCGCAGCTCCTGGAGGGCCCGGTAGATCCCCCGCTCGGCCGCCGCCTCGTACTTCCGCGCCAGCGTCGCCTCCTTCGAGGGGTCGAAGAGGGCGCGGGCGGCGGCCCCGGCGCGCTCCGCGGCGATCGAGGCCAGGTCCAGCGTCTCGCGGTGCGCCTCCAGCTCGGCGATCTTCGCCTCGATCAGCCCGGCGATCCCGCGCAACGCCGACCGCCGCCGCTCGCCCTCATCCAGGCCCTCGCCCTCGCCCAGCTTGAGGAACCGGTGCTCCCCCTTGAGGGCGAAGCTGAGCGCCTGGAACTCGGTGACGTAGCTCGAATCCCGGCCGCAGAGGTGGTCGGCCTTCATGTAGTTGGCGTAGTCCCACCGCGCCTCGCCGGGGTGCTCGGCGACCCGTTTCAGCTCGCGCCACTCGGCGACGAGGCGGTCGACCCCCTCGGGGGTGGCCAGGAGCCGGCGGTGGTTGGTGGCCGGGGTGGCGCCGATCCAGTGGAGCAGGTGGTCGGCCTCGGCGCGGCGGGCCTCGTCGAAGTCGGCCTCGGCGCGGAGGACCTTGGCGGCGATGGCGGCGGACTCCTGGCGGTAGGAGCGGTCGAGCCGGACCGAGAGCATCGCGACGCGCTGGACCAGGACCGCGCCCATCGGGGTCTCGGGGCCGAACTGGGCCTGGAACTCGGCAAACCGTCGCGCGACGACCGGGGCGTCCTCGACCGGCAGGGCGATCCCCTCGCCGGTCAGGCCGTGCTTGAGGGCGTTGGCACGGGAGCGGGCCTTGCCCTCCTCGGTCCTCGGCCCGGTGCTCCTGAGGGTGTTGGCGCGGTTGGCGGCGATCCGGGCTTCGGAGGTGGGCATCGGGCGGCGTCCTTCATCCATCGCGTGGTCGTGGTCTCGGTCACCGTCCTTAACTATCTTTCCCCGGCGGCGGGCCTAACCGTGTTCCCGGCGGATTCGGGAGGCGGATGGCGTTGCCCCTGGCAAGGTCCCGCCGGGGTGGATCGAGGTCGACCCCCGGGCCGATCGGGCCCCGGCGTGCTAGACTCGGCCCGGCGTCCGTCCTGAAATCCGCCCCTGGGCCGGGGTGCCGTCGAGTCCGACTGCCGATGAGAGACGAGTCCGAGCCGCGGCGACGGGTCCGGGTCGCGCCGCTGGCACCCCTGGCGGTGGCGGCGATGATGGGGGTGGCGGCGGATCGGTACGGCGACCCGATGGGGACGCTGGCCTGGGCGGCGGTGGCGATCGCGGCCTCGGGCTTCGCGGCCTGGTCGTGGCGGTCGCCGAGGGTGTCCGGCTGGGCGATCGCGGCGGCGGTGATGGCGGTGGCGGGGGGTTGGCACCATCGGGGTTGGTCGGACCGGGCGGGGGACGACCCGTCGCGGGGAGTTTGGGCCCCGGGCGAGCGGCGGCCGTGCTGGGCCCGGGGGGTCCTGGTCGAGGCGGCGACGTTCCGGCCGGGCGAGCAGCAGGGGCCGGGCGACCGGGGCTCGACGCGGGCGGTCCTGGCCCTGACCGGGCTCCACGACGGCCGGGGGTGGCGGGGGGCGTCGGGGCGGTTGCTGGTCCGGGTCGAGGGGGACCGGTCGGGCCTGGAGGCGGGCCGCCCGGTGGAGGCGGCCGGGGCGCTCTCGGCGGTGGAGGGGCCGCTCAACCCGGGCGAGTTCGACCCCCGGCCGCTGCTCCGCGCCCGGGGCATCCGGCTCCGGCTGGCGGTGGACGAGCCGTCGGGCGTCTGGGCGGACCCGGGCGGGTCGGACTGGCCCTGGCATCGGTGGCTCGGATCGGTCCGGGCGTGGAGCCTGGGGCGGCTGGCGTCGGGCCTCGACCCCGAGGTCGTCCCGCTAGCGTCGGCGCTGCTGCTGGGCCGGCGTGAGGCGGTCGACCCGGAGGTGAACGACGCCTTCGCGCGGACGGGCACGACGCACCTCCTGGCGATCTCGGGCCTGCACTTGCAGGTCCTGGCGGCGGTGCTGGGGGCGTGCGCCCGGGGCCTCGGCCTGGGCCGGAAGCGGTCGTTCGGCGCGGTGATGGCGGGGACGGTCGGGTATGCGTTGCTGGTCGGGCTGGCCCCCTCGGTGGTCCGGTCGGCGGCGATGACGGTGGGGGCGTGCCTGGGGGGCTGGCGCGACCGCTGCTCCACGCCCGCGAACCTCCTGGCCGGCGCGGCGCTGGCGACCCTGGCGTGGAACCCGTCGGACCTCTTCGACGTCGGCTGCCAGTTGTCGTTCCTGGCCGTCGCGGCGATCGTCTGGCTGGTCCCGGCGGTCCTGGCGTGGGACGCGCCGGTGTTGACGGCGCTGGACGTCCTGGAGCGTCGGCTCGAGCCGCGGTGGCGGATGCTCCGGCGGATGGGGTTCGCGTACCTGAGGGCGGGGCTGATCGGGTCGGCGGTGGTCTGGCTGGCGGCGTGGCCCCTGGTGGGCCTCCGGTTCCACCTGGTCGCGCCGATCGGGATCTTGATCAACATCCCGCTGATCCCGCTGACGTCGCTGGCCCTGCTGCTGGCGGGGTTGTCGCTGGGATTGTCGGCGGCCTGGGCGCCGCTGGGCGTGCCGTTCGGGTGGGCCTGCGGGGCCTGCCTGGGGGCGACCGAGCGGGTGGTCCGGTGGGGCACGGGCCTGCGGTGGGGGCACGCCTTCGTGACGGGGCCGGGCGGGGGCTGGGTGATGGCCTTTTACGCCCTGCTCGGGCTGGCGACGGTGGCGGGGGGCTGCCGGCTCCGGTCGGCCCGGCGGTGGTGGGGGGCCGCGATCGCCTGGGGGGCGGCGGGCGCGGTCGCGACGCTGGCGACGCCCCGGCCCGAGGCCGCCGAGGCGGAGATCCTGGCGGTCGGGCACGGCCTGGCCGTGGTCGTGCAGTCGGCCGAGGGGCGGGCGGTCCTCTACGATTGCGGGCGGATGGGCGACCCCCACGTCGGCCGCCGCTCGATCGCCCCGGCGCTCTGGTCGCGGGGGGTTCGCCGGCTCGACGCCGTGATCCTCTCGCACGCCGATTCGGACCACTACAACGGCCTGCCCGACCTCCTCGATCGCTTCGAGGTGGGCGTCGTCCGCGTGCCGCCCGGCTTCGAGGGGCCGGCCAACCCCGGCGCCCGGCGGCTCCTGGACGCGGTCCGATCGCGCGGGATCGCCGTGGCGACGATCGCCGCCGGCGACCGGATCGACCTCGGCGGCGGGACGACTTTGGACGCCCTCCACCCGGGCCCGGACGGCCGCGACGGCACCACCGACAACGCCCGGAGCGTGGTCCTGGAGGTGGCCCGGGGCGGTCGCCGGCTGCTCCTGACCGGCGACCTGGAGCGCGAGGGGCTGGCCGACCTGACGGCGCGACCCGCCCCGTCGCCGCCGCTCGACGCGATGCTCGCGCCGCACCACGGCGGCCGGACCTCGAACCCGGCCCGGCTCTACGATTGGGCCCGCCCCGCGCTGGTCGCGGTCAGCCAGCGACCGCCGGCGGCCGGGGTCCGCGACCCCCTGGCGCCGCTGGCCCGGGGGCGGTTCCCGCTGCTCCGGACCTGGGAGGCCGGCGCCATCCGACTCCGCTGGGGGCCGGCGGGCCTGGTCGCGACCGGCTTCCTCGACCCGCCCAAGAGGGCCGGGCCCGCGCCCGGCCCGGCGGCGGCCGAGGTCGCCGCGATGGTGCCGGTGCCGGCCCTGGCCCCGGCCTGGTCTCGTGCGGCCTGGACGGCGCTGGGGCTCGTCGCCGGCGCGGCGCTCTGCCTGGCGGTGACGGTCGTCGAGTGGGGCGCGTGGTCGCTGGTGATGCCGGGCCGGCGGCTGATCGCGGGCTCGGGCGACGACCCGGGCGGGCGGCCGATCGCGGCCACCGCGGCCGACGGCACCCCCTTGGCCGGGGCGTGGTTCCCGGCCGAGGGAGATCGCGATCGGGGGCGGACCCTGCTCCTGCTCCACGGCCTGGCCGAGGACCGCGCCGCGCTCCTGGGCCGGGTCGCGTCCCTGACCCGGCTCGGCTGGGGGGTGGCGGTGCTCGACGCCCGGGGCTCGGGGGCGAGCGGCGGCCGGCGGATCTCGTTCGGGGCCCGCGAGGCCGACGACCTCCGCGCCTGGCTCGACGCCCTCGGGCCGATCGTCGGGCCCGACCCGACCTTCGCCGCCTGGGGCCGGTCGATGGGCGCCGCGACCGCCCTGAAGGCCGCCGCGTCCGACCCCCGGATCGCCGCCCTGATCCTCGAAGCCCCCTACCACGACCTCAGGTCGCCCCTCGCCGCCGTCCTCCGCCGCGTGAAGGTGCCCGGCGGCCTCGCCCCCCTGGTCCTGCTCCGCGCCCGGATGCTGGCCGGCGTGTCGCTCGACCGCCCCCGGCCGATCGACCTCGCCCCCCGGGTCGCCGCCGCGACCCTGATCCTCCACGGGGCCGACGACCCCATCGCCCGCCCGGCCGACGCCCGCCGCCTGGCCGCCGCGTTCCCCGACCCGGCCGAGGTCGTCGAGGTCGGAGGGGCCGGGCACGCCGACGTCGTCGCGATCGGCGGCGAGGCGCTGCTGGCGAGGGTCGCGGCGTTCCTGGAGCGGGTCGCGACCCGCCCGCCGCGAGGCACGCCGTAGTCGGCGACCGGCCGGCCTGCCTCATCCGTCAGGCGTCGGTCTCTTCGAGCGAGCGGCGGAGCGCCTGGAGGGCGGCCTCGGCGCCTTCGCCTTCGAGGTCGGACCACTGGGCGAGGACGAAGACGGTCCGCCGAGGCGTCCGGAAGCAGCGGACGGCGCACGAGTTGGGCAGGTCGAGGCTGACGAACTCGACGTCGTGGCCGACCGCCCGCTGGCCGCCGATCGTCTCCAGGGCGGGGGCGGCGTCCAGGGTCGGGTACTCGTCCCGGAGCGCCGCCAGGGCCTCATCGGCCAGCTCGGCCGGGGCCGGGGAGTCGTCGTCGACCGTCACCAGGGCGAAGGCCAGCCCGCTCGGCGACTGCACCGAGACCGTCGTCCGCGGGCCGTCGTCGGTGACGTCCTGCTCCCAGTCGTCGGGATACTCGAAGCGAACCCCGCGGTCGTCGTAGAAGGTGGTAGCCATCGAAGGACCTGATCTTGGGCGGAATGGGTCGAAGCAAACGAGCAATCACGGGCGGCGGAGGTCCTCGGCCTCTTCAGGCTCCACCTCGGAGTCGCGGGGCGAATCAAACGGGGCGAAATCGGGCGATTCGAAGAGGGAAAGATAAGGATCGAACCGATAGCGGCGATTCCGCTGGAACCCCGTCGTCTCACGGAGGATGCCCTCCTCGGCGAGTTGTTCGACGTATTTCGTTGCGGTGGGAAATGCGCAGCCGAGTCGGTCCTGGACCATCTGGATGGAGACGAGCGGCTGCTCGTAAAGATAGTCGAGCAGCGGTTGCACCTTGACCTTCTGCCGGTGTTGCTCTCGCAATTCGAGGATCTTGCGAGCTGTATCCGAGGCCGCTTGGCTGACCTGGAAGACGCCCCGGAGGAAGAACTTGATCCAGCCCTCCCAGTCGCCAGACAGGCGGATCGCCGTCAGGCGATCATAATATTCGGCCCGGTGCGCCTTGAGGTAGGAGCTGAGGTAGAGCAGGGGGCGATGGAGGATCTCCCGCCGGCAAAGCAGGAAGGTGATCAGGAGCCGTCCGACCCTCCCATTGCCGTCGATGAACGGGTGAATCGTCTCGAATTGGGCGTGTGCCAGGGCGCAATGAATCAGCACGGGGAAGGAATCGACGTCGTGGAGGAATCGCTCCAAGTTGTCGAGTGCCGGGTGCATCTCGTGGACGGGGGGCGGCACGAAGTTGGCGGTATTCAGCGTGCATCCCGATGGCCCGATCCAATTCTGAGTCCGGTGGAAATCGCCCGGCGTCTCCTCGCCTCCCCGGACTCCACGGAGCAACCGATCGTGGATCTCCTTGATCAACTTCAAGCAGAGCGGCAGCTCGTGCAGTCGCCCCAGCCCGTAGTTCATGGCGTTCACATAGTTGACGACTTCGCCGATGTCTTTCGGGAGATCGACCCCCTCTTCATTCAACTCGAATTGGAGCACGTCATCGAGGGTGCTTTGCGTCCCTTCGATCTGGGAACTCAACACCGCCTCTTTACGCACGAACATCGCCACAAACAAATCAGGGTTCGGCAGGATTGAGGTGAGCCCATCCAGCCTACCCAACGCGCGATCCGCTTTGGAGAGCAGGCGGATCATCTCGGCGTCGAAGTTCGGTGGTGGTTCGGGAGGTAGGGAGGCCGGGATGAACGCCCGATATCCCTCGATCTGCCGGATGAGTCGTCCGGCTCGCATCAGGTCGTCCGCATCGTTGGCTATCCAGAGTATTTGTAATACGGACGGAAATCCGTCGCCTTTATTTCACGAAACGGGCGATTCCTTTAATATGGGTTTGTTCGGACCTGGTGTCAAGAACGATCATCAAGCTGCCTCTCGAAAATAGGGCGACCAGCGGACCGGAGAATCCGCGTGTCACAGGACGCCCAACCGGGCGGCGCGACGTTGCCGTCAGGGTCGCCGCGGGCGGCCCGTTTCGCCCGGCCTGCCGGGGGCACGGCGTGTCCGGGCGGATCGAGGGGGCGGCTCATCCCGGGGGCGCGGGGCGGCCGATAGGTGGATGGGAGCGGACGGGCGGGGAGATCGCCCGGACCCGGGTCAAGGATGCGAGGGGACCGATGGCTGCCTCACCGAACCAGTCGCCTCCGCCGCCGCCGATGCCGACTCCCGAGGAGTGGGAGGCGCTCCGCCGCCAGGTGGTCGAACTCCAGCGCGTCAGCAGCTTGGGTGTCCTGGCCGGCAGCGTGTGCCACGAGTTGAATAATGCGCTCACACCGATCCTGAACTACGCCAAGCTCGGCCTCCGCAACCCCGACCCGGAGTTCCGCCGCCGGGCCTTCGAGAAGATCCAGGAGGGGGCCGAGCGGGCCGCCGCGATCACCGGGGGCGTGCTCGGGCTGGCCCGGCCCCGGGCCGATCGGCGGTCGGCGACCGACCTGGCGCGGCTGACCAAGGAAGTGCTGATGCTGACCGCCAAGGACCTCTCGGGGCACCGGGTCCGCGTCGACTTCCAGGCCGAGGGGCACCCGCACGCCCGGGTGAGCCCCGCGCAGATCCAGCAGGTCCTGCTCAACCTGGTCATCAACGCCCGCCAGGCGATGCCCGAGGGGGGCACGGTGGTCGTCCGGGTGGGGCTGGACGCCACCGGTCGACTGGCCGAGGTGAGCGTGGCCGACACCGGCCGGGGGATCGCGCCGGCGGACCTCCGGCGGATCTTCGAGCCGTTCTTCACGACGAAGACCGGGCCCGATGAGACCGGCCTGGGCGGGACCGGCCTGGGTCTCTCGGTCTGCCGCGAGATCGTCGAGGGGCACCGGGGCCGGCTCCGGGCCGAGAGCCGGGTCGGCCGGGGGACCACGTTCACCCTCCGCCTGCCCGCCTGCCCCGCCCCCGTCCCCGCACCCGCCCAGCAAGGCGCCGCCTGACCGGGTGGCCGATCCGATGGGTCGATCGGTCGGGCCACCGGGGCGGGCGAGGTTGGCGCGTCGATCGCGGTTCCGGCGCAACCCCGCCCGTCGATCGAGAATAATATTTCGCAAGTTGCCCCGACCCGATTCGTGTCGGACTATAGAGACACATCGTCACATTGCCCCCACTTCCCGACCGATCGTGATCGACGCATCTCCGCGGCTTGATGGCGCGCCGCCCCGGCGGTGGGCCTTGCTTGGCCCGAGATGAGAATCCGTACAAGCGTCCGGGGGGATCGAAGGGGATTCGCCCGCCGCCTCGTGGATTCGTCGGATTGTCCGGTCGGATCGTCTCGGCAGGTCACCGCGCGAGCTGTTGAAAATCCGATGGACGAGGGTGATTCATGCGCCTTGCACGCCTGATCGGTCCGTCCTGCCTCGCCGCCTTCCTCGTCGCCTCGGTGTCGGCCATCGTGGGCTGCGGCCCGGGCGGGTCGACGGGCGCCACGCCCGGTCGGGTCAAGGATGCCCCCCCGGACCCGAGCAAGGGGATGATGACGAGCGACCAGTATTACCAGGATAAGGGCAAGCGGAAGTAAGCTCGCGGCTTCCCTTCGGATCGTGGCCTGTTCGCACTTTTACCCTTGCATATAAATGGGGTCATCCCGTGACTCGACCGGCCCGCCGCGGCTTCACGCTGATCGAGTTGCTGGTGGTGATCGCGATCATCGCCCTGCTGATCGCGCTGCTGTTGCCGGCCGTGCAGGCGGCCCGCGAGGCGGCGCGGCGGATGCAGTGCGTCAACAACCTCAAGCAGATCGGCCTGGGGCTGCACAACTACCACTCGGTCAACGAAGTCTTCCCGATGGGCGGCTCGAAGAACGGCTACTCCGGCTTTTATAATCTGTCGGTGAGCTGGAGCAACTGGAGCGCCGCCGGCCAGATGCTGCCGTTCCTGGAGCAGGGGCCGCTGTTCTCGGCGATCAACTTCGTCCGCTGCCCCGAGTCGGCCGACGGCGTCGCCGAGCCGATCAACAGCACGGTCACGCTGATGAACCTCAACATGTTCCTCTGCCCGTCGGACCCCAACGCCGGCCGGTTCTGCAACAACAGCTACTTCGCCTGCTACGGGACCTCGACGGCCAACAACTACGTCAACGAGGGCGAGGGCCACAACGGCGGCAACGGGATGTTCGGCATGCGGGTCTCCTTCGGCATCCGCGACGCCGTCGACGGCAGCTCCAACACCGTGGCCTACGCCGAGGGGCTCCAAGGCGACGGCCGCGGCAACGGCCGGGGCGGCGTGACGCCCAGCAGCCACTACCGCGGCAACGGTGTCATGGGCGTCAACCCCAACTCCTCCGACCCCGACTTCTACGATGGCGGCGGGGCCAACTACCCCACCGTCCAGCTCGCCCTCCAGCAGTGCCAGGACGAATGGCTCAACAAGTCGAGCACCAAGATCGTCGACTACCGCGGCTGGCGCTGGTCCTCGGGCGTCTCGGGCTACTCGATGTTCAACATGATGCAGACGCCGAACGACTCGGTCTACACGTTCAACGGCTGCCGGCTCGCCTGCGGCCCGGGTTGCGCCATGGACAACTCGACGTCGTACCAGGCCAGCAGCGCCCACCCCGGCGGCGTCAACACCCTCTTCGCCGACGGCAGCGTCAAGTTCGTCAAGGACTCGGTCGCCCGGCCCGTCTGGTGGGCCCTCGGCACCCGCGCCGGCGGCGAGTTCGTCGGCTTGGACGGCTACTGAGCGGGGCCGGCGGGATTGCCGACTCGATCGGAGCCCGCCGCCGTCCGGATTCTCCTCGCGGACGAGGAGAGCTTCGGGGGCGGGGATGCCGGGTATCGATGGGCTTCGGCGAGCCACACCGACCCCTCCGGCGTGGCCCGAACCCCGTTGTGCTTGACCTCATGTCGGGTGGCTGAAAGCCACAGGGTGTGAGGTCCCGGAGACGGCGAAACCCCTCGGCGGCCGAGGGCTTGGGGCCCGGGCCGCCGAGGGGCTCGTGGGATTGACGCGGGGGCGGTCGGTCAGATCAGAGGGAGTCGGCGCTGATGATCTCGCCGCCCTGGGTGGTGCTGGCCGCGCGGAAGGTCTGGCGGTTGATCGTGTCCTTGAAGAACCGGACGCTGCCGTCGCAGACCGCGGAGTTCACGCCGCCCGGGTGTTTGCTCCGCGCCCCGAGGTAAACCTCGGCGCCGGTGCCGGCGTTGATGGTGCTGGTCAGGCTCCCGGAGGGGACGCACGGCATGGACTTCGTGGAGGTGGCGCAGCCGCCGTTGCCCATCTGGTCGGGGAGCGGGCTGTTCGGGGTGATGATGGCGTTGAACGAGGCCGAGGGGCCCCAGTAGGTGTAGCCGCGGAGGTCGGACCCGCCCGGGCTGCCGATGAGGATCTCGGAGGCCATCATCGTGTTGCTCAGCCCGTCGGTGATCGAGGCGAGCTTGGTCACGGTGAGCGTGGCGAAGTTCTTCGCGTAGCCGGTGTCGTCGATCAGGGGCGAGCCCATGTCGGTGAATGGGGCGCCGAGGAAGGGGATCACGACCGTGGGGAGATAGGGGTCGACCGGCGGGTAGGCGGCGGCCTGCGCCTGGTCGCCGTTGCCGTAATTCACCGCGTAGTTGCCGTAGCGGATGCCGTTGCCGGGGTTGATCTGGCTGGCGTTGGGGTCGCTGGGGCAGCTATAGGTGCCGATCTTGGTGTTGGTCACCGTCGTGTTGGCGGCGCCGGCGTAGCGGAGGTTGCTGTCGAGCGGCCCGCCGCTGGGGAAGTTGCTGCCGAACGTGTTCCAGGCGTTGTACACCTGCTGCTGCTCGATGTACGGCATCAGGAAGACGCACCAGGTGCCCCAGCAGCAGCCCTTCTCGCCGGCGGGGAACGACCCGTTGGCGCTCTCGTAGTTCATCATCCCCAGGCCGATTTGCTTGAGGTTGTTGACGCACTGCGAGCGGCGGGCGGCCTCGCGGGCGGCCTGCACGGCCGGCAGGAGCAGGGCGATGAGGACGGCGATGATGGCGATGACCACCAGCAATTCGATGAGGGTGAAACCCCGCTTGGGACGAGACGTCAGCATGTTCGAGGATCTCCGAGGATTGGGGTCGATGGGAGGTCGGACGTCGAGGCGGCGCGGGGCCTAGGATGGCGCCGGTCCGCGGGCCCGAGTCCCCTCGCGGGGGCTCCCAGCCCACACGCGGCGGGACGGCGACTCGGGATCGGCGGGATCGATTCGGATTGAGGCTCGGGCCTGACTCGACGAAGGACTCGTGACCTTCCCTGCGGCCGACCGGGAAGGGACCCGGAGGGGACTGGAGGAAGTCGCCGAGATCGGCCCGGAGAGCTGGGCGTCTCGGCGCGGGGCAAGGGAGGGATGGGAGCACCGCGGGGAGGCGGCCGATCGGGTCGGGAATGGGCCCCGATCGCATCCCAATCATAGGGGGTCGCGCGCGGCGAGGGCAAGAAGATTCCGCCCGGGATTTCGCGGAATTGGCGGACGAATCCGGACAATCCCGAACTCAGTACTCAATGCCAGCACTCATCTTCCGTCCCGCCCGAGGGCGGGTTCGTCCCCCTCCGGGCGGTCCCGCCGGGGCGCGCGACGGCGGGGATCGCCGGCCGTGGCCGTCGATCCCCGCTGATGGGTGAGCATGTCGATTATCGTGGCGGATCTCAGCGCGGGCGTCGGCGATGGCGGGCCGCCGCCAGGCCGGCGAGGGCGACGGCGAAGGTGGCCAGGGTCGAGGGCTCGGGCGTGGCGACGGGCTGGATCGGGTCGACGTCGACGGGGGCCGCGATGGTCTCGGCGGCCGGGGGCGGCTGGACGGCCGCGGCGGCGGGCGAGGCGAACGACTGGGCGGGCAGGGGCCGGCCCGGGAGCGTCGGGTTGGGGGCGAGCGTCGCCATCGTCCAGGACGGCGGGAGCTTCAACTGCGAGAACCGGATCGGGAAGGCGTAGCGGGTGATGTGGTCCTGGGTATGGGCCTGCACGCCGCCGAGCTTGACCGAGTCGATCGTCGCGGTGACGCCCGACTGCCCGGTCGCGGCGACGGTCCCGTTGAGGTGGCCGTCGATGAGCAGGCTGCCGAGCGTGACCGTCTTCAGGTGCAGCGAGTGGCCGAGCTTGGGGAAGACCTTGTCGAGCAGCGGGACCGAGGAGGTCTTGTCGGACCCGGGGGCCCGGACCTGGACCTCGAAGGGGGTGCCGGAGTAGATGGTCGGCGCGGCCAGCGGCGTCGGCGTCGGGGCGACGACGAACTGGCCGAGGTCGATCGGCTGGCCCGAGCCGGGGGCGTAGGTGCCGTTGCCGACCCCCTGGAACTGGAGGACGGCGGGCCCGGAGACGGTCGAGGGGTTGGCCTGGGACGCGACGGTCCCGGTCGTGCTGTAGGCGAACGAGGAGGAGGCGGGCGGGCTCGGGGCGTGGTGCTTGGTCGAGGCCGGGGCGGTGCCGGGGGCCGAGAGCGTGCCGAAGGCGAGGGCCAGCATCGAGGCGCGGGCCGCCGCAGGAAAGTCGCAACCGCGCATGGGCACATCCTTGTGTCGGGGCGAGACGCGGGGCCGGGCCCGACCTTGGGAGGCCCCGCAGGGGTGAAGGGCTCAGGCCCCGGCGCGGAGCTTGCGCCGGAGGGCGAGGCCGATGAGGGCGACGGCGAACGCGGCGACCGAGGTCGGCTCGGGGGCCGGGGGCGGCAGCGGGAAGCCGGGGACCACGACCTGCGCGGTCAGGGTGCTGATGCCGGAGGAGTCGCCGAAGGGGGCGACGATCCCCTGGGGGACGTTGACGTGCAGGTCCGAGACCGGGAACGGCGGGGCCGTGCCGAGGCCGTCGTCGGCGCCGGTGATCGAGGTCACGGACGCGAGCATGGTCGACCGGCCGTCGCCGGAGACCGAGCCGTTGAGCGCGCCGAGGATCTTGTATTCATAGGATCGGGCGTCGGAGCCGGACGTCCCGGGGCCGGGCCCGGACGGGGCGACGTTGACGTCGACCTCGAAGGGGGTGTTGGCGTAGGTGAGGGTCGCGGTCGCGGGCAGGGGACTGGTCCGGAACGTCCCGAGGATGAAGGAGCCGGGGGCGGTCAGGGAGCCCGAGGTGCCGAGGAACTCGATCGGCTGGACGCCGGCCATGCCCGAGATGTTGCCTCCGGTCGAGTAAGTGTACGTTTGTGCCGAGGCGGCCGCGCCAGCCTCGGGGGAGGGGGCGGCGATCAGGGCCAGGGCGGCGAGGAGGGCGGCGGCGGTGATCCGGGGCGTCGTGCGGCACATTGGGTGGATCCTCCGATGATCGATCGAGGGGGGGCGGGGCCGGCGTCTTGCCAACGATGCTTCTTCGCGTGGGGCCGGGGACGTGGCGGTCGGGGCGGATGGGCCGGGCCCGCCGCCGGAGGCCGTCGCCCGCCGTCGGTGGATCGGCGGGCGGCGCGACTCCGGCGGCGGGCCCGCCGGGGATCGATCTTCGGCACGGCTCAGGCCGACTTGCGGGCCGAGCGGAGCCGCTGGCGGAGGCCCAGGCCGACCAGCGAGGTCGCCAGGAGGGCGAACGTCGTCGGCTCCGGGGTGGCCACGCCGCCGCCGAGGGGCGGGGGGACCGAGGCGGTGGTCGTGACGTTGGCCTGGATCGTGGTCCGGCCGCCGGTCGAGGCCGGGACCAAGGCGAGCGGGTTGTTGAGCACGCTGATCGTGCTCACGTAGTTGCCGTCCGGCGTCTGGAAGACCGGGCTGGTGGCGGTGCTGAAGGTCGCCTGGGCGGTCGACTGGTTGCCGCTGATCGTGCCGTTGAGCACGCCGCTGAGCGTGACCGGGGAGTTGATCCCGTACATCGTCCCGCCGACGCTCACCGGGTTGTAGGTGATCGAGAACGGGGTCTTGTCGTACGTCTGCGACTTGCCATCGGGCAGCGTCGAGACGGTGAACTCGCCCAGCGCGATCTGCGAGTTCAGCCCGAACGAGCCGGTCGTGGTCGGGTTGAACCCGATGGGGCCGGTGGCGGTCGGGTCGCTGCCGATCGACGACGAGGTGCTGTAGAACGCGTCCGTCGAGGACGCCTTCGTCGCCGTCGCCGCGTGGGTGGCCGGGCCGCCCGTGGCGAGGAACGCCAGGGCGAGGGTCGAAGTCCCCAGGACGAACTTACCGAAAGTCTTGCGCATCGCTTCCATACTCCATGAAACCGTGTCGTGCCCAAGCCATCCCGAAGCCTACGAGGGGGACCGGGCCACCTTGGAAACGACGGCGGGCCTCGTCCCCTCCGGGGACTCAAGGGCCCGCGTATCCGCCCGGATCGGGGCATGGACGTGCCCTGTCCTGGCGGACCGTCGGGATGCGTCGGAGCTCGCGGGGGAGATCTCGAAGAGTGACGCGGCGGCGATCCTGCTCGATTCGACTCGGGAGTCCTTTCCTCACCCCGGAACCCTTCGGGGTGTGCCGAACTTCCTCCGCCTCCCCCGGCCTCCCCCCGACAACGAACAAGTCGGCGTCGGGGGCGATCGGGGCGACGGTGGCGAACCGGCGGGACGATAATCCAGATCGGCCCCGGAGTAAACCTCAAGTCGACGACTTTTCCTGCCGGGCGCCGGACCGCCCCGGCTCAGGCGGCGACGACCGGGTTGCCCAGCGTCCCCAGCCCGTCGATCTCGACCTCGACCACGTCGCCCGGCCGGAGCCAGACCGGCGGCTTGCGGGCCATCCCCACGCCCGGCGGCGTCCCCGTGAAGATCAGGTCGCCCGGCTCCAGGGTGAAGATCCGCGACAGGTACGCCACCACCTCGTCGACCGGGAAGACCAGTTGCGCCGTGCTCGAATCCTGCATGGTCCGGCCGTTGAGCCGCAGGCGAATCCCCAGCGCCCCGGGGTCGGGCACCTCGTCGGCGGTGACCACGGCCGGGCCGACGGGGGCGAAGGTGTCGAAGGTCTTGCCCGCCATCCACTGCTTGCCCGGCTTGCCCAACTGCCAGTCTCGCGCCGAGACGTCGTTGCCGACGGCGTAGCCGCCCACGTATTCCAGGGCCCGCTCGCGGGGGATGTCCTTGCCCCCCCGGCCGATGACGACCACCAGCTCGGCCTCGTAATCCACCTCGTGGCTCGACGCCGGCAGGACGATCGGGGCGCCGTGGCCGATCAGGGCCGACGCATATTTGCCGAACAGGATCGGCTCGGTCGGCACGTCCATGCCGCTCTCGGCCGCGTGGTCGCGGTAGTTCAGGCCGAGGCAGACGATCTTGGCCGGGTCGGGCACCGGGGCCAGCAGGGTGCACCGCGCCGGGTCGTGCTTCCAGGCGCCCCGAGGCAGGGCCGCCTCCATCCGCACGAGCCCGGCCGGCCCCAGCGTCAGCAACTCCTTGACGGTGGCCGGCAGGGTCGGGTCGGCATGATTGAGGTCGACGTATCGCCCCTCGAATTCCCCGCAGGCCCGCGGCCCTTGCTCGGTCAGGACGGTCACCAGTCGCATCGCGCTCGTCTCCTCTTGGCTGGACCCGGGGAAATCGCCCAACTTATCCCGCCGATCAGGGAGAAGACAGGGGGACGCCCGGGGAACCCCGCCGGCTCTGACATTCGTCATTGACCCGCGACCCGCGCGGCGATAGGCTCGATCTCCGCGGGCGTTGCGGCTGTTATAGTCGGGAGGGCGGGCGATGGAAGCGGGGACGCGAGGGCCGGGCGAGAGGAACTGGGCGGCGGCCACCCTCCGCGCAGTCGGGCGGCGCCCGTTGGCCTCGGCGGCCGGGGCCGGGGTGCTGGTCGTGGCGGGGGTGTGGGCGTGGTGGTCGACGCAGTTGTGGGGCCTGCCCGACATCGGCGACCCCTTCGACGTCGCCGCCTTCGAATCGGTCCGGGTGCCCGAGGACCGCAACGCCTTCGTCGAGTACAGCGAGGCCGGCCCGATGGTCTACATGGCCTACCAGGGTATGGGTGAGGCCGCCCCTAGTTGGCCAACCTATCTCCCGGTCTGGTCCGAGGCCGGTCAGCCCTGGCGCGATTATGTGGCCAGGGCCCGGCCGGCCCTCGCACTCTGGAGGGCGGGCACCGAGAAGCCCGATGCCCTCTACGTCCACCCCGAGGGGTTGAGCTTTTCGACCGGGTTCCCGGTCAGTCAGCGAATCCGGAGCCTGGCCCAGCTGGCGATCCTGGAAGGGTCGCGGCTCGAAGGGCAGGGGGACATGGCCGGGGCCTGGGGCTGGCACCGCGCGGCCCTCCGGTCGAGCCGGCACAGCGGCCGGCATGGCTTCCAGGTCGAGCGGCTGATCGGGGCCGCCATACACGAGGAGGTCGTCAAGGCCATCACCCGCTGGGCCGCCGACCCCCGGGTCGACCCATCCATGCTGCGTCGGGCGCTCGACGAGGTGATCGCCATCGACGGCATGACCGCACCGCCTTCCGACGCGATCAAGGTCGAGTATCTGTTGTTTTCCCGCTCGCGAAACGATCCCGCAATGGTCGAATCCCTGCTGGTCTCCAAGGTCGAGGGGGTGCCGGCCGACTGGTGCCAGGAGTTGCCCGTCCCGGCGGTCGTCAAGCAGCCGATCCAGGCCGCCCGGGTGCTGGCCGGTGACGACCGCGAGCGGAGCCTCCGCGTCCTCCGCCTGATGACGGCGAACTGGCTGGCCCAGGTCGACAAGCCGCCGTCGCGGCGGACGCCGCTGGCCCGTCGCGACCCGCCGATCTACGAGCCCGACCCGGCCGCGCCGCCCAACTCGCGGGCGATCTCGCCCGAGGCGCTGGCCCGCTGGTATGACTCGTCGCTGCTCGCGCGGAAACAATTGGCCTTCCTCGCCCACTGGGCCCGGTCGATCGGGCGCGAGCGCGGCCGGCAGGCCAGGCTGGTGGTCCACCTGGCCGACCAGACCTATCGCCGCGAGCACGGCGGGCCGCCCCGCTCGCCCTCCGCCCTGGTCGGGCCCTACCTCAAGGAGCTGCCCGAGGGCTACGACGCCGCCGACGACCCGCCGGGGGCCAGGCCCTGACGGTCGAGGGCCCGGCGGCGGATCAGCGGCGGAGGCGTTCCGCGAGGTCGCGGGCGATCCGGGAATCGGGCTGGAGGGCGAGGGCCTTGTCGACGGCTTGGCGGGCCTCGGCGGGCTTGCGGTCGGCGTCGAGGGCCTGGGCGAGGGCGAGGAAGACGTCGCCGCGGCCGGCGAGGCGGTCGGCGGCGAACCGGAGGTCGGGGGTCGCCTTCTCGGGCCGCTTGAGGGCGAGGTAGGCCAGCCCGCGGCGGTAGCGGATCTCCGCGTCGTCGGGGGCCAGCTCCGACGCCTGCTCGAGCCGGACGAGCGCCTGGTCGGGCTTGCCCCGGTCGAGCTGGAGGGCGGCGACCCGGGTCATCGCCGAGGCGCCGGCGGGGTTGAGTTCGAGCGAGTGGAAGTAGGCGGCGAGGGCGTCGTCGGCCCGCCCGAGCGTCTCCAGGACCTGGCCCCGGGCGAAATGGGCCTCGGCCTGGTGGGGGTCGAACTCGATGGCCGTCTCGAACCGCCGGAGCGCCTCCTCGGGGCGGCCGAGCCGGGCGGCGACCTGGCCCAGGCCGATCAGGGCGCCGACGTACCGGGGCTCGATCGCCAGGGCCTTGCGATAGGAGGTCTCGGCCGCCGGGACCTCGCCGAGGACCTGGAGCGCCTTGCCCAGGAGGTAATACAACTCGGCCGAGGTGGGGGACTGCGTGACCAGTCGTTCGAGGTCGGCGCGGGCCTGGACGTAGTCGCCCCGGTCCATCGACGCCGTGGCCGCCTGGCGCAGCTCGCGGCGGATCGAGGCCTCCGCGGGCGACTCGGCCGCCCGATCGCGGCGGAGCCGGGCCCCGGCGCAGCCCGGCATCAGCCCCAGGGCGACGCAACACCCGGCGATGACGGCCCGATGCCGCATGCAGCCCCCTCCCTGGGGTGGACTTCGCCCGGGACCGGGCCTCTCCCGGACCACAACCACAACCACGACTATCGACAGCGGGACGCGGGCGAATTGAGCCGGATCGGACGACCGGCGGGGCGTCGGGACAATGCCTCGGGGACGCGGAGGATAGGCCCGAACCCCGACGCGGTCAATCCCGATCGGCCCGGCGGGCAGTCCCCGGAGGGGCACGGGATTTGCCCGATCGCAAGGTCAACCGGACCGACCGCCACCGGCCCTTCCCGCGCGAGTCGGGAGGGGCCATCCCTAGGAGTCACCGCCCGATGGCCGACACCACGATCATCAAGGTCAGCTCGTCGCATTCCCCCAAGGGCGCGATGGGCCAGCGCCACCTCGCCTCGGGCAAGAACGTCTCGATGCGACTCTGGGAGGCCGAGACCCCCGGGGGGGACAAGGAGCCGACCTCCCGCGACTACGAGACCGTCGGCTACGTCGTCTCCGGCCGCGCCGAGCTGCACCTCGAAGGCCAGATGGTCCTCCTCGAAGCCGGCGACTCCTGGGTCGTCCCCAAGGGGGCCGGCCACTTCTACCAGGTCCTCGAAGCCTTCACCGCCGTCGAGGCGACCTACCCGCCCGCCCAGGTCCACGGGCGGGACGAGTGATCGGGCCGGCCCGAGATCCGAGATCGAATAGATCTCGGATTTCAGGGTGAGCGGCTCACCCCACCCCGCAGGCGGCCCGGGCGCGGTCAAGCACGACGCGGGCCGCCTTCCGGGCCCGCTCGGCGGCGGCCCGGCGGATTTCGAGGACCCGGCCGGGGTTGGCCACCAGCTCGGCCCGGCGGTCGCGCGGCCCGGCGAAACGGCCGCTGATGTGCCCGGCCAGGCGTGTCTTGACCTCGCCGTAGCCGATCCCCCCGGCCCGGTAGCGGCCGGCGACCTCGGCCGCCTCGTCGGCGGGCGCGAAGAGCTGGAAGAGCCGGAACAGGTTGTCGGCGTCCGGGTCTTTGGGGGCCTCGACGGGCGTGCTGTCGGTGACGATCTTCTTGCACTTCTTGAGGATGGTCTTGGGGTCGTCGAAGATCTCGATCGTGTTGTCGTAGCTCTTGGACATCTTCCGGCCGTCGACGCCGGGGACCACGGCGACGGCGTCGAGGATGTGCGGCCTGGGCAGCCGGAAGGTCTCGCCGTAGGTGTGGTTGAACCGCTCGGCGATGTCGCGGGTGACCTCCAGGTGCTGCTTCTGGTCCTGGCCCACGGGCACGACGTCGGCGTCGTAGAGCAGGATGTCGGCCGCCTGGAGGACGGGGTAGGCGAAGAGGCCGTGCTCGGCGGGCAGACCCTGCTGGACCTTGTCCTTGTAGCTGACGCACTTCTCCAGCCAGCCCATCGGCGTGACCGAGGAGAGGAGCCACGCCAGCTCGGTCGTCTCGGGCACGTCCGACTGGACGAACAGCGTGGCCACCTTGGGGTCGAGCCCCAGGGCCAAGAGGTCGACCATCACGTCGAAGACGAACCCGCGGAGCCGGGCCGCGTCGCGGACGCTGGTCAAGGCGTGGTAGTCGGCCACGAAGTAGAACGCTTCGTTGCCGCGCTGGAGGTCGATGTACTGGCGGATCGCCCCGAAGTAGTTGCCGATGTGCAGGGCGCCCGAAGGCTGGATGCCGGACAAGACGCGCATGGTTTCAGGTCGCTCGCGGAGGGCGATATCGGGGCGGGGCGGGCTCTCCGTCGGGTGGACGGGCCTCGGCGGACCCCACCAGGGCCCGGGCCACGCCGGGGGATTGGTGGATTTCATCCACCCTACGAGGAGAGGCGTGAGCCACCCCAGTGTAACACCGCTCAGTCTTCGGGCTCCATGCCCAGGGCGCGGAGCTGCGCGGCGAGGCGGTCGGCCCTCGATCGCTCGCGATCGGCCCGGTCGGTCGCCTCGCGGGCGGCCCGCTCCGACTCGCGTGCGGCCTGCTCCGCCTCGTCGCGCTGGCGGCCGATCTCGACGATCCCGGCGAAGGGGCGGCCGTCGGGGGTGAAGATGGTCAGGTCTTCGCCCAGCTCGAACCGGATGCCCAATCTCGGGCTGACCCAGCCGGAGGTCTCGGCGATGGGACGCAAGACGTCGCCCTCCCTGACCCACCCGTCGAGCTTGATCTTGTAGGGCTCGAACAGGTAATACTCCTCGACCCCGTGCCGCTCGTAGAACCGGAATTTGTAGTCCATCACCCGGCGACGGTTGCCGGGCGACCAGATCTCGAAGACGACCTGGGGCGGGATGTCGGCCTCGCGATGCTGGATGTAGGAGCCGCGGTAGCCCTTGGGGCGGCCGAAGACGACCATCACATCCGGCCCCAGTCGCCTCGTGTTGCGGCCCGCGACGGGGTACCAGAACAGGTCGCCCGCGACGAGGACGTCCGGGTCGTCGCGGAACAGGAGATCGAGCCCCCCCTTGATGGTGGCGATCCACTCGAACTGGAGCGTGTTGTCCGACATGGGCCGCCCGTCGCTGTCGGGATAGTTGACTTCAGGCGGCCCGAGCAGGGGCTCCGAGGGCTGGGTCCGGCGGCCCCCGGGGTATTCGATCTCGCGGGAGGCGCGGGTCGAGGGGTTGGCGCTCATGGCGGTCCCGTCCTTCGGTCGGTCGGTCGATCGGTTCGGGAGTGGCTTCGGCTGATCTTCTTCGATTATAACGGCTCGGGCCGATACAGCCCGTGGGCGTCGATGTAAGCCTCGACGGCGCGGGGGACCTGGTAGCGGACGGACCGGCCTTCGCGGCGGAGGCGGCGGATCTCGTGCGAGGCGATCCCGATCGGCGGGATCTCGACCCGGAGGATCGGCCGGGCCCCGTCGGGGACGTCGAGGGGGGGCGGCTCGAACCCGGGGCGGTTGGCGACGACCAGGCCGGCCAGGGCCATGATCCGGCCCGGCTCGCGCCAGCCGGGGAGGTCGACGAGGCTGTCGGCGCCGATCAGGAAGAACAGCTCGTCGTCGGGCCGCTCGGCCCGGACGGCCTCCAGGGTCTCGACGCTGTAGTGCGGCCCGGGGCGTCTCGCCTCCAGCTCGGAGACCTCGAAGGCCGGGTTGCCGGCGACGGCCAGGCGGGCCATCTCCAGGCGGTGGCCCACGTCGGTCCGCCCCCCCGGCTTGTGCGGCGGGGCGCCGGCCACGAGGAACCAGACCCGGTCCAGCCCGCAGGCCTGGCGGCAGGCCTCGGCCAGGATCAGGTGCCCGAGGTGGATCGGGTCGAACGTGCCGCCGTAGACCCCTAGTCGCATCGCCTTGGCGCCCCCCAGGTTTCGCGGCGATTCCCCGTCGTCTTCGGATGGACAGGCGTTTAGAATGGGAACCGGGACGGACAACGAGAGGCGACGATAGGGCGGGCCGATGAGCGGAGTCAACCCCAAAGCCGGCCGGCAGGCCGCCCTCTTCGAGCACCGGGCCGAGGCCGAGGACGCGCCCCCGGCCGCCGTCGAGGGGCCCTTCGCGGGCGTGGTCTTCAACCGGCCGGTCGACCAGGTCTTCTCGTACCGAATCCCGCCGCGGCTCCGGGCCGCGGTCGTGCCGGGCCAGCGGGTCCGGGTCCCCCTGGGCCGGGGCAACACGCCGAGCGTCGGCTACTGCGTCCGGGTGGACGACGCGGCCGAGGTCGACCCCGGCCGCGTCAAGGACGTGATCGACGCCCTCGACGACCCGCCCCTGATCGACGCGGCGATGCTCGAGCTGACCCGCTGGATCGCCTCGTACTACGCATGCACCTGGGGCCAGGCGCTCGACGCGGTGGTCCCGGCCGGGGTCAAGAAGCAGGCCGGGACGCGGGTCTGGACCTGCCTGACCGTGCCCGACTCGACCCGCGCCGGGCTCGCCGACGGCTCGATCGAGCTGAACCCGAAGCAGGCCGAGATCGTCGACGTCGTCGCCCGATCGGACGTCCCGCTCACCATCGCCGACGTCTGCAAGCGGGCCCGGTGCGGCCCGGGGGCGGTCGACACCCTCCGCAGGCGCGGGGTGATCCACACCGTGAAGCGGCGGATCAACGCCCCGAAGGACCCCGACGCCGAGGGCGACGACGGCCGCCGGGCCCCGCCCGAGCTGACCGCCGAGCAGAAGGCGGCCCTGGCCACGCTCGGCCCCGCGCTCCGGGGCGAGGCCGGCTTCGGCACGTTCCTGCTCCACGGCGTCACCGGCTCGGGCAAGACCGAGGTCTACCTCCGCGCCATCGACGAGGTCGTCGCCCGGGGCCGCGAGGCGATCGTCCTGGTGCCCGAGATCAGCCTCACGCCGCAGACGATCCGCCGGTTCCGCCGCCGCTTCGACCGCGTCGCCGTGCTCCACAGCCACCTCAGCGAGGGGGAGCGGCACCGGCACTGGCGGAGCATCGCCGCCGGCGAGGTCCAGGTCGTCGTCGGCGCCCGATCGGCCGTCTTTGCCCCCACGCGCAGGCTCGGCCTGATCGTCATCGACGAGGAGCACGAGGGCTCCTTCAAGCAGGAGACCGTGCCCCGCTACCACGCCCGCGACGTCGCCGTGAAGCGGGCGCAGCTCGAGGGCGTGCCCGTCGTGCTCGGCTCGGCCACGCCGGCGCTGGAGAGCTGGCGGAACGCCCAGACGGGGCGCTATACCCGGATCGCCCTCGACGAGCGCGTCGGGGCCCGGCCGATGCCCGAGGTCACGCTGATCGACATGCGGTACGAGAAGCCGACCGGCGTGATCCTCTCCGGCCCGCTCAAGGCCGCCATGACCGAGGCCCTCGACGACGGCGGCCAGGTGATCCTCCTGCTCAACCGCCGGGGCTACAACACCTACGCGGTCTGCGTGAACCCCGGCTGCCGGAGCGTCCTGAAGTGCCGGGCCTGCGACGTCAGCCTCACCTATCACCAGGGGCGGCGCCGGCTCGTCTGCCACTTCTGCGACGCCGAGGTCGAGCGGCTGGCGGCCTGCCCGGCCTGCCGGAAGCCCCTGTACTACGGCGGGCTCGGCACCGAGCGGCTCGAGCGCGAGGTCCGCGCCGCGTTCCCCGACCACGCCGCCCGGCGGATGGACTCCGACACCATGCGGGGCCACGGCAGCCACGAGCGGGCCCTGGCCGCGTTCAAGGCCGGCGAGACCCGGATCCTGCTCGGGACCCAGATGATCGCCAAGGGGCTGGACTTCCCCGACGTCACGCTCGTCGGCGTCGTCGACGCCGACACCGCGCTGCACCTGCCCGACTTCCGCGCCGCCGAGCGGACCTTCCAGATCGTGACCCAGGTCGCCGGCCGGACCGGCCGGGGCGAGCGGGCGGGCAAGGTCCTGGTGCAGACCTACAGCCCCGACGTCGCCGCGATCCTCCACGCCCGGACCCACGACTACCTCGGCTTCGTCGCCGGCGAGCTCGACGACCGCCAGAAGCTCGGCCTCCCCCCCTTCGGCCGCCTCGTCCGCCTGATCGCCCGCGGGACCGACGCCGTCGCCGTCAAGGCCTACCTCGACACCCTCCACGATGCCCTGATGGCGGCCCGGCCCGCGGTCGTCGCCATCACCGCCGTCGTCCCTGCCCCCGTCGAGAAGATCCGCAACCTCTACCGCTTCCACCTCCGGATGCGCTGCGCCTCCCCCAGGCCGCTCCAGGACCTCATCCACGCCATCCCGCCCCGGTTCCCCCCGCCCGGCGGGGTGGAGCTGGCCATCGACGTGGACCCGGTCAGCCTGCTTTGATGGCCAAATTCCCGGAGTCATGAGGTACAATCGACGCGGTCCGGTCAGCGTCTCGCCCTCCATCGAAAGCCGGGGAGGAACCGTGACCGATCGGGATTTCGAGTCGCTATTGGCCCTCGGCCACGAGTCGAATGGGGTCGAGTTCAAGGGCTCGGGGTCCTGGACGGATCGATCTTTCCAGGCCAAAGTGATCCGGGCCATCCTCGGCATGGCGAACCGGCGCGATGGCGGGCTGGTCATCATCGGCGTGGAGTCGGCGAACCTCGAACCCGTCGGGCTGGACGACGAGACGTTGGCCACCTGGTTGGACTACGATGACCCGTCGGTCGCCGTGAACGAGCACGCGAGCCCGAGCGTGTCCTTCGACCTGGAACCTTTCGACTACCAATCGAAGAAGCTCGTCATCATCCGCGTCCACGAGTTCGGCGAGATCCCGATCCTCTGCACGAAAGACTTCGAGGATCACGGGAAGCCATCGCACACGTTGCGGCGCGGCGCCTGCTATGTGCGGGCCCGTCACAAGCCCGAGACGTCCGAGATCCCCTCCGAGGAAGAGATGCGGGAGTTGCTCGAACTGGCCATCGATAAAGGGGTGAAGCGATTCGTGGAGCGGGCCCAGAGAGCCGGGATGTTCACCTCGATCGGGCCAACTCCGCCACCGCCGAACGATGCCGAACTCTTCCGGACCCGGATCGAGGGGTTGGAATGAGCACCACTCAGAGTCTGACGATCCTGGATAAGCTCCGGACTCGCGGGCATTGGCTCGTCACGATCCGGCCGGCGACGTTCCGGGAGGCGCGTGTGCCTTGCGGAGATCTGTTCCCGATCGTCGAGAAGAGTTCCGTCCGACTCCGCGGGTGGGATTACCCCCATGTCGATCGTGGCAGCGAACCGATTCGCGAGGCCGATTCCGTCGGGCAAGACTGCGATCGCGACGATACGGTCGAATTCTGGCGGTTCTACACCCGCGGGCAATTCGCCCATCGATTCGGGATGTCGGGCGATTGGCGGGATCGGTCCAATTTTTGGCCCGCGGACGAAGATTGGCAACCTCTCCGCGACCTCTGGTACCTCGACGCAATCGACACTTTCCCCGAAATCTTCGAGTTCGCCGCGAGGTTGGCCCTATCCGAGGCCGGGGACGCCCGCATGCATGTCGAAATCAAGATCCGCCACCTCAAAGGCCGGCGCCTCGTGTCGGAGCTTGAGGGGATCTTTCGCTCCTCCGACAACTACGTCACGCAGGCGGACGAGTGGGAAAATCATTGGGAGGGATCGCAGGTCGAGCTGATCGCTCGCCCGCGCGAACTCGCCGCCGAGAGGGCCCAGGATCTCTTCGACCGGTTCGGCGGGGACGTCTCGTTGGAGACCTTGGCTCGACTCCAAGAAGGGATTGGCCGCTGACCGCTCCCCACTCGGGGGGCGGGCCGAGGGCACACCTTCGCCGTCTCCCTCTCTTATTACACTCACCGGCGTTCGCTGGCGACGGCGGCCTTGGTGATGGCGGCGTCGCGGACGGGGGCGAAGCCGAAGAGCTTGATCCCGCCGGGGGGGAAGACGCGGGGGATCGCGGCGAGGTCGTCGCTGACGATGGGGGGGAGGACGGGGCGGCCGTCGGACCAGTAGCCGAGGTGGCGGAAGGCGTCTCCCTTGTCGGTCGCCTCGTCGAGGGTCCGGCCGGCGAAGGCGGCCTCGATCGTCAGGTCGGCCACGCGCCAGAAGCCGGAGGTGTCGAAGGCGTTGACCTCGCCTTGGGCCATCTGAGCGGCGGGCAGGAGGCCGTCGCCGGTGTCGAAGCGGGCCAGGCCGGCGGTGGGGGCGAAGTGGTCGGCCCGGAAGTGGGGGTAGCCGCGGAGGTCGGTCCGGTAGAGGATGAACTTCTTGCGGTCGAGCGGGATCGAGGTCGTGCCCGCGAAGATCTCGCGGGCCCGCTGGTCGCCGACGACGAGGTCCTTCTGGCCGGCGACGACGACCAGCAGCGTCGAGGCCGGGACGTTGGCCAGGTCGGGCCGGCGCGAGGGGATGACCTCGCCGGGGAAGATCGCGACGACGGCCTTGGGGTCGGGCAGGTCGGCCTCGGCCGCCACCGCCGCCATCTGCACCGCGAGGTTGCCGCCGGCCGAGTGGCCGATCAGCGCGAACCGCGACCGGTCGGGCCGGACGTGCGAGGGCGAGGTCGCCAGGACGTCCAGGGCGTCGCGGACGGCGACCAGGCCGTTGGGCAGGAAGTTGGCCGGCGGCGTCGACCAGTCGCGCTGGTATCGCGGCGCGATCACGATCCGCCCCTTGCGGGCGAGGTGCTCGATCCAGGCGCCGTAGATCCCGGGATTGACCGCGAACCAGCCGTGGTTGAAGACCACGACCGGGGCCGACGCCGGCGCCGGGTCGGCGGGCTCGAACAGCCAGTAGGACCGGGGGCCTTCGCCCAGCTCGATCTTGCGGACCGACCGATGGGGGTAGGGCGTGGGCGGGTCGCCCGCCTCGGCGAGCGGGGGGGCGGGGTCGAGGCTGGCCAGGGCCGCGAGGGCGACCAGGGCCGGGGCCGCGATCCTCCGGATGCGCAGCCCGACGGTCCGGCTGGGGCGAGTCATGGCGTCCTTGCCTTCGGTCTGGTCGGGCGACGGCCCGGTCGACGATAGCCGGCCGGGGCCCCCGCCGTCGGGGTCGGTCCATCCTGCGGTTCGCGTTAATTTCGCGGCGTCGTCGCCGGGCGGCCGGCGACGGACTTGGCGCGGGGGGCGGAGGCGGCGGCGGGCCTGGGGCCCGGCTTGGGGGCGGCGTTGGAGGCCGGCGGGGTCGTCGTCGGCGGCGTCGCGGCGGGGCGGACGGCCCGGGCCGCGGGCGGCGGGTAGACCGTCTCCAGGAGCGGCGACGACCAGATCCCGTGCCGCTCGTTACCGGGGAAGAAGACCGCCTGGTCGAGCTTCAGGCCCGCCAGCGAGGTGAAGCCGAGCACGCAGAGCGGGAACTGCTCGATGTTCTCCATGTCGGCCAGCAGGATCGGCTCGGAGAGGGTCAGCCCGGAGTGGCGGAACGCCTTCTCGGCCATCTCGACGCAGTACAGGCCGCGGTCGTCGATCGCCAGGTCGTAGTCGAAGGGGACCTGCTGCTCGTAGACCTGGTGGAGGTACTCGACCACCTTGGGAATCCGGCCCCGGGCCTCGGGCTTGAGCCGCTTGACGGCGAACTCCCCGGTGTTGTCGAGGACCCAGACCTTCAGCGGCTGGCGGCGGACGCCCGCCTTGGTCGTGTCGTAGACGACCGGCTCGCCGTCCTCGACGACCACGGTGCCGATGTGCGAATACTTGCTGCCGCTGACGTTGGCGATGAACCGGCTGAACGGGAACAGCCCGCCCAAGATCCGGGCGTCGCCCCGGCGGAAGAGGACGTCGCCGGTCCGGAGGACCTTGCGGCCCCACCGGTCCCACTGCGTCATCAGCGGGGTGTCGGCGATGGGCGGGACCTGGCCGGCCTTGCGTGCGGCGGTGGCGGCGGGTCCCCAGGGGTTGCCCTGCCAGCCGGTCGGGACGAGGCGGTCGGTCGCCTCCGGGCCGCCGTCGTGGCGACCACCGAGCACCATCAGCAACCAGAGCGCGACCCTCATGGGAGTATCCTTGATCCAGGGCGGCCGGGGCGTCTGCCCCGGTGTCGCCGGGGATGGCCCCATCTTATCTTAGAAGAGGCGACGGGAATCGGGATCGCCCGTCGCTCGCGGACGTCGGGGGGAAGTCTCTCGGCCGGGAGGGGCTCGAGGCCGCATCCGGGGGCGGGGCCGCGTCGAAAAAATCCCGACGCGCCCCCGGAGGGCTTCCCATCCTACCCGGATTACGTGCCGGCCGGCCATCCTGTTCTGGCCGATCCTCGAAAATTACACAAGGGAAAACTCGCCGCATTTCCCGCAAGGTGCCGGGCAATCGGCACGATCGTTCCTTTCCCAACTCGACGGGGCTCCGGTCGGGACGATCCGGCGATTTCTCCGGAATCTTTGGAGTTCGCGGGTCGACCGGCCGATCCAACTCTGATAGGTAGAGGACACGACACGACAGGCGAGGGGCCCGGCGGCCCGCAACTCCGCCCGCAAGGATGCGGACGGGGTCGGAATCCCGCCGAAGGCCCGGGGGCATGACGAGCCGTATGCGCACAGGACGGCGCCAACTCATCTCGGCCTGGGGGCTGGCCCTGCTGGCTGGACTCGCGGGAGCCGCGCCGAACGAGCCGCGATCGGGGCCCGCGGGCCCGCCGGTCGAGATGACGCTCGACGTCGACTGGGCCGTCCCACCCCGGCCCGCGGCCGACGACCCGGCCAATCCCGGCGCGGCGGCCGAGCTGTCGATGGGGTCCGGGCGGATCGTCGCGGCCGTGGCCTGGCCGGGCGGCCCGTCGGCCAATCCCGGCGTGATGCAGGCCCGGCCGGACGGGTCGTGGGCGATCGGGCCGGCGGCGAAGGGGCGGGCCCGGGTCCGGGTCGAGGGCCCGATCGGCGCCGACCTGGTCGTCCGGGTCGGCGGGCAGTCGGTCCGCGTCCCGCTGGCGGCGTTGCTGGAGGGCCCGCAGCGGACGGCCGCCCCGACGCCGGTCGACGTCGGCGTGGAGCGCCTGGCCTGGGACGCGATCCGGGCCGACCTGGGGGGCGAGGGCTTCGACGGCACGGCCGAGCCCGGGGCGCCGGTCCCGCTCTCGGTCGCGTTCCACGTCCTGACGCCCGAGCCGGCCGAGGTCAACCTCCGCTGCTCCGCCGAGCTGAGGCCCGCCCGGGGCGGCGAGCCGGTCTGGCGGCAGGAGTGGCAGGAGGTGGTCGCCACCGACGTCCCGGCCCCCCCGCGGCACGCGCTGACCCTCCAGGCCCCCGGGCCGGAGGGGACCTACGTCCTGGAGATCAAGACCACGTGGGAGCCGGTGGCGGGCCCGGCCGGGACCCGGCTGGGCCGGTGGGTCCGGCGGCGGCGGAACCCGTCGCAGACCACCTCGGCGACCCGGCGGATGACGCTGGCCGTCGTCCCGCCGTCGACGGCCGCGGCGACCCCGCCGGCGGCCTCGAAGGCCGACCCCGGCGGCGTCGAGGTCGACGCGATCGACCTGGCCCGAGCCTTGGGTCATCGCCCGTCGGCCTCGGGCCGCTCGCCCCTGGACCCCCCGGGCCGGCGGTCGTGGGCCGTGCCCGAGGCGGCGCTGGTGGAGTCGCCCTTGCGGGACCGGCTCCGGGGCTGGATCGCCCGGGCGGGCGTCGAGCCGGCGACCCTGGCCCCGGCCGACCCCGGCGGTCTGGCCTGGTCGGCCGTCGGCCTCCGCGTGCCCCACCCCGATCGGCCGCACCGGCTGACCCTGACCGTCTCGGGCGGCCACCCCTCGGCCCTGGGCGTGGCCCTGGTGGCCGGCGGCGGCCCCGGCGGCCGGGGTCGGGTCGTGCTCGACGCCTGCGCCTCGGGCTCGCCGGTCCTCGAAGGCGGGCCGGCGACCAGCTTCTCCTGGCCGGTCTGGCCCGACGCCGAGGCCCCGGTCCTGGTCCTGGTCAATCGCAACCCCTCGGCCCCGGTCGTGGTCGGGTCGATCGCCCTGGCCGAGCTGGCCGACCTCCCGCCGGCGACGGTGCCCGCCGGCGGCGATCGATCGATCGGCCTGCACCTGGCCGGCCCCGGGGCCCTCGACCGCTTCGGCGGCGGCGGCGGCGACGAGGCGGCCGGGCGGCTCGACCCGCTCGCCCAGGCCCGGAACCTGTCGAGCTACCTGGCGCACCTCGGCGCCTCGACGGTGGTCCTGCCGGACGGCCTGGCCGATCGGGCCCGGCGGCGGGCCCTCGACGGCCAGGCGGGCGAGGACGCCAGCGGGCCCGACCGGCTCGACCTCCTGCTCCGCGTCCTGGCCCGCCGGGGCTGCTCGGCCTGGGTCGACGTCCCCTTCGACGGCCCATTGCCCGGGCTCCCGGCGGCCGACTCGCCCGAGGCCGCGGCGCGGGGCCTGGCCCGGGTCGACCGCCGCGGCCAGCCCGAGGGCCCCAGCTACCAGCCGATCCACCCGGAGGTCCGCCGCGCGATGGCCCGCAAGGTGGCCGAGGCCGTCGCCCCCCGCACGGCCCGGCCCAACCTGCTCGGGGTCCTGATCCGGCTCGGGCCGGGCTCGACCCTGCCGGGCGGCCCCGACTCGGGGCTCGACGACGCCACGTATGCCCGGTTCGTCGCCGCCGCGTTCGAGCCCGGCCACTCGGGGCGACCCGGCCAGGGGGCGGACGACCCGGGCCGGTTCGAGGCCCGGGCCCGGTTCGTCGAGGCGTCGGGGCGGCTCCCCTGGCTGGCCTGGCGGGCCCGCGAGGTCGCCGCCGTCTATGCCGGCCTGGCCGAGGAGGCCCGCCGGGCCTCGGCGGGCGCGACCCTGGCCGTGGCCACCCCCGGCCTGGAGCCCGGCCCGGCCGGCGACGAGGCCCGGCGGGTCGACCTCGCGGGCCTGGGCCCGGGCCAGGCGTGGCGCGGGGTCGGCCTCGACCTGTCGTGCTGGCCGCCCGGCCCCCGGGCCCCCGTCGTCTTCCGGGGCGCCGGGCTCTCCACCGACGACCTCGCCCACGACCTCGCCTCCAGCCCCGAGCTCGACGAGCAGGTCGCCGCCCGGTCGAGCCGGGGCGTCCTGCTCGGCGTCGAGTCGGCCGGGCCCGAGCCGATGCCGTCGCCGGGCCGATCGGCCGCCCCGCGGCTCTCGGCCGGCCCGATGGCCGCCGGGTCGCCGGGCGACGAGCCGCTGGGCCACGCCCTCGCCGCGCTCGACGCCCGGCGGGTGGTCGTGTCGTCGTCGAGCGTGGCCGGGCAGGAGGAGCGGCTCCGGCGGTTCGCCCGGGTCTTCGCCGCGCTGCCGGCCCCGCCGGCGGGCTCGCCCGAGCCCCGGCCCCCCTCCGGCGTGGTCGCGCGGGCCATCCGGTCCGGGCCCGAGACATACCTGGCGATGGCCAACGACACGCCGTACCCGATCCTCCTGGAGGCGATCCTCCAGGCCCCGGCCGACGCCCCGGTGGTCGACCTGGGCCGGGGAATCCGGCTCGACCCGGAGCGGGCCTCGGGCACGACCCGGCTGGTGATCGAACTGGCCCCGTTCGGCGTGGCGGCCACGCGGTTCGGCTCGCCCGAGGTCCGGCTCGCGTCGGTGGCCTCGCACCCCGGCGCGGCGGTCCTCGACGGGATGAAGGCCCATTACGAAGACCTCTCGACGAGCCTGGCCCGCCTCAACCGGCTCCACGGCGGCGGCGGTGACGCCACGCCGCCGACCCCCGCGCGATCCGGCCCGGCCAACCCCGGCTTCGAGCCCGACGCGGTCCAGCTCGCCGCCTCACGCCCGCCGCCGGGCGTCGCGGGCTGGGACGTCGTGGGCGACCCGGCGGCCATCGCCGAGGTCGACCGCGACCGGCCGCACTCGGGCCGGGGGAGCCTCCGGCTCGACGCCAAGGGGGGGCCTTCGGGGGTGGCCAGCGCCCCGTTCCGGCCCGAGGGCCTCTCGGCCGTGACCATCCACGCCTGGCTCCGCGCCGACCGGCCCGACGCCCGGGTCCGGGTCCGGATCGACGGCCAGGCGGCGGGCCAAGCCTACGCCCGCCAGCTCGACGTCCCGGCCCGCGGCGAGTGGACCGAGACGCTGATCCGGGCCGCGCAACTGCCCGAGGGGGGGCTCGACTCCGCCCGGCTCCGGTTCGACCTGCTCGGCCCCGGCCGGCTCTGGGTCGACGACGTCTCGGTCGCCGGCGACGTCCTGAGCGAGCCGGAGCGGCTCAACGCCCGCCGCGACCTGATGGCCGCGCTCTCGGCCTATCGCGACAAGCGGTACGCCGACTTCGCCCGCCTGGCCGGCTCGCACTGGGCCCGGCACGTCGCCTCGGGGCCGGCCGCCGCCGTGGCAGCGGACCGCTCCGGCCTGATCAGGACCGGCGACGCTTCCGCCCTTCCGCCCGCCCGCCGGCTGCGGTAAGATCGGCCCGGGATGGATCGCGAGGGGAAGGCGACGGGCCCCGGCCGGGATCGGATCGAGTCGCCCGCTCGCCCGCCCGCCACGACCCTCGGGCCGGGTTGGCCGGCGGAGGGCGGTCCGCCCCCGGCGCCGAGGCCCCTTCGCCGCTACGGAGGGATTCGGGTGTTTGTCGCTTGCAACACGCTCTGCTTCTCCAAGGAGCCGCTGGCGTCGGCCCTGCGGCACATCGCCGACCTGGAATTCCGCAAGATCGACCTGTCGATCGTCGAGGGGGGCGAGCACCTCAAGCCGTCCGAGGTGGCCGAGAGCCTCGACGCGGCCCTCGCCAAGATCCGCCACGGCCCGAGCATGACGCCGTCGGCCCTGGGCGTCGACTTCGGCGACGTCGAAGGCCCCGCCTTCCGCCGCCGCTTCGAGGCCATCTGCCGCCTGGCCAAGGCGCAGACCGTGGCCGTCATCACCATCCCCGCGGCGCCGGCGGGCACCCCCTTCGACGACGAGGTCCGCCGCCTCGCCGCCCTCGGCGGCCACGCCATGCGCGAGGGGCTGGTCCTGGCCCTGATGACCGACGCGAGCACCCTGACGGCCGACCCCTCCGTCGCCGCCGCGCTCTGCAAGGCCGTGCCGTGCCTGGGCCTGACGCTCGACCCCAGCCACTACATCCAGGGGCCCCTCGCCGGCGGGAACTACGACGAGGTCTTCCCCTACGTCCAGAACGTCCTGCTCCGCGACACCGGCCGCAAGCCCGGCGAGTTCCAGGTCCGCGTCGGCCAGGGCGAGATCGAATACGGCCGGATCGTCAACCTCCTCGAACGCCACGGCTACGACCGGGCCCTCACCGTCTCGATCCTCGACGCGCTCGACAACCCCTTCGAGGTCGAGGTCGAGGTCCGCAAGCTCAAGCTCCTGCTCGAGAGCCTGATCTGATCCAACTCGGGCCGGACCGTCTTGGCTTACAAAGACCCGGTCGACCGACTCTTCCTCCCCCCGATCCGAGCCTCCGGGCGGGGGTATGCGCCCGGATCGGGCGGTTGATTTTCGCCTCGGACCATTGCGGCGACCCGCGACTTCGCCCATGATATGGCCCTCTTGGGCCTTGGGACCGCGACCGGATCGGGGCGGGTGGGGAGGGGCCGGGGCGTGACGTCGACCGGGCCCGGGCCCCGTGGCACGCCGAGGGGCAAGCCGACGTGTTATTCAATTCGGTCGAATTCTGCGTCTTCTTCGCGATCGTCTACGCCCTCTACCGGTCCCTCAAGGATGTCGGCCGCCAGAACCGGATGCTGCTGCTGGCCAGCTACATCTTCTACGGCTGGTGGGATATTCGCTTCCTCTACCTCGTCGTGCTCTCGACGGGCCTGGACTACTGCTGCGGCCTGATCCTGGGGCCCGGCAAGGTCCCGCTGGCCGACCGCGTCAAGGTCTCGACCTGCCTGATCGCGGCGGCGATCGCCTTCGTCGTGCCGCGGTGGGACGCGATCCGGCTGGTGCCCGTCGAGAACTCGGCGGCGACCGAGGCCGCGACGGCGGGCCTCCGGGGGCTGGCGACGCCGTTCGGCCGGCTCGACGTCGACGTCCCGCGGCTCCTCTCCCCCGACTGGATGGGCTATGCCGTGCTGGGCGGGACGCTCGCCGCGGTCCTGCTGGCCAACCTCGTCTACCACCCGCTCTCGCGGCTCTCCGGGGCGCACCGGCGGCGGGTCGGGCTGCTCCTGACGGTGGCGGCCAACCTGGTCTTCCTCGGGTTCTTCAAGTATTTCAATTTCTTCATCGACAGCGCCGACCGGCTGCTCGTCGCCCTCGGCTCGTCGGCCTCGGCCTGGCACCTCCACATCCTCCTGCCGGCGGGGATCTCGTTCTACACGTTCCAGTCGCTCAGCTACACGATCGACGTGTACAAGGGCCGGACCGAGGCGATCCGCCGGCTCGAAGACTATGCCCTGTTCGTGATGTTCTTCCCGGTGCTGGTGGCCGGGCCGATCGAGCGGGCCGGGCACATGATGCCCAAGCTGACCCGGCCCCGGGTCCTGACCGTCGACCAGTCGTGCCGGGGCCTCTTCCTGATCCTCTTCGGGCTGATGAAGAAGGTGGCGATCGCCGACGGCCTGGCCCCGACGGTCAACTCGATCTACGCGTCGACCGGGGCCGCGACCTGGCTCGACATCGTCCTGGCCACGCTCCTGTTCACCTTCCAGATCTACTGCGACTTCTCGGGCTATACCGACATCGCCCGGGGGGTCGGCAAGCTGCTCGGGATCGACCTGCTCTACAACTTCAACCTGCCTTATTTCTCGCGGGGCCCGGCCGAGTTCTGGCGGCGGTGGCACATCAGCCTCTCGTCGTGGCTCCGCGACTACCTCTACATCCCGCTGGGGGGGAACCGCAAGGGCGAGGCGCGGACGTATCGGAACCTGATGATCACGATGGCCCTGGGCGGGCTCTGGCACGGCTCGGCCTGGAACTACGTGCTCTGGGGCCTCTACCAGGGCTCGGTGCTCTGCGCGTATCGGCTCGCCACGCCCGGCCACCCCGTGCCCGCCCCCGACCCCGCCTCGCCGACGGTCCGGCGGCCGGTGCGCGACCCGCTGGCCTTCGCGGCGTCGCTGGGCCTGTTCTTCCTCCTGACGTGCTACGGCTGGCTCCTGTTCCGGGCCTCCTCGCTGGAGCAGGTGGTCCGGTTCAGCGGCACGCTCGTCGCCGACTTCGGCAATCTCGCGACGGTCATCAAGCGGCCGAGCCTCTCGGCGCAGTCGGGCCTGCTCGTCCTGATCGTGTTCGAGTGCCTGGAGTACGCCTCCGGGTCGCGGACCTTCTACCGCGCCTGGCCCCGGCCCGTCCGGGGCGCGTTCTACGCCCTCGTCACCTTCATCCTGGTCATGGGGGCCTCGAATGAGACCGCACAATTCATCTACTTCCAGTTCTGAGCCGGGGGACGCGCCTCCGCCGCGTCGGGGCGGCGACCTCCGCGTGGCGATGATCGTCGGCGCATGGTTCCTGGCGGCCCTGGCGGCGCTCGACGTGGCCGCGAACCGGGCGTTCCGGCTCCCCTCCGACCCCCGGGTCCAGGCCAGGAGCCAGCTCGGCGTCTACTTCAATTACGGCACGTCGATCGAGGGCAAGATCCGCCGCGAGGTCGGGCCCACCCGCGAGACGACCAGCCCGCTGGCCTACTCCGGCTGGGTCGGCGACCAGGTCGAGGCCGCGAACGACCCCGAGGTCCCGCCGGGCGGGGCGGTGGCCTCGTTCTACGGGATGTCGTTCTCCAACGACGTCGCGAAGCTCGTCGGCGAGGCCGAGCCCCGGCTCGCCCTCCGCCTCTTCGGCGGGCCCGCCGCGCCGGCCAACCACTCGTACGCGCTCTACTCGGCCGACCGCGGGGGCAAGTCCGAGGTCGTGGTCCTGGGCATCCTGGCGTCGAGCGTGCAGGGGGTCGTCACCAACAACGGGATGACCTGGCGGTTCGAGTCGCCGGCCCCCTTCACCTACCCGCGCTACCTCGTCGGGCCGTCGGGGGTGGAGGCCCGATGGCCGATGGCTCGGACCCTCGACGACGTCCGGGCCCTGCTCAAGGACCCCGGGCGCTGGGAGGCCTACCTGGCCCAGCTCCACGCCACCGACGATTTCTACGAGCCCTTCCTGTTCCGCCACGACCTCAGCGACTCCTCGACGATCGTGCGGATGGCCCGCCGCGCGGTGGCCCAGCGCCGGCAGGCCGCCCACGCCGCCCGGACCCACGTCCCTTCCGGCTTCGTCGAGGGCTCGCCCGCCGTCGAGTCGCTCCGGGGGATCGTCGCGGCCTTCGCCGCCGACGCCCGCCGCGACGGCAAGCTCCCCATCGTCCTCCTGATCCAGGACCAGGGGTACGCCGACCACCTCTATCGGACCCTCGAAGCCGTCCTCCGCGACGGCCAGATCCCCCACCTGAGCACCCACACGATCTGCCCGGCCGGCGACCGCCGCAACTTCATCGGCGACGGCCACTTCACCGAGCCGGCCAACCGGAAGATCGCCGCCGCCTTCCTCGAACTCCTCCGCCGCGAGCTGCCGGGCCGGCTCGTCCCCCGGGCCGGCGAGGCCCCCAAGGGTTGAAGTGGCGCCCGCAGATCGGGCCCGCGCCCGCCCCCGGATTTGAGCCCCTCCGGCTTGACGGTCGCGGCGGAGGTTCCATAATAAGGGGATTCGAGTCGTGCCTTCCACGATGGCCCGAGGTTCCGGCATGTTGACGCATCGGTGGCATCGCCATCATCGCGCCCGCGCCCTGGGGATCACCCTCCTGATCCTCAGCCTCGCCCACGCCCCGTTGCCGCGGGCCGACTTCCACAACGTCCGGCACCACGACGCCCCGGGCGAGGTCTGCGAGCACCACGACCACCTGCTCCGCTGGCACCCCGACGCGGGCCAGGCGGACGACGTGGCCATCCTCCACTGGCACTGGCTCCTGCCGTCGTCGGGGCCGGTCGAGCCCGGGCACTCGGGCGACGGCCCCGTGCTCCACGCCCACCTCGACGGCTGGGAAGCGACGTCGCCCGACGCCGGGCCGGTGGTCGTGCCCGACGGGATGTCGCGGCCGATCACGCCGCCCGCCCCCGGCCCGCTCGCCTTCGACGCCGCGATCCTGGCCCACCCCGTCGACCGGACGTGCCTCCGTGACCGGGGGAAGCCGGTCCACGCCTTCGCCGCCACCTTCTCGCCCCGCGTCTCGCTCGCCGCCTGGCTCCAGCGCTGGTCCTGCTGAGCGATCCCCTCCCTACCGCAGCGTGCCCCGGGCGCTCATCGAGCCCCCGCCGGCCCGCCCGTCGCCGCTCCCGGCGCCGGCCTCCGTCATCCTCTCGCATCCTCAAATCCGATCGATCGCATTGACCGCCCGACGCCCTCGCGCCGGCGTCCGTCCCGTCGCCATCGACGGGGCGGGCGCAACGCCGCGCGGGGCGGGGGGCGAGGAGGCTCCGGCCATGCGGCTGACGATCCCGACTCATCCGTTGCGCGGGCAGATGTCGACGAAGGTCGCCCTGGGCTGGGCGTTGGGGCTGGGCGTGACCCTGGCGGGGGCCGTTGCGACCCTGGCCCACGACCGCCTGTTCCACGCCCGGGCCGACGCCGGGGCCGCGTCGGCCAAGGCCGAGCCGGCCGGCGCCCCCGCCGGGCCGCCCGGCCACGACCCGACCACCACGGTCGTCCTGGCCGAGGGGAAGTTCCAGACGGCCGCGATCCGGGTCGAGCCGGCCCGCGCCGACGACATGCCCAGGGAGGTCGCCGTCACCGGGCGAGTCGAGGCCGACCCCAACCGCCGGGTCGAGGTCCGCGCCCGGGCCCAGGGCGTGGTCCGGACCGTGCCGACCCCGCCGGGCACCAAGGTCAAGGCCGGCGACGTGCTCGTCGTGCTCGACAGCCCCGACGTCGGCTCGGCCCGGCTCAAGGTCCGCGAGCGCCAGCGCGACCTGGCCACGGTCCGCGTCGAGGCGGCGTGGAAGGCCGAGACCGCCGCCAACGCCCAGGCCATGATCAAGCGACTCCGCGAGGGGGCCTCCGCGCAGGACCTAGCCAAGCAGTTCGCCGGCAAGTCGCTCGGCACCTCCCGGGGGGCGCTGATCTCGTCCTGGGCCGAGTTGGAGCTGGCCGCGCACGAATACGACAAGATGAGCGGCCTGAACAAGAAGAACATCATCGGCGAGCACCCGGTCTTCGTCGCCGAGCATACCCGCGAGGGGGCCGAGGCGAAATTCGCCGGCACGCTCGAGCAGATCGGCTTCGAGGTCGCGCAGCAGGACCGCGTGGCCCGGCAGATGGTCCGCAACGCCGAGGAGATGGTCGTCGACGCCGCGCAGAGGCTCCGGCTCCTGGGCGTGGCCGAGGACATCAACGACCTCCTGGCCCACCCCGAGCGGGCCTCGGCGCTGCCCCCGGGCTCGGAGGACCTGACGGCCTATCCCCTGGTCGCCGCCCTCGACGGCACGGTCGTCTCCACGACGGTGGTCCGGAGCCAGCGGGTCGAGACGACCGACCTCCTGTTCGTCGTGACCGACCTGTCGCGGGTCTACGCCGTGGCCAACGTCCCCGAGTCCGACTTCGCGGACCTGCCCGGGCTCGCCGGCGGCAAGGTCCGCTTCACGGTCAAGGCCGAACCCGGCCGCGAGTTCGAAGCCCGGATGCTCTACACCGGCGCCGAGGTCGACCCCGTCACCCGGAGCGTCCGGCTCGTCGCCGAGACGGCCAACCCCGACGACCGGCTCAAGCTCGGGATGTTCGCCCGGATCATGCTCGACACCCCGGCCTCCGAGAAGGCCACCACCGTCCCCGCCGGCTCGGTCGTCGAGATCGACGGCAAGCCCGCCGTCTTCGTCCCCGGCGCGGGCGAGCGGACCTTCGTGAAGCGGGCCGTCAAGCTCGGTCGCGAGGCCCTCGGCCGCCAGGTCATCGCCGAAGGCCTCAGCCCCGGCGACCGAGTCGTCGTCGCCGGGACCTTCCTGCTCAAGAGCGAGCTGATCCTCCAGAACGAGTCCGAGGAGTGACCGACGATGAGCAAAAGGCCAACCCCGGCCCCCTCTTCGTCCCCCCTCGCGATGAGCAAGGGGCCAACCCCGGCCCCTCTCCCCTCGGGAGAGGATTGGGGTGAGGGGCGTGGCCGGGCTGGCGAGTCGAGGCCGCCTCCGACCGGAGACCGCCGGCGAGGTCACGCCCCCCACCCTCGGCCCCTCTCCCGGAAGGAGAGGGGAGGAAGATGGCGCGGCGGGCGTCGGGGCTTCGGATGCGTCGCCCCTCTCCCGGGGGGGCTGGAGTTGGCCCGGTGGCTGCCGTTGTTTCGGATGCGTCGCCCCTCACCCCCGGACCGAGGTCCGCCCATGCTGAACGCCTTGATCGAGACGGCCTTGCGGAACCGCTTCCTCGTGCTGATGGGCACGATGCTGGTGGCGGGCATGGGGGTCTACTCGGCCTTGAACCTGCCGATCGACGCGGTGCCCGACCTGACCAACGTGCAGGTCCAGGTGATCACCGAAGCCCCCGCGCTGAGCCCGCTGGAGGTCGAGACGCTGCTGTCGTTCCCCGTCGAGGGGGCGATGAGCGGGCTGCCCGACGTCGAGCAGATCCGCTCGATCTCGAAGTTCGGGATCTCGGTGGTCACCGTCGTCTTCAAGGAAGGGACCGACATCTACCGGGCCCGCCAGCTCGTCGGCGAGCGGCTCACCAAGGCGGCCGACGCGATCCCCAAGGGGTACGGCACGCCCACGCTCGGCCCGATCTCCACGGCGCTCGGCGAGATCTACCAGTTCCAGGTCCGCGGCAAGGGCGTCAGCCCGATGGAGCTGCGGACGATCCTCGACTGGTTCGTCTCGTACCAGCTCCGCGCGGTCCCCGGCGTCACCGAGATCAACACCCAGGGCGGCGAGCTGAAGACGTATCAGGTCGAGCTCGACCCCGACAAGCTCGACCAGTACAAGCTGTCGATGACCGAGGTCTTCGAGGCCCTGAAGGCCAACAACGCCAACGTCGGCGGCGGCTACCTGATCCGCGAGGGGGAGGCCCGCTACATCCGGGGCGAGAGCCAGGCGCACGGCGTCGACGACATCGCGGCGATCGTCATCGACCAGCGCGACGGCGTGCCCGTCACGATCGGCAAGGTGGCCAAGGTCCACCCGGCGCCGATGATCCGCGCCGGGCTCGTCACGCGCGACGGCGAGGGGGAGATCGTCCTCGGGATCGTCATGATGCTCATCGGCGAGAACTCCCGCCAGGTCGTCGGCCGGGTCAAGGAGGAGGTCGAGAAGCTCAAGGAGAGCCTGCCGTCGGGCGTGACGATCGAGCCGCTCTACGACCGGACCCACCTGATCGGCCAGACGCTGGGGACCGTGGAGAAGAACCTGATCGAGGGCGGCACGCTCGTCGTGGTGATCCTCCTGCTCCTGCTGGGCAACATCCGCGGCGGCCTGATCGTGGCCCTGGCGATCCCGCTGTCGATGCTGATGGCGGCGAATATCATGCTCGTCACCGGCGTCTCCGCCAGCCTGATGAGCCTCGGCGCCATCGACTTCGGCCTGATCGTCGACTCCAGCGTGATCATGATGGAGAACTGCGTCCGCCGCCTCTCCCACGAGGGGGGCTCGCGGCCCAAGGTCGACATCATCCGCGACGCCGCCGTCGAGGTCCGCAAGCCCACCATGTACGGCGAGCTGATCATCGCCATCGTCTACCTGCCCATGCTGGCGCTGCAGGGGACCGAGGGCAAGCTGTTCCGGCCGATGGCCCTGACCGTGATCTTCGCCCTGGCCGGGTCGATGGTCCTCTCGCTGACCCTGATGCCGGTCCTGGCGTCGCTGGCCCTCAGCTCCAGGGCCCGCGAGGAAGAGGTCTGGCTGATCCGCCAGCTCAAGCGGATCTACGCCCCGCTGCTCGACGCGGTGGTCCGCCGGCCGGCGATCGCGGTCGGCCTCGCCTTGGCCCTGATCGGCCTGAGCGTGCCCGTCGCGCTCGGCCTGGGCGGCGAGTTCATGCCCCGGCTCAACGAGGGCGACCTGGTGGTCGAGGCCCTCCGGATCCCCTCGGCCTCGCTCGAAGGCGCCGTGGCCGCCTCGACGCAGATCGAGGACATCCTCAAGAAGTTCCCCGAGGTCCGCCTGGTCTACTCCAAGACCGGCCGCCCCGAGATCGCCAACGACGTCATGGGCGTGCACCAGACCGACGTCTGGACCATGCTCAAGCCCCAGGACGAATGGCGCCAGGGGCTGACCCGCGACGCCCTCATCGAGGAGATGGACAAGGCCCTCTCCGAGAGCGTCCCCGGCGTGAAGTTCGGCTTCAGCCAGCCCATCGAGATGCGGGTCAACGAGCTCGTCGCCGGCGTCAAGAGCGACGTCGCCGCGCTGATCTACGGCCCCGACCTCGACGTCCTCCGCCAGAAGGCGGCCGAGGTCGAGAAGGTCCTGGCCCGGGTCCCCGGGGCCCAGGACATCAAGTCGCCCAGCGCCGGGCGGCTGCCGATGCTCCGGGTCTCGGTCCGCCGCGACCAGCTGGCGCGGTACGGGATCAAGGCCCAGGACGTCCTCGACGCCGTCGCCGCGCTGGGCGGGACGACGGTCGGCACCGTCTTCGAGGGGCAGAAGCGGTTCGCCATCCAGGTCCGGCTCCCGGCGTCGTGGCGGAACGACCCCGAGAAGATCGGCCAGATCAAGGTGAACGACCCCAAGGGCATCCCGATCCCGATCCGCGACCTCGCCGAGATCGTCGCCGACGAGGGGCCCAACGAGATCGAGCGCGAGAACGTCCAGCGCCGGGCCTATGTCGGGTGCAACGTCCGGGGCCGCGACATCGCCGGCTTCGTCGCCGAGGCCCGGGCCGCGATCGACCGCGAGGTCCCCAAGACGCCCGGCTACCTGATCCGCTGGGGTGGCCAGTTCGAGCACCTGCAGACGGCCACCCGCCGGCTCATGATCGTGGTCCCGATCGCGCTGCTGTTGATCTTCCTGCTGCTCTACGGGACCTTCGGCTCGCTCCGCCTGACCGCGCTGATCTACCTGGCCGTGCCCACCGCCGCCACCGGCGGGGTCTTCGCCCTGGCCGCCCGCGGCCTGCCGTTCTCGATCTCCGCGGGGGTCGGTTTCATCGCCCTCTTCGGCGTGGCCGTGCTCAATGGCCTGGTCTGGGTCAGCGCCGTGGAGCACCTCCGCCTCGAAGGGATCGAGCCCCACGAGGCCGCCCGCGAGGCCGCCCTCGTCCGCCTCCGGCCGATCCTCATGACCGCCCTCGTCGCCGGCTTCGGCTTCATCCCGATGGCCCTCTCCACCACCCCCGGCGCCGAGATCCAGCGACCCCTGGCCACCGTCGTCATCGGCGGCCTGGTCACCTCGACCCTGCTCACCGCCCTCGTCCTGCCGGCGATCTACCCGTGGTTCTCGCCGAAGACTGAAACGGTCGGGGCATAGAGACGGGAACGAATGGCTCGATCAGGCCTATCGCCCACTTGGAAAGGTTGGATGGCCCCTTCGATACGCTTGGCCCTTGACACGATGCGTCTACTTGTCGGATAAAAGTCACAGGCTGTGTGGACATCGGGATCGTTGATGCGCGAGACTTTGTATCGGGGTCGGAGGTCGTGTCCCAGGCAAGTGGGAAAGGTTGACCGATAGCGAAACCTCGGCTCTGCGTCGACGCTTCGTCGCTGTTAAGTCACGAATTCCGAAAGGCTTCCGGATAGATCAACGATCTTGAATCGTTGACGAAAACACGGGCTTTCAGCCCTCTCCCACTTGAGTAGGACACGACCGAAGATCGAGATCCTCGACGTCTGTGTGGCGATAATCGAGCGTGGCGATCGGCCCGAACTGGCCCTCCGGCTTTTGAGGCGGTACACGACCGAAGACTTCTCCGATGCCCGGCATTAGAGATCATGGCTCGACTCGGCTCGCGACCGGCTCTACTTTGACGAGATCGGTCGGTTCAAGTTCGCAGTCGCCCCTGAGGGCCTGAAGCCCCCGCCACGGTATCCGCGAACTCCCTTGACCGCCCGCAAGTCGCCGACGAGGGAGGAACCGGTCGTCGTCGAGGCCGAGTGCCTGCCGAACCGAGTCCGCCCCGGGGAGGAGTTCATCCTGGTCGTCCGTGTCGAGACGGCTCCCACCTGGCATATCACGGCGGCACGGGATTCGAAAGGTCCGGAGGTCGCCACTGGCGTGGAGCTGACGCTGCCCCGTGAGGTTATGCCCGAAGGTAACTGGATCTATCCCGAGCCGACACCCGGTGCGGGCGGACGTCTGATGGATGAGGGGACTTTTGAGTTCCGCCGCCGCCTCCGCGTGGCGAGGGATGCCGAGGCCGGTCCGATCGACGCGACCTGCACGCTTAGCTACCAGGCGTGCGACCGCTTCTCATGCCGGATGCCAGCCGTGTCGACCTCGGAGGCGAAGGTCGAGGTGATCGCTCCCTAACCTCGGGACGCCATGCGAACAATGGCGGAGCGATCGAGGAAGGCAAGGAAGCTGTTGCTCCCTATGCTGTAGAACAGCCCGATTCGCATTGTGATCATCGAGTTATGTGTGATGACATGGAGGATGAGCTTACGGCAGTGGATCGTTGATACGCCCAAAATGGGAAGAAAGGCCGTCAATGGGCTCAACCGGCCCGGTCCTTCCGGTCGATAAAATCGGGAAGGTCCCACCCGATCATCGAGGATCGCCGATGGCGAGGACGGACGCCTGCCGGAAGCCGCGACCGACGATCCTGCTGGCCGCTGTGCTGGCGGTCTCGGCGGTTTTGATGGGTCGGCTCGACGCCGGCGAGGTCGGTGCGCCGGCCGCGTCTGCCGAGCCCGCGCGGGCGGGCGGCATCGAGGGCGCGGGGGAGCGGCCGGGCCTGCTCGGCCCGATCCTCGAACCGATCAACCCGGCACGGCTCCAGCGGCTGTTCGACTTCGCGGTCGGGCTCGACTCGGGCGACGTCTCGCGACGGCCGGAGGCGCCCGAGATCGGCGAGCCGGTCTTCTTCGACCTCACCCGGCCGCTCGGCGATCGGAAGTACAGCAACGAGCTCAATTATCTGTTCAACTCCAGCACCGCGAACGCGCCGACGCTCCAGGTCATCGAGTACGAATACACCTTCGCCGACTGGCATGCGGCCGAGCTTGACTTGCTGTACTACAACGGCAACCTCGAAGTCCTCACGCCCTTCTACCAGCGGACCCTCGGCGTCGGCCGGCGGCGGAACTGGGTCCACGGTTACCAGGTCTCGCCCGACCTCTACCTCCGGAGCGGCTTCGTCGGCGGCTCGGCGGTCTACGCCTTCGGCTGGAAGCCCGAGGCGGAGTCGCGGTTCAGCTCGCTGATCTTCGTCGGCGCCAACCGCTCGCTGATCGGCGGCTTCCATCCCCGCCCGGCCTCCCTCCGCTCCCCGGGCGACAAGGTCTACGGGTCGTGGCGCCCGCTGGTGAGCGTCGACCTATTCTACAAGCTCGGCGAGAAGCTCTCGCTCGGCTTCGAGAACGACCTCTTCTTCCAGTCGGGCCGGGCCTCCGAATACTTCGCGTTCCCGTTCCTCACCTACGAGCCGAGCGAGCACGCCTTCTTCCAGGTCGGCGGCGGCTACTACCACTTCGAGTCGCGCGACCAGTTCACGTTCATGCTCCACCTCAACTTCGTCAACGCCTCCCCCCGCAAGGCCCGCGAGGAGGTTCGGACCCGCGATGAGCCCGAGCCCGAGGCCGAGGGGGCGACCGGTCGGGGGCGACTCCGTCGCCGCCTCGACCGCCTCCTCGGCGACCGCTGAGCCACCTCAATCCCTTCCGCGGGCCTCGCCGCCGCGTGGGCTGATGGTCCAGTGTGGACGCGCCCCGATCCCTCGCCGGGAACATATATTTTGCGCAGTCAACTTGACTTACCCAGGCCGCGCCGGCACAAATATTGGGACCCCCCTTTTTGTCGATGAACCACGGGACCCGAGAGCCGCCATGAACATCCGGAAGAAGAAGTCTACCCGCCGTCGCCCGGAGCTGGAATCGCTCGAATCGATGCTGCTGCTGTCGACGGTCGTCGCGGAGTCGGTGGCCCATGCGGCCCGGACGACGCCGGTCCATGTGGCGCCGGTGCCCCCGGTGGTCACGCTGTCGGGCACGATCCACGCCTCGGGCAAGATCACCGGCGCGACGACGGGGTTTGCGAGCGGGTCGGGGAACCTGGGCAAGGTCGGCACGGCCTCCTTCAAGATCGCGGTCGACCTGAACAACCCGCCGTCGAAGGTCACGCTCTCGACCAGGCACGGCAACCTCTTCCTCGCGTCGACGAGCCCGATCGTCTCCGCGACCGGTTCGAGCTCGGCCCAGTACTCGATCGCCGGCGGGACCGGCTCGTACAACCACGCCACCGGCTCGGGGACCCTCTTCGCCTCCTACAGCGTGCTCAAGGGCAACAAGCTGGCGATCACCCTGACCTTCGCCTGATCGCGACCGGGGGTGACCCGAGGTTGATCCTCGCGGGCCGGGGCGGACGTCGCCCCGGCCCTCTCGCTCAGAGGCTATCCGGTAGTGCGCTCCGGCGGGCGAGCAGAGGACGAGGTTGCATATCCATCAGCGTTCGCCGATGTGGCTTGTTTTTCGAGGGACAAGTCAAACGTAGGCCGATTTTTATCTGACCTAACTCCTTTCGCTGACTCGATTCCATTACCGGATAGCCTCTCAGTCGACCGGCTCCAGGCGGAACACGTCCACCTTCACGCCCCGGGCGTAGTGGGCGATCGGGGGGGCGTCGGGCCGGGCGATCCCGGCGGCTTCGAGGACGGTCTCTTCCAGGGTCCGGACCTCGGCGACCTGGAGCGGGTAAGGGGCGTGATGGACCCGGCCCTTGGAGAGCCTCGGCCCGCGCGCGGCGTAGAGCAGGTAGCGCTCGGCCAGGAAGTGTTCGAGCGTGCCCACGGCCGCCGGGACGACCGGGCCGGAGACCTCGGCGACGACCCGGGTGGTCGCGGCCCTGGGGCCGGGGAGGAGCCGGGTGGAGGCGTAGGCCAGGCGGAAGCCGCCCGGCCCCTCGTCGGCCGACATCGTCATCCGGGCGTGGAAATACGGCAGGCGGAACAGCGACCGGGCCAGCGCGCAGGCGATGGCGCCGGAGGCGTCGAGGCTGAAGAACCAGACGCCCGGTTCGCGCCCCCGGGCGTGGACATAGGTCCGGACGTTGGTCTCGTGGAAATTCGAGAGTCCCGGGACGCTCGGCAGGCCGGCCGGGCGGACGCCCCTCATCGTGAACGGGACCAGGCCGACGAACGCCCGCCCCTCGAAGGTGTCGACCTCCAGGCCCGGCGGCAGGAGGCGGCGGATCGCGTCGGCGGGCACTTCCCAGTGCAGGAACAGGAGGTGGTCCCATTCCTGCCGCATCACCGGGCGTCCGGCGGGCCGGCGGGTGGGGGCGACGCGGTCCAGGGCCTCGGGGCCGGCGGGTGTCATGGGCGGGGACTCTCCCTCGATCTCGACCTCGAAGCGGGGCGGCCCCGTCCCGGGCCGGACGGGGCCCCGGGCGACGACCGCCGGCCCCGATCATGACCCCGGCCCGGCGGGAAATCGAGGCCCCGAGGAATTGTCGCCGAAGGACCGGACGCGCCCTACCAATTTCGTCCCGGACGTGGCACGATCGGGGGAATCTTCGCCGACCCTCGGAAGCCGAGCCAAACCGCACCCAACCGGCGGTCCGGCCCGCCGACCCTTCCCGTGCGGCGACGTCGCCCGCCCTCCCCGATCGCGAGGACGTCCATGATCCCGATCGAATGCCCCAAGTGCGGCCGGGGTGGGAACGTCCCCCCCGACCGCCTCAATGCCCGGCTCGTCTGCAAAGCCTGCCACTCCGTGTTCTTCATGGATGCCAGCGGCCGGATGGTGCTGGGCGAGCCCGGGGCGCCCGACAAGCACCAGCCCAAGCCGCGGAGCCAGTCGACCGGCCCGGACTTCGACCCGGCCCAGGCGTGGAAAGACGTCCCCCTGCCGGTCAAGGTCGGCGTGCCCGCCGTCCTGGTGCTCTTGCTGGGATGGTGGTTCAACCCCTTCGGCGGGGGCGGCCCCGAATACCAGGGCCGGGCCGAGGGGATCATCCAGGCCCTCGCCGCCAACGACAAGGCCAAGGCCGTCTCCTACGCCCTCCCCGCCACCGCCGACGCGGCCGGCAAGTGGTTCGACCTGATGCGGGGCGAGGTCGAGAAGAAGAAGGTCGGCAAGGACGTCTCGATGAGCGTCGCGCTCTTCGACGGCAACCCCGCGAGCGGCGACGCCCTGACCCTCTGGTGCATCGTCTACGACAACGAGATCGGCACCAGCTCCACGGTCCCGCTCAACCTCCAGATGAAGCGCGACGGCGGTCTCTGGAAGTTCGACGGCTCCAGCACCCTGGCCGAGGCCTCGAAGGCGACCGTCGCCTCGCCGGGGGCCAAGAAGAACTAGTGTCCCGAGTTAGAAATATGCTCACAAACCCTCCTGACCCGATCCAGAATCAGATCCGCGCTCGCGGTCCAGACGAACGGCCTGGGATTCTCATTATGAGCCGCCAAGTAATCCATGATCGCCTTCTCCAACGCCGCCACGCTCCGGAACACGCCCCGGCGGATCTGCTTCTCGGTGATCTCGGCGAAGAACCGCTCCACCTGATTCAGCCACGATCCGCCGGTCGGCGTGAAATGGAGATGGTACTCGGGATGACGCTCGAACCACCGTTTCACCGGGGCCGTCTTGTGCGTCCCATAATTGTCCATGGTGATGTGGATCTGAACGCCCGGCTCTCGGGTGACCCGGCTATCGACCTCCTTGAGGAACTCGAGGAACTCCCGCGACCGATGCCGCTTGTAGCACTTGCCGATCACCCGGCCGGTGGCGACGTTCAACGCGGCGAACAGCGAGGTCGTCCCGTCGCGGACGTAGTCGTGAGTCCCACGCTCGGCCTGCCCGGGAGCCATCGGCAAGAGGGGTTGGGTCCGATCCAACGCCTGGACCTGGCTCTTCTCATCGATCGACAGGACGATGGCGTTCTCCGGCGGGCTCATGGAGAGGCCGACGACGTCACGGACCTTCTCGACGAAGTAGGGGTCGGTCGAGACCTTGAACGACTCGCTCCGATGCGGCTTGAGGCCGAAGGCCTGCCAGATCCGGACGATGGCGCTCTGCGAGAGGCCGACCGTCTTGGCCATCCCTCGGGTGCTCCAGTGGGTAGCGGCCTTGGGCTTCTCCTCCAGGGTCTTGGTGACGACCTGCTCGACCAGGACGTCGGTGATCTTGCGTGGCGCGCCGGGCCGTGGCTCGTCGGCCAAGCCTTCGAGACGGTCTTCGAGGAAACGCTTGCGCCACTTGCCGACGGTCACGATATTGACGCGGATTCGGGCGGCGACCACCTTGTTTTCCAGGCCCTCGGCACAGGCGAGGACGATCTTGGCCCGGATGGCGAGGCGTTGGGTGCTCTTGGGCCGAGAGGCCCAGGTCTGGAGCTTCTGGCGCTCGTCTTCGGTGAGGAGCCGAGAGTCTTTGGGGCGACCACATTTTCTCATCTGTATGTCTCATTTGCTAGATTATATGATGAGAAGGTCCGTGGCGCAAGGTTAATTGGCGAATTTCTAACTCAGGACACTAGTGGGTCATTTGTGTTGGGCATGGCCATAATCGGCCTCCCCTGTTAGGATCGGCGGCCTCTCGACCCACGGAGG